>Ga0209799_1000179_pt1 | contig 11501 bp, 10 predicted proteins | sample PanSoiPlo36MoBio_FD_188324 | JGI IMG/M metagenome (GOLD analysis project Ga0209799, IMG submission 188324) | Tropical forest soil microbial communities from Panama analyzed to predict greenhouse gas emissions - Panama Soil Plot 36 MoBio (SPAdes)... | ecosystem: Environmental > Terrestrial > Soil...
GACGCCGAGCCGGTGGTCGAGGCGGAGTGGCGTCTGTGGCGGGACAACGGCATCCGCTTCCTCGTCCTCGCCGTCGTCCTTTCCGTCATCGCCTTTCTGATCGTTCGGATCAGCGTGATCCAGCCCTTGACCAAGATGGCGCGCTGGACGAAGGCGCTCCGCCGCGGCATGGGCCCGCCCCCTCTCGACATCGCGGATCCCAGCATCTTCGGTCCCGTGGCCCACGAGGTTTCCGTCATGGCCAAGAGCCTGCACCGGGCCCGGGCGGCCGCCGAGGAAGAAGCGGCGCTCCGCCTCGTGGGCGAGGCGCTCTGGACGGAAGAGCGCCTCAAGCAGTTCGCGAAGCTCCGCCTCGGCGAATCGCCCCTCTTCGTCGTCTCCAATCGCGAGCCGCTCAGTCATGTCTGGAAGGCCGGCCGCATCGAGGGGCAGCGGCCGGCCTCCGGTCTCGTCACCGCCATGGAGCCGGTGATGCGCGCGTGCGGTGGCGTGTGGGTGGCCCAGGCAAGCGGCGACGCGGACCGCGAGATGTCCGACGAGCACGGCCGCATGGCATTGCCGCAGGACGACCCGCTCTTCACCCTGCGCCGGGTCTGGCTCAGCAAGGAGGAGGAATCAGGGTACTACCTCGGCTTCGCCAACGAGGGACTGTGGCCGCTCTGCCACATCGTGCACACGCGGCCACAGTTCCGTCCGGAAGACTGGGCGCACTACCGCGCGGTGAACGAGAAGTTCGCGGCCGCCGTGCTCGAGGAAGCGGCCAACGTCGAGTCTCCGCTCATCCTCATCCAGGACTACCACTTCGCGCTCCTGCCCGGCCTCATCAAGCGCGCGCGCCCCGACGCCCGCGTCGCTCTCTTCTGGCACATCCCATGGCCCAACGCCGAGGCCTTCGGCATCTGCCCCTGGCAGCAGGAGCTACTCCTCGGCATGCTGGGCGCGGACATCGTCGGCTTCCACACGCAGTACTACTGCAACAATTTCCTGGAGACGGCCGAGCGGGCCATCGAGGCCCGCGTGGAGTGGGAGCAGTTCGCGGTCACGCGGGGCCAGCGGACCACCCTCGTCAAGCCTTTCCCCATCAGCGTGGCCCCGGAGTTCGTGCTTCACCCGCCCGAGACGACCCGCGAAGACGTCCTGCGCGAGCTCGGTATCTCGTGCGAGTTCCTGGGGGTAGGCGTCGAGCGGCTCGACTACACCAAGGGGCTGCCCGAGCGCATCCGGGCCGTGGGCCGCTTCTTCGAGCGTTGGCCGGAATACCGCGAGCGGCTCGTCTTCGTTCAGCTCGCCGCGCCCAGCCGCTCGAGCATCACCCGTTACCAGGAGATCGAAGCGGAAGTCGACGCCGCCGTGCGCGACGTGAACACGCGCCTGGCCACTCGCAAGTGGCGACCCGTACTCTATCTCAAGCGTCACCATGACCACCGCGAGATCTGGCCCTTCTATCGCCATGCGGACTTTTGCATGGTCACCTCGCTGCACGACGGTATGAATTTGGTCGCCAAGGAGTTCGTCTCCGTCCGGGAGGATGGCGGCGCCCTCATTCTGAGCCAGTTCACGGGCGCCTCCGCCGAGCTGCGCGATGCCCTCCTCGTGAATCCCTATGATCTGGACGGCGTGGCCGACGCCATTCGACGCGCGGTGGAGATGCCCCGTGAGGAACAGAGCGCGCGAATGAGCCGCATGCACCAGACGGTGCGGGAGCAGAACATCTACCGCTGGGCCGGCCTGCTCCTGGGCGATCTCTCGCGCATCCCCGAGGAGCCGGCGAGTGACGGGCCGGGGAGCTCCGGCAGCACTGAGCGACGGCTCGCGTGGCCCGGGGGATCGTCGTAAAACTTACACGGTCTCGGTAAGGCCTACACGCCGTCCCTCGACGTCCGGACTACCTGCCGGCCATCTCGCCTCGTCAGGGCCATTTACGACCGGCGCCTCGCCTGGTCCATTGGCATCGCGGTTGCGTCGGCAGAACCTCCGGAGAGAGACCCATGGCGTTGCCGCTCGAGGTCAGCAGAGAGCGAGTTCGGCTTCGTGCCGCGCTGGTCGATCCCTACGCGGGAAGTCGCGAGGGCCTGCGAGTCTCGTTGATCGTGGAAGGATGCGAGGTGGTGACCGCCGCTGACGTGCGGCAGGCGACCGCGCTCGTGCGGTCCGGCGGCTTCGATCTCGGCGTCATCGATCTCGATCTCGCCACGGCAGGAGGGACCATGCGGAACGCTTGGGAGCTCGCGCGGTTCTTCCGCGACTCCAACCCGACCGCCCCTCTCGTGCTCCTCGTGGCAGAGGCGGGACGGGATCTCGAGGCGGAGGCGGGCGCTCTCCATCCCGCGCTCCTCCTCGAGAAGCCCATCAACCCCGCGCGCCTGCGCGCGGTGGTGCGCCAGCTTCGCAAGGCCACCGCGGCCAGCTGAATCGCCCACTCGCTCCCCGCGGCGCCCGGCCGCACCGCTGCACGCGTGTCGCGAGCCTCCCTTGCATTGTCGAGGCAACCTCGGCGAGACTGTCGGCGGCTTCATCTACGGACAAAAGGGCCTGATGGCGGGACTCGTATGGCGAGGCTCGAACATTTCTGAGAGCGAGCTATAGTCTCTCTGCACTCAACAAGGGGAACAGACATGCGGAGCGTGCGAGCAGCGTTTCTAGTTGCGTTGACGCTGTGCCTTCCCATGACGGGCGAAGCCCAATCGCCCGGCGAAGTCTTTCGGAAGGTCACCCCGTCCGTGGTGGTGATCCGCGCGCGGGGAAGCGAGGTCACTGCAGGGGGGCAGGTGCGCTTCACGGAGACGGGCTCCGGCGTTTTGATCTCCTCGGACGGCAAGGTGATGACCGCCGCCCACGTCGTCCACTCCATGAACGAGATCAGCGTTGAGTTCCTTGGTGGCGAGACCGTCTCCGCCAAGGTCATCGCGTCCGAGCCGGGGGCGGATCTGTCGCTCATCCAGCTCGAGCGCGTGCCTCCGGGAGCCCGGGTGGCCCAGATGGCCAACTCCGACACCGTCCGCGTCGGCGATTCCGTCTACATCGTGGGCGCACCCTACGGTCTCAGCTACTCGCTGAGCATGGGCATCATCAGCGCGCGCTGGGCTCCCAACACCGTGTACAAGTCCATGCCGCTCGCCGAGTTCTTCCAGACGGATGCCACCATCAACACGGGCAATTCCGGCGGGCCCATGTTCAACTCGGCGGGCGAGGTCATCGGGATCGTCAGCCACAACATCTCGAAGTCGGGAGGAAGCGAAGGGCTGGGCTTCGTGGTGACCATGAACACGGCCAAGCAGCTCCTTCTCGAGAAGAAGTCCTTCTGGGGCGGCACGGAGGGCGAATTCCTCACCGACGACATGCTCGACCTGCTCAACGTGCCGAACAACATGCGCGGCTATCTCGTGAAGAGCGTAGCCAAGGGATCGCCGGGAGACGAGGCGGGCCTACGAGGCGGCAATCGCGTGGTGACCATCGACGGCAAGCAGATGGTGCTGGGCGGCGACATCCTCCTCTCCGTCAACGGGATGCCCGCGGATTCCGCTGCCAACATGATGAAGATCCGCGATCAGCTCGCCGCCATGCAAACGGGAACGCCACTCAAGGCGACCATCTTGCGGGCGGGGAAGATCATCGACCTCACGGGCACCGTTCCCTAGCCTGGACCATTCGAGAACACGCGGAGCGCGAGGCGGGTTGGAGCCCGTCGTCGGGGGGCGGGGAGCGCTTCAGCTGCGTCTACTCGCCTGAATCGCCGCCCTCCGGGGGGGCGCGCAGGACGAGGGGGGTCCACTCCGCCGGAGCGCACTCCCGCCCCCGACGCCACCCCCCAGTCGCACGTGTGGCTCTCGTGACTCCTGGGGCCGACACCACCTGGATCAGAGCTGGCCGGAGTCGCCCCAGTTGTCGAGTAGCTTCTGATAGGCGGGGTCGTCGTACCGGTCGAGGCGGAAGGCGGGAGCGTAGGCGGGCAGGGGACGCTCCGCGATGTGATCGGCGAGAAGGTCCGCCGCCCCGTTCGACGACATCATGCCGTAGCCGGACAGCGCGCCGATGACGTACGCGCCCTCGACGGGGAGCGGGCCGGAGAGCAGGCGATTCTCCTGCGTCTTGGTGTAGTAGCCGCCGTCCACGAAGCATCTCGGGAGCCGCTCTAGATACGGCGCCATGGCCGGGATCATGCGCGCCATCCCGCGCAGCACCACCTCGGGGTGGGCCGGGTCGAAATCCAGCGGGAAGGTCGGCTCCACGGGCGAGGCGTCGTAGGTCCAGACGCCGAGGACGGACAGGCTGTCCCCCGCGCCCTCGGGCCGCCCGTGCGCGCCCGCGGGCAGCTCGGCAAGGAGATGGTCGTGTCGCCCCGATTCCCCGAGCTCGGCACGCTCCTCGGGGGACCACGAGATGGTGAGGGGATCCGCCCAGATCGTCATGGGTGCATTCCGAGGCATGGCCCGAAGCGTGTCGTTGAAGGCGATTTTCGAGTGCAGCTCGCAGAACACGGGCAGGTCGAGGCCAAGCAGGCATCCCGCGCGCTTCAAGTACGGCCCCGCGGCGAGCACGGCACGCGCCGTCCCGATGGTCTGTCGGCCACCCGCCGTCTGCACCTCCACGCCTCGTACCCGGCCGCCGGGGGCGTCGATGCGCGCCACCTGGCCCTCGAGGAGCCGCACCCCGTGTGCGCGCGCTTGCTCGAGGAGGTACATGCCGAGCTGCTGGCCGCTGAACCAGCCGCAGCGCCGCGCGTGGAGCAGCGCAATGGTGTCTGCCGCGAGCCACGGGTAGTGGCGCCTGATGAGCGAGGGCTCAGTGATGATGTCCGTGCCCCGCAGCGTGCGGTCGAAGCCCTCGCTGGCCGAGAGCTGGTAATCGCTCGATGCCGTGGCGTGGTGCCGCACCGGACCCGCCCCGAGGTCGGCCGCTTCCTCCGCGGCCGCGATGAAGGCGCCTACGCGTGGCTCCGAGGCGGTGGCGAAGAGGTAGCCACGACGGTTGAGACGAAACACGTTGTCGCTCTCCGCGGCCAGCTCCTCGAGGAGATCGATGCTCCGGTCCATGAGGGCGACCATGTCGTTGCCGGGACCCGGCCACCAGTTGCGATAGCACTCGGCGGATTTGTCGCTGGTGAGGGTCAGCGGTGGCCGCTCGTCGACGATCACGATGTCGCGCAGTCCCCGACGCACGGCCAGGTGATAGGCGGCGGCGACGCCCGCGATGCCGGCGCCGCAGATCACGATCTCCGCCGAGGTCTGAGGCATGTCGACGGCCAGCATACCTCACCCGGATGCTCGACGCTGTCACGACGCTGTGATAGGCTTGCCGGCAAATGCGGCGGCCAGAGTTCGTCTGGTCCAGGCGTGCGTGGTGACCCCCGCCGGCTCCCCGGTCCCCGCCGACGTTTCGTGGCACTGGAGTCTCGATCCCTCCCCCGAAGGCATGGTCCTTTGCCTCTCCGGCTCCTGGCGTATGCAGGACGATCTGCCGTCGCCGAGCGAAGTCGAGAGCAGGCTGGCTTCGTCCTCGACGGGACGCCGCCTGAGCTTCGACGCGCGGGAGGTGACAGCGTGGGACACGGGCTTCCTCGTCTTCGTCCTCCACGTGCTCGACGCGGCAAAGTCCCAGGGCTTCACGGTGGACCGCGGGGGATTGCCCGAGGGCGTTCGCAAGCTCCTTGACCTCGCGGCGGCGGTTCCCGAGCGCGACACGAAGCGGGGAGGCGCTCGCGATTCGTTCCTCGCTCGCCTGGGGAAGTCGGCCCTGTCGGGGCTGGCGGGGGCGCGCGCCATGGTCACCTTCGTCGGCGAGTCCACGGTCGCTCTCGCTCACGCCGCCGTCGGGCGGGCACGCTTCCGGCGCGTCGACCTCATGCTCAATATCCAGGAGGCGGGAGCGAACGCGCTCGGTATCGTCTCTCTCATCAGCTTCCTGATCGGCCTCATCCTTGCTTTCGTGGGCGCCGTCCAGCTGCGGCAGTTCGGCGCTCAGATCTACATTGCGGACCTCGTGGCCATCGGTATGGCGCGAGAGATGGGGGCCATGATGGCTGCCATCATCATGGCGGGGCGCACGGGGGCGGCCTATGCCGCTCAGCTCGGAACCATGCGGGTCAACGAGGAGATCGACGCCCTGAGCACCATGGGCATCTCGCCCTTCGAGTTCCTGGTGCTCCCGCGCATGCTGGGTCTCATCCTCATGATGCCGCTCCTGACCATCTACGCAAACCTCGTCGGCATCCTCGGCGGAGCCGTGGTGGGGGTGGGCATGCTCAAAGTCGGCGTCGTCCCGTACTGGAACCACACCTTGAATGCCGCCACGCTGGGGGACTTTGCGGCGGGCCTGATCAAGAGCGCGATCTTCGGTGTGCTCATCGCCATCGCCGGCTGCATGCGCGGCATGCAGTCCGGCCGCAGCTCGGCCGCGGTGGGGCTGGCCGCCACCTCGGCCGTGGTCACCGGGATCGTCTTCATCATCGTCTCCGACGCCATTCTCACCGTGGTCTATGACGCCATCGGCTTCTAGCGGCGAGGCCGAGCCCCGCATCCGCGTGGTGGACCTGACCATGGCCTACGGTGACTTCGTGATCCAGCACGATCTGACCTTCGACGTGCGGCATGGCGAGGTCTTCATCATCATGGGAGGGAGCGGGTGCGGCAAGAGCACGCTGCTCCGCCATCTCATCGGCCTGATCCGCCCCGCCAAGGGCGACGTGCTCTTCGACGGAGAGAGCTTCTGGGGCGGTGACGACGAGCGACGGCAGCTCATGCTTCGCCGCTTCGGCGTGCTCTACCAGAGCGGGGCGCTGTGGAGCTCGATGACGCTCGCGGAGAACGTCGGCCTGCCTCTGGGCGAGTTCACCGATCTCTCCCCAAGCCAGATACGCGAGGTCGCGTCTCTCAAGCTCTCCCTCGTGGGCCTGGGGGGCTTCGAGGACTTCTATCCCTCGGAGATCAGCGGAGGGATGCAGAAGCGGGCGGGCTTGGCCCGGGCCATGGCCCTCGATCCTGACATCCTCTTCCTCGACGAGCCCTCAGCCGGCCTCGATCCCGTCAGCTCGCGGCTCCTCGACGACCTCATCCTCCAGCTTCGGGACAGCCTGAAGTGCACGGTGGTCGCTGTCACCCACGAGCTCGCCAGCATCTTCACGATTGCCGATGATTCCGTGTACCTCGACGCGGAGACGCGGACCATGCTCGCTCAGGGCAATCCGCGCACGCTGCTTGCCGAGTCGAAGAACCCCAAGATCCACGCATTTCTCACGCGGGGAGGGCAGGAAGGCGAGCGGGCGCCGGCCGGGACCCGGAGTGGCGTCGCCACGGGGGGTGCGGCATGAGCAAGCGAGCGAGCCCTACGGCCGTCGGCGCCTTTGTGCTGGCGGCGCTGACGCTGGCGGTGGTGGGCATCGTGGCCTTCGGCGGAATGCAGCTCTTCAAGAAAGAGTGGCCCTTCGTGATGTTCTTCGAGGGATCCCTGACTGGGCTCGACGAGGGCTCGCCCGTCGTGATCCGGGGGGTCAAGATCGGAACCGTGTCGCGGATCCGTCTCTTCGCCACGGCACCTGGACACGAACCGCTGATCGGCGTGTACGTCAACATCGATCCCTCCCTCCTGCCCAAGGGCGGTGAGGTGCAGGGGGAGAAACGCGACCTCGCCATCGCGGACCTGATCAAGCAGGGTCTCAGGGCACAGCTCCAGACGCAGAGCCTGCTCACGGGCCAGCTCCTCGTGTACCTCGACTTCTTCCCCGACATCCCAGCCGTGTTTGCTCGCCGCGATCCTACGGTGCAGGAGATTCCCACGATACCGACCACCCTCGCCCGGCTCCAGGCTCGCCTGGAGGCCCTCCTGGACACCATCGGCAAGGTCAACCTTAACGACTTGACGGTGGCCATGACGGAAGCGCTGCGGAGCACCCGGGCGCTCGTGAACTCGCCCGAGGTAAAGTCCGCCATCGTCTCAGCGAACCAGACGCTCCAGTCCGCCGATGTCGCGCTCAAGAACGCCGACCACGTCATCAAGGGGCTCGATACGAAGATCGACACTCTCAGCGCACAGGCCGACGCCACTCTCGGCGATGTCCGGCGGCTCATCGGGGACGTGCAGAAGACCGTGGCCAGGCTCGACGCGCAGATCGAGCCGCTGTCGGCATCGATCCAGGGTGCCGGCGACTCTGCCCGCCAGACGCTCCGGTCGGTGGATAAGGCCGTGGACGGTGACTCGCCACTCGGATATGAGCTGGTGCGCGCCCTTCGTGACGTGGCGGATGCTGCCCGCTCGCTGAAGGCACTTGCGGACTATCTCGAGCGCCACCCGGATTCTCTGCTTCGAGGCAAGGGAGGCCCTGAAAGCAAATGACGACGCTCAATCGATGCGCCCTATTCGCGTTCGTGCTCGCCACCGCCGTTCTCGCTGCCGGCTGCCTCGGTGGCAGCGCCCCCACGCGGTTCTACGTCCTGGCTCCCGTGGATGGGGCGGCGGTGGCCGGTGAGCGGCCGCTTGCCGTCGGCGTCGGTCCCGTGAGCCTGGCCGGCTATCTCGACCGGCCCCAGATTGTCACGCGGCCCGCCGCAGACAAGATCGACCTGGGCGAGTTTGACCAGTGGGGCGAGCCGCTGCGCGACGGCATCACGCGCGTCCTCGCCGAGGATCTGTCGCGCCAGCTCCCCGGCGCGAAGATTTCCACCTTTCCCTGGCGCGGGCCGGAGGCCGTCCGGTACCAGGTGCTGGTCGACGTGACTCGCTTCGACGGCCCGGCGGGCGGCGACACTGCCCTCGAAGCTCGGTGGCGCGTGCTCGACGCCCTCACCGGCAAGGAGCTCTCCGCCAAGACCACCCGTCTTTCCGAGCCCCCGGGAGGTGCAGGGTACCCCCTGACTGTTTCGGCCATGAGTCGCGCTCTGGGCGCTCTCAGCCGCGACATTGGCCAGACCCTCGTCGCCCTGCCCCAGTAGAGGCGGACGACATCTCGACCCGCGCTGCCCCTATGCCGTGGAGCGCTGCTGCGCGGAGACTCCTGCGCTCCAGGAGATCGCCCCCGGGCACGCGGTCGTCCGTCATCGGGCCCAGGAGCTGATCCTGCACGGCGTCGCGGGGTAGGGCGAGGCCGTGCCCGAAGGCACTCCGACTTACTTCAGCGCCGACATTCCGAGGCTCCGGGCCCGTCTCATCCTGCCGCTGTCTCTCGTCAGTGCCGTGGTGGTCGGAGGCACGCTGGGCTATCTCTGGCTCTGGCGCCACATCGGCGGCACCTGGCTCGACGCTCTTTTCATGACGGTGACCACCATCACCACCGTGGGCTACGGCGAGGTCAAGCCGCTCGACTCGGTCGGTCGCATCTTCACCATGGTCGTGGCCATCGTAGGCATCGGCAGTCTCTTCTATACCTTCGGTGTGGTCATGGACTACCTGGTCGCCGTGCGACTGGCGGATCCCACGAGGAGACGCAAGATGGAGAAGCACATCGACAAGCTGACGGGGCACACCATCGTGGCCGGCCTGGGTCGGGTCGGCCGTCAGGCCGCCCGAGAGCTGGCGGCGGCGGGCGCGCCCTTCGTGGTTGTGGATCCGTCGGAGACCAGCGTACGCCTGGCTGAGGATCACGGCTGGCTCTGCTTGCCTGGGGACGCCACCGACGACGCCGTGCTCGAGCATGCGGGAGTCCGCCGCGCCCACGGGCTCATCGCCACCACGGCCAACGACGCCACCAACATGTACATCGTGCTCTCCGCCCGCGTGCTCAACGCCCGGCTTCACATCGTCTCCCGCGCGGTGGACGAGACGAGCGTGCCCAAGCTCACGCGCGCCGGCGCCGATCGCGCCATCAGCCCCTACGCCATAGGCGGCCATCGGCTCGCCCATCTCATCTTGAGTCCCACCGTGGTGGATTTCTTCGAGACGGCGCTGCGCCGCGGCAACGAGGCGCTCAACATCGAGGCGGTGGCGGTGAGTCCGGAGAGCCGGGCGGTGGGACGTAGTCTCGAGGCGCTCGCCTTACGGCAGATCACCGGCGCCACCGTGCTCGCCATCATCCGCGACGGCACGCCCATCGTGAATCCCGGTGGCGACCTCGCCCTCGCGGGCGGCGACCGGCTCCTCGCCCTCGGCACCCGCGATCAGCTCGAGCGCGTGGAGCGCGTCCTCGCCACGAAAGACTGACGTGCCCGCGTTCGCTTGACAGGGGGGCGGCGCGCGAGCAGACTCGCGCCTGTTTACTCCGCACGGACCGACCGAGGCCGATCGACGAGGCGGCCGGGTACTCCCATCATGCCGTCCGCCGGAGGGAGGATCGCCATGGCGAAGAAGCGCGCGAGCAAAGCGACCAAGCGAACCTCGAAGAGGAAGACGGCCACGAAGCGCGGCGGCGCTCTCGAGACGGCAGCCGGGGCCATCCGCAGGCTCGACGAAGAGTTCATGCGCGCGGCCGCCACCGGTGACGGCGAGGCGCTAGTCGATGCCTTCTACGCCCGCGACGCCGTGTTGCTGCCTCCCAATCAGCCCGCGGCGGAGGGGCGCGAGAACATCCGCCGGGTGCTGCAGGGCCTCATGGACTCCGGGGTGAGCAGCATCAAGCTCGAGACCACCGTCACGGGAACGGCGGGCGACCTCGCGTACGGCCGCGGCCGCTACACACTGTCCATCAATCCGCCCGAGGGCGCCCCGATGACCGACGTCGGCAAGTACGTCGTGGTGTACCGGCGGCAGGGCGGCACGTGGCGCGCGGTGGCCGACATCTTCAACAGCGACCAACCCGCCGGCGGTTGAGCTCGTGAGCGGCTCCCGCATCACGCGGCGTACCGCCGTCCTGGGGATGAGCGCGGCCTTGGCGAGGAAGGCCTGGGCGGCGCCTCTCGTCCCGACTCCCGAACAGACAGCCGGGCCATTTTATCCGAGCGTGTTTCCCGACGATCGCGATGCCGATCTCGTCGTGGTGAAAGGACGGACCGCTCGCGCCCAGGGCACCGTGCTCTACCTGAGCGGCCGTGTGACGGACACGAACGGCGCTCCTGCCGTCGACGCTCTCGTGGAGATCTGGCAGGCCGACAACTTCGGACACTACCTCGCCCCCAAGGACGGAGGTCCCGGGCCGCGCGACCCGAACTTCCAAGGCTACGGTCAGGTGAAGACGGACGCGACAGGCGCCTACCGGTTCCGCACCATCCGCCCCGTTCCTTACGCCTCGCGGCCGCCCCACGTCCACTTTCAGATCACCCACCCGCGGCTTCGTCCCCTCATCACCCAGATGTACGTGACGGGCGAGCAAGGCCAGGAAGACCCGGCGGCCTTCGGAGGTCAGCGCGTGCGTGAGGCGCTGTCGGTGGCGCTCCAGCCGGCGACCGAGGCCGGAGCCCTGGCCGCGCGCTTCGATATCGTCCTCGTCGCGCGCTAGTCGACCAGGGCGACGGCCCGCACCGGCGAGCCGTCGCCGCCCTCGAGCTTGAGGGGCAGCGCAATGAACTGGCAACGCGTCGCGCCGATCTGGTCGAGGTTGGTCAGATACTCGATCACCGTGATGCCCGCGGGGAAGAACA
>Ga0209799_1000180_pt1 | contig 11484 bp, 7 predicted proteins | sample PanSoiPlo36MoBio_FD_188324 | JGI IMG/M metagenome (GOLD analysis project Ga0209799, IMG submission 188324) | Tropical forest soil microbial communities from Panama analyzed to predict greenhouse gas emissions - Panama Soil Plot 36 MoBio (SPAdes)... | ecosystem: Environmental > Terrestrial > Soil...
CCATCAACACCAATAATCGCGGCAAGTCCCAAAGAGGAAACTGTGAGACGACTGATGTTGACCTGGGGAGTTAGACCGATCTTCATCCCCGAGTTTGGCTCAACTGATGAAATCGTCGAAACCGCTCTTGCTGCGGCGCACGAGTCCAATCTCGTTGCGGCAGGAGCAAAGGTCGTTATTGCCAGTGCGAGTCCGGAGGTAGAAGCGAGGCAGTCTGATTTTTTGCGCGTGATGACTGTGTAACTGATAAGATGCTCTCTCTGATTTAGCCAACCGTGATCGACCTTCAAGGTAACTGATAGAGTGAATCTTATTGCTTGTAACGAAATCTTGCGCCAGCAATCTAAAAATCATGCGCATGGTGGCGTAGTCTGCTCACGGCTTCATCGCAACCAGCCCATCGCGAATTTCCCGTAGCTTCGCCTTAAGCTTGCGCAGATTGGCAGGGCCATTCTCAATAAAATCTTCTGGCCTCCCGAGAGCTTTTGCAACTTGGGATCAGCGAATTCGTAAAGCACTCTAGGTTGAATGAGACGCAGCGGTTCCTCTATTTCCGGTGTAGCGAGCAGATGATCGATAACTTCCACGACGCGATCGACGGCGAATCCTTGGATCCGATGATCAGCCGCGAGAAGGCCCAAGAGCTGGAAAATCGATTGATTTCGCTTGGCGTATATCTTAAAGACTCTGGTAGAGCAGCGTTTTGCTGCTCGGGATACACCGCTCACTATCGTCCGTAAGAACATCGGTTATGAGTTGCGCTCCGCATCACCCGTCGCCTTCGATTGCGAATATGTGCGGACCCTCGGTTATGGGGCCGTGGAGTTTTTTCTGAATCAACGAACGGATATCCAAAGGCTTCATGGCGCATTGAGCTGTCTGGTGGATGGAAAACTACAGTTTCTCGATTTCGCCGATCTGCTCGATCCCGTAACCGGAAAATCGCGGGTTCGGATCGTCGACACCAACAAGCCGTCTTACAAAATTGCCCGCGAGTACATGATCCGATTGGAAAGAGAAGACCTCGAGGACCAAGACAAGTTAAGAATGCTGGCGCAGGCGACATCGAGCCAGAACAAGATCTACAAGCCTGACGAGTTTCGCGCCAGATTTCAACATCTGTTTGACGCATGAAGGAGGATAAATGACTGCTGCTAGAGTCGCGATCAACGGGTTTGGCCGTATCGGACGTTTAACCTTGCGGACGATGCTCGAGCGACACAAAAGAGACCTGAACGTTGTCGCGATTAATGATATGGCCGATCTCGAAACCAATGCCCACCTGTTTCGTTATGATTCGACGTACGGGATATTCCCAGGCAAGGTGGAGATCGGCGAAGGGGTTCTTATCATCGACGGCGGAAATATTATCGCCCTCAACCAGAAGGATCCCTCGCGCCTACCCTGGAGACAATTGAACGTTGACATCGTCATCGAGTCGACCGGTGTCTTCACGGACGCAGCCCAGGTGCGAGCCCATCTCGAAGCCGGAGCGAAAAAGGTCATCGTTACCGCGCCGGCGAAAGACGAGGATCTTACCGTCGTCCTTGGCGTAAACCATTCCACCTACGATCCTCGCAAACATTCTATTGTCTCTAACGCATCCTGCACGACCAACTGTTTAGCGCCGGTCGCCAAGGTGATCCACGACTGTTTCGGCATTGACCGTGGCTTGATGACCACGACCCACGCCTATACCAACGATCAACGCATTTTGGATTTAATGCACAAAGATCTGCGGCGCGCACGCGCCGCCGCTATGAATATCGTCCCCACCAGTACCGGTGCGGCCAAGGCCATCGGCTTGGTTATGCCGGAACTTAAGGGCAAACTGCACGGCCTGTCTTTAAGAGTGCCGACTTCGACAGTGTCCGTGGTTGACCTCGTGGTCGATCTCAAGAAATCGACCACGGTGGAAGATCTGAACGATGCCCTCAAACAAGCCGCTGAGGGCAAACTCCAGGGCATATTAGTCTATTGCCTCGAGCCCTTGGTTTCTAGCGATTTTCGTGGTAATTCGGCTTCGTCGATCGTCGATGGCTTATCCACCGTGGTGCTGGAAGGGAAAATGGCAAAAGTACTTTCCTGGTACGATAACGAATGGGGCTATAGTTGTCGTGTCGGCGACCTGGCGACGTTAATGGTAGAAAAAGGACTCTAGGAGGAACGCAAATGATAGCCAAAGATATCATGACCAGAGATATCATTACCGTCACTCCGACCATGACGGTGAAAAACTTGGCGATGACTCTGATCAAAAATCAGATTAGTGGCGCGCCGGTATCCGGTAAAAACGGCAAGATCGTAGGCGTCGTTTCGGAGGCCGACATCGTCGCCAAGCGGGGTAAAGACGTTAAAGCTATCATGAGCAAGAAAATCATCAGCGTCAAAGAAGAGACGCCGGTGGAAGAGATTGCCCAGCTCATGACCACCCACAAGATCAAGCGGCTCCCGGTCATGCGCGAAGATAAGGTCGTGGGCATCGTCAGCCGTGCCGATATCGTCAGCGCTATTGCCCTCGGGGAACACGTGGCGCTGCACACCCCGGTTTACGATCTTTGACGACTCCCTGCAGAGTTGCCCTTCATCGCAAGGTGGGAACTACGCAATATAGTCCACCCAACTCTCCCAATCCTGCGATATAGCTCCGGTCATAGAAAAGGTCGTTTAAAAATCCTATCCATTTGATGCGACGTCCTTTTCGTGAAAAGAGATCGTCAACAGCGGTGGTCTTATCTCCCGCCTCCGCGAAAGTTTCTGCTTCGACATGCGTCATTTTGAAATGAACGCAGCAGCTTTCTATCAGCCCACCGGGCAGGGCTTGGCCTGCCAGATCTCAGCCGCGTATTCTCTGATCGTGCGATCGCTCGAGAAACGGTTGGAGCAAGCCACGTTGATGATTGCTTTGCGGGCCCAACCATCCGGATCGGCGTAAAGCTCAGCGACCCGCCCTTGAGTCTCCAAATAAGATTTGAGGTCGGCCAGGTGCATATAGTAGTCACCGTGATGCAAAAGCGTATCCCGGATCGGGCCAAAGATCCCCGGCTCGTTGCGGCTAAAATGGTCGTTAAAAATAAGATCGAGGGCTTCGCGGGTCTCCGGCTCATTCCAGTAGTGCCAGAACGGATCGTACCAGCCGCGGCTTCCGGCCACCTGCTCCGCGGTCAAGCCGAACAGAAAGAAATTTTCTTCCCCGGCCTGTTCGGCCATCTCGATCGTGGCCCCGTCGCGGGTGCCGACGGTTAAAGCGCCGTTCATCATGAACTTCATGTTGCTGGTGCCGCTGGCTTCGTAGCCGGCGGTGGAAATCTGCTCGGAGACGTCGCTCGCCGGGATCAACCGCTCGGCTAACGTGACGTTGTAGTCCGGCAGGAACAGCACCTTGAGCCGTCCGCGCATCGCCGGATCCCAGTTGAGCGTACCGGCCACGCTGTTGATGAGCTTGATAAACAGTTTAGCCAGATGGTAGGCCGGTGCCGCCTTGCCGGCAAAGAAAAAAGTGCGCGGCGTGAAGTTCAAATTCGGATTCTGGCGCAGCCGGTTATAAAGAACCACGATATGCAGCACGTTCAAAAGCTGGCGCTTGTACTCGTGAATCCGTTTGATCTGACAGTCAAAGATCGTATCGGGGTCAACGACTTCGCCGGATGATGCTTTGAGCCAGTCAACGAACCGGCTCTTGGCCTCGCGCTTGGCTTGGCGAAAGCGCTCTTGAAAGTTTGCATCATCCGCGAGGGGCTTTAGATCACGGAGTCGATCGAGCTCTGTCACCCAATCGTCGCCGATCGCCTCGGTAATCAGGCGCGACAATGACGGGTTAGCTTGCTGCAGCCAGCGGCGCGGCGTCACGCCGTTGGTCTTGTTGTTGAACCGCTCGGGAAGCATCTCGGCAAAGTCCTTCAACACCGAGGTCCGCAGCAGATCGGAGTGAATCTTCGCCACCCCATTGGTGCTGTGCGTGCCGACGACGGCGAGATGAGCCATGCGCACCTTGCGTGACGGTTCGTTCTCGATGAGACTCATACGGCGGATCCGATCTCCATCTCCTGGATAGCGGCGCCCGACATCGTCGAGAAAGCGGCGATTGATCTCGTAAATAATTTCTAGATGGCGCGGGATCAGCATCTCGAACAGCTCGATGGGCCACTTCTCCAGGGCCTCGGGAAGCAAAGTATGGTTGGTGTATGCGAGAGTGCGTTGCGTCAAGTCCCAGGCCTCGTCCCATCCGAGCTTCCCCTCGTCGAGCAATATGCGCATCAATTCCGCAACCGCGATCGCGGGGTGAGTGTCGTTGAGCTGAATGGCGGCGTGGTCCGGTAGGGTAGACCACTCGTTGCGCGCGCCGCCGCGGAAACGGTCGATGATATCCTGAAGCGAGCAGCTCACCATGAAGTACTGTTGAAGGAAGCGCAGGGTCCGGCCGGCCTCCGTGGAATCGTCGGGATAGAGGACCCGGGTCAGCGATTCGGCCTCCACGTTCTCGATCACGGCGCCGACGAAATCGCCGCGAGAAAATTCGGCGAAGTCGAAGGTTGCCGGGGCGGCGGCCGCCCAGAGGCGCAAGGTGTTGGAGCAGCCGGCCCCGTAGCCAACCACGGGCCGATCGTAGGCAACGCCTAGCAGGGTCGAGGGCCGGTTGGGAATCATGCGGATCGCCGACCCTTGTAGTTCGATACTGGCGGCGAGCTGGACCGGGTACGTCTTGCCGGGCCGCGCGATCTCCCAAGGGTCGAGACGTCGCAGCCACTTGTCAGGTTCCTCGACCTGATAGCCGTCGCGGATCGCTTGATGAAATATCCCGTACTCGTAGCGCAGGCCATAGCCCATGGCCGAAAACTGGAGCGTCGCCAGCGAGTCGATAAAGCAAGCGGCCAGCCGCCCGAGACCTCCGTTACCCAGACCCGCGTCCGGCTCTTCTTCCTGTAGCTGTGGGAAATCCCAGCCGACGTGTTTCATCGCCCGCTGAACGAGCGGCTCGGCGGCGAGATTCATCATATTATTGTTGAGCGTGCGGCCGATCAGGAACTCCATCGATAGATAATAGACTCTTTTCGGGTTGGCGTTCTCCCGTGCCTGGCGGGTTTTCACCCAGCGGTGCGCCACCAGGTCGCGAATGAATCTGGCGACCGCCTCGAAGCGCTGCCGCGGGGGCGCCGTCGCGGGGTCCACGAGGTGCTCGCACAATAAATAACGATCGGTCCAGTCGTCTTCCTTGCCAGTCAGACCCAATCTGTCGAGCCGGCGCTCGAGCGCCGCGTCGGTGGCGCGAGCGCGTGAGGTCGTTGAAGGTTTGGCCATAGCGGATCTCCTTTGCTTGCGAACGGGAACCTCGTCCACGTTGTTACTGCGTCTATTCGGATTTCTTTTCCGGGAATCAAAAATCGGCGGCGGTATCCGGAGACTTTCGCTCGACTCTCCCGTTGCTCCCCCATTGCCAGTTCAGGATCTCGGGCATGTCCTCGCCGTATTTGTGGATGTACTGCGTGTGCTCGATCAGCTTGTCGCGGATCGCTTGCGTGGCATAGGCGGCTCTGGCGCCAAGCTGGGGCACGCGGTCGATGACATCCGCCACCAGGTGGAAACGATCCATATCGTTTAGCACCACCATGTCGAAGGGCGTCGTCGTGGTTCCTTCCTCTTTATAGCCGCGCACATGGAGGTTATTGTGGTTGGTGCGCCGGTAAGTCAGCCGGTGGATGAGCCAGGGGTAGCCGTGGAAAGCAAAAATAATCGGTTTGTCCTTGGTGAACAGAACATCAAATTCCTTGTCAGAGAGCCCGTGCGGATGTTCTTCTTTGGGTTGCAAGGTCATAAGATCAACAACGTTGATTACCCGTATCTTCAGTTCCGGCACGTGCTGGCGCAGCAGTTCGACCGCCGCGAGAGTCTCCAGGGTCGGCACATCGCCACAGCAGGCCATGACTACGTCCGGCTCCCCTCCCTGATCGTTGCTGGCCCAGTCCCAGATGCCAAGGCCGGCGGTGCAGTGTTTGATCGCCTGATCCATCGTCAGCCATTGCGGTGCCGGCTGTTTTCCGGCGACGATCACGTTGACATAGTTCCGGCTGCGCAGGCAGTGGTCCGTGACGCTCAGCAGACAATTGGCATCCGGCGGCAGATAGACGCGTATGACCTCTGCTTTCTTATTGAGCACGTGGTCGATAAAGCCGGGATCCTGGTGCGAGAAGCCGTTGTGGTCCTGCCGCCACACGTGGCTGGAGAGCAGATAGTTGAGCGATGCAATGGGCCGGCGCCACGGGATGTCGTCGCAGACTTTAAGCCACTTGGCGTGCTGATTGAACATCGAGTCGATGATATGAATAAAGGCCTCGTAACAGGAGAAGAATCCGTGACGGCCGGTGAGCAAATACCCTTCCAGCCAGCCCTGGCATTGGTGCTCGGAAAGCATCTCCATCACCCTGCCGCCGGGAGCCAAGCTATCGTCGTAGGGCAGGATCTCGGCGTTCCACGCCCGCTTCGTGACCTCCAGCACGTCTTGCCAGCGATTGGAGTTATTCTCGTCCGGGCTAAAGAGCCGGAAGTTTTTGGCCTCTAGATTCTGCTTCATGACGTCGCGAAGGAATTTGCCCATAACCCGCGTCGATTCAGCGGTTGTCGCTCCCGGGCTCGGCACCTTGACCCCATAATCACGGAAATCCGGCAGCCGCAGATCTTTCAGCAGAAGGCCGCCGTTGGCGTGAGGGTTGGCGCCCATCCGTCGATTCCCCGTGGGAGCCAACTCCTCCAGTTCCGGCTTGAATCGACCATTAGAGTCAAATAACTCTTCGGGACGATAGCTCTTCATCCATTCTTCGAGCAGCTTCACGTGTTCCGGATTATCGTGCATCTCGCCCATCGGCACCTGATGCGAGCGCCAGAAGCCTTCGGTCTTCTTGCCGTCAACTTCTTTTGGCCCCGTCCATCCTTTTGGCGAACGCAAAATGATCATGGGCCAGAGCGGACGCTCGCTTTGACCATTGCCAAGCGCAGCTGCCTTAATGCTTTGGATATCCTCAATAATCGCATCAAGCGTAGCCGCCATGAGCTGGTGCATTTTTTCCGGCTCGTCGCCCTCGACGAAATAAGGAGTGTAGCCGTAGCCGCGGAACAGGTGGTCCAGCTCGTCGTGACTGATCCGAGCGAGCACGCAAGGGTTCGCAATCTTGTAACCGTTGAGGTGAAGGATCGGCAGCACAACCCCATCGGTGGCCGGATTCAAAAATTTGTTCGAGTGCCAACTGGTTGCCATAGGCCCGGTCTCGGCCTCACCATCGCCGACGACGCAGGCCACGATCAGATTAGGGTTATCGTACGCAGCACCGTAAGCATGCGATATGGCGTAACCCAGCTCTCCTCCCTCGTGGATCGAACCTGGCGTCTCCGGCGCGACATGGCTCGGTATACCGCCCGGGAATGAAAACTGCTTGAACAGGTTCTTCATCCCCTCTTCGTCCTGTGAAATATTTGGATAGACTTCGCTGTAGATTCCCTCGAGATAGGTGTTGGCCACCAAACCGGGGCCGCCGTGGCCCGGACCGGTAACGTAGATCATGTCGAGATCGTATTTTTTGATCACCCGGTTGAGATGCGCATAGATGAAATTGAGACCCGGCGTGGTCCCCCAGTGTCCCAGCAACCGGGGTTTTACATGTGCTTTGGTCAGAGGTTCCTTGAGGAGCGGGTTCTCGTAAAGATAGATTTGGCCGACCGAAAGGTAGTTCGCCGCCCGCCAATAGGCGTCGATCTTCTTCAACTCCTCGGTGCCAAGCGGCAATCGGCTGGAGCGCGGCTTTTTCTCTTGGGCGCCCTGTTTCGCTTCTTCACGGTTCAGAACTGCAGTCGACATAATGATCTCCTTCCATGGATAAATAGACAGCCTTCTGGTTTATGAGTTCAGGATTTGGATTTTTGAGACCGAATCTGCTCTTGCGCGCACACTATTCGATCTGCGGTGAAACCGAATTTTTTTGCAGATCATTAGAAACGCAAACTTATGCACAACCGATTGCACCCATATCAACGGCAGATGAACTTGAGAATAAATCGAGATGACATTCAGCTTGTTTGCTTTTGTATTCTTTGCGTCTCTTTACCAGCGTTTTTCTAACGCTTTGATCTTCTCAAACGCCGACGATGGCGCTCTTCCGCCGTAAATGTCGCTCCCAGGAAAGCCTCGACCGTTCACGGGCCTCGCCGCACGGTCGCACCCAGGGGCATCGGCCACCCGCGCTCGACCCCTAAGCCGGTTGCTCTGGTATCGTTCGCTCTCGGTTACATTACGCTTTCATGGAACCTAATCAGGCTGGGATTACAGGTTTATGACTAGTGGATGAACCTTGAGTTGTTCGTTTCCGTATGATGAAGATAAAGTGAAGCTTAGGTTACGATGTTGGAAGTATCGTGCTTTGGTGATAGGTGTTTGCTGCGCTGTCAGCGAGCGGATTCCGCGGCAGTTGTGCGCACACGGATTCACCGGAAGAGAGTGCTCTCGCAAAAAGAAAAGGAACACGAACATGTCAACGGAAAACTTGGCAGAACTGTGGTTGGACCGAGACCTCGCTTGGCTTGAATTTAATCGCCGTGTGCTGGCGCAGGCTTTGGACGAGCGCACGCCATTACTTGAGCGCCTTAAGTTTCTCGCCATCTTCACGTCCAATCTCGATGAGTTTTTCATGAAGCGGGTCGCGGTTCTGATGGTCGAGAACACCGGAACTCACACCAAACTTCTGGCCGATCTGCGCGCTGTGATCGTCGCCATGGTCCGACAGCAACAGGCCTGTTTTGATGCGCTTTTGCCTCAGCTTGAGCAGCACGGCATCCGGCTCCTGAGCTGGAAAGATCTCACTGCTCGGCAGCGCCAAGAGGCAACCGAATTCTTCCAGAAAAATGTTTTGCCGGCTCTCACCCCGCTGGTTGTTGACACGGCCCACCCGACTCCGTTCTTATCGAACTTGTCACTCTCCTGGGTATGCCGGCTAAGTGAGCCCGGCTCCCATGGCCCGTTGTACGGTCGCGTTAAAGTAGCAACGGGTCTGCCTCCTTGGATGCAGGTTCGCGCAGAAAGTCCCAAAGATAGCCATTGGTTCATCAGTCTAACGGAGCTTGTGCGACAGCATCTCGGTGACTTGTTCTCCGGCATGGAGACGCATGATCAGACTCTGTTTCGAATCACCCGGGACGCTGAAGTCGACTGGGACGGTAATTCCAATGAAAGCGTCCGCGAAGTCGTGGCCGAGCGCATCAGGCTGCGCCGTTACGAGCCTACTGTGCGCATTGAGTTCGGACCCAACCCGGACCCGGAGCTCCGGCAGAGGTTGCTGTCGCTCTTGGAGCTTACCGAGGAAGAAGCCTATGACTTACCCGGGCCGTTTGATTTTAACACGCTCTGGACGCTTGCCGGTTTGGACCTGCCCGATCTGCGCGATGCGCCGTGGACGCCGCGCGTGCCGGCGGCGTTTAGAAACCAGAATGTACCCCTCGTCAACGTGATCCAACGGGGAGACATGCTTGTGCACGTTCCCTATGAGAGCTTCGATGCCAGCGTGGAACGTTTCATCCGCGAGGGCACCGCCGATCCGAGCACCCTCGGGGTCAAGATGACCGTCTATCGGGTGGGCGACGATACGCCGTTCGTTCGATGGCTAATAATGGCAGCGGAAAGCGGCAAACAGGTCGCCTGCGTCATCGAGCTTAAGGCTCGATTCGACGAGAACAGGAATCTTCACTGGGCGGACGCGCTTCTAAAGGTTGGTGCGCATGTTTCGTTCGGTGTTCTCGAGCTAAAGATCCATGCCAAGGTGGCATTGGTGGTGCGCCAGGAAGGCGATGGGGTCCGCTCCTATTGCCATATCGGGACCGGCAACTACAACGAAAAGACTGCGCGGCTATACGAGGATCTCGGGCTCTTCACTTGCGATCCTGAGATCACCGGCGATGTTGTGCAGCTATTCCATCATTTAACCGGACGCGCTCGGGCGCCCAAGTTCAAACGGCTCCTGGTGGCGCCGTGGAATATGCGGGACCGTTTTATCGGACTGATTCGACGAGAGGTGGAACACCACAAAGCGGGCAGGCCCGCACGGATCGTGGCAAAAATGAATCAGCTCGAGGATAAGCAGGTCTGCGAGGAGCTGGTAGCTGCGTCGCAACAAGGCCTGCCGATCGATCTCATAATCCGCGGCTTCTGCTGCTTGCGACCGGGAGTGCCCGGTCATACGGAAACGATCCGCGTGCGATCGATCATAGGGCGCTTCCTGGAGCACTCGCGCATCTTCTATTTCGGTAATGGAGCGAGTAATCCTTGCGATGGCGATTTTTATATCGGTTCCGGGGATTGGATGGAGCGAAACCTATCATGGCGTGTCGAGGTCGTAGTACCGGTTGTTGCTCCTGCCTTAAGGCAACGGCTCTGGGAGATTCTCGAGATCAATCTCAGCGATCGTCGCCAGGCGTGGGTGATGGCCGCGTCCGGCGAATACCAACGCCTCGAACCCGGACCCGAAGCACGCGGTCCAGAAGCCGATGGCACGCAGTCCACGTTAATGCGTCTAGCGGCGACGACTGCGCTCACGAGCGACGGGAATGCAGTCGTTCAGGAATTACCGATACACCACGGTCCGGAGTTGGATTTCACCAATTCAGAGAATAGCGCTTCCTTGGCAGCCGTAGCCTTGGAAAGCAAGCAAACATGATCAAAAGCGACAATGTTCTCGTGATCAACTGCGGCAGCTCTTCCATTAAGTTCTCGGTGGTGGATCATGAGACGAGCACCCATATAGTTCGCGGCAGCGTCGAGCGAATCGGCGAGGGAAACGCGGAGCTGAAATATACCGGCACTCGCGGGATGAATTCGCAATCACTGGGCGATGCAGATCATGAGCGGGCGCTGCGATCGATCGGTGCGATTCTCAATGAAACGACTGGGCTGCAAAAAGAGCTTCTAGCTGTCGGCCACCGTGTCGTGCATGGCGGCGAAAGCTTTTCGGCGTCAAGCCAAATCGATGATCACGTTTTGGCCGCTATCGAGAATTGCAATCACCTGGCGCCCCTACACAATCCTGCTAACATATTGGGCATCCGGACCGCGCAGCGTCTCTTCCCGGGGTTGCCTCAAGTGGCGGTTTTTGATACCGCGTTTCATCAAACCTTGCCGCCGCGAGCTTTTCTCTATGCAGTGCCATACAACCTTTATAAGGACCACGGTATCCGTCGCTACGGCTTTCATGGCACGAGCCACCGATTCGTGACCGAGCGGGCAGCGAGCTTACTCGAAAGACCGCTGGCAGAGTGCGCTTTCGTCAGCGCGCACCTCGGCAATGGCTGCAGCGCTTGCGCAGTGCTCGGCGGCAAAAGCGTCGACACCACCATGGGGCTGACCCCGCTCGAGGGGCTGGTCATGGGAACGCGAAGCGGAGATCTCGATCCGGGTTTGCATGGCCATCTTCAGGAACAGTTGGGTTGGACCTTGGAACAAATTACTGACGT
>Ga0209799_1000181_pt1 | contig 11437 bp, 10 predicted proteins | sample PanSoiPlo36MoBio_FD_188324 | JGI IMG/M metagenome (GOLD analysis project Ga0209799, IMG submission 188324) | Tropical forest soil microbial communities from Panama analyzed to predict greenhouse gas emissions - Panama Soil Plot 36 MoBio (SPAdes)... | ecosystem: Environmental > Terrestrial > Soil...
TGCCGTCGGCACGCGCTTTATCGAAAAGGCGCGCAGCCTCGGCGTGAAGGTGATCTGTGTGCACAAGGGACTGCCCTTCGGCAGTCAGTCCTACGAGCACAGCCAGTGCAGCGACATCGGCGTTGTGGCGAAGCGCTTTCCGGACGTGAGCTTCCTCGTCTATCACTCGGGTTTCGTCACCGGCTTCCCCGAGCGCGCCTACACCGGACGCGGCGCGAGCGACGGCATCGATACCCTTATCCGCTCGCTGGTGGAGAACGGTATCAAGCCGAATAGCAACGTTTACGCCGAGCTCGGCAGCACCTGGCGCTTTCTCATGCGCGACCCTGACGGCGCTGCGCATGCGCTCGGCAAGCTCGTAAAATACTGTGGCGAGAACAACGTGCTCTGGGGCACCGACTCCATCTGGTACGGCTCGCCACAAGACCAGATCCAGGCATTTCGCACTTTCCAGATCTCGCCCGAACTGCGCGCGCAGCACGGCTACCCCGAGATCACCCCGGCACTGCGTGCCAAGATCTTTGGGCTAAATGCAACCCGGCCCTATGCGATCAGCGCCGACGAAGTGAAAAAGCACACCCGCGCCGATGCCATCGCCGGCGAGCGCCACGCCTACCGCGAACATCCGGAGCCGCACTATCGCACCTACGGGCCCAAGACCCGCCGCGAATTCCTGAACCTGCTCCGCTGGAACGGCGGGTCCGCCGCTTAGGGCTCAAAATTCCGGATCCATCGGCGACCCGTTCGATTGTGTTCCTCGCGGGACTTCCCTGCTGGAGCGTTTCAGCCGAGCCGCCAAGAATGAATCGGCTGCCAACCGAGGAGCTTTTTTGCGCGACTGTTGGAGTAGGATCCCTTGCTGCCGGTTAGGCTGCGGGCTTTGTCGCCGATGCTCGGCATGACACGGGGGTAAAGATCACAGAGCGGTTCGGCTATGGTGCTATCATCGGAGACGACGAACAGCGCCGTGCCGCTTGGAATCGAACGCTCCACTGACAGGCGAAAAGCCACGGCCAAATCACGGGCATCAATGTAACTGTACGCCTGAAACCCCGAAAGGTGACGGCCCCCCTCTTTTTTTATCTGTTCCAGCTCCTCGGGAGTGACGACACCGCTTGGCCGCAGCATGATGGTCTCCAAACCTTTACGGCTGTATGACTGCGCGATCGTCTCGCCGATCTGCTTTGAAAGGCCATAGACATCTTCAGGCCGAAGGGGATGATCTTCATCGATGGGAAGATAATCCGGAACGAAGTGCTCGCCATAGCTCCAGCCCACGATGGCGTTGCTGCTTGCTGAGACGACCCGCTTGATGCCGAGACGAAAGGCGGCATGATGGACATTAAAAGTCCCGACGACGTTGGTTTGGTAGGTGACGCTGGCAGTAGCGATGTTGGGATTGTGAATCGCCGCGAGGTGAATGACGGCTTCGACATCGGCCATGGATTCTATGACTTGGCCAAGGTCCTGAACATCGCCAACAAGGTATTTGACGGGGCCTCGTTCCGGACCGGGCAAGCGGTCGAACACAGTGACTTGATGCGCTCCGCCGTCTAGCAAATCGCGCACGACCCATTGACCGACTTTACCGACGCCACCGGTGACGAGAATTTTCATTGTGCGTTCGGTCTAGCGCTGAATTTGGATTGAAGCGAGCCCCCATCGAAGTATGCACCGCGGAGGCGCCAAGCTCACGGTTTTCTAATGAATCACAACCCGTAAAGCGCCCGGGCGTTGTCACTGACTATCTTGTCGGCAACCGTTCGGCTCAAGCGTTTGTCCTCCGATACAGCGCGAAGGGCCAGCAGTTCCGTTGCGCTATCGGCGTGCCCGTAGTCGGTGCCCACCACGAGATTATCTTCTCCGGCATGCTCCACGATATATGGAAGGTCATCGCTGGTCTCGCAGCCGACATAGAAGCGGCTCTGGCGCAGCAGTGCTTGCTTATCCAATTCCCTGCCTTGAAGATGATAGCGCTTGGCAAGATCCGTAAGCACGTAGGGCAGCCACTGGGCGCTGACTTCGAGAAAAGCCACTTTCAGTCTTGGGAACCGCTCCGGAACGCCGTCCATGATCATGTTGTGGAACGCGCCCACGAGCACCAATTTGAACTTCGAGAAGGCGATGGTTTCGTATTTGAAGTAGTTGAACAAGATCGGACTTCCCGTGGCAGAATGAATGCAGATTGGCAAGTCCAATCGGCTGGCCGCCTCGTAGAGCGGAAAGAAATAGGAATCGCTTAGCAGGAGATCGCACTCCGATCCGCGGAGAAAGATGCCCACCGCGCCGTTCTCCCTCGCCGTTTTCGCTTCGTCATAAACTTTGTCCATGCTGAGAAGCGGTAAAACGGCGACCCAGCGCAGCCTTTCTTTCGCCTGCCGCCAAACATCCGCCATCCAGCGGTTATAGCTGCGGCATAGCGCCAGCTCGATCTCGGGCCGGGGCGTAAGCGGAATAATAAAAATGGTTGGAAAAATAACCTGAATGTCGACGCCAAGCTCGTCCATGTGCTTGAGACGCGCGTGGACATCGCGCAATTCCCGCGAAGTCATGGGCGTGTTCTTGCCGACGTTGCGCGATTTGAGCCGCAGGGTGCCGTCCACCAGCCAATACTCATCCGTCGATGAGCCATCGTTGGGGGCGACGATCTGGGGTCTGAACTTGCGTTCAGTGCCCTCCATGTATTCCCAGGTTTTTTCCGTTTCCAGAACGTGCGCATCGGCGTCGATCCGAAGCATGAGCGAAACCTCCGTCTAGGTTTTGTTTTGTGTTCGGTTTACGAGATTGGCTGCTCGGTTCATAACACTCGTTAGCGTGCCGCGTCAACAAACGTATGCTTGACACGGCCTAACTCTGTGATGGTATGAAGCGACTGATGCGTCAGGAGGAAACATGAAACGAGAAGTGGCGACGGAAATCGTCGATTCGCTCAAAGAGGCGGGCATCGATTTCGTCGCGACCCTGACTGAAGCGAATCTCCATGACTTGGTCATGGCGCTGGGCGAAGATCCGGCCATTCACCACGTGCCCGTGACCCGCGAGGAAGAGGGAATCGGAATCTGCGCGGGCGCTTATTTGGGCGGAAAAAAACCGGCGATGGTGATGATGAACTCCGGTTTTTTGTTGTCTACAAATGCTTTGGCAACGGTCTGTATTCATCCGGGTATACCGGTCTTGATGTTGATCGGTCACAGCGGCGGGGTCGGTGAGGAAAACGCCGGGCACGCCACCGTCGGTGCTCTCACCGAGCCGGTGTTGCAAGCCATGCATATTGTCTACGAGAAAGTCGGTCGTTTTGAAGATATTCGCCCGACCATTCGTGATAGCCAAACGCTCGCGCGCTCCTCGCGTCGACCGACGGCCATCGTCCTAAACAAACAAGCATTGAGGTAGTTCGATGAAACGATACGATTGTCTGCAAGCGATTGTACCGCACTTCGGCGAAGAGCTGGTGGTCACAAACCTCGGTGCCGTACGTCATGAATGGCAGGCCCTGCGACCGCACGCGGGTAATTATCACCTGCAGAACCTCGGGCTCACCTCTTCCATGGCGCTGGGTTTGGCCTTGGCGCTGCCCCACCGCAAGGTTGTGGCCTTTGATGGGGACGGCTCTTTGCTGCTTAATCTCGGCAGCCTGGCAACCATTGCCAACCAACACCCGCGGAATCTTGTTCACATAGTATTCGACAACGAATGTTACGAGTCATCCCGCGGCGCGCCGACGGCAACCGCCGGACAGGCTGACCTGGCCGCTATTGCGCGAGGCTGCGGTTTTGCCAACGTCATCACCGCGAGGACGCTGTCCGAATTTAGCGAGGGATTCGTGCGCGCTTTGATGGACAACGATCTCTACTTCATCCTGGCGAAAGTTGAAGCGGGAGCCGGCGACGTTCCAGCGGCTGCTTTAGATTCACAGGAAAACAAATATCTGTTCGTCCGCTACATCGAGAAGAGCGAGAACCTGAAAATCCTCACCTCAACCTTGTCGCGCGCCAGCGAGCCCCGTGCTAAGTGAGAATAAACCCTAATCCGACAATACTTGCACACCATTAGTAATGGGCGAAGGCGGTGAGACCGGAAGCCGTGGGCACTTGAGCGTGCAGTTTGGTGGAAGGCACGGGTCGCAGGAATCATCACCCTCGGGGATGTGGAGTGGCCCCGAGGTAGTGTCCCATTGCCCAGGGCTACAGGGCTCATCGCCTGAGCTGCTTAGAAATAATGTCGGATTAGGGTAAAGATAACCGGAAAGTTCATCGGAATCGCCGACAATTTCGGGATCTCTTGAAATCCGATTGATCCGCTTTGCCTGTTCTTCAGGAGAAGGGACGCGGCGACTGCAATTGCGCGATGAGCGTGCTTCAGCTAGTCTGAATGTTTTATGATCGGAAAATTTCGAGACCTTTTCTACGGATGGCGCATGGTCGCCGTCGGTTCGGCCCTGCGCGTCCTCGGCGGCGGGCTGTACTTCTATGGCTTTTCAGTTTTTTTCCTGCCCCTCAGCCAGGACCTGGGATTGAGCCGCGCCGCGACTTCGTTGGTTTTTTCTTTGGCCCGCGCGCAGGGAGCTTTTGAGGGTCCCGTAGCAGGTTACTTCATGGACCGTTACGGTCCTCGTCCCCTGATTCTCATCGCCATCGTCATGAGCAGCGTGGGTCACATGTTGCTCTCCGATGTGCAGAGCTATTTTGCTCTGCTGCTGATTTATATGGGCGTCGTCTCGCTGTCCTTTCAGGCCGGCTTCATGGACGCCCCGATGGTCATCGCCAATACGTGGTTCATCCGTATGCGAACCAGGGCGATGTCGCTGATCAGCGCTTCGGTCAATCTCGGCGGGTTTCTGCTCACGCCGCTGCTCGCCTGGGCGATCCATACCTGGGGCTGGAGGCAGGCTGCGTTTGGCAGCGGCGTGATTTTTCTGCTGGCAGGATTACCGCTCGCTCTAATGGTGCGTCGTTCCCCGGAGAGCATGGGTCTGCAACCCGACGGCGATCCCCCGTTTCGCCCGACTGAAACTCAGCAGCGCGGCCAAACACAAAGCACGCCGCAGGAAACTCATTTCACCTTGGCTGAGTCGATGCGAACGTCGCCCTTTTGGTATCTCACCATCGGAACCGCGCTGCGAATCGTTGTCCTTACTGCAGTGGCTGTGCACTACGTGCCGATCATGGTGTGGAAAGGAATGAGCCAGACGGAGGCGGCATTTCTTTTGGGCGCCCAGTCCTTTCTCGGCATACCGGCGACACTCTTACTCGGCTGGCTGGCGGACCGGATAAATAAAACCAAGCTTATGGCGGTCTGCATGCTGTTCGCCATCCTGTCGATGATGGTGCTCATTTTCGCGCAAGAACATTGGCAAATTTGGTTTTTCCTGCCGTTATTTACGGTGGTGGAAGCGACGTTTCCAATAAATTGGTCCTGTGTCGGAGAATTCTTTGGTCGCACCAACTTCGCCAAGATTCGCGGCACTATGATTTTCGTCCAGGCCTGGGGCGCCGTCATCGGCCCTGTGGTTGCGGGCGCGATTTACGACCGCACCCAGAGTTATATCTACCTTCTATGGGGTCTGGCTGGGATCCTGCTCATTGTAACCTGGCTCTACGCCCTGGTGGTCAAACCCGCACCTGCGCTCCACAGGAGAGCTGCTCCCGCTTAAGTGGTTCAAAATTCAATGTTCAAAGTTCAATGTTCAGATCCGTAACCGACTCGAAACGTTGAACCTGGAACATGGAACCTTGAACTCAACTCTAGTTCCAGTCGGTTTGTAGGCTCGACCGTCTAGCAAACCTTCACAACTAATATTCCACGCCAGTAAACAAAATCCGCGCGAGCGGCGTCAAACGTAGTAGTAGTGAGGCGATAAATATGAATGAATTTCTGCTGCTTGCTGTGGTGATGTTGTACGTCGCGATCTCTTACCGACCGGGCAGTCCCAAAACGCGCCGCCGCTAATCAACGATTCTAAGTCGGTGATGAATCAACGTTCACGATCTGGGGGAACTGCGCTAGCATGGCTTCGCTCGGCATCGCTTTTAGCCTTAATCCCAGTTCCTGGGATAGCATGATGGCATTTGCCGGGGCGTTGGCTCGGGCGTGATTGTTGAAAAAAGCAAACCCTTTCTTTACTCCCGCTGTGCTCGCGGCCCCTTTGATGCGATCCGCAATTTTCTTGATCTCGTCGCGCGAGTAGCTGTAGTCATAACGCTCCCACGACTCCTTGGGCCGCCACCACGCCTTTGCGTTGCGACCGTGAGCTCGAAAATAAAACAGCTCGCCGATCGGCGCGAAGTCCTGCCGGATGGAAGATGCAAACTTAGGTTCGTCGATCAGCACCTCGCTCGCCCTATTTTCGTCCAGCAGGGCTCTAATCGCGGCGCCATTTTCCCCCCAACTATTATGTCGAAGCTCGACGACCTTGGGATAATCATAGAACACCTGTAACGTCCGCTCGACTTTTTCCATGTTCTCCGGGGAGTAATGAAATCCGGTTGGATACTGCAATAGTAGCGCTCCGAGTTTTCCGGCCTCAGCCAGGGGCAGAACCCCGCTGCGAAATTGATCTATATCTTCCTGGGTTACAGGCTGCCATTTCTCTTCGGAGCTCTTTCGTCCGATCTTCATCGGGTGCGTGAATTTTTGCCACAGTTTTATCGCAAAGTTGAAGTCGGCGGGTGTCTTGTCGATCCAAGCTTTGGTCACTGCCTGGGACGGTGGCCTATAAAAAGTAAAGTTGATTTCAACTGTGTTGAAAATCTGCGAGTAATATTTGAGTTCATCGAAGCCTTTCCCTTTAGCTGCAGGATAAAAGGCGCCGGACCAGCCCTTCGGCGGTGGACCGGGATAGGAGTAACCTGACGTACCGATTAAGAAGGGCGGATTCATAGCTACTGAGCTGTTGGCTGCTCACAATTTGCTACTCTCGATCGCAAATTGCGAGAGCACTACAATAAATGGACGCTCACAACCATGAATCTACGGACAGCAGCTGCGAGCTACAAGTCCACTATGGGAGCTCGCAGCTGACTACCGTCCGTAATGTCACACCGCCTTATAGGCGAGCCGTTTCATCTTCTGCGTGTTTTTACCCTCGATACGAATAAGCCCCGTCGTGGTTACTCTTTTTGGCGAGTGCACATCCCCCTCGTTGTAGATGTGCGCCATACCAGGCTTTAGCGAATAAACTCGGGCGCGCCGGACCTTGCCTGGCTTGTCTTCAGCAGCCGGCTCAAGAACTTCCCAATCGCTCATTTCTGTTTCGCCGATGGCCTGTCCATAGATCGCCCAGGAGCTGCCGTGATCGTGGGGATTGGCTTCTCTGGCTCCATGGCTCATGTGCGCGCAGATACAGAAACCCAGTTCGGGATCCTCGTAAATCACCTGGCGATCCGGCGTGTTCTCGTTGAGATAGGTGGCCAGGAACTTTTCATCCTTGAGCACCTCCTGCACCAGCTCGCGAACTTTACCTCGCCCCGCGCGACCGGGATCGTCTTTTAAGATCCGATGACACTCCGACGCAAAACTATCGAGCGTAAAACCCATGATCGACCCTCCTTTTGATAACGAATCTCAACTTCCTTAACAAAACGGCGAAACAACCTTCAACCGAAGCAATTGTATTCGACCCTGATTTTTGTCGACGCGCTACCCGAAAACGAGCTTGCCGTTCTGGTCTCGAATTAGTCCTCCTCCCCCCCCAGATGAGGGCATGTTCTCAGGACCTATTTTGAGCTCACTGACCTTGACGTGGCCATGAAAGGTATCCACTTCAAGCATGCCGTTTTGCCGGCGATCGACCCCCTTGGGATCCTTGCCGTTGGCAACGTCCTCCATGGCTTTATGCCATATTCTTCGCATCATGACCACGCCGCGGTCGGAGGTCCCGAGATGCTCGAGCCGCCGATCGGGAATCGCTCCTTGAGACTCCTGCAACACCAGGTCTTCGAGTGCCGGGATGCCTTCCCAGCCGGAGTATCTTCGTTGGTCGTAGGCTTTTTTTTCGGCCGTACCTTTCAGGTCCGGCGGCAGCCCGAAGGTAAAAGGCAGCGGAAAATTTCCTTTGCGAATCAAGTTATAGCGGATCAACTCAAAGTGAGTGTCGTCGATGATCCGTATCATGCCGCCGCCTTCCTGGCGCTCATCAGTAAAATCAGGCGGAAAGCCGGATCGAATGCCGGAAAACCTCCAATGGATCGGCATGGCAAGACCCCACGTGTTGACGAATTTTACTTCCGGGTCGCCGGTGTCGAGAACCGAGACGGTCTTCATGCCGTAATCGGTTTCGACGAATTCGAGCGGCAGAGGCGTCCAGTTTTTTATGCTGGTGTCGTTAAAGGGTTTGAGCTCTTCCGGTATATCTCTTATCACCAGACCATGGAGCACCACGGCGTGGCCCATGTCGGCGAAATTTTCCATCCAGTTGAGATAATTGTAGTTTCGAACGTCGCCGTCCACCAGTTTCACATCGCCGTCGGTACGAGCGAGGACATCGATCTTGGGCAACGGCGGCGGGTTCTCTTTCTCCGGTCCCATGTAGGTCCAAATGACGCCCCCCCACTCTTCCACAGGATACCAAAGATGACGAATCTTATCCTTGAGATCGCTGTTGCGTGGTTCCAAGGGCTGGTCGATGCAGCGACCCTTGGTGTCGTATCTCCACCCATGATAGGAACACATCAGTCCGTCTTCCATCACTTGACCATACTCCAAGGAGGCCAACCGATGCTGGCAGCGAATGCCTAGCAATCCCGGCCGTCCTTTGCCGTCGCGAAACACCACCAAGTCTTCGCATAACATCCTCACGGCGATTGGAATGTCCTTGAGGTTGGCCGACAGACAGACAGGATGCCAATACCTCCGCAACATCTCACCCCCTCGGGTCCCCGGTCCCGTGCGCGGCAACTCATCAAGCAATTTCTGATACGCCGAAGGTGCGCTTTCCGTTTTTCCATCTGACATATTTAAACCTCCCATCGCGCTTGCGCTCAGTTTTTTCCCAAGATTCGGCGCTGCACTACTTTATAGTCGGAAAAGAGGGATCGACGAAAGCTTCCCAAGGCTCGCGCTTCGGGATCATCTGATCGGCGGCGAGCAACCGGATCATCTCGGTCAATCCGGCCACATCGATCGCTCCCTCGCCGCGAAAAGCCTTATTCTCCGGAACCATGAATTTATAGGTGCGTTCCGCAGTCGCTTCATCAATTTTCAGGCGCTGCATCATGACCTCGATGACCGCCTTCTCGTTGGCCGGGTCGTTCAGCCAGCGCATCGCTTGTCCCATCGCCTTCATAAATCGCGTGAATAGTGCGCGATTCTGGGCGAGAGACTTGTTGGAGGCGAAGTAGGCGGTGTAGAGCAGATTTTTGATCTCGTCGGAATAGTTGAGCAGAACCTTTCTGCCGGCATCGATAGATCTGAAGTTAAACGGGGGAGCCTCCGCTAGGGAGGCCGCAACTTGGCCCGAGCTCACGGCTTGAAACCTCTCCGGACTTCCCCCAACAAAAAGTAGAGTGTACGCCGTCGGCGGAATGCCCTGCCGCTGCATGACATCTTTGAATATCGTCGTGGTGATGCTGGCTAACGAAGCACCGGCAATCTTTTGGCCTTTAAGGTCGGCGAGCGATTTCAACTGGGGTTGGCCGATGACTTGGTAGGGATAGCCGTAGGTCGATCCGCCAATGATTTTTATCTCGCCGCCGCGTGCCGCCGCGATCAAACCGAAATGAGCCCCCGATCTTGAAAGATCCACGGTCCCGGCAAGCAGCGCTTTGATGACGAGGTCCGGTGTCATGTAGGTGACGTCAACATCAATATTCTCCTTCGCGAAAAATCCTTTCTCTCGCGCTACGATTTGATCGATTTCCAACGCGGTGGGATTGGTGGAGCTTAAAGTCAGCCGATCGGCTCCGCGTGCAGGCGCACAAAGCATGAGGATTGCTATAAGGGAGAGTCCTAACCCGGTAGTCTTTAGCGTCGCCATTTTTAGTCCTCCGTCTTATGCCTCTGGCCGACCAACGGCCTCGGCCGGAGTTAACCCTTTAGGAGATTAGGCAAAACTGCGAGCGAGCGTCAAGGAGTATTGCGTATCTCCCGCACCAGAGCCAAGGGCTAAGGATCGATTCTTTTCTTCTTGACACCCGACGGGACGCTCACCTAGTGTCCCAGTACATTCATTGCCACGGGAGGCAATATGGCGCGATGGACGAATCTAGCCAAGCTGTTTCTGGGAGCCGTTGTAGCTGTTTTCACTTGTTGGCCGTTCCCGCGCAACTTCACCGCCGCGGAGCCACCCAATCTCCGCGGAGTGTATAACGCCCTCGGTGGAACCATGTCACCGGTTTGGATCGCTCAAGAGCTCGGTCTTTTCACAAAGCATGGACTGCAACACAGCCTTAACTATCTCGCCGCAACTACCGCGATCCAAGCGATCGTCGGCGGTACGGAGGATATTGGGTTAGTGGGCAATCAAGGCATCGATGTGGCACTGGAAGGCGCGGACACCGTCTACATCGCCAGCACGGCACCGCGATTCATTTTCCACCTCTACGGCGATCCGGCCATCAAAACCGTGGCCGATCTCAAGGGGAAGGTTCTGGCGGCCACACAGCCGGCGGCGTCCACGGATTACGCCGGTCGTATGCTTTTGCGCCGTTATGGATTGGTGCCGGACAAGGACGTGAAAATTCTTTACGCCGGCAGTTCCCCCGCACTGTTGACCACCCTCAAATCAGGCAACGCCGCCGCCGGACTCATGAGCGCTCCGATAACCTTTCAGGCCCAAGAACTGGGACTCAAGCATATTCTCAACGTCACCGAGCTCAATATTCCTTTTATCTTTGTCGCCGTCGTCACCACCCGAAAAATCATCCAGCAAAAGCCCGATGCCGTTAGCCGCTATCTCAGAGGTTATACCGAGGCGATCTCCATCATCCACCGCGACAAAGAAACCGCGATAAAAGTAATGGGAAAATTCATGAAGACGGATAACCGACAGCTGCTCGAAGCCGTCTACGACGAACATGCTCCGGTCTTTCAGCGATTGCCGCTGATGACCAAAGAGGAAGTCCAGGCGGTTTTGGAGGTCGCTAAAAGTCCGAAAGCAGCGCAGGTAAAACCGGAAGACTTTTTCGATAACTCTTTTTTGCAGAAGTTGGAAGCCTCCGGCTTCATTAATTCGCTGTATGCGCGTTGAGACTTGGCGTCCCATACCTGCCGCTTACCCAGCGAGAAAGGGGTCGTCTCATGGCACGGTTTTCTCATTTGGGCTTCGCATTTCGTTCCGGTCTGGTTGCCACGATTGCGGTTTGCGCCGCATTGGGTAAAGTCAGCCCAACCCAAGGCGCCTCCGCCTCACTGACTAAAGTTGTGATCGGCTATCCAAGTCCAACCCCTCGAGTCGCGCCGCTCTGGATCGCCCAAGACTTGGACTTCTTCGGCAAGTACG
>Ga0209799_1000183_pt1 | contig 11391 bp, 9 predicted proteins | sample PanSoiPlo36MoBio_FD_188324 | JGI IMG/M metagenome (GOLD analysis project Ga0209799, IMG submission 188324) | Tropical forest soil microbial communities from Panama analyzed to predict greenhouse gas emissions - Panama Soil Plot 36 MoBio (SPAdes)... | ecosystem: Environmental > Terrestrial > Soil...
ATAAGCTGCCACGAACTCATAAATCGATGCCTCCTAAACCTTGATCAGTTGTGATTTGAATCGTTTTTCAGCCGTGTTTTTTTCAACGACAGTTTTCTTTGATCATCTTTCCACGATCGCGTTGCACTTGGCCCGTTTGGTGAAACCCGATTTGGTGCAAGCTCTCGCCAGAGTCGATACGCACATCACGGCTGCAGAACCGTACTCAATAGCGATTCCGACAAGAGCCTGCTCCACACCTTGCACGGCAACGCGGGCGAGCAGATCAGTTCCAATGAGAAAAAACTGTGCGAAAAATGAAATGTCGATGTTCATCGGATGACTATCTTTCTCTTTTTGTGAAAGCAGTAACGGCAAGGAACATGCCAGGTCGCGTGTGCCTGTTGACGATCCGTAAGATCTGAGAATCAGGAGGATTGGAGACCGTCGTGTGCTAAATCAAAATCGCGAGTAAGAGATGAAGTGACGACTCGTCGTCAAAAAGCCAAAATTACGGCGCCTGTTAGATATCCTGTCGTGTTATTTCTTTTGGCTCTCTTGGTCGTGTGTCACTTCTAGACAGAGACTCTGATTCCAGGCTACTTAAAAAGGTCCAAATGCGAGGCGCGGGAGAAATTGATCCTTCGGTTTTGCTCAGGACGAGCTAGGCGGAGGCGTATTTGATACGTTGGAACGAGGCGATCGCGCAGGGCAAAGAAGCAGGCGGGTTTTTTCAACAACATGGAAACCGGCAACCCTTACGCTTTAGCACCGCTAGGCCACGCGTCCCTTGGTCTCGGCCAAGGCGAGTTCGAGTTGCGTTGGAATTAACCTCTACCAATAGAGCTAAAGCTCAAGTTCCCCATTATAACTCGAACGATCAATGCCCAGCCTTTTAACCAGCGAGCCAAGAGTCGTGCGCTTCATCCCAAGCCGAGCGGCGGCTCCCGTGGAGCCACCGATTCTCCAGTTACTATCCCTGAGCGCGCGAAGGATGTGTTCCCGTTCAGCTTCTTTACGCGTGGCGGGACTCCTTTGGGAGAGCGTCGTCGAAAAGTTTCTTTGTTGTGCCAATTCGGCGAGCGGAGGCTGCAGCTCTGAAGCGGGTGAGAGAATGACCGATCGCTCGATGAAATTTTCGAGCTCACGCACATTACCTGGCCACTGATATTCCGACATCGCATCCATCGCTACGGCTGGTATCGAATCGACGCGCCTATTCATGCGGCGTGCATACTTCTCTAAAAAGTGGCGCGCTAAGAGCGGGATATCTTCCTTCCTCTCGCGCAACGGAGGAATCGAGATAGGAAACACATTGAGACGATAGTAGAGATCGCTTCGAAATTTTTTCTCAGCCACTCTCTCCGCCAGATTGGCGTTGGTGGCGGCGATCAGGCGCGCGTCGCTGTGAAGAGTCTTCGTGCTTCCCAGCCGCTCAAATTCTCGCTCTTGCAGCACGCGCAACAGCTTGGGCTGAAGCTCGAGGGGAATATCCCCGATCTCGTCGAGGAATATCGTCCCGTGTTTGGCTAACTCGAAACGGCCAATGCGTTGAGCGATGGCGCCGGTGAATGCGCCCTTCTCGTGACCGAAGAGCTCGCTTTCGAGCAGGCCGGTCGGTATAGCCGCGCAATTGAGCTTGACGAATGGGTTCGAGCGGCGACTACTGAGATTGTGAATGGCGCGTGCAATCAATTCTTTTCCCGTCCCGGTCTCGCCGTATATCAGAACGGTCGAATCGGTGGGTGCCACAGTCTCCACCTCTTTTATAGCCCGGCGGAGCACCGCACTTTGCCCCACGATTTCTGAGAAGCTAATTACGCTACTGAGTCCGTCTTCAGAGGATTTTTTCTCGTCATCCGGCCTGGTCTTTATTTGCTCAATTTGGCGGCTGTGGCTTACCGCCTGCTCGACGGCATCGAGTAGGTCTTCGTCACAGAACGGTTTCGTGAGAAATTCGATGGCTCCGGCTTTCATCGCCCGCACAGACATCGGGATGTCCCCATGACCGGTGATGAAAATAATGGGAATCTGAACACCCAGCTTGGCTAGTTCCTGCTGTAGATCAAGGCCGCTCAATCCCGGCAGGTTTACATCGAGCACCAGGCAGCTGGCAGCATGCGGACGCGGGTTTGTTAAAAACTCTTGCGCCGAGGCAAATGTCTCTACGTTGAGCCCGGCCGAGCCGATGAGATCTTTTAGACTATCGCGGGTCGGCGCGTCGTCGTCCACGACAAATACGAATGGGTTCTTCTCATTCATAGTAACCTCCTCTGAGAGTCTCATCTCTTAATCAGCGTCAACAGTTAACTCACGAGTGCTTGAGAGCCGCATCTATGGCATTGAGTAGTTCTGCCTCGCGGAACGGTTTGTACAAAAAGGCCACCGCCCCGCCTTTTAGTGCCCGGGCGCGCGCATCATCATCTGCGTGCGACGTAATGAAAATAATCGGCATTCGCCAGTTGGCAGCAACGATCTGACGCTGCAGATCAAGGCCGTTCATCCCGGGCATGCGCACGTCGAGAATCAGGCAAGCCGTATCACGCGCTTCGTTCGAACTCATGAACGCTTCCGCCGAAGGGAAACCTTGCGTGCGAAATCCGATCGATTGGATCAAATCGTCGAGCGAATTTCTAAGAGCGTCGTCATCGTCGACAATCGAAATGAGCGGAACTCCGGGCATACAGCAAGTATCTCCTCTCTTTGGTTGATCCTAAAAAGCGACGGTACGCAGCGCAATAAGCCGTCTCACGTTATCCTCGTAGTTCGAAAATGATCTTCGACTACAGAATTATTTACCGTCGGCGGAAGAAAATTTCTATTAGATTTTGGTAAAGGCTTTTATACTTTGGTAAAGGCGGCTACTTTGGGGTGGAGATTTCGAGCCTATCAGCCATCCTGACCAGTTCGGCCAGGGATCCGGCTCCCATCTTCTCCATCACGTGCTGGCGGTGAACTTTGACGGAGGCCTCGCTCGTGCCGAGCTCTCCGGCTATCTGCTTGTTGAGTAGCCCCGCAGCCACAAGCGCCATCACTTCCCGTTCGCGTGGCGTTAATGAGTGATACCGGTCGTCTAGTTCTTCAATGTTCGACCGCTGCTCGCGAGCATTACGGGCGCGTTCTAGCCCCTGCTGAATGGCATCGAGCAGATCCTGATCACGCAGCGGCTTAGTTAAAAACTCCACAGCTCCCGCTTTCATCGCCTGCACCGTCATGGGGATGTCCCCATGGCCAGTAATGAAGATGATCGGAATTTCAATATCGGCCTCGGCCATCCGCTTCTGTAGATCGAGACCGCTTAGGCCCTTTAGGCGCACATCGAGTACCAGGCAGCCGGGCACATCCAGGCGTTTGCTGCGCAGGAACGCCTCAGCCGAGGCGAATTCTTCGACACGCAGTCCAATCGATTGTATGAGGTCCTTGAGCGACTCCCGAAATGACGCGTCGTCGTCCACGACAAATACCACTCCATCTGGCTCCGTCATGTCGCGGTCTCGCTACCGATCGGTAATTTGAACTGAAAGACAGCCCCGCGTGACGCATTTGCAGTGGCCCACAGCCGCCCACCATGGGCCTCGACAATCGAGCGGCTGATCGCCAGGCCCATACCCAGCCCGTGCGGCTTGGTCGTATAGAAGGCATCGAAGACATGGTCGAGGCTCTCCGGGTCCAGCCCCGGACCCGAATCCTGCACCGAGACTATGACGCCCTGTGACCCATCGGTGCCGGATCGAACCAACAACTCGCATGGACCCTTGTGAGCTCCACTCATCGCTTCGACGGCGTTTATCATCAGATTGAGAATTACTTGTTGCAATTGGACTCGATCCGCAAAAATGAGGGGTACATCATCCGAGAGTTGAACCTCTAGCGCTACGCCTTTTCGTTGTAGTTCGGTGCGCACCAGAGCAATGACTTCATGAATCGTCTCGTTCACGTCTAGCCAGTCCTTTCGTGCCGGCGCTCTCTTGGCTAGTGCACGTATTCGATCGATGATTTCGCTGGCTCGATGGCTTTCTGCGATTACCCGGGACGCAGACTGGCGCGCTTCCTCGAGCTTCTGCGCCTCAAGCCAGCGCAAACAGGCACCGGCGCTATTTGCAACTGCGCCGAGCGGCTGGTTGATTTCATGGGCAATCGAGGCAGTCATCTCTCCCAGGGTTGCTACCCGCGTTACGTGGGCCAGCTCCGCCTGCACCTTCTCCAGCGCTTCTTCCGACCGCTTGCGCTCCGTGATGTCCGTGACCGCACCCACACATTCAAAGTTGCCCGATTCATGTTCTGCCGTGGGATGACCCACAACACGGACGTACTTCACTGAACCGTTGGGCATCAGCAACCGATGTTCGAAATCAAAATCCTTCCTCTCCCGCGAAACCCGATCAATGACTTGTCGGACAAGCGCTCTGTCTTCAGGGTGGGTGCGTTGTTGTACTAGTTCTATGGTAGGTTGAGTCGTTTGGTCGTATTCATATATTCGAAAGGTTTCCTGGGACCAGGAAATCTTTCCGCTGCCAACATCCCAGCCAAAACTGCCCGTGTGGCTCAGTCTCTGTGCTTCGGACAAATAGGCTTCACTTCGCCGCAAGGCATCTTCGGCGAGTTTGCGATCGGTCCTCTCCTTGCTTTCACGTAGTGCTCGAAGCACCGACGGCACAATCCTCGATAGTCGCTCTTTAAAGACATAATCGGTTGCGCCACCCTTGAGCGCTTCAATCGCCAGTTCTTCGCCTAGCGTTCCAGAAACAAAGATGAATGGGACCTCCGGACGTCTTTCCAGGGCGATTTTCAGTGCAGAAAGGCCGTCAAAAGAGGGCAGCGTATGATCGACAAAGATTAGATCAAAGCCACCGTCCTGAAGTGATGTGCAGAAATCAGCCTCCGTCTCAACACGAGTTACATGACAGAGAATACCTTCGGCCTCGAGGATTGTCTGAATAAGTTCTGCATCTCTTCGGTTATCTTCAAGATGCAGAATGTGCAAAGGGGATTCCATGATTGTCTCTATGGTCAGTTCTAAATATTCTAATTATTTTTTCTTACACTTCCCGGCGGCGGCTCATTGATGACCGCCCAGAAAACTCCGAGTTCTTTGATTGCATTGACAAACTCGTGAAAATCAACCGGCTTTACGACGTAGCCATTGACGCCAAGTTTATAGCTCGCTATCAAGTCTTTTTCCTCACGAGAAGAGGTAAGCACCACCACAGGAATGAATTTCAGTTTTTCATCCGATTTAATCTGCTGCAACACCTCCAATCCATCAACCTTGGGCAATTTCAGATCGAGCAGCAAAACCGCAGGGTTATCACCGCTGCGCATCTTGAAGTTTCCCCGGCAATAGAGATAATCCAGGGCTTCTTCGCCGTCGCGAGTGACAACAACTTCGTTGGCAAGGTTATACTCCCCTAACGCTGTCAGAGTAAGCTCCACGTCTTTGGGGTCATCCTCCACGATTAAAATACGCCCTAATTCATTCATCGTTATCTCCTCCTACGATTTGGGAACCGCAAAATAGAAGGTTGCGCCTCCATCGACTAGGCCTTCAGCCCAGATCCGGCCTTGATGACGATGTATAATACGCTGAACGGTAGCCAGCCCAATACCCGTACCTTCAAAATCTTCAGTCCGGTGGAGACGCTGGAATACGCCAAACAGTTTCTTTACATATCTCATATCGAAGCCGACCCCATTGTCTTTAACAAAAACGACGATCTCGTTTTGTTTTCCGTCGTCGCATCCTATCTCAATCTCCGCCCTCTGTCGTGTGCGTGTGAATTTAACCGCGTTTGAAACCAGGTTAACCAGCGCAAGACGCAACATGGAACGGTCTCCATACAAATTGGGCAATGCCCCGATTCTCCAGCCAATCTCGCGTCCATTGGTCTCCCGCTGTACTTCGCTCACAGCTTCTTTAACAAGCTGTTCCAGGCTGAACAATGTCTTTCGCGTCTCAGCACGCCCTATTCTTGAAAAGGCCAGAAGGTCATCAATCAACTCGCCCATTCGTTTTGCCGATTCCAGTATCATCAGCATATACCGGCGGCTCTTTTCATCCAGAATTGAAGCAGCACTCTTCTGAAGCAGCTCCGCATATCCGGCCATATGACGAAGCGGAGCACGCAAGTCGTGGGATATAGAATAAGCGAAAGCTTCCAGCTCCTTATTTATGGCTTCGAGGTCCGCAGAGCGTCTCGTCAGTTCCTGGTTGAGTCCTTGAATTTGCTCACCCCAGTGTTTGCGCTCGGTGATATCACGGATCGCACCCGAAACCAGCGTGCCCTCTTCCGTCTCCAGCGGACTGAGGCTGATCTCCACCGGAAACTCAGTCCCGTTTTTCCGCCGTCCGTACAGCTCCAGACCCTGACCCATCGGCCGCACCCGAGGCTGGGTGAAGAACTGCATGCGGTGTTCAGGATGCCGGGCTCGAAACCGTTCCGGCACCAGAATCTCAATTTGCTGCCCCAAAAGCTCCTCGCGCTGGTAGCCAAACAGCTTCTCCACCTGGGCATTGACCAATACGATCTGGCCCTGCCGATTCACCACGATCATCGCATCGGGAGCGGATTCCAGAAGCCCGCGGAATTTCTCCTCGGCCTTCTTGCGCTCGGTGATATCACGGATCGCACCCGAAACCAGCGTCCCCTCTTCCGTCTCCAGCGGACTGAGGCTGATCTCCACCGGAAACTCTGCCCCGTCTTTCCGCCGTCCGTACAGCTCCAGACCCTGACCCATCGGCCGCACCCGAGGTTGGGTAAAGAACTGCGTGCGGTATTCAGGATGCCGGGCTCGAAACCGTTCTGGCACCAGAATCTCAATTTGCTGCCCCAAAAGTTCCTCCCGCTGGTAGCCAAACAGCTTCTCCACCTGGGCATTGACCAATACGATCTGGCCCTGCCGATTCATCACGATCATCGCATCGGGAGCGGATTCCAGAAGCCCGCGGAATTTCTGTTCTGCTTTCTTTCGCTCGGTGATGTCGTTGTTCGTTGCCAGGATCGCAGCCGGCCGCCCCTGCTCGTCGCGCACCAGAGACCATCGGCTTGACACGACCACCCGGGTGCCATCGGCCTTGGCCTTCCCGAGTTCCCCGTCCCAGCGGCCGGAGCGCAGCAACTCCGCCCGAATCTCATCAAGCGGCAGCGGAAAGGTGGTGTGCAACAGTTCGTGAGCGCGCTTGCCGACCGCTTCCTCTGCCATCCACCCGTAAAGCTCCTGAGCGCCCCGATTCCAGTAGGTAATGACATCGTTCATGTCGCGGACAAAAATGGTGTCGTGCGTAAGATCGAGCAGGCTCGCCTGCTGGGTTCGTTCCGCGACTTCCTTCGCGAGTTCGTCGCGAGATTGCAGGAGCTCGTGCTCGACGCGGTGTCGAACGGCGGCAAATGTCGTAATAAGCAGCGCAAATAATACGAAGATTACAAAATGTGGGATATCAGAACGAGTAATGGCGATACTGTAAATCGGCTCGATGAAAAAGTACGCATTGGCCAGGGCGGAGAGAACAAGAGCGAGAATTGCCGGCCCGCGGCCTGCATACCAAACAGCTATGGCGATGGAAAACAAGAACAGCAGATCGGCCACATCGGGAAAACCGTAGTGGCTCAGGAGAAGCGCCCCCGTGAGCGCAATGCACACTGACGCGACTGCTAGGCCGTATCTCAGCATCACGGACGCGACGCGACGCAATAAAATTTCAGCCTCCGGCATACCCTTGTCCCCGCTGACGTCCGATGGCTTACGATTTTTCTCAGAAACTTGCATAACTAAATCACTTGCGATGTTTTTCGGCAAGGTCGGATGGATAAAGGCCTTTGAATGTTAATCCTGGTCTCGCTTTCGTTATTGGCCCGACTGTGGCGTCTGCTTCGGTCATAACGGCCTTTCGCCGCCAATCGGCACGGTAAACTGAAATACGGCGCCGCGTGGCTGATTTGTGCTGGCCCATAGCCGCCCGCCGTGGGCCTCTATAAGCGACCGGCTGATCGCCAGTCCCATGCCCAGCCCGTGCGGCTTAGTTGTATAGAAGGCATCGAAGAGATGATCGAGCCCCTCCGGATCCAGCCCCGGGCCTGAATCCCGCACTAAGACCAGTACTCCCTGCGAGTCATTCTTGGAGCTGACCACCAGCTCCAGTGGACCCTCGCCGGCTCCATTCATGGCTTCGATCGCGTTCATCATCAAATTGAGAATCACTTGTTGCAATTGGATTTTATCCGCAAAAATGAGCGGTATATCATTCGAGAGTTGAACCTCTAGCCCGACGCCGTTTCTTAGCACTTCGCTGTGCGCCAGCATAATGACTTCTTGGATCGTCTCGTTGATGTCGAGCCAGTCCTTTCGTGCCGGGGCTTTCTTGACCAGCGCGCGTATTCGACCGATGATGTCGCTGGCTCGATGGCTTTCTTCAATCACCCGCGAGATTGAACGCCGAGCTTCCTCCGGCTTGTGCGCTTCAAGCCAGCGCAATGAGGCGCTGGCGCTATTGACAACGGCGCCGAGCGGCTGATTGATTTCATGGGCGATCGAGGCAGTCATCTCTCCCAGGGTTGCTACCCGCGCAACGTGGGCCAGCTCCGCCTGCGCGTTCTCCAGCGCTTCCCGCGCCCGCTTGTGCTCGGTGATGTCATTGCTTGTTTCCAAGACCGCAATTGGCTTTCCCCGGTCGTCCGATTGCAGCGCCCAGCGGCTCGACACTACGACCTGTGTCCCGTCCCGGCGGGTGTAGATCAACTCCCCCTCCCAGTGGCCTGTGCTATTTAACTCTGACGTTATTTCTTCCAACGGCGCGGGGAAGATCGTCTGCATAAGTTGGTGAGCGACCTGCCCGATCGCCTCGTCCTTTGTCCATCCGTACAGTGTCTCAGCGCCGCGATTCCAGAAGGTGATAATGTCGTTGATATCGCGCACGAAGACTGTGTCGTGTGTTAGATCCAGGAGGTTTGCCCGTTCCCGCAAAGCCTCGGCAGTAATCTCCTCCAATTCGCGGGACTTCTGCTCTAGTTCGCGTGAATAAGCCCTGGCCTGGGAAGCCTCATCCAAAATGTTCATGACCTCGTCGATCCCGAGCTTTTCCTCCTTTGCCACCGAAGCCACCATCACCCTCGCCGAGGCGCTGCCGATCGCCCCGGCAAGCAACGTTTCGGCATAGCGCACTAGCTCGCCAGTCGCCTGCAACTCGTCGATCGAAGCCAGACCGCGTCTTTGCGCGAAATTGAGGAAGGCGTCGCGAGCCCGCTCCGGTCCCACAAAGCGGCCAATCAGCGGCAGCAGATCCCCCACCTGGACGCTTCCGCGCCACATATGGGAGCTGTCGTCTCGTGCCGTGCGTCGGAAAACATCGACGAACAGCGTCGCCTGGTCAGCTTCCACCGGGCTCGGACGCCCCGCCAGTGACACACACACATACGCGCCGATGTTGGCCAGCATGCTCCAAAACAACGTGTGGGAAATTTCATCAAGGCCACTCACCCCGAACAGCTCGTGCGGCTTGAGCAGGGTGATACCGAAAAGTCCTTCCTCAATAAAGTGCGGCGAAAGCCAGCCGGATTTGGCGAAGGATGGGAGCAACAGCGTGTAACCCCAGACCGCAAAACCCGCGAGAAGCCCAGCGATGGCGCCGTTCTTCGTTCCCTCTTTCCAGTAAATGGCCCCGAAGATTGACGGTGCGAACTGGGCCACTGCAGCGAAGGAGATGAGCCCGATGCTGACCAGAGCGTAGGCCTCCCCCGCACCGCGGAAATATACGTAGCCTAACAATAGGATGCCGGCGATGGCCCAGCGGCGAATCAACAGCAGCACTCCGGAGAGATCCTGCCGTTCGTGCAAGCGCAGCCACTGTTGGCGCAGGAGCGCGGGCATCACCAGGTCGTTGCAGACCATGGTGGACAGGGCGATGGTTTCCACAATCACCATGGCAGCCGCCGCCGAAAGCCCACCAATGAACACAAACAGTGCGAGCGCTTCCCGATGCTCGGCCATCGGCAGGGTCAGCACGAATGTATCGGCATCGACACTCCCATCGGGGAAGTGTAGTAGTCCGCCCAGCGCGATGGGCAAGACGAAGATGTTGATGAGCAACAGATAGAGCGGGAACAGCCAAGTAGCCCGCGCCAGGTGGTGCTCGCTGACGTTTTCAACCACCGCGATCTGGAACTGGCGCGGCAGCAGCATGATCGACAGCATGGAAACGAAGATGAGGGACCACCAATTACCGTAACTGGTGCCGGTGTCCGCGACCGTCATCAGCGTCTTGAGCTGGGGCACCGCAGCCGCGCGGTGGAAGATGTCGCCGAAGCCTTTATAGATGCCAAAGGTGACGAAGACACCCACGGCAAGGAAGGCCAGCAGCTTCACAAGGGACTCGAAGGCGACGGCTGCCACCATGCCCTCGTGCCGCTCGCTGGCGTCTAAATGGCGTGTGCCGAACACTATGGTGAAGGCGGCCAGGATCATGGCGATGTAGAGTGCGCTGTCTTGGAAGAACGGCTGCACCTGGGCGCGGGCGGGCATCAGGATGGCCGGATAGTGCAGCAGGATCGTGAAGCTGTTGGAGACCGCTTTCAGCTGCAGCGAAATGTACGGCATGACCCCGATCACAGCAATCACCGTAACCAAGCCGGCCAGCGTCTGGCTCTTACCGTAGCGCGAAGCGACGAAGTCGGCGATAGAAGTAATGCGGTTGGCCTTGCTGATTCGAATGATTTTCAGCATAACGAACCACCAAAGCCCAGCCATCAGAGTGGGGCCGAGGTATATGGGCAAAAAGCCAATGCCGGTGGAGGCGGCTCGCCCCACGCTGCCGTAAAAAGTCCAGGTCGTACAATAGACCGCGAGCGAAAGGGCGTAAATGGTGGGCCGAGCGATGATCGAGCGCCCGGCGTCGCCCCGCTTGTCGCCGTAATAGGCGATCGCGAACAGCAGCCCCAGGTAGGCGAACGAGACAGTAACGATCACCCACCCCTGCAGCATCGCGCTAATCTCTCCGCTTTTCGATGACGTATGCCATAAGCATGATCAGGACGGCCCAAGCGGCGAAGATATAGACGTATAGCAGCGGAACGCCGAGGATCTCGCCGGGCTTATTGAAGAGGGAAAGAAACGGATAATTCAATAGGAGGCAGCCTAGCAGGAAGACCGCCGCCAAGCGCTGGCGAGTTATACCTGAGGGATTCATAACACTCCTCCGGGAAATACTACGGGCAATAGTGAAATCTGAAATCGCACCGCGCCGGCGTCTCAGTATTCCCCTTAATAGTCAGCTTACTCACTAATAGTCAGTTTACTCACTGCTTCACCACTTAGAGTCTGAAGGGATCTCGAAAATTAGTAACCGCTATCTGTGAATCATTATATTAAGAAAAGCACAATCCCAAGAGGGCGAAACGCAAAATGAAGTAGATGATAGTATTT
>Ga0209799_1000184_pt1 | contig 11383 bp, 10 predicted proteins | sample PanSoiPlo36MoBio_FD_188324 | JGI IMG/M metagenome (GOLD analysis project Ga0209799, IMG submission 188324) | Tropical forest soil microbial communities from Panama analyzed to predict greenhouse gas emissions - Panama Soil Plot 36 MoBio (SPAdes)... | ecosystem: Environmental > Terrestrial > Soil...
ACCCTGACATTTTCACTTTGCTGTTACCCTGACAGATTGACGTGGCCACGACAGAAAAGAATATGTTAAGTTCAACGGCGGGCAGAGCGGGGCACCTCGCCGATCCAGCGGACGGTCAACGCCGAGGCCGACGCAGCGCATGACCGGCGCCCTAGACCATGGCGGTAGCCATGGTGCTCGCTTTTTGCTGGATGATTTTTTAACCGGGCGTTTTTGAAAAACTAGCGGAAGCGCTTCCAGTAGGGTGCCAGTGCCAGCTTTGTCGGCGAACCGATAAGGGGTCGGCCGATCAAGTAGGCAACACCGATCAAAACAAAGAAATTCCAGTACCAGAGATTTGCCGGTAAGAATCTACCGTAAGTGTATCTGTAGTATTCGAGGATAAGGTTACCGACTCCCCAACCCACACCCGCGCAGAAAATGTTGTAGAGAGTCCCGTTGAGGAATCTCCCGAGCAGACGAGAGCTCAATCTGCGTCTTGCATCCATGTACTTTCTCTCATCTGAGCCCTCTTCTTTGAGCGTTTCGGGTACCTTCGTGATGTGTTGCCAGGATGCCCACTTCGCAGCAGCCTTAAAAGTCAGCCAACCGCCAGCAATCACATACTGACCGAGCCAGGCCGAAACGAAAAAGAGAAGACGTTCCAAGATGCCAAGCTCATTTCCTCCGCCGCCTTTTTCCGACTCCTCAAAGTCTTCAAATTCGCCAGGAAATTTTACAATCACACTCGTGTCAAGAAAGGAGCCACAAAGCTACCTAAAGCCGCTGTCACGAGTATTCCAACGCTGACGGCGAGTGTAAGTGGTGATGTTAGCAACGACTCAAACATGCTGGACGGAAACGGGATGGTATGGCTTCGGAATATAGCACAGGAAGGGGTGCTTTGAGGGTCTTTTTTTGTTGACCGATCCGGGCGAAGTCGTGCTATGAAAACCCATGCCCAAAAGTACACCATCGCCGAAGCGTCCCGCGAGCTCGGTATCTCCACCAATGCCGTCCGTAAGGCCATCAAGAAGGGCCGCCTGGTTGCCACCAAGGGCAAGTATGTCGTCGAGCGCACTATCCGGCGCACGTTGACGGGCTATCTCATCACCAAGAAGGAGCTGAACAAGTATCAAGTCTCGGAGCGGCATTTGGACGCCGGAAAAAAAACTGATTGACGGTTGAGATTGTAACATCAACCATATGGTTGATATTACAAAGCGCACCGTAATATTCTCAGGGCATCTCCCGCAAAGAGGTGCCCGCCATGGCAACCGAAGTACCGTTACACGTGTTCGTTAATTGCTGGAGAGCCGCCAAGCTATTCGACAAGGAGCACAGCGCGTACAGTCAGACGAAATGGATGCTTGAGCACTGGAGCTTCGACAATGACATCGCGCATTACGCCGGCTACCACGTCCACTGTGCTGCGTCAGAAGTATATGAGCCGATCGGTGTGAAAGGAGCATCTGGGGGAATTGTGGCTCCGTCCAAGTCATGAGTTGGTGATCGTTTGCGTTTCTTTGAAACACCCAAGCAAAAACGCGAATTGAAGAAGTGGAAATTTTATCTCGCGCTTTTCTTATTGGCGCTGGTGATAATGCTGCCCGGATCTCTACCCGTTGGCAATATTGTTTTGGTGCTTCATAAGTGCAGTCTATTTTGGTGGTCCACCAAGATGTTGGTGAACTAAGAAGATTTATGCCCCGGAAAAAAATCCCAGATGAGGATAGAAAAGCATTACGCCAAAAACTTTCCCAGATTGGCGGAAGTGGACCTGACGATACGTCCGACCATCGCCAACGCGTCGAAGCACTTAACACAACATTGCCTCATAGCATTAAACCCATCGAAACCCGGCCGCGTGATCGGTCTGATTGCATGGAGTATGCGCTTGGAATTCCTTCTGGCCTCCTAAACTTGGCTGCTACACTTAAGATTGACAAAGAATTTGCAACCTCGGGCCTTCCTGAATTTCCTGAAAACATTCCAGAGTCCGAAACTTTTGATGGTCAGGTTGTACTATATTTCGCCAACGGGGAAACAACACATGTTGGTCTTATGAAGGGAGACCGGGTCATCTCGAAATGGGGAAAAAACCCTGCCTACGAGCACGCAATTCCCGAAGTGCCTGCTAGCTATGGCGATGAGTACGAGATCTACAAGCGGCCGTCTTCCTGTTACATCACGAAAAAGTTTATCGAGTTTGTTATACAGCATCCTCGCTATGTCGATATAAGGGATACTTTTGAGAACTTCGCCGCTGATATGGCTATATAGGAAACTGAATCCGTGTAAACACCCTGTAAACAATTTTCGTGAAAAATGACGGCAACCGTGACAACGTGAGCAATCTGCACAATCTGAATCGAGACGAGAAACACAAACAAAGACGGGGAGCTAGCTTAACTCCCCGTCTTCGCTCACTTCCTCCCGATACTGTATCGCTAGTTTGACAGTCAAGCGACTCCTTAGTTAGTTATATGGGTGCCGCCAATCGACCCAGCCAAATGGAGGCCGTCATGTCAAATCGAAAAGGACCATTGTCCAGCAAACTGACCTGTGCTGCGGTGACGCGGCGGCAGTTCATGAAGTTAGCGGGCGTGTCGGTCGCTTCGGCGGGCGCTGTCTCGTGGCCGAGTCCTTTGCTTTTTGCCGCCCAACCGGCGCGAAAAAGGATCATCATCCACGGAGAACGCCAGGTTACCAGTCTAGGATATCACAATCGCCGCGAGACCGAGCATGTGTCGATGGTCGATGCAGGTCTTGTGACTCAAAATCCAGTAACTTTGGAGCGTGTCCCCGTGCTCGCCGAAGAGCTTCCCTCGGTGAAGAAAGGCACCTGGAAGATCGACACCCAGAAGAAGACCATGATCACGGTGTATAAACTGCGACCCGGTCTCACGTGGCACGATGGCAAACCATACACCTCGAAAGATTTCGAGTTTGGTTCGCAAATTGCCAAGCATCCGGAATTTCCCATGCCCGACCGGCTGGTGCCGGACTTGATCTCGAAGATTGAAACTCCCGATGATCGGACCATTGTTATCCACTGGAACGATCTCTACAACGAAGCTTATGCCGTCCAGTACACTCACGTGCGCGCGTTTCCGCGTCATGTGCTTCAGGAGGCTTTCAGTGCGGGCGATATGAAGGCGTTCGCCAATCTGCCGTACTGGAACAAGAACTTCGTTGGCGCCGGCCCTTATCGGGTGGTTGAGTGGGACGCTGGAACCCGGATGGAGCTCGAAGCGTTCAAGGATTTTACTCTGGGCCGGCCGAAGATCGACCGCGTGACTTACAAGACCGTGGAGGATACCAACACCAATCTGGCCGCAGTGCTGGCTGGCGAAGTGGATCTTTGCATGCGCAGCACGATCTCTTTTGACGGCGCCATGATTTTGCGCGAGCAGTGGGAAAAGCAGGGAAGAGGGAAAATTTATATCAGCCCAGCCTCGTGGAGTTGGCTCAACTTGAGCCGCGACAATCCGTGGTTCGGCGACGTCAAAGTGCGCCGCGCGCTGCTCCATGCGATCGATCGCGAGGCGATGGTGCAAAACTTGTTCAAAGGAGAAAAGATCGTTTCGCACGTGCCGCTCTCGCGAGTGCGCAAGAGCTACAAACAAGCTCTGGGGACCGCGACCCTATACAAATACGACCCGGAGACCGCTAAAAGGCTTCTTGCCGAAGCAGGCTGGAAGCCGGGATCGGATGGGATGCTGGTTAATGCTAAAGGCGAGCGCATGGAATTCGAGTTTCGCGTCACGGCGGAACGTCGCGACCATGAGCAGGCTCAGGCGATCATCGCCGACTATTGGAAGAAGGTCGGCGTCCGGACCAACATCAAGAATTTACCGAACCGGCTCCTCAATGCTGCGGAAAACCGCAACCGTTGGCCGGGCGCTTTCATCGGAACCCACAATGTTACAGTCGAGGAATGGCAGGAGCGGTTCCACACCAAGAATATTCCAACAGCGGAGAACAAGTTTGCTCCCGAAAACGTCTCCGGTTGGAATGACGCGCGAAAAGACGCGATTCTCGACGAGTTGAACTCGATCGTCACCCCGACCCGATCCGAGCAGCTCCAACTCGAGTTTCTCAAGATGTTTAGCGACGCGCTACCACATTTGCCGCTTTACTATTCGCCGGAAGTTCTGGTGGCTAAGAAGGGTTTGACGGGAATTACGCCTCGACAAGAAAGCGGCGGTCAAAACTCGAGCAGCTGGAACATGTACCAGTGGGACAAGGTCTAATGTAAGAAGACGTTAAAATGGTTCAAGCCGTTCAAAACGTTCAACGGTGGTTGTGACCGGCCGGCGATTCACCGAGATAAATAATCATGCTTGTTTACGTCGCGCGGCGGTTCCTGCAAATCGTACCGCTTCTGCTTTTCATATCCGCGCTAATTTTTATGTTGCTCTATTTAATGCCGGGGGATCCGCTCTATCGGATGCTTCAAGACATCCCTCGGCTGCGCGCCGAAGACTACGACCGTTTGCGCAGGCTCTACGGTTTCGATGATCCCGTTTACATTCAATATTGGAAATGGCTCTGGCAGCTGATCCAGCTCAACCCGGGTTATTCGACTGAATACGGCCAGCCCGCCCTGGACATCATCTGGCCGGCTCTGAAGAACACTCTGGTTTTAACCATTACAGCGGTGGTTATCGGCAAGTCCGTCGCCATTCTATTGGGTATCTATTCCGCGGTCAGACAATATTCCATCGGTGATTATCTCCTGACCGGATTGACCTTCATCGCCTACTCGGTGCCCGCCTTTTGGCTTGGCTTGATGATGATCATTGTTTTCTCCGTCAAGCTCGGCTGGTTGCCCACATCCGGGATCGTCAATCCTGATCTTGTCCCGGGAACCTGGGAGTACATGATCGATTGGATCAAGCATCTGATCTTGCCTGTGGCGGTTCTCGCGATATCCGAAATCATCCAGGTGCAGCGCTTTATGCGCTCGAGTCTTTTAGAAGTGCTGCGCCAGGATTACTTGACCACGGCACGAGCCAAGGGGCTCAGTGAAGAGGTGGTCATCGGACGGCACGCTCTTAAGAATGCGCTCATTCCAGTGGTGACCATTATCGCAGTCACAATGCCAAGAGTCGTCGGCGGTTCGACCGTCGTGGAGACAGTTTTCGCCTATCCGGGAATGGGCCGGCTGCTTTATACGTCGATCATGGGCAATGACTATGTTGTGGCGATGACCGTGGTGATGATCATTGCGATGACCGTGATTTTCTTCAACCTGCTTGCCGATATTCTTTACGGTTGGCTCGATCCGCGCATACGTTATCAGAACTGAATTCATGGACCTGACTGAGCATCAAGAAGGATACTGGCACATTGTTTGGCGGCGCTTTAAGCGGCACAGAGTGGCATACGTCGGTTTTTTCTTTTTTGTTTTTCTGCTGTTTCTGGTGATTTTCGGACCTCATCTGGTTCCCTACCAACTCGACCAGGTTTCCTTGGGAAAGCGCATGCATATGCCGTCTTACAGCCACTGGTTTGGCACCGATGAATTGGGACGCGACACGTGGGTACGGATCATGTATGGGGGACGTGTTTCGCTGGCGGTCGGGTTGATCGTCGGTTTTAGCACCGTCATTCTCGGCGGATTGATCGGGATTCTGGCGGGTTATGTAGGAGGGGTTGTGGACAATACGCTCATGCGGATCGTGGACGTGATTTACACCATCCCCCGCATAGTGCTTTTGCTGGTTCTTTCCAAGCTTGCTGGCCCGAGCTTGTTGAACATCATTATCATTCTCGTCGCCCTAGAGTGGACCAATGCTGCCCGCTTGGCTCGCAGCGCCGTTCTTTCATTTCGCGAGCAGGAGTTTGTGTTGGCTGCTCATTGCTTAGGGGCGTCCCGTTGGCGAGTTATGTTGCGTCATTTGTTGCCGAACTCCCTTGCGCCGCTCATCGTCGCCGCGACTCTGGATGCCGGCGCCGCGATCCGCGCCGAAACCACCTTGAGTTTTCTGGGACTCGGCATTCAGCCGCCGACGCCGAGTTGGGGCAACCTATTGACCAATGCCGCGACCAATATCTTCATCGCGCCGCTGCAAGTTTTCTTGCCGGGGCTTTTCATTTTCTTTGCCTTGATGAGCTTCAATCTCCTCGGCGATGCGTTGCGCGATGCGCTGGATCCCCGCCTGGCGCACGTGCGGCGTTAGAGCGGTCGATGGAAACGACAATGCAGAAGCCACAACCAAAAAATATCTAACTTGGCACATTTGCATAGCCTCCTCATATCCGTTACTTTTCAGATTCGACCTCGCGCATCACGGACCAGCATTGGCTTCTGACAGCAGGACACTACCCGGGGAAACTTCGACGGTTTCGCATCAGCGAGTCGCATTCGCGGCTTTGCAACACCGCGACTTCCGTTGGTTCTTTGTCACCACCATGCTTGCCATGATGGCGGACAACATCGAGCACGTCGTCAGCTACTGGCTGTTGTTTCAGAAGTTTCATTCACCGGTCTTGGCGGGCTTTGCCGATATCAGCCACTGGACGCCGTTTCTTTTGCTGTCGGTTTATTTCGGCGGCATCGCCGATCGTTACGATTGCCGGAAGGTCATCCAGGCGGCTCAGATCATGTACATGGGTGTATCGGTGGCTTGGGCCATTTTGTTTTACACCAACACAATTCAAATCTGGCATGCCTGCGCACTGCTGGTGATTCACGGCATCGCCGGCGTTTTGTGGACTCCCGCCGAACAACTCGTGATTCATGACATCGTTGGTGCGGAACACATTCAGAGCGCCGTGCGGCTCAATGCGACTAGCCGCCAGTTAGGAATACTCTTCGGTCCGGCGGTGGGTGCAGGCTTGATGCTGTTGCTGGGTCCGCCCGTAGCTCTTTTGGCGAACGCGCTCATCTACCTACCGATGACGCTTTGGCTGCTCACGGTGCCCTACACCGGGCATCTTCGCGAGGGGGCGCCGGCAAAGCGAGCCATCGGATGGAAAGATGCCATAAGCGTGGTGCGCGAGGTTTGGCACAACCGGCCGATCATTACGATGGTACTTTTGGGAGGGAGCGCATCGTTGTTCGTCGGCAACGCGTTTCATACGCAGATGCCGGAGTTCGCTCATGACCTTGGGGCGGATAAGGCCGATTTCACCTATAGTGCGTTGCTGATCGCCAGCGCCGCTGGAGCTGTCTTTGGCGGCTTTTTGCTCGAAGGGAAGGGTTGGCTCAAGGCGAACGTCCGAACCGCAATCACCTGCGCCATGATTTGGTGCGCGTTGATCACGGCGTTTGCGTTCTCTACTAACTATTTCCTGTCTCTGGTGCTGCTATTTTGCGCGGGGATCTTGAGTCTCTCATTCTATTCGACTGCGCAAGCGATCGTGCAGTTGCGCGCGCCGTCCCATCTGCGCGGTCGGTTGATAGGGCTTTTCAGCATGTCGGCCTTCGGTTTGCGCGCCTTTAGCGGAGTCACAGTTGGAGTCGTCGGTGGACTGATCGGGATTCACTGGTCGTTGGCGATCAGCGCGATGGCTCTAATGGCGGTGACCTTTGGCTTGTTGGCGTTTGCCTCTCCAGCGCGGGGCGGTGAAATTGACTGAATATTTTTAGCGATTCGCGCCGCGGTCGCAAGAAAAACACGGCGTGATGCCACCCTGGTTTGCACCTATATCTAATATCCGTTACCCTTCGAGATTAATCTCAGCAAGCGTGGTGACAGCATGGCATCAAGCGCGGACGAACTAAGTCAAGGCAACGTCATTGGCTCCGAAAAGAAGATTGCCTTTGCAGCGCTTCATCACCGGGATTTCCGCAGCTACTTTGTCACCACCATGCTGGCCATGATGGCGGACAACATCGAGCACGTCATCAGCTACTGGCTGCTTTTTGAGAAATTCAGATCGCCGGTTCTCGCTGGCTTCGCGGTCCTAAGCCACTGGACGCCCTTTCTGTTTTTTTCGGTTTATTTCGGCGCTATGGCCGACCGCTATGATTGCCGCAAAGTCATTCAAGTCGCCCAGATCATGTTCATGGGAGTGTCTGCAGCTTGGGCGGTTTTGTTCTACACGGACACAATTCAGATCTGGCATGCCTGCGTTTTGCTGGTGATTCATGGTATGGCGGGAGTGCTCTGGGGGCCGGGCAGCCAGTTGCTTATTCACGACATCGTTGGCGCTGAGCAGCTACAAAGCGCGGTTCGACTCAACTCCACGAGTCGACAACTGGGTGTTCTTTTTGGCCCCGCCGTCGGCGGCGCCTTGATGCTGCTTTTGAGCCCCCCGATTGGCCTGGTGGTGAACACCCTTATCTATTTGCCGTTGACCCTGTGGTTGTTGACGGTCCCCTATACCGGCCATAGTCGCGAGCGCACCGCACCGGCAAGACGGTCCATCAGGTGGCGTGACGCCTTCGAAATCGTCCGCGAGGCGTCCGGTAACCGGGCAATCGTTACCATGGTTGTGCTGGCTGGCTGCGTGTCATTTTTTGTTGGCACGGCCTTCCAAGCAACGATGCCTGAGTTCGCGCACGATCTAGGCACAGAAAAGGCCGATTTGGCATACAGCGCACTGCTGGGCGCCAATGCCGCCGGCGCGGTAGTCGGTGGGTTCATGCTCGAGGGCCGCGGCTGGCTTCCGCCGCGTGTGAGTACCGCAATGATCAGCGCGATCTTGTGGTGTCTGGCGATCACCGGGTTCGCATTTTCCACGAGCTATTATTTGTCACTACTGCTTCTGTTCACGGCTGGAGTGTTGAACCTGACCTTTTCTTCCATGGGGCAGACTATCGTTCAGCTGCTATCGCCGTCACATCTGCGTGGCCGCCTCATTGGCTTATTCGCCATGGCAAGTCTGGGACTGAAGGCGTTTAGCGGCGTCACGGTGGGTGTATTGGGTGGATTGATCGGTGTGCACTGGTCTCTGGCTCTGAGCGCGATGGTGCTGCTGGCGATCACAGTTGCCTTGTTCGCCTTCACGATTCCCGGGCAGCAGCATGGAGAATTCAGTTAAACGGGCCCGTTGAAGCCGGCGAAATAGCGAGGAATATAGCTGAGCGGTTCACGCTTGGTATTCGGAAAAACTCTCCGACAACCGGTAATCTTTCTCTTGGAGGACTCGATAGCTGTCGAGCAGCTGTTTCTTCTCTGATTCGCCTATGCCGAGCTGTGGGCGGCGGACGGTGGCGGTGTTGATCAGGCCGTCGTGCTGTAAAATGACTTTGATCCGTGCCACGGCATCGACGATGGGTTCGCTGAAAACCAGTTCCTTTAGGGATTCCAGTTCTTTTTGAATCGCCGCGACGTTGTCAAAATCGCCAGCGCGGCCGGCGCTATCCATTGCCGCCCATTTTTCCGTCGCTACGTTGGACACCCCGATCAATGCGCCGGAGGCGCCCAGCCGATAGCTCTCCGCAACGAAGCGATCGTTCCCGGTCAGGACTTCCATGGTTGCGTTTTGGCGCTCCAGTTGCTGCATAGTGTCCGTGAAAAGCTTCATGTCGAAAGAAGCTTCCTTGAAGGCGACCACTTTTTCCAGCTTGGCGATGCGGCAGATGGTTTCGACATCATACCAGTAGCTCCTTACCGGGATCTGAAAGAGCACCAGCGGCAGATTTGTGCTGTGAGTGACATCTTCAAAAAAACGGAATTTAAGTTCTCCTTCGACTTTTCCCCAGGCGAAAAGCAGAGGCGGGAAAATCATGGCCGCATCCACTGGCAGCGTTTCCAGGTCGCGCACTAGATTAATTGCCTCGTCGGTGGATTGCGGCGTAATGGTCGCTATGTGAGCGCGACCGGCCTGCCGCGCTATTTTGCCGACGCTTTCATAGACGCGGCGCTTCTCTTGCAGCGTGAGGACCGGCCCTTCTCCGATGCGGGCGCAGGAGACCAACCCGGCCACGCCGTTTAGAGATACGAAGTGGTTGGTCAAGCGCTCGAGGCTTTCAATATCCAGGGCGCCGGACTCTTCGAATGGCGTTACGTAAGGGATGAATAAACCTTGAAAGCGTGGTTGAAAGTTTTGCATCGGTTCCTCCGCAAGACAACTTATCGGCGCCGGAAAGCTGCTTGCATTTTCTGGAAGCATTAGTAGAACAGAACCACAAGTGGGTCAAGCTGAGTAAAAAGTAAGGGCGGATCTAACTATGGCTAATAAGGTTTCATGCCGCGACTTGGCAGCTTTGATGGCTTCCCAAACTCCGCATGCCGTATTCGATGTTCGCGAGCGGGGTGAGTTTAACCTTGGTCAGATTACCAATACGACTTCGCTGCCGCGAAGCCAGATCGAATTTCGCATCGCCGAATTGGTTCCGAACCGTCGGATCGCCATCGTTGTGTACGACGAAAGCGAAGGTCGGGCAGCACTCGCTGCGCACACGCTTGCCGAGTTCGGTTACGATGTCTCAGTCCTGGATGGCGGACTGCTGGGATGGGAACATGAGGGACATCCGACGGTCAGCGGAGTCAATGTGCCGAGCAAAGCTTTTGGAGAAAAGGTTCATCATGAAAGAACCATTCCAGAAATCTCCCCCGAGGAACTTAGAAGCCTGCAGGAAGGTGTCGCTGATCTGATCATCTTCGATGTGAGAACCCCAGAGGAATACGGTCGCTTCTGTATCCCCGGCGGTCTCAATGTTCCCGGCGGCGATCTTATTTTGTGGGCGGAGGCTTTGAGGCGAAAGCCCGAGCCGACGATTGTAGTTAACTGTGCGGGCAGGACCCGCAGCATTATCGGCACCGCGGCTCTGCTGCGCTTGGGGTTAAATAATGTCCGCGCGCTCAAAAACGGCACCATGGGGTGGGTGTTGGCGGGATTCGACTTGGAATCGACGCCCGACAGGGTCGCCCCCGCTGCACCCGACGAGAGTCGCAAGCAAGCCCGAGAAATAGCACTGCGGATTGCTGAGGAGGAGGGAATTTCATGGGTTTCAGCCCTCGAACTAGCGGCTCGTTCGCCAAACAACGACCTTGGCGTCACTTACCTCGTCGATGTGCGATCCGAAGGTGAGTATGAGGCCGGGCATATACCCGGTTCGCTCAATATCCCGGGTGGGCAGGCAGTGCAGCGCGCGGACGACTTCGTGGCGGTGAAAAACAGCCGGATCATTTTTATCAGTGATCAGTCGGCGCGCGCGGTCATGGCCGCCTATTGGTACCGCCAAATAGGTTTTCCGGATGTCAGAGTTTTGCAAGGTGGCCTTGAGGCTTGGCGCGAGAGCGGCGGATCCGTTGAATCCGGCGCGCCGCAAACCGAACCGCTTGGATTTGAGACGGCCAAAAAACTTGCCCGCACGCTCGTACCGGACGAGGTGAACTCGTTGTTGCAGAGTTCACCGGTCATTCTACACGTCGGTAGCAGCGCCGATTTCGCGGTGAAACATCTGCCTGGCAGCAAGTGGATTTCTCGGGGCTGGTTGGAG
>Ga0209799_1000185_pt1 | contig 11377 bp, 15 predicted proteins | sample PanSoiPlo36MoBio_FD_188324 | JGI IMG/M metagenome (GOLD analysis project Ga0209799, IMG submission 188324) | Tropical forest soil microbial communities from Panama analyzed to predict greenhouse gas emissions - Panama Soil Plot 36 MoBio (SPAdes)... | ecosystem: Environmental > Terrestrial > Soil...
GTGCGATAGGCGGCGATGGTCCCGGGCGATGCATAGACGACGTGGAGCTGCTTTGAACCCTGGCCCTGGTCAGCTGCTACCGCCCAGCTTCCCAACAACTCATATGTGGTGCGATAGGTATCGGGTACATGCAGATTTCCAGCGTCATCGGCGACGGCCTTCCGTTTCGATAGGTCGCGCGATGCGGTCGTATCCATTCCTCCATACGCAGCGAGGACGACGATCGCTAACAACCCTGCTAGTCCGGCAACGGCGAGAGTCTTCATGACCGTCCTTCATCACGCGGGACAACGTGAGTTGCTAAGTTACTTGTCCAAGAGGGGATAGAACTGGGTCCAGACCTCGTCTTTCTTGGCACCGCCAAGGTGGCAGGCGTGGCCGCAGTCTGTGACTTTGGCGGTCGGAGCTTTTGGCTCATGATGATTGAAATTGAAGTAGCCCCAGCCGCCCGAAGCGGCAAAGCGCTTGGTATCCTTGACCGTCACGTCGGCGCCGTTGAGACGCCCGGGGAAATAGCCCCTCCCCGAAGGCTCCGTGCGCGAACCATCGGGGTTCTGGCCCGGCAGCGTGAGTTGCAGCTCCTTGAACAGGATCGTCCCTTCGGGGAATTCATTCGTCTTCTTGAATATCTCGTATGAGCCCGGCTCGATGTAGACGTTGTGATACTCCGGAAAGCCGGCCTCGCCGCCATTAAGCGCATTGGGAGTGAGCGGCGATCCGACGTATATCCATTCGTGGAAATTCTTCGGCAAGACCAGATCGCCGGAGGCGGTGTACTCGGGCAGCTGACGGGCTTGCGTCTGCGCGCTGCTGCTCGAGAGCGACTGCACGAGGAAGGCCGTTGCGATTACGCCGCTCGTGACAACCGCAGTCATTGCGAGAAATTTTGTGCGCATCGTTGCTCTCCCATAGCTCTTCTGGGCATAGGAACTCACCGCCACCAGCAACCAAATCATGACATGGAGGTAATCCAGTTGACGCGCGCGCACGCCACATCGCTTGATGCGATTTTGTCTGTCTTGCGGGATTGCGATCGCGCCTGATCGACTTCCAGACGGATTTTCGCCAATTACAATTCGGGCGACACGCAAGGTCCCCCGCCGCAAAGACCCATCGGAAAATTGCTGGATGCACATTATGACGGCGCTTCCTTCCCAGCTGCCCCCGCCGCAGGAGCAATTGCTGCTGCACGAGCTGAACCACAGAATCGGCAACGAGTTTTGCTGCGCTATAAGCGTCGTGTCTCTCGCTGCTGCACGTTCCAGCGACAAGGAGGTCAAAGCGGTGCTGACCGAGGTGGCGGAGCTTCTCCACCACTATGCGGAGGTCCATCACGCTCTGCAGATGCCGGAACATGGGATCCGCACGGACGTGGCGGCATATCTTCGCAAGCTGTTCACGGCGAGGATTCCAAGCGTGCGGCCGGACTCGTCGGCCTCCAGAGTCCCCGCGCGGCTGAGATAGGCTGCGACCAGGTCGAGGGCCGCGCCGTGCGCGCCGATTAGAGCGCGGTCAAAGGCGTCCAGAACGCGATCGCCAGGAATAGGGCGCTCCGCGCGGGTTCGTGACGCACGGCTGCGGACGAACATCGGCAACGTCTCGACCCTCGACGACGCCGTCGCCGCCTTCAACCCGCTGTGCGCATGTCCAATCCCGAACGCGTCGCGACTGGCTTCTCAGGCGCGTTAAAGACTGACGTCGAGAGCAGGACACCGGCAGCGAGGACCCAGTAGTACCAGGCGTCGAGCCCAGCGAATTTGAAGGCAAACGGCGCGATGACAAACACCAACCCGACGGCGCGATCGACCCAAAGGTGCAGCCAGTAGGGAATGATGCGGACGAGCCCGGTGGGATGGTCGGTCAGGGCGGGCAAGAGCAGCGCGGCGACACCGACAACAACCGAAAGCCACATTGCGACCGGTTCGCTCTGGCCGAGCTTCAGCACGAACGGCGCTGCGATCAGGACGATCGCGAAGGGATAATCGATTACGTAGGCGTGGATAGACTTGGTGATGAAGCGGTACGACATCGGTGACTCCTATTGCTTTGGTTGCTCGAGCGGGTTCTTGCGACGCGGAGAGTGCATCCACCCAAGAGGACGATTACGCCGCCCTATGCTGGCAAGCACTAATCCAGTTGATGCGCGAGCGCGCCACATCTCTTGACGCGATTTTGCCTGTCTTGCGGGATTGCGAACGCGCCTGATCGACATCCGGACGGATTTGGGCCAATTACAAATCGCGCGGCGTGCAACCTCGCCGCCGCGCGGTCTCATTGGAACATTGCTGGATGCACATTATGACGACCATTCCTTCCCAGCTACCGTTCCCGCAGGCGCAATTGCTTCTGCACGAGCTGAACCACAGAATCGGTAACGAGTTTTGCTGCGCTGTCAGCGTCGTGTCTCTCGCCGCTGCACGTTCCAACAATAAGGAAGTCAAGGCCGCGCTGACCGACGTGGCGGAGCTTCTCCACCACTATGCGGAGGCCCATCACGCTCTGCAGATCCCGGAACATGGGATCCGCACGGACGCGGCGGCCTATCTTCGCAAGCTGTGCCTGTCGATCAGGCGATCCAAGCTGAATCACATGAAGATAGACCTCGTCCTCGCAGCCCGCCGTTTATGGCTGCCATCGGATCGATGTTGGCTACTGGGAATGATCGTCTACGAGCTCATAACAAACGCGGCGCGGCATGCATCTGCCGGCGGGAATGGATTGATCCGGGTCGAATTGTTGCGCACAGGCGCGCTTGTCGAATGTAGGGTGCTGGATAACGGATCGGGCCCGGTAAGCTTTCGACCGGGACGCGGACTCAAAATCGTGTATGAGCTCGCTAAAGCTCTCGATGGGCGATTCGATCAAAGGTTTGCAAGCGGGGGATCGACGTCCATCTTGGTGTTCCCTTCCAGCAACGAGCCGCACGTCGCCGCAGACACGAGGATCAGGGCACGATCACGGAAGCGCGTCGGCGCCCTCCGCGTGGAATCAACAGCCGACAACCGTCACAACTATCGCGAGGATAGCCACGCGCAATGGCGCAGAATTTTCGCATGACAGGTAGGCTCCCCAACGAAAGCATGATCGCCATGGACGAAACCACAATCTCTCGCGGCTTCAGGTCAAAGCGGCAGGAGCAAACTCCGAAAAACCGACTGCCGCCCGGGCAGTACGTGACGACGGATTTCCCGGTTCTTTCCGCGGGACCTACCCCGCAAATCAAACTTGGAGACTGGACTTTCGCTCTTCAGCTGGGCGGCTCGCTGCTCGGCAAATGGAACTGGGCAGAGTTCGAGGCGCTCCCTCAGACGACGATCAAGAGGGATATTCACTGCGTTACCAAATGGTCGAAATTCGATACGACTTGGCAAGGTGTGACTTTTGACGATTTACTGAAGGCGGTAGGCCTCACGGAGCCGGCCGCACCCTACATCATGGCTCATTGCGACGGGGGTTACACAACAAACGTCCCCGTCGCGGATCTCATTGGGGGTAAGGGGATGATCACGACCCGGTATGAGGGCTTGCCGATTCCACCAGCGCATGGTGGTCCAGCTCGGCTGCTCGTGCCGCATCTCTATTTTTGGAAAAGTGCCAAATGGATCCGGAGAGTCCGCTTTATGGAAAAGGATCAGCCCGGCTTCTGGGAGTCTTTTGGCTACCACAATTATGGCGACCCCTGGAAAGAGCAGCGATATGACGGCGACTGAGACAGCAGCCCAGCCCGTACGGCGACTCGAGTGGCAGCTAGCTCAAGTGCGTGAAATCGTCGTCGAAACTTATCGGGTAAAGAGCCTCCTGCTGCACGTCGCGAATTGGCGGGGCCACCTGTCCGGCCAGCATCTCGATATTCGCCTCACGGCCGAAGACGGCTACCAGGCGCAGCGCAGCTATTCGATCGCTTCGCCTCCTGAAGACGAATTGCTCACTTTGACTGTGGAGCGCGTGGATAATGGCGAGGTTTCTCCATATCTCGTTGACGATCTTCATGTCGGTGATCAATTCGACTTGCGGGGGCCCATCGGCGGCTATTTCGTCTGGACCGCCGCGATGGGCGGACCTCTATGCCTCATAGCAGGCGGATCGGGCGTTGTGCCCCTGATGGCGATGCTCCGTCACCGCGAGAGACGCGACGGCCACGCTCCTGCTTTACTGCTTTGCTCATCCCGAAGTCCGGAAGACGTCATCTATCGAGCAGAGCTCGATGCAATGGCGCGCCGCGATCCCAATTTGCGTGTTGTCAACACCTTGACCCGCAAACAGCCGGACGGGTGGATGGGCCGTCGGGGAAGAATTGATAAAGCACTGCTTGCTCAGGAGTGCTTCCCACCCGAGCAAAGTCCGAAAATTTTTGTCTGCGGGTCCACTCCTTTCGTGGAGGACGTCTCAAGGTTTCTGGTGGAACTTGGATATGACCCGCTCACGATCAAGACGGAACGCTTCGGACCTTCAGGAGGACAAGGGCCATGACTGAGAACGTCTCCGATCTCGTGCTGGAAGGTAACGCTGCCGTAACTCTTCTTCAGGAACTGTTTGCTTGCGATATAACTGTCGCACGAACGCAATGCGAGGCATGCGGTTCCATAGAAGGAGTAGGCTCTTTGCGTCCGTACGCGGCTCCAATGGGAGCGGTTCTAAGATGTTCCCATTGCGATGGCATTCTCATGCGGGCAGCCCATACACCGCATGGCCGGTGGCTCGAAATGAAAGGCGCGCGCTATCTTAGATTTCAGTCGTCTATGTGACACAGTCTTGCTACGATGACTGTAGCCTACTTGAACTGGGAATAAGGAAAGCGACAGTGGGAAACGGGAAGTCGCCCAATGAAAGAAGGCGTGCGTCCTACCTCCCCGGCCTCAGCCGCTGAAGAGCCGATCGTATTCGTTATCGACGATGATCCGCTCATGCTCGGCGGGCTGAGCAGCCTGTTTCGTTCCATCGGGCTGCGCGTCGAGGCGTTCGCATCCGCAACCGAGTTGCTGCAACATCCGCTCCCTGCCGTCCCGAGCTGCCTCGTCTTGGACATCAGGCTGCCGCGGTTGAGCGGTTTTGATCTGCAAGCCGAGCTTAACCGTTTGGGCATCAAAATACCGATCATCTTCATCACCGGTCACGGTGATGTTCCGATGTCCGTCAAGGCCATGAAGGCGGGAGCGATCGACTTTTTGATCAAGCCGGTTCGCGAGCAGGAGATGCTCGATGCGGTGACTGGAGCGCTCGAGCGGGATCGAAAGCGCCGCGCTGAAGAGAAATCCAACTCCGACGCGCGGGCCAGGTTTGCGCTATTAACCCCTCGCGAGCGCCAGATTATGGCGCTCGTGACCGGCGGCCTTATGAACAAGCAGGTCGCAGGCAAGATCGGCATAAGCGAAAGGACAGTAAAGATTCACCGCGGCAACGTCATGCGAAAAATGCGCACCAAATCGCTGGCCGATTTGGTCATGATTGCTGAAAGTCTGGGGATTCGCGGAAAGGAGAACCAGGAAAGCTAGGCAGCGTCGACAAATTGATCAAGCGCCACGCGGGCCGCGCCGCATAAAGCATTCCTGGGAAACTCTCGGCTAGCTCATGCGATTTAAGCGTCAATTTGTCCAAGCTCAGTAGCACTCAGGTCTTATTTCCCGAACAGCCCCCCCGTGGCACCATTGTCTACCGCTATCTCGAAGTGTTGGCGCCAGTGGCCCTATCTACTGGTGACGGAAGGACCTGTTGATAGAAACTCCGCTCATATCGATCGTAGACGACGACGGTTGGATTCGCGGGGCCATAGAGGCCCTCGTGAGGTCGTTCGGATTGGCAACCCGCACATTCGCGTCAGCCGAGGCGTTTCTGGAGTCGTCTGTAGTGGCCGAAACGCGGTGCCTGGTATTGGATGTGCAATTGCCGAACATGAGCGGCCTAGAGCTGCAACATCATTTGTCTCATCTCGGCTTTGACATACCAATCATTTTCATAACGGCCTATCGCGACGAGACGGTTAAGGCACGCGCGTTGAACGGCGGAGCCATCTGCTTCCTGCACAAGCCTGTCGACCTCCAGGGCCGACGCCTTGTCGACTGTCTTCATGCGGCACTCGACAGAGGCAAGGGACCTGCTCCGGTTACGTAGTCCTCTAGTCATTGCAATGAGCGTGAGTGCGCCGTGCCCGCCCAAGGAGGCGTCTAGGTCGCAGCCTTCGGGCGCGCTGCTGTATCCAAACACGACCTTCGTATGACCCATTACGACCAAAGGGAAAGTCGAGAAGACCGAATGGGCACTCGAGGGCCCCTAGGTCCGATAGAGACGCTCGGGTCGCGAAAGTATCATTCCGCACGATGCCGCACTTAAACGGCGGCCGACCCGGGAGTGAATAGCGATCATGACTCCTCCCTCAACACGCACGCCGGAGTCCAGCTCTCAAGGAGCACGAACGCTGTGGCACGCCGCAAATCAAGATTTGCTTCGTGAAGGGTACTTCGAGCGATCTGAACTGCGCTCAGATTTCGCAGCCGCGCCGTTCGCCGGATGCGATCTCTTCGGTGCAACCGTCCAGATTTCTCCAATCGAGTCAGTCAAGCGGCACAGCAAGGAGCAATACGGGATCGTGACGGAGAGTATCTACGCACCAGCCCGAAGCAGGATCGAAATCTGTTACGAAGCTCCCGCGCACTTGCTGGTGTTGTACGAGGATGGCGTTCGTCGCGAGGGCGAGACATCGATTGATGGACTATCTCCATCGGGGCTTCGAAATTTTGCCAACAAGCTGACGTTCGTGCCAGCCGGCCATGCCTATCGTGAATGGCATGAGACCGGTACGGCCTTACGCATAACGTATCTCTACTTGAGTCCGACTAAGCTTCAAAAATCCATCGACGCGGACACCTCGTATGCGCCAAGAACATTCTTCGAGGACCCCATTCTTTGGGCGACGGCCACCAAGTTGAAGAATGTGATTGAGCGCAATCAACCTGAAAGCAAGCTCTATTTCGATGCGCTCGCGAGTGTCCTTGCGCACGAGCTATCGCGCTCCGGCCGAGAGTTGACTCGGATCTTACCAGCGAGTCGCGGCGGCCTTGCCAGCTGGCAAAAGCGTGCTGTCATCGGTTATATCGAAGAACACCTAGACGAGCGAGTATCTCTCGTCACGCTTGCTCGGCTCGCTCGGCTAAGCCAGCATCATTTCTGTCGAGCCTTCAAGCAATCCTTTGGAATTCCACCGCAGGGACATCTTCTTCAGCGGCGCATGGAGCGGGCGAAGGTGCTGTTGTCGGATCGAGCGAATTCGATCACGGATGTCGCATTGACTCTCGGCTACGCCTTTAACAGCTCCTTTACCTTGGCCTTTCGCAAGATTACCGGGCAGACGCCGAGCGAATTTCGCAAAAACGTCACCAGCGAAGCCGGGCCCCGTAAGAACGGTCAAAACAACAGCAGGCGCGGTGGAGTCGGGCGCTCCCTTCCGACACTAAATCAGCATCCGACGTGAGGCGCCAATGATCCTGACAACCTCCGTGGAATGGAGCGATCGGCCTTGGTCGAACTACCATCTGGGCCATTCAATCAAAAAGCGGGACCGGGCCGCCAGGAAGGCGCCGCGGCGGAAAAGGCAGTGCTGTTCTCGGCCCCGCTTTTTGACCTAGCAAAAAGGAGGCTCAAATGAGCGAGCTTTCAGATTCGTACGTCTTGAGAGTGTTGCTTGCGACCCGTACGTCGGCACAGGCCGTCGACGCGGTTGCTCGGCGGTGGCGCTGGGTGAGGGCCTCTGTGTGCGACCCGTACCGGCCCGAGCTACACTACATGCGTGGGCCCGGACCGAAATGGCGCGCGAAGCACGGGCGCAGCGCTGGGTGGTAGCGCATGCCGCACTCGCGGCCCGCCAAAATGCGGCGCTCTTCGCGCGCCGCGCAATCAGTCTCGACCTCGAACGACTTCGATGGCTGGGTCATAGGTGGGTAGCCGGTCATTTTGCGGTTTTTGGGCCGAGGCTCACCGTTTCCCGAAGCCGAACCGCGACAGGGAGCGGGCTCACCTTCGATTAGGCGCCCTCTCGGTAACCCGGGAGGGTCGCTTTTTTTGCCGTAATTGATTACCTGTGACGCGGCTCGCGGAAAAGGGCCTCGTGATAATGCCGGCCCCAAAACACGCCAGGAAACATGAGCAGCCATATGAATGCTGCAAACATCTTCAACGATCCTCTTTCTCGCCAGATGAGTATGGCGGCAAATTGAATTGAAAAACGGCACCGTGTGGAGTGTTCGCGGTAGCCCACAGTCGTCCGTGATGAGATTCAATGATCGAACGGCAGATCGACAGCCCCATCCCCAACCCGCCAGGTTTGGTCGTGTAGAAAGGCTCGAACAACCGCTCAACGCTCTCGGGAGCCAACCCAGGACCCGAATCCCGCACCGAGACGAGCACTCCTTCCGAGTCGGTTTTCGCAGTGCTGATGAGCAAATCCCGAGGCCCTTCGCTCCTTGCGCTCATTGCCTCCATAGCGTTGATCAACAAATTGAGATTCACCTGTTGCAGCTGTACTCGATCGCCCTGAATAGCTGGCAGAGACTCCGCTAGCTGCGTCCGCACCGAAATGCCGTTTTTCGCCATTTCGTTTCGGGTCAACCCGATGACCTCCAAGACCGCTTCGTTGATCTCCAATTTATCCGTACGTGGAGGCGCCTTTTTGACGAGGGCGCGGATCCGATCGACCACCTCACTGGCTTGGACTCCGCTCTTCACGATGAAATCTAGAGCCCCGCGGACTTCCTCCACGGCTGGCGGTTGAGCGGCAAGCCAATGCGAAGCGGCATTGGCGTAGCTGAGCACCGCTCCGAGCGGCTGGCTGATTTCGTGGGCAATAGAAGCCGACAACTGCCCCATCGCTGCGACGCGGTTCGCGTGCGCGAGCTCCATCTGTACCTCAGTGTATGCCCGTTCGGCTCTCTTCCGATCGGTTAAGTCGAGCACAAAACCGACGCCTTCACCCGAGCTCCCCTCGAACGCGGCGGCACCGACCAGCACCGGCACACGCGTGCCGTCTTTTCGAAAGTATTCTTTTTCATGGGGTTGAGTAGTTCCACTCGCCTCTAGCTGTGCCACTCGGCGGTCGGCTGCCTCCTGCCATTCGGGCGGTGTCAGCTCCCTCCAGTTCAAACGGCCAGCGATGAGATCGCCGCGGTCATACCCTATGATGCGCAGAAAGGCTTCGTTTCCATCAATGATTCGACCATCAAGATTCCAGATGAAGATCCCTATGATGTTGGAATCGACTAAGCGCCGGATCTTCGCTTCCAACCCACTGGCCAACGCCCGCACGGCTGTTTCCGCCTGTTCGCGCGCGGCGATTTGCAATTTGAGGTCTTCAATAGACTCAACGGTTTGGTACGCCAGGGAGGCGAATTGTCCCAAGGTATTCATGATCCGTTCATCTTCCGAATCGAACTTGCGGCGATCGCCGTGCGTGATCGCCCATATTGTCCCGACAGCCTTGCCCCCGATGTAAAACGGGACCAGCAGGCACTCTTCCACCGCGGGCGTTATCGGGATGAAGTATGGGTAACGCCGCTCGAAGTGTCGGAACAACAATGTACGGTTTTGATCGAGCACGTCTCCGCAGGGACCGAAATCGCGCGGCGTCCCGCCGCCAATATGCCGTTTCCATTCGCCAGCAATGGCTGGCCAATAAAACCGTTTCCCACCATCATCCTTCGTTAACAAACTGAGGCCGGAAGAATCACACTGGGTGACGTCGAGAATTGTCTCCGCCAGTGTCTGAAGGATATTGAACGGTGACTCGACAAGCGCGCCGGCCAGCGCCACGAGCGCGCGGTTCTCCTTCTCGTAGTCGGGTGGACGCCACGGGCGACGACGCAGCTCCTCTGTGCAAAGGATCGATTCAAGAGAAACCGCGCCGTGCGGAATTGAAGCCTCAAGAGGAAGGTCATTTTTCGCTGTGGCGGATTCGAGCATGTGTCACCTCCATGCAGTCTTCCGATCTCCATGGGTGGGCAGATTAAGGCGGTGGAGCGGCTCGCCCCCGGCGGACTCGATGAGTTCAGACCTCGGATTATTCTCGGTCGCCCTGCAATTCGAACCTGGCAACCGCGGGATCGCCTTCTCGTCCAAACGATCCGAGGCCAGGAGCAGCCATCGGCACAATCGCTCCTCAAGTTCATGACGAACGTTACATAACCGTCAAAAGTTCCCTGCGAGCCCGAGAAATTTCGTTACGCTAGCGGACAAACATTCCAATCTTTATCTTGTCATACGTCGTATTCCTGCAGAATAGCCCTACGCTTCAATGCGATCGGCTGTAGCCAGGGCCGCAGATGATCAAACGTTTCGGGGGCCATGCCGGCCAAGAGTCGATTTTGAACGACCATCGACGGAGTTCCAGCGAAGTTCCGAACGAGCCGAGCATTGATATTGCTGGCGAATTTGCGCCAAGCCTTGCTACTCAACAAACACGGTCACTGGCTTGAAGTGCTAAGTGTGGGCTCAAGCGTAGGCTACCGAGATTTTAGTCGCTCGTGAGCAGTTTCGCCGCAAACCAGCGAGCAACTAACGCGCCCATGAAGGGGCCGACAAGGGGGCCGCAACGTCTCTAAAAGAAACGTGCAGTCGTTCAAAAGACGGCAAGCGCATAAACATCGTATGACAAGCATTTTGCGTCGGCGGGCCGCGGCCGGCGCCGCGCTCAAGATCAGCAAATATGCAGTAGCGCCTCTCGTCCTTGAGCCGCACGAGGGCGGCGCGTGATTTGAAATTGGCGCAAATCCATCCGGATGTCGATCACGTTCTCTCGCGCAAAACAGACAAAATCGCATCAAGCGATGTGGCGCGGTCGCGTGTCGACAGGAATACCTTCCACACCATGATGTGTCTGCTGCTGGCGGTGAGTTCCCATGCGCCAGCAGAGCTGGACGTTCGCCTGCCTTCCGTTCGCCAACGAGGGCAATCCCCGGTCTGATAATGGGCCTGAGTTCGTCGCCGAGGCCGTCCAAGCTTGGATCACCGCCGTCGGCGCCAAGACCGCCTATATCGAGCGCGGCAGTCCTTGGGAGAACGGCTACATCGAGAGCTTCAACGCGCGCCTGCGCGATGAGCTGCTCAACGGCGAGATCTTCTATACCCTCCGAGAAGCTCAGATCGTCGTCGAAAGCTGGCGGCGCCATTACAGTTCGATCAGGCCGCATGCCTCACTCGGCTACAAGCCACCAGCACCAGAGGTGTTCGTGACCACATTCGCTGCGTGGCCGGCTGCGCTACGTCGACCGGCTTCGCCGGCCACGCTGGCGCAACCGAGCCGGCCGACCTGGACAGCGCCGGCCGGCTGCGTGCATCAATGGGCGCGTGTCGCTCACGGACGAACGCGGATGACCGTCTTCCCCGCGCGTCGCTC
>Ga0209799_1000186_pt1 | contig 11346 bp, 12 predicted proteins | sample PanSoiPlo36MoBio_FD_188324 | JGI IMG/M metagenome (GOLD analysis project Ga0209799, IMG submission 188324) | Tropical forest soil microbial communities from Panama analyzed to predict greenhouse gas emissions - Panama Soil Plot 36 MoBio (SPAdes)... | ecosystem: Environmental > Terrestrial > Soil...
CATCTCGGCTACAACATCGCCTTCTACGTGGCGGGCCTCCTCGCCATCCCCGGCTCCGTGCTGGAGGCGGCCGACGTGGACGGCGCGGGCCCGCTGCGCCGCTTCGCCTCCATCGTGTTCCCTCTCGTGTCGCCCATCACCTTCTACCTGGTTACCCTCAACATGGTCTTCGCCTTCTTCGAATCGTTCGGGGTCATCGACGCGGTGACCAAGGGCGGTCCCGGCGACGCGACGACGATCATGGTCTTCAAGCTCTACAAGGACGGCTTCATCGGACTCAACCTCGGCTCTTCCGGCGCGCAGTCCACCATCCTCATGGCCCTCGTCATCGGCCTCACCATGCTCCAGTTCCGCTACGCGGAGAAGAAGGTCACCTACCGATGACGCGGCAAAGACCGATCGCCCTAACCAGACTGGCCGCCGCGCGTGAGCGTAGACCAATCGCTCCAACCAGACTGACCGCTGAAGCGCGCGGGCGGCGCACACGGATTGCCCTAACCAGATTGGCCCACGGTCAACATGTCGAAAGGCATGTTGAGGTTAAAGATAGAAGCTAAATGACCACGGCTCGCGCAGGGCAGATGGAGCAGGTGGGCATCCGACGGGACGCCATGGCCGCCCCGCGCAAGAAGCCGTTCGCCTGGAATCGCCTGCTCATCCACGTGCTGCTCATCGCCTGCGTGGCCGTGGTCGCCTTTCCGCTCTATTTCGCCTTCGTCATCTCCACCCAGGACCTCCAGCAGGTCGTGCAGCGTCCGCCCCGCCTCATCCCGTCCGTGCACGCGGTGGACAACTACGTGGAAGCGTGGCGCAAGGCCCACATGGGGCGCATGCTCTTCAACAGCCTCGTCATGGCGGTGACGGTCGCGGTGGGCAAGATCGTCATCTCCATGCTCTCCGCCTTCGCCATCGTGTACTTCGACTTCCGCGGCCGCATGCTGTGCTTCTGGATGATTTTCATTACCCTCATGCTGCCCGTGCCTGTGCGCCTGATGTCCACCTACGAGGTCATCGGCACTCTGGGCTGGATCAACACGTATGAGGGGCTGGCCGTCCCTCTCATGGCATCGGCCACCGCCACCTTCCTCTTCCGCCAGTTCTACCTGACCATTCCCAACGAGCTGGCGGAGGCGGCCCAGCTCGACGGCGCTGGGCCCATCCGCTTTCTCTTTGGCTTCCTCCTGCCCCTGTCGTGGGCGAACATCGCCGCGCTCTTCGTGGTGCTCTTCATCTTCGGCTGGAACCAGTACCTCTGGCCCATCCTCATCACCAACTCCGAGGCCATGCGCACGGTCGTGATCGGCCTCGAGGAGCTGATCCCACGCAGCGGCACCGAGCTGCCCACGTGGAATCTCATCATGGCGGGGGCGATGATGGCGCTCCTCCCGCCGGTCGCCATCATCCTCTTCATGCAGCGCTGGTTCGTGAAGGGCCTGGTGGAGAGCGAGAAGTGAAGCTCCTCGCGCTCTCGGGGTGGGCGGTGCTTGCGGCGGGAATGGTCGCCGCGGTGGGGGCCGCCCAGACCCCGCGCCCCACGCTTCTCGCCGCGCATCGAGGCGGCTCGCTCCTCTGGCCGGAGAACAGCCTGCTCGCCTTCAAGAACGCGCTGGCCCTGGGGGCTGACTTCATCGAGTTCGACGTGCATCTCTCTCGCGACGGCGAGGTGATGGTCATCCACGATGCCACCCTCGATCGCACCACCACGGGCTCTGGCCCCGTACGCGATCGCACCCTGGCCGAGCTCAAGACCATACGGCTCAAGGACCGCTCCGGCGCGGTGACGCAGGAGCCGATGCCCACCCTCGACGAGGTGACGGCGGTGGCCGCCCAAGCTGGGCGCCGCATGCTCCTCGAGATCAAGGTGGATCCAGCGAAGGCACGCTACCCGGGCATCGAGGAGAAGGTAATGGCCCTCCTCGATCGCCATGGCATGGTCGCCTCCACCGTGGTCATGTCCTTCGAGGCGCCGACCTGGCGCCGGATCCGCGAGCTGCGGCCCGACGTCGCCACCTGCGCCCTCTACTCCGCCCGCACCCTGCGACGCGCGGGCCTGACCGCCGAGCTCGACGTGCTGAAGGCAGCCGGTGTCGGCTACATCGGTGTCGAGCACACCGCGGTGGATGCGGCGGCGGTGGCCGAGGCGCGGCGTGCCGGTGTGGGAGTGGGCGCGTGGACGGTCAACGACGCGGGCGAGATGAAGCGCATGATCGAAGCCGGCGTCACCATCCTCATCACCGATCAGCCGGACGTGGCGAAGACCCTGCTCGGCCGATGACGGGGCGTCGCTTCGTCCTCGCCCTCGACCAGGGCACGACGGGTTCCCGCGCCATGGTGGTCGATCCCGAGGGAGGGGTGCGAGGGAGCGGCTACCTCGAGCTGCCCCAGCACTTCCCCCGGCCGGGCTGGGTCGAGCACGACGCCGAGGAGATCTGGGACACTACCGTCGGTGCCATTCGCCGGGCCCTCGCCGCAGCCCGCATCACCGCCGCGGAGATCGCGGCCATCGGCATCACCAATCAGCGCGAGACGGCGATGCTCTGGGAGCGAGCCTCGGGCCGCCCCGTGCATCGCGCGATCGTCTGGCAATGCCGCCGCACCGCGCCGCTGTGCGAGCGCCTCAAGGAGGAAGGCACGGAGCTGATCTTCCGGGGCAAGACCGGCCTCGTGCTCGACCCCTACTTCTCGGGAACGAAAATCCGCTGGCTCCTCGACGAGGTGCCGGGAGCGAGGAGCCGCGCCGCCCGGGGCGAGCTCGCCTTCGGGACGGTCGACTCGTGGCTCCTGTGGCGACTCACGGGCGGCGCGGTGCACGCCACGGATCCCTCGAACGCCTCGCGCACGCTCTGCTTCGACATTCGCGCCTTTCGTTGGGACGATGAGCTGTGCGGGATACTGAACGTGCCCATGTCCGTCTTTCCCGCGGTGAAGCCCTCGGCCGGCGTCTTCGGTGAGACGGCCGCGGGCGCGCTCCCCGCGGGCATTCCCATCACGGGCATCGCGGGCGACCAGCAGGCGGCTCTCTTCGGCCAGTGCTGCTTCGAGGCGGGCTCGGCCAAGAACACGTACGGTACGGGCTGCTTCGTTCTCCTCAATACGGGCGCCTCGCCGATCGCCTCCGCGCACGGACTGCTCACCACGGTGGCCTGGCAGCTCGATGGCGCCATCACCTATGCCCTCGAGGGCAGCGTGTTCATCGGGGGCGCCGTCGTGCAGTGGCTGCGCGATGGGCTCGGCGTCATCGCGCAGGCCGCGGAGAGCGAGGCGCTCGCCACCTCGGTGGAGGATGCGGGCGGCGTCTATCTCGTTCCCGCCTTCACCGGCCTGGGCGCGCCGCACTGGGATCCTTACGCGCGCGGGCTCGTCATCGGGCTCACGCGGGGGACGACCCGGGCGCACATCGCCCGCGCCGCCCTCGAGGCGATCGCCTATCAAAACCGCGATGTTCTCGACGCCATGGCCCGTGAGTCGGGCGCGCCGCTTCGCGCGCTGCGCGTGGATGGCGGCGCTGCCGCCAACAACTTTCTCTGCCAGTTCCAGGCCGACGTGCTACAGGTCGAGGTGCTGCGCCCGGCCGTTACGGAGACCACCGCCATGGGCGCGGCCTTCCTGGCCGGCGTAGGCGCCGGCCTCTGGAAGGCGGAGGCTTTGGCCGCCCGTTGGCAGCTGGAGCGCCGCTTCGCGCCGTCCCTCGAAAGCACGGCGCGCGATGCAGGCTATACCGGTTGGCTTCGCGCCGTCGAGCGCGCGCGCGGCTGGGCGGTGTCGTAGCCGCGGTAGCTTCCCCGCACGCATTCAAGGAGGCATTCATGGTGCGACTGATCGCAGCTCTGGCGGTGGCGACGACCCTTTCGACTCTGGGTTTCCCGTCGCCCGTCCTGGCCCAGGGCTCTGCGCCCATCGAGGGCGAGCTCAACCTGATCACTCCCGTCTCCAAGTTCATCCACGACGCTGCCCTCAAGGCATTCGCCGACTATGCGAAGGAACGGTGGAACGTCACCGTCAAGGTGAGCGCCATTCCCGCCGGCACCCCCGTGGCCTACGGGCGCATCGTGGAGTGGAAGGGCAAGCCGGACGCGGACATCTTCTGGGGCGGGGAGTCGGCCCTCTTCGAGAAGCTCGCCGAGCAGAAGCTCCTCCAGAAGGTGGAGATCGGCAAGCCGGTGTGGGATTCCGTCCCCGCCTCCATTGGCAAGCCCAAGCCGATTCCCCTCAAGGATAAGGACGGCTACTGGATCGGCACCGCGCTCGAGCCCTATGGCCTCGTGTACAACCCCAAGCGCATCCAGCGGCTGGGTGTCCCGGAGCCGAAGGAGTGGGACGATCTCCTGAATCCCAAGCTCAAGGGCGAGGTGGCGCAGTGCGCACCCACGCGGTCGTCGTCGTCCAATGCCACTTACGAGGTGATGCTCTCCCTGTATGGAGAGGAGAAGGGCTGGGAGTGGCTGACCAGGCTCGCCGCCAACACGGGGCTCTTCACCGCCCGGAGCCGGGACGTGCCGACCGTGGTCGCCAAAGGAGAATTTGCCGCCGGCTTCGCCGTGCCTTCCTACATGGCCTTCGAGGAGAAGCTAGCGGGCTTCGACATCAGGTTCGTGGCGCCGAAATATGCGTTCGTCACTCCTGAGCCCATGGCCGTCCTCGCCGGCGCGCGCAACCCCAAGGCGGCGCGGGCCTTCATCGAGTTCCTCCTGACGGAACGCGGGCAAAAGGTGTTCATGGAGCGCGGCCTGTTCTCCATCTCGCCCCGGTTCAAGGTGCAGGGAGCGCCGGGTTCGACGGCGGAGCTGGCCGTGGAGTTCACGGGCGGGGTGCGCTCCTACTTCGACCGCGACGTGGCCAACGTGTACGACGAAGCAGTGGCCGCCAAGCGCTCCGAGGCTCTCAAGACACGCTTCCGTAGCGACCTTGAGGCGAAGTGGGAGGAGCTGAAGAAGAAGTAACTCGTGGAGATCTCGATCCGCGAGGTCGTCAAGCGGTTCGGCTCCGTCACCGCGGTGGACCGGGTGGATCTCAGCGTCCGTCACGGGGAGCTCTTCACGCTGCTCGGCCCCTCGGGCTGCGGCAAGACGACTCTCCTCCGGCTCCTCGCGGGCTTCTATCAGCCGGAGACGGGAGAGATCCGCTTCGGCGATCGCGTGGTGAGCGGGCGGCCTCCCTACGAGCGCAACATCGGCATGGTGTTCCAGAACTACGCCCTCTGGCCGCACATGACGGTGGCAGGCAACGTCACGTACGGTCTCCGCCTGCGGAAGCTCCCGACGGGCGAGATCGGCGCGCGGCTCGCCGAGGGTCTGCGCAAGGTCAACCTCACCGGCTACGAGTCGCGTTACCCCGGCCAGCTCTCGGGCGGGCAGCAGCAGCGGGTCGCCCTGGCGCGCGCCCTCGTGCTCAATCCCGATCTTCTCCTCCTCGACGAGCCCCTGTCCAATCTCGACGCCAAGATCCGGGTCCAGGTCCGCGCGGAGATCAAGAAGCTCCAGAGGCAGCTCGGCATCACCACCATCTATGTCACCCACGATCAGGAGGAAGCACTCTCCCTTTCCGATCGCGTCGCGGTGATGAAGGACGGCCGCGTCCAGCAGGTGGGAGCGCCCAAGGAGCTCTACGAGCGACCGCGCACGCGCTTCGTGGCGGACTTCGTGGGCACCAACAATCTCGTGCCCGGACAGGTGAGGGAGCGGGCGGGCACCAGCCTCGTGGTGGACACGGCGCTCGGCCCGCTTCGCGCCGTGGCCGAGGGCCCCGTGGGCGAGCGCTGCGTGCTGGCCATCCGGCCGGAGAACGTGGCCATCGCCGCGGGGACAGAAGGGACGGGCGAGGGCAACGTGGTCCACGGACGCGTGGGCTTCGTCGCCTACCTCGGTAGCGCCCTCCGGTACGACGTGGAGTCCGCTTCGGGACAGGTTCTCCAGGCGGACATCCGCGATCCCTGGCACCACGAGCCGCTGTCTGTCGGCCGCGAGGTCGCCATCACCTTTCCCGCCTCCGTCACCCTGGCCGTCGCCGATGATGCCTGAGCCCGGCGTCCGGCGTCGGGCGCTCTCGCGCGCGCTGGGCGTGGGGCTGATCCGGCTCTTCCTCACCATCGCCTTGACCAGCGCTGACGATGCGTGAGGCCGGAGCCACGCGGCCGGCACTCTGGCGCGCGCTCGGCGTGGGGGTGATCTGGCTCTTTCTCCTCGTCTTCCTCGTCTATCCGCTTATCCGCATTTTCTACGACGCGGTGACCGACGAGGGCGGCCGGTTCACCCTCGATAACTTTCTCGGCTTCTTCCGCGACGGCTTCTACTTGCGGGCACTTTGGAAGTCGCTGATCCTGGGAGTGGCCACGGTGGTGGCCTCCTCCATCGTGGGCATCGCGGTCGCCTTCCTCCTCGTGCGCTACGACTTCCGCGGCCGAGGCCTCTTCGGCTATCTCACCCTCATTCCCATCATTTCGCCGCCCCTGGTGGGCACCCTCGGCTTCACCTTCATCCTAGGCCGGGCGGGCTCGATCAACGTCCTCCTCATGGACGCTTTCGACATGCTCAAGCCCATCAACTTTCTGTACGGCATCCACGGGGTGGTGCTCGTCGAGACGCTCCATCTCTTCCCCATGATCACCCTCAACGTGGTCGACGCCCTGGGCAAGATCGATCCCGCGTTGGAGGAAGCCGCGGAGAGCGTGGGCGCCCGAGGCTGGAAGAAGTTCTTGACGGTGACCTTGCCCCTGACCACGCCGGGCTACGTGGCGGGGGCCCTCCTCGTCTTCATCTGGACCTTCTCCGACTTCGCCACGCCCCTGATCCTGGGCGTGCAGGATCTCCTCGCGGCCCAGGCCTACCTCAACATCGTGCAGTTCGTGGACCGGCGGATCTTCCGCATGGGCATCGTCATCTCCGCCCTCATGGTCCTCCTCGCCGTCGTTTTCCTGCTCGTGGCGCGACGATGGGTCGGGCTCAAGGACTACTCGTCACTGTCCTACTCCGTGATCGAGCGGCGGCCTCTCTCCGGCCTGCGCCAGGTGGCGGCGGTGAGCTTTCTCGCCCTCATCATGCTCCTCGCCTTCATTCCCTACGTTGGGGTGGCCCTGGCCTCGTTGAGCCGCGGATGGTCCCTTACGCCGTTGCCGCTTGCCTACACCCTGCAGCACTTCGAACGTGTGATCGTGGAAACGCCCAAGTACATCGTCAACAGTTTCCTCTACGCGGGGTTGGCCGTGATCCTCTGTATCGCGGTGGGCGTGCCCATCGCCTGGATCCTCGGGCGGTCCACCGTGCCGGGACGCGGCGCCCTGGATGCCGTCAACACCCTCATCCTCGCCGTGCCGGGCACGGCCATCGGCATCGCGTACATCCGCGCCTTTCATTTCGACCTGCCCGGCTTCGACCGCGGCCTGACCTCGTTCTGGATCGTCATGCCCCTCGTGCTGGCCGTGCGCCGACTGCCCTACACGGTGCGGGGCGCGTATGCCTCGCTGCTTCTCGTGCACCGCTCGCTGGAAGAGGCGGCGGCCAGCGTGGGCGCCACCAGTGGACGCGCCTTCCGCGACGTGACCATGCCGCTGATCTGGAAAGGCATCGTGGTGGGGGGCCTCTTCTCCTTCATGACCTCGCTGCAGGAAGCCTCCGCCGTGCTCTTCCTCGCCCTGGGGGGCTGGGAGATGATCACCAACGGCATCTTCGCTTTCTACATCGCGGGCTCGTCCAGCGAGGCGGCCGCCCTCGGCGTCATCCTCATCGCCGTGGCTGCTCTGAGCGTGGTGCTCATCAATCGCCTCGCCGCCGGCCGCATGGGAGGCGTGTTTGGCTAACGGGATCTATCGCACACCCGACGAGCGCTTCGTCGGACTGCCCGACTTTCCCTACGTCCCACGCTATGTGGAGCTCGGCGGCCTGCGCACGCACTATCTCGACGAAGGAGCGGGCGAGCCCATCCTGCTCCTCCACGGCGAGCCGACCTGGAGCTTTCTCTACCGCTCGATGATCGCCGCGCTGCGCCCGCGCTTCCGCTGCATCGCACCGGACTACATCGGCTTCGGCCGCTCGGACAAGCTCACCGAGGTGGCCGCCTACTCCTTCGCTTTCCACTACGGCTGGCTCGAGCGTTTCGTCGACGCCCTAGAGCTCACGGACCTGACCGTGGTAGTGCAGGACTGGGGCGGCCCGCTCGGTCTCCGCTACGCGACCCGACATCGCGAGCGCGTCGCTCGGCTGGTCATCCTCAACACGGGGCTCATGTCCGGCGAGGCGCCGACGCTCTCGCCGGGGCTCGTCCGGTGGCGCGAGTACGCCCTGCGCACGCCAGATCTGCCGGTGGGGCAGGTGATCAGGCGCTCGGCCGTCGACCGTGAGCGCATCTCGCCGGCCATCGTCGCCGCGTACGATGCGCCCTTTCCTACCATGGAGGCGAAGGCCGGCGCGCGAGCCTTCCCCGCGCTCATCCCGACCACGCCGGATGCCCCGGGCGCCGCCGAGATGCGGGAGACGCGCGAGGCACTGCGATCGTGGTCGAAGCCGGCCCTCGTCTGCTTCAGCGACTCGGACCCGGTGTTCTCTCCCGCGGTCGGCCGATCCTTCGTCGATCTGATCCCCACTGCCCGTTTCTCACTGATCGCGGGAGCGGGTCACTTCCTCCAGGAGGAGAAGGGGGCGGACGTCGCCTCGTGCATCCTCGACTTTGTGCGTGACCGACACCCGTAACAATCTACATTCGCCTTTCAAATATGTGAGTTACGTCGTCTTGTCATGACCGGAACGCTGTGATAGTGTTCCTATTCACATGGCGGGAGGCACTGGTAAATCGACGCCAGGACAGACCGCCCGGCTCGTCGCACTCGGCACCATGCTGTTTGCATGCGTGGCGGTCGGACTGGCGGCGGGGTATTTCGCGGATCGCTGGTTGGGCACTCAGCCGTGGCTGGTGCTGGTCGGGCTCGCATTCGGGATTGCGGCCGCTGCCGTGAACTTCGTCCGCGCCATCAAGACGCTGAACGAGACGGATCGCTCGAATGGCCATGGCTGATTTCGCAGCTCGGGTGACTCGGATGGGCGCCTTCGTGGTGGCTGCCCTCGCCGCTGGCGCCTGGTGGCTCTTCGGAGTGCCCGCAGCGGCCGGAGTGGGCGGCGGCGGCGCCGTCGCGTTCCTCAACTTCCGCTGGCTCGCGCGCGACCTCGGGCGAGCGTTCGCTCTCGTGGCGGACGGTCAGGCCGGCCTCGCACGCATCGGTCGCATCGGGCTGCGCCAGGTCGCCATCCTAGGCACTCTGGCCGCCCTTATCGTGCAGGGTTGGGCGCATCCGGTGGCCATCGGCGTGGGGCTGGCCACGCTTCCCCCGGTGCTCTTCGTGCAGGGACTCCTGAACGCGCGCGCTCAAGAGGACGGCTAGATGGAGATTATCGAGCACCCACCGATCTTCCACATCCCTGGCATTCCCGACCAGGTCTTCTACACGTGGGTCGTCATGGCCATCCTCGTCATCGTGGGCGTGATCTCCACGCGCCGGCTCGCCATGGTGCCGCGCGGCTCGCAGAACTTCATGGAGGTCGTGCTCGAGCAGTTCCTGAACGAGCTCGATGAGACGGTGGGGCACGATGGGCGGCGCTACATCCCCCTCATCGCCACCCTCGGCCTGTTCATCCTCGTCGCGAACCTCATGGGGCTGGTACCGGGGCTCATCGCGCCCACCGCCAACCTCAATACGACCGCGGCGTGTGCCCTCATCGTCTTCTTCACCTATCACTGGATCGGGATGCGGAAGCAGGGCGTGGTGAACTACCTGAAGCACTTCGCGGGGCCGGTGCCGGTGGCCCTCAAGCCGTTAATGTTCGTCATTGAGATCATCAGCCACTGTGCGCGGCCCCTCTCCCTCTCCCTTCGTCTCTTCGGCAACATGATGGCCGGGCACATCCTCCTCGCCATCTTCTTCTTCATGATGGGATTGGACGGCATGCTCGGCTGGGCGCTCAGGGGCACCCTGGGCGGCATCGTCCTCGGCGCGCCGGCCACCCTCCTCATAGTCCTCTTCGTGATCGGCTTTCTCTTCCCGCTGAAGATCCTGGTCGCCCTGATCCAGACTTTCATCTTCTGCAAGCTCGCCATGCTCTACATTGCAGAAGCTGTCGCAGAACCCGAACACCACTGAGCTCCAACCACCACCACAAGGAGGAAGCCGTGCGACGCATTCTGACTGTGACCCTGATGACGGTGCTGGCGGCCCCGGGCCTCGCCTGGGCGGCAGACGCCACGGGCGGTGGCGACATGGCCAAGGCCTTCGCAGTGCTCGCCGCTGGTCTCGGCTTCGGCCTTGCTGCGGGACTGTGCGGTCTCGGGCAGGGGCGGGCGGCCGGCTCCGCCGTGGACGCCATGGCGCGGCAGCCGGGGGCCATCGCCCGCATCCAGACGGCCATGCTCCTCGGCCTGGCCTTCATCGAGTCGCTCACGCTGTTCGTCTTCGTCATCGCGGTCATCCTGCTCTTCGTGAAGTCGTAGCGACCGCCCTGGATCTCGGGCGTCCCGGGTGTCCGCCCCGGGGCGCCCGGAGCTGAGCTGCGATGCCTCGACGCTCTCCGTTCAAGATTCCTCGCATTCCGGAGATGACGGTGCGTCGTCTGTCCGTTTATACGCGCTGCCTGCAGCAGCTCGAGGAGGACGGCGTCAAGACCATCTCGTCCCAGGAGCTGGCAGAGCGCTTCAGCCTGAACTCCGCCCAGGTGAGGAAGGACCTCGCCTACTTCGGGGAGTTCGGCGTGCGCGGCATCGGCTACTACGTGTCCGGGCTCAAGGCGGAGCTGCAGCGCATCCTGGGGCTCGACCGGGAGTGGCAGGTCGCCCTCGTGGGGTTCGGCAATCTCGGCTCGGCCCTCTATCACTACAAGGGCTTCGCACGTCAAGGCTTTCGGATCGCCGCCATCTTCGACGACGATCCCGCCAAGCTCGGGACGACCCTCGACGGCGTGCCCATCCTCCCCCTACGCGACCTGCCGAAAGAGGCGAAGGCGCGCAACCTACAGCTCGCCATCGTGGCGGTGCCCGCGGAGTCCGCCCAGCCCGTGACGGAGACGCTGGTCACCGCGGGGATCAAGGCCATCCTGAACTTCGCGCCGGGCCGACTCCGCCCGCCCAAGGATGTGCGCTTCAAGAGCGTGGACCTTTCTATCGAGCTGGAGACCCTCAGCTTCTATCTGGTGCAGGGACTCCGGACCTAGTCCGGCCTTCACGACCGCCGCACGTGCGGCGGTCGTGAATGATGCGCCGATCAGGCTCGCCCAGGAAAGTGGTGGTAACGTAGTCATCGTGTCGCGCAGCATCGGTTCATGAGCATCATCGCGTCTGAGTCGATCCTGTCCCGGTGGGCCGCCCTCGAAG
>Ga0209799_1000188_pt1 | contig 11314 bp, 10 predicted proteins | sample PanSoiPlo36MoBio_FD_188324 | JGI IMG/M metagenome (GOLD analysis project Ga0209799, IMG submission 188324) | Tropical forest soil microbial communities from Panama analyzed to predict greenhouse gas emissions - Panama Soil Plot 36 MoBio (SPAdes)... | ecosystem: Environmental > Terrestrial > Soil...
ATGAGCCGGATCTACCTCTGGAGGCGATCCGTTACACGCGGCGGGTGACGCAAATCTGGTGCGTGTTTTTCGCCGTCAACGGCGCGATTGCTCTGATGACGGCGTTATGGGCGACGCCGGCGATCTGGACGCTGTACAATGGTTTGATTGCCTATCTAATGATGGGGCTTCTATTCGCCGGCGAGCACGTGTTTCGCTGGCATTTCAAAAGGCGCCTGAATGCCTGAGATTCTAGATAGATTGGGCATGCTGGGTGGGGTACGGACGGCCGGACACGTGGTTGGCCGCCGTGACGGAAAACCGGTTGGTTACGAAGAATTCCTTGCTCGCGTGCGCGCGTGGCAAGCGTTACTCAAGCGCACATCCGGCCAAGCGTTTGCGCTTTACATGAGCGATGCCATTGAGTTCGCTAGCGCGCTGTTTGGAGCTTGGTCGAGCGGTAAGACGATTTACCTCCCCGGCGATACGTTGCCAGGGACCTGCGCTAGCTTGCGTCAAACTGTGCAGGGCTATTTGGGCGAGTTCGCGTCGGAGTGGAATCCCATTGTGCCGGCGCCGCAGGAAGAAATGGTTCACACCGATGGCTTCGATTGTTTGAACAATAACTTTGACGGTTTGGTTCTGTTCACGTCTGGTAGCACCGGCGCGCCGCAAGCCATTCCCAAAAAACTCTTCCAGTTGTCTCGAGAGGTAGCGACCCTTGAAGCGCAGTTTGGGCAGCTGTTGGGGGGCTCGGAGATAATCGCTACCGTGTCCCATCAACACATTTATGGTTTACTCTTCAATGTTTTGTGGCCGCTTACGGCGGGACGTGCCATTCATGCAAGAGAATATTACTTCCCACAGCAGCTAATGGCGGCCCTGGCGGAGCGCGGCGGCGCATTGGTGTCTAGCCCAGCTCATCTAAAGCGTTTGCCGCAAGATCCCGCCTGGACGACGACATCGAACCGATTGCGCGCGGTGTTTTCGTCCGGGGGCCCCTTGCCGTTCGAGGTTGTGTGTGAAGCCGCCCGATTACTCGGTACGGTGCCGATTGAAGTTTACGGGAGCTCAGAGACGGGTGGAATTGGCTGGCGTCAGCAACGCTCAAAAATGGATGAAGCATGGACGCCCCTCCCTGGCGTTACATGTCGAGTCGATCCGGAGGAAGGTGTACTGGAGGTCCGCTCAACGCATTTGCCTTCTAAAGATTGGTTTCCCACGGCGGATCGAGCGACTCTCGTCGCAGACCATCGTTTCCTGATCACCGGACGCGTCGATCGGATCGTAAAAATCGAGGAAAAACGGATATCCTTGAGCGCGATCGAATGTCAGCTGAGGACGTCCCCCATGGTGGCCGATGTCCGTGTGGTTGCGCTTGAAGGACACCGGCCGCGGATTGCTGCCTTGGTCGTGCCTTCGCTCCAAGGACACAGCAAACTGGTAGAGATCGGTAAGCTCGCCTTCAATCGAATGTTGCGAGATACGCTCAGTCAGTTCATTGAGCCCGTTGGGATACCCAGGATTTGGCGTTATCTCGATGCATTGCCGATTAATGCCCGGGGCAAGGTTACGCGTGCTGATCTGATCGCAGCCCTCGAGAGTGAGACTCCGCGTCCGACGATGCCTCTGGAGCGCCTGATCGAAAGGGAAGCCCAGCGCGCCGTCTTCGAGTTCACCGCACCACGCGACCTGGTTTACTTTAGCGGTCATTTTCGCGATCTGCCGATTTTAGCCGGGGTCGTCCAGATCGACTGGGTGATTGCCTACGGGCGGCAATGCTTTGATTTGCCGTCAGTCTTTCGTGGAATCCGGGCGCTCAAGTTTCAACGTATCATACCTCCAGAAAAGCCGTTTACCTTGGAGCTTATCCACAAGCCTAGCGAATCATCGCTGTCTTTTAAGATCACCTCGCGAGTCGGCACGCATACCAGCGGACGGCTGCTGTTTGGAGCGTCGCATGTTTAAACCTTGCGTAGTGATTCCCGTCTACAACCACGAACATGCAGTTGATGCTGTAGTTCGTGCGATCCTTGAACAGGACTTGCCTTGCATACTCGTAGATGACGGCAGCTCCCCTAAATGCGCGCGTGTTCTTGATGCGCTAGCCGGTGGCACGCCAGACCGAATCACCTTGATTCGACACCCGATTAATCAGGGCAAGGGAAGCGCCGTGCTCAGCGGTGTCCGATACGCCGCTCAATCGGGCTACACCCACGTTGTTCAGATCGATGCCGATGGCCAACACCGTGTGTCCGATATCCCGCGCTTTCTGCAGCTTGCCGCTGCCTATCCTCGGGCGCTCATCGTCGGTTGCGCGGAATACGATGCGACCGTGCCCTGGCACCGGTTTTGTGCCCGTTATCTAACCCACGTTTGGGTTTGGATTAATACATTGTCGCTGCAGATCACGGATTCGATGTGCGGCTTTCGGGTCTACCCGATTCGAGCCGTAATGGCGCTGGAGCAACAAAAAAAACTCGGCGAGCGGATGAACTTTGATACGGAAGTGCTGGTCCGTTTGTATTGGCATGGATTGGAGATTATCAGCGTTCCTACACCGGTCAGCTATCCGACTGATGGGGTCTCACATTTCCGTTTCTTGTTGGATAACTTCCTGATTTCGCGAATGCACACGACCCTATTCTTCGGCATGTTGTTGCGGCTGCCCATGTTGATTGCGCGCAAGCTGGGGACTCGATGACGCAGCCCATCTCGGGGACTCGACGGCAGCATTGGGCGCAAATCAATGAATTTAGCTTCATCTCAGGCATAAGCCTGATGTTTTCGATCTTTCGTATTTTAGGACGCTGGCCATTCCGGATTGCGTTGTACCCGGTCTTGCTATGGTACCTGGTGACTAAACCCGAGGCGCGAGCGTCGTCAAGCGATTACCTACGGCGGATTGCTGCGTTTCAGGGTGCTTCTCGGATCCGACCTGGCAGGATCGCTGTGTTGCGTCACTTTGCGGCATTCGCTGAGAACTTGCTTGATCGAATGTTACTGTGGAGCGGCTTGTTCAAAGCTGAACGACTCGAGTTTCACGGTCAGGAACAAATGGTGCATCAAATGGCTGAGAAGCGCGGCGGCCTGCTGATTTGCTCCCATCTCGGGAATTTGGATTTGTGTCGAGTACTGTCCAAGCGGGCCGGTTTCACATTGACGGTGTTGGTTCATACCAAGCATGCAGAAACATTCAATCGTTTGTTGGCTCGGCTCGATACCGAGAGCCAGCTCAATCTCATACAAGTGACCGAGGTGTCCGCCGCGACAGTTGTACTGCTCTCCGAGAAAATTGGGCGTGGTGAATTCGTGGCTATTGCCGGCGATCGCATTCCGGTATCGTCAAACCCTCGGATTGCCTCGGCCAGCTTCCTTGGAGACATGGCGCCCTTTCCCGTCGGACCCTATGTTTTGGCGAACCTGTTGGGCTGTCCGGTTTATCTGCTGTTTTCTCTGCGCGCCGGGCGGGCCACAGAGATTCACTTCGAGCTGTTCCGTGAGTCGATTCTTTTGCCGCGTCAGGGTCGCGATCACGCGCTCGCCGAACTGGTGGCGGATTACGCTCGTCGGCTCGAGTATTTCTGCCTGCGTGCGCCATTACAATGGTTCAACTTTTACGATTTTTGGCATTTATCCACAGTGGACACAACAAATGCATGCCGCTGAGTTAAAGACATCAACCTTACCTCGAACGATTGCATTCGACCATGGATGGCTGAAAATCGAAGACATCGTCGACATTGCGGAAGGTTCGGCAAGGGTCGCGTTGTCCGAGGCTGCTGCATTTCACGTTGGCATCAAGCGAGGGGCAGACTTCCTGGAGCGTCTGCTCCGCCAAGAGGGCACGATCTATGGCGTTACTACGGGTTACGGCGATTCGTGCACGGTGACTGTCCCTCCTGAGCTAGTCGCCGAGTTGCCGCGCCAGCTCTATGTTTATCACGGCTGCGGGCTGGGCGAGTATCTGAGTCCGGTGCAGACGCGCGCCGTAATGGCGACCCGCCTCACGTCGTTGTGCAAAGGGTTTTCCGGCGTGAGCCTGGAACTGCTGCAACAAATCGTGAAGCTACTCCAGCGCGATTTATTGCCGTTGATTCCGTCGGAGGGCTCGGTGGGTGCCAGTGGCGACCTGACTCCATTATCGTACCTCGCGGCGGTTTTGTGCGGCGAGGGCGACGTTTGGCGCAGCGGCGTCCATATCAGCGCCGCTCGGGCACTGGCCGAGGCCGGCATCACACCGCTGCGTCTGAGACCCAAAGAGGGGTTGGCGATCATGAATGGGACTGCGGTCATGACCGCTTTGGCCTGCCTTGCCTATGTGCGCGCCGATTATCTCACCCGACTGGTCACTCGGATCACCGCGTTGGCGTCGTTTGCGCTTGACGGCAATGCGCAACATTTCGATGCCGCGTTGTTCGCCGTGAAACCACATCCCGGCATGCAGCGAGTGGCCGGTTGGTTGCGTCAAGACTTGTTCTCGGATCAGCTGGACCCCAACGACAAGCGCCTACAGGATCGCTATTCGATCCGTTGCGCGCCCCACGTGATCGGTGTTCTAGCCGACGCGCTGCCTTGGTTCCGCGAGTCCATTGAAAATGAGCTCAACAGCGCCAACGACAATCCCATCATCGATGCGGTAGGTCAAGGCGTGTTTTGTGGCGGTCACTTTTACGGCGGGCATATCGCATTTGCCATGGACAGCATGAAAAATGCCGTCGCCAACTTGGCGGATCTGCTCGACCGGCAGATGGCGCTGTTGGTGGATAGCCGCTATAGCAATGGGCTGCCGGCCAACTTGTCTGGGGTTCAAGGGCCACGCGCCCCGATCAACCATGGGCTTAAGGGGTTGCAGATCAGCGCTTCGGCCTGGACTGCCGAAGCGCTCAAGTTGACCATGCCGGCGTCGGTCTTCTCGCGTTCGACCGAGTGCCATAATCAGGACAAAGTCAGCCTCGGTACTATTGCCGCACGCGATTGTTTGCGTGTGCTCGAATTGACGGAGCAAGTTGCCGCGGCGCTGCTCATCGCCGTGCGACAAGGAGTCTGGCTGCGTTGCCGACTCAATCGGTCCTTGGCTTCGGCGAAGACGCTAAAAAACATGATGGACGCGCTAGCCGCCGATATCCGCGTGATCGAGGAGGATCGCAAGCTGGAACCGGATTTGCGATTACTGTTGGAGCGCATCCGCGGCCGCTTCTGGAAGCTGTATGAATAAGTTGCCGAGTCGCTGGTCGGCTGAGGCCGAGATACAAGTCCAGTTTTTTGATCTTGATCCGATGGAAGTTGTTTGGCACGGCCACTATGTCAAATATCTGGAAATGGCGCGTTGCGCCCTGCTCGATACGATCGATTACAATTACGTGCAGATGAAAGCATCGGGTTACGTTTGGCCAGTCATTGATCTGCACTTGCGCTACATAGATTCGGCCAGGTTCGGACAGCGGCTCAAGGTCCATGCCGAGATTGTCGAATGGGAAAACCGGCTCAAGATCGATTATATGATCATCGATCCCGCCAGCGGACGCCGGCTCCTTCGTGGCAGCACGACACAAGTCGCCGTTGATATGGCGACCCGCGAGATGTGCTTCGTGTCCCCGGCGGTGCTATTTCAAAAATTGGGAATTGCACCGTCATGAAGTCTTGGTCCTTGGCTCTTAGCGTTCTGCTAGCGGCGACGCCCCTGTGGGCGGACGCCCCGGTAGCAAAAATTCAATCGATGCTTGCCCGGCCGAAGGTCCTGTGCGGACACTTCAATCAGATCAAACAGTTGACAGGCCTGAAAAAGCCGATGGCCTCAAATGGCCGCTTCTGCGTGGTGGCCGAAAGGGGAGTGTTGTGGCGCACTTTACAGCCGTTTCCCAACACCGTGCGTCTGACGCGCGATGAAATCGTCCAGCTGCAAGGAGACCGGGTTGCGATGCGGCTTGACGCGAAACAAGAGCCGGCCGTGCGCATGATTAACAGCGTATTGTTTGCCTTGTTGGCCGGCGATCTCGGCCAAATCGAAAAATGGTTCTTAGTCGACGGCGGCATTCACGACAACGGTTGGAGCGTAACGCTCAAAGCGCGCGAGCCGGCCCTGGCGAAAGCCATCTCGAGCGTGGTGCTCGAGGGCGACGCGTATGTCAAGAATATCACGATCAGCGAAACAAGCGGTGACCGCACCAGCATCGTGTTTTCCAAGATCCATACGGGCGACACGGCGATGAATGTTGATGAGGCGGCTTTGTTTTGAGCCAACGGAATGTATTTGTCTGGATCTGGGCTTTAGTTGTCTGCTTGCTGCTGGCCCATAACGTCTATCTTTGGTTCGGCAAGCGTATCGCGCCAGACACCGACATTCTCGCGCTGTTGCCGGTTGAGGAACGCGATCCGGTTCTTCGGCAAGCCTTCACCCGTATGGTGGATTCAGCGCAGCAGCGGTTGATCGTGCTCGTGGGCGCGGATGACTGGGCGCAGGCCAGAGACGCTGCCAACGCTTACGCTGACGTGCTGGCGCAACATCCAGCCCTGCTGCAAGCGGCCGATCCTATGACCGATCCACGTGATTGGCTGGCGTTGTTCCAACCCCATCGGCTCGCGTTGCTTACGTCCAAGGCGGAAGAAGATTTGCATAGCCAACCCAAACAGTACTGGACCGATACCGCATTGGCCAAACTATACAGCCCTTTCGCTGGACTTCAGCCGGGCGCTTGGCGCGATGATCCGTTCGGTCTGTTTGGTCGTTGGATTCAAGCCCGCGCCCAAGAGACGCCGGTGCGGCCTCGCGATGGCCGGCTCTTTGTTAGTGACGGCCAGCGTCAATACGCGGTCATGCCATTTACGTTGCGCGTCCCGGCGTTTTCAATAGCGGCGCAACAGGCGGTCATGCCCCTGCTGGAGCAAGCGCGGCAAGCCGCTCGCAAGGCTGTGCCGCAAGCTCAAGTTGTGACCGCGGGCGTGATTTTGTACGCGGCCGCCGCCGGCGATCAAGCGAGGGCGGAAGTGTCTATCATCGGGTTCGGGTCGATCCTTGGCATCATCGTGTTGATGTGGATCACGTTTCACTCCCTCAAGCCGATCGCGCTGATTATGCTGTCGATCTGCGTGGGTTGTCTCGCCGCCCTGTCCGTGTGCTGGTTGCTGTTCGAGCGCGTCCATTTGCTGACCTTGGTATTCGGCGCTAGCCTCATCGGCGGGGCGCAAGACTATGGGACTTACTTCTTGTGCAATCGAATCGCTCCCGATGCACAACCATTTGATTCGTGGCAACTGCTACGGCGTCTATTCCCGGCATTGGTATTGACGCTGGTCACGACCGTGATCGGATATTTGGGGCTTGCGTTGACGCCGTTTCCCGGCTTGCGGCAAATGGCGGTATTTTCCGCGCTTGGGCTGATATTCGCATGGCTGACGGTAGTCTTTTGGTTTCCCATGCTGGTTCGCGCCGGCACACTCGAAAGCACGCCGGTGGCGCAGTGGTGGGCTATCAGCTTGGAGCGCTGGCCGTCATTGCGTCTCGACCGATCATCCCTGTGGGCAATTGGATTATTCGTTGTCTTGGCTATTTTTGGCGTCTCACGACTGGGTGTCCAGGATGATATCCGTTTGCTTCAGAACCCGCCGAAAAACCTGATCGACGACCAGACTAAACTCAGCAGGCTGTTGGATACGCCGACGCCGGCGCAGTTTTATATCGTGCGCGGCAATACAGCTGAAGTGGTGTTGCAGCGCGAGGAGATGCTCAAGCAGCGGCTCGATCTACTGATCGAAACGCGTATCATCAGCGGCTATCACGCCCTGTCAAACTGGGTGCCTTCAGCCCAGGCCCAGGCGGCACGGCGTAACCTGATCGATCGCACGCTATTGAACGATAACGGACCTTTGAAGGCGCTGGCTGCGCAGATTGGCGAGAACGGCGAATGGGTTGCGGCAACGCGCGCGCATTTACTCGCGTCAGCCTTGCCGCTTACTCCCGACGATTTCTTGAAAACTCCGGCCGGTGAGCCCTGGCGCCATCTCTGGCTAGGGGAGGTGGACGGTGGTTGGGCCAGCATTGTCGCATTGCGTGGCTTGACCCCTACGGGTTTGGCCAAGTTGCAGCATGCCGATATCGGGCTTGATGGTGTGCAGTGGGTGGACAAGGTCGGTGAAATTTCACTTCTGCTTGGCCGCTATCGGAAAACTATGGGCTGGGTGGTGTTGTTCTCTTATTTGGTTGTCTATGTTTTGCTCTATCCGCGCTATCGCAGCGTGACTTGGCGCGTGCTGGCACCCACCGCGCTGGCCAGCATTGCCACGCTCGCGCTGCTGGGGATGGCGGGCCAGAATCTTCAGTTGTTTCATGTGCTGGCGTTGATGCTATTGCTCGGGGTTGGTGTGGATTACGGTATTTTTTTACATGAGGATCTCAGTCGACGGGACCCAGTTGGCTGGCTTGCGGTCGGTTTGTCAGCACTGAGTACGTTGCTTTCCTTCGGATTGCTCAGTTTGAGCAAGACGCCGGCACTGCAAGCGTTCGGCCTCACGATGTTAATCGGAACAATTGCAGTGTGGTTGATCGTTCCGTGTTTTAGGAATCATCGATCACCGGAACTCGGGCGTGCCTGAAAACACCGTAAAAATGATGTTGGCCAAGATGTTGACCAAGATAGTATTGCCCTGCCATAGAACTTGGTTGATTGCGCTGGGAACCCTAATAATTGGCGGTTGTGCGGTGCCGGCACATCAACCGGCACGTCTTGGGCTGAAGTTGGCGCCCTCGGCGCTGGGTGAATCGATCAGTTTGCAGCAGCACCTCACGGTGGAGCGAAATGGCAGCGTTGACGAGCTCGACGCTGTATTGGAAGTGGATTCCCGGCGGCTCGACTTGGTCGGGCTCGCGCTTGGCCAGCGGGTGCTGACACTGCATTATGACGGTCAGATACTAAACGCCTGGCGGCATCCGCTGTTCCCGCCTGAAGTGCGAGATGAAGATATTCTGGAAGATCTTCAACTCATCTTGTGGCCGGCCGATGCGGTGCGGCAGGCTTTGCCGGGCGGTTGGCGCATCGAAGAAAATGGTGCGCGTCGTACGCTTCTAATCGGCGAGATGCCAGTGACGGTGATCAACTACAGTGGTGAACCGCGCTGGAATGGCAAAATAGAATTTTCCAACCTGCGTTATCAGTACCGGTTAATTATCCAGTCGGTTCCTAACGGGCCTTGAGCATGGTCTATCTTAATGCGTTGGGGATGATCTGTTCCCTAGGCAAGACCTGTGACGAAATCACACGGGGTTTGCTGGATCTAGCACAAAGCGGCGTCGTCATGACTGAAACCTATTCGCCCGGACACCCCCTGCCGCTTGGTCGGATCGATGCCGCGCTGCAGTCTGTGGATGAATTGCCTTTGCGTGATCGCAGCCGCAACAATCAGCTCACATTGGCGGCGCTGACTCAGATACGACCCGAGGTGGATGATGCCATCGAACGCTATGGCGCCGAGCGAATCGGCATTGTAATCGGTACTAGCACTTCCGGAATTGCCGAAGGCGAATCTGCGCTGCGTCAATACGCGATGACCGGCGCGCTGCCGGAACAATTTCATTATGGCCAGCAGGAATTAGGCTCCCCTGCGGCTATGCTGGCCGCCAAGCTTGGCATCGGCGGCCCAGCCTATGTTCATTCGAGTGCCTGCGCGTCCAGCGCGAAAGCGCTGGCCAGTGGGGCTCGTTTAATCCGCATGGGTATATGCGATGCAGTTCTGGTCGGGGGAGTGGATTCGCTGTGTGCTTTCACGGTTGCCGGATTTAGAGCGCTTGAATCGATCAGTGAGAGGCAATGTAACCCGCTCAGTCGGAACCGCGACGGTATCAATATCGGCGAGGGGGCTGCGCTGTTTCTGATGAGCACGGCGCCTTCAACCGTTGCCCTGCGCGGTTGGGGCGAGTCGTCCGACGCTTATCACATGTCGGCGCCCGATCCTGCCGGCATGGGCGCACGATTGGCGATTGAGCGTGCGTTGGCGCGCGCGGGTATTAGCGCCGCGCAGATCGATTACGTGAATCTGCACGGCACGGGAACGTTACAAAATGATGCGATGGAATCTCGCGTCATTCACGCGCTTTTCGGTGCCGGAGTTCCAGTCAGCTCGACCAAGCCTTTTACCGGTCACGCGCTCGGCGCGGCCGGCGCAATTGAGGCTGGGCTGTGCTGGTTGGCGATGCAGGATGATAATCCCGAGGGAAAGCTGCCGCCGCATCTGTGGGATGGTGCGCCCGATCCTGACTTGCCAGTGCTAAATGTGGCCGAGCGCGGAAGCAGCCTCGGGCAGCCGTTGCGATGGATCTTGAGCAACTCGTTCGCCTTCGGCGGTGCGAACGCAACGCTCGTGCTCGGGAGAGAGTGACATGGGCATGCCAGACATCCGATCGCTGCTTCCGCATGCAGGTCCGATGGTGCTGCTCGATCGTGTCATCTCGGTGGACGAAGATAGTTTACTCGCTGAAGTTTGCATTCGATCGGACAGTTTGTTTTGCCACGGCGGCGGCGTCGGAGCCTGGGTTGGAATAGAATACATGGCTCAAGCGATCGGGGCTTGGGCGGGATATACCGCTCAGTTGCGAGGCGAGTCGGTCAAACTTGGATTTTTGCTTGGAACGAGGCGTTATGAATGCTGGCGTCCGATTTTTTTATTGGGCAGCGTGCTGCGGGTTCATGTGCAGCGTCTATTTCAGAGCGAAAACGGATTGGGTTCGTTTGAGTGCTCCATCGACAATGAGGAAGGGCGAGTTGCCACAGCGAATGTCACTGTATTTCAGCCGCACAATGTCAATGATTTCATCCTGGGGAGTGCAGAGTGAGAAAAAGCGTCTTGGTTACCGGCTCGAGTCGGGGTATCGGGAAAGCCATCGCCTTACGGCTCGCACGGGACGACTACGACATCGTGCTGCATTGTCGGAGCCGGCGCGAAGAGGCGGACAGCGTCGCCCAAGCGATCGTTGCCTTAGGACGACAAGCACGCGTCTTGCAATTTGATATCGCCGAGCGGCGAGCCACCGCGACAGCGCTAGAGGCGGATATCGAGGAGCATGGCTGCTATTACGGAGTTGTTTGCAATGCGGGGATGGCGCGCGACAATGTGTTTCCCGCCATGTCCGGTGACGAATGGGACGTTGTGCTCACCACCAATCTGGACGGTTTCTATAACGTGCTCAATCCGTTGATCATGCCGCTGGTGCGCCGCCGGGCGCCGGGACGCATCGTAACCCTAACCTCGCTGTCCGGCTTGGTCGGCAACCGTGGCCAAGTCAACTACAGCGCAGCCAAGGCAGGTATCATCGGCGCTTCCAAGGCGCTGGCTTTAGAACTGG
>Ga0209799_1000189_pt1 | contig 11291 bp, 11 predicted proteins | sample PanSoiPlo36MoBio_FD_188324 | JGI IMG/M metagenome (GOLD analysis project Ga0209799, IMG submission 188324) | Tropical forest soil microbial communities from Panama analyzed to predict greenhouse gas emissions - Panama Soil Plot 36 MoBio (SPAdes)... | ecosystem: Environmental > Terrestrial > Soil...
TGGTCAATGCATTTCCAGAACAATACGAACGTCAATGGCTCAAAGGCATGCGCGCGAAACTCGGACTGGCCAGTGAGGAAGAGGCCGATCTCAACCTCACCACAGGGTTTCTAACCGCGATGGAAGGCAAGAAAGTCGACTACACTCTGGCTTTTCGTTACCTCGCCGATGCGGTCCTGGGCCGGGAGGAACCCCTGCGCGTGCTGTTTACCGATCCGTCGGCCTACGATCTCTGGAGTGGACATTGGCGGGCGCGGCTTGCACGCGAGGGGGTGACACCTCTGGTGCATGCGCAGAGGATGCGGCGTGCTAATCCCGCGTTCATCCCGCGCAATCATCGAGTTGAGGAAGCCTTGAGTGCTGCAGTGGAGCGCGTCGATTTCGCGCCTTTCGAGACCTTGCTGAGTATCCTCTCACGCCCTTTTGACGATCAACCGGAGTTTGCCGCCTTTGCCGAACCTGCACCGGAAGGGCAAGGGTGCTACCGAACCTTCTGCGGCACTTGAGATACACATTAGAGTTTGTTCTCTGAAGGATCCGGAGTTCGTCGTCAAAGCTGAGAAAACGCGAATGACGTTAAACCAATCCCCGGGTCCACCCTGCACAACATGATCGTCGAAGGCCTGTCCATCGCGGCGGCGCTCAAAGAAAAGCTCAAGCCGATTCTCGCGCCCAAGGGTTAGCCGGCGAGAGCGCTTGACAATGCGCGGCTGTATTTGCTAGCCGAGCATCAGCGACGATGAAACCTGCGAGCTTCGACTATTTCGCGCCGACAACACTGGATGAGACGCTGGAGTTACTTCATGAATATGGCGACGAGGCAAAGATTCTTGCCGGCGGCCAGAGCTTGATGCCGCTCATGAATTTGCGTCTTGCTCACCCCCGGGTCATTATCGATATCAACCGGATAAGCGGTCTCGATCACATAGCGTCAACGGCCGACGGCGGCGTCGCAATCGGAGCGTTGACCCGACTCCGCGCCGTGGAAAAATCGCCGCTGGTGCGGCAACAAAATCCGCTGCTTGCGGCAGCCATGCCGCTGATTGGCCACTTTCAGATTCGTAATCGCGGCACCGTCGGCGGCAGCTTTGCCCATGCTGATCCCGCGGCTGAGCTTCCGGCCTTAGCTGTTCTCCTCGGCTGCGAGTTTTCCTTGAGGCGCAAGGGTGGTGTGCGCATCGTGCCGGCTGCAGATTTATTTCTCGGCTACATGGCGACGGCGATCGAGCCCGGGGAGTTGCTTACGGAAATCCGTTTCCCCAATTGGCACCCCGGTGCCGCCTGGGCCATCTATGAGATCTCCCGGCGCAAGGGCGACTTCGCGCTGGTGGGAGTCGCGCTCCAAACCGAGCTGGATGACGACGCGAATGTAAAAGACGCCGCCATCGTCATGTTTGGCGTGGGCGGCAAACCACATCGAATTGAAAACGCCCCGTCGATCTTGAAGGGACGCCGCGTGGAGCCCGGGGTTTTACGCGCGCTTGCCCAGGCGGTCACCGGCGAATTGGAGCCCGACTCTGATATCCACGCTTCAGCCGAATACAGGAAAGAAGTGGGCGGGGTTTTGGCGCGCCGAGCCCTGGAGGCAGCGCTGGCAAGAGCGGCGAACGGGGTGCGTCATTGAGTCGCAAGCAAGCCATCCAAGTCACCGTCAACGGGCGGGCTTTTGAGCGGATCGTCGAATGCCGAATGACCTTGGCCGATTTCATTCGCCAAGAGCTGGATCTCACCGGGACTCATCTGGGCTGTGAACATGGAGTTTGCGGCGCCTGCACCGTTCTGTTCAACGGCGAAGCGGTCCGTTCCTGTCTCATGCTTGCGGTGCAAGCCGACGGCGCCTCGCTCCATACGGTGGAAGGCCTCGCCGACGGCGACGAACTCCATCCCTTGCAGCGCGCATTCCAAGATCACCATGCGCTGCAATGCGGTTTCTGCACTCCGGGGTTTCTCATGACGGCGCGCGCTTTTCTCAAAGACAAGCCGCTGGCGACACGGGAAGAAGTGCGCGAGGCGATTTCTGGCAATCTCTGTCGTTGCACAGGATATCAGCCGATCATCGACGCGATTCTCCAGGCAGCGCAGGATTTACGTGGCCTCAAAGAGCATGCGAAATAACATGGAAGCCCAAAATCGGCCGGGGAACGGTTATGTCGGCAGGCCGCTCAAGCGGCGCGAAGATTTTCGGTTTATCACCGGGCGGGCGACTTACGTCGATGATATCAAGCTTCCCAACATGCTCCATGGCGCCGTCTTGCGCAGCCCACGCGCTCACGCGCGAATTCGCTCTATCAATACCACCGAAGCACTGAAACTTCCGGGAGTCGTAAGGGTTTTCACTTTCGCCGACCTCGGCGCGCTGGCGGTGCCCGTGCCGATTCGGATGTATCACCTTCCAGGCCTCGAAGCTCACCTCCAGCCGTTGCTGGCGCACGAAAAAGTTCGCTACGTCGGTGAGCCGGTGGCGCTGGCCATAGCCGAGAGCCGCTATCTGGCCGAAGACGCCCTTGATGCCATCGAGGTCGAATATGAAGATCTGCTTGCGGTGATCGACGTCTACGAGGCGCTAAAGGATCAAATCTTGCTCCGCGAAGAGACCGGGACCAACTGCGCCGCCGTCCATGAATTTTCCATTGGCGACGCCGATAAAGCTTTTCGAGACGCGGAGTACACCCGGACCGAAGAGTTTCGCGTGCACCGATTCACCGGCAACCCGATGGAAACCCGAGGTCTGGTCGCCGCTTTCGACCGCGGCAAGGGAGAGCTGACGGTTTGGGGCGTAACCAAGCTGCCCCATCTCAACCGGCAGACCATCGCCAATTTTCTCAAAATGCCCGAGCGCAAGCTGCACTTCATCGAAAACGATGTCGGCGGCGGCTTCGGCATCCGCGGTGAGCTTTATCCGGAAGATTTTCTCATCCCCTTCGCCGCAGTGAGTCTGGGACAGCCGGTCAAATGGATCGAAGACCGCCGCGAGCATCTGATGGCGGCGAATCATTCGCGGGAAAATCGCTGCCAGTTGGAAGTGGCGGCGCGGAAGGACGGTACAATCCTCGCGCTGCGTGCAACCATTTACGGCGACATGGGGGCTTACATCAGGACTCATGGCGGGCTTGTTCCATGTTCCACCGCCGCGCTCCTCACCGGACCTTATCGCATACCGAACTACCATGCGAAAATTCATCTGGTGGTCACCAACAAGACCGGCCTGGGCACGTTTCGCGCGCCAGGGCGCTACGAGTCGTGTTTCTACCGAGAACGCATGTTAGACCTGATGGCGCAGGATCTCGGCATCGATCCGGTGGAGCTGCGCTTTAAAAATTTGCTTCGCCCCGAGGAGATACCCTACGAGGTCGGTGTCACCCGTCCCGGTTCGGCACCCACGGTTCTCGATAGCGGCGATTATCCGAGCGCGCTTCGGCGCGGCCTCGCCGAATTCGAATACGACGGGTTAAGACCGTTGCAAGGCCGCCTGGTCAATGGCCGGTACCACGGCACTGGCATAGCCTGCTTCGTCAAGAACACCGGCGGTCTCGAGCCATACGAAGGGGCGCGCATCGTGATCGGCGATCGCAACGATGTTGCTGTCTATCTGAGTATCTCAGTGTTGGGTCAAGGGCACGAGACTGCGATGGCACAGATCTGTGCCGACGCTCTGGGCGTTCCGATGGAATGGATCACGATATTTCACGGCAACACCGATATCACGCCTTTCGGCTGGGGGACCTTTGCCAGCCGGGGCACGGTGATGTGCGGTAGCGCTGTTCACCTGGCTGGGCAGAAGCTCAAACAAAAACTGCTTAAGGCAGCAGCGGAGCAACTCGGCGCCGATACAGCGTCGCTGGATCTTAGCGATGGTAAAATTTTCCGCTTGCACACTGAGGCGCCGCCGGTGGAGTTAAACGAAATCGTCTTCAGGGTACGCCATTCCGGAAATCTCAATGAGGGTTTTCCGGAATTGGAAGAGACCGCCTACTTTCATTCGAGCCAGATGACTTACTCCTATGGAGTTCATCTGGCCCACGTGGCGGTGGACGCTGAAACCGGCATGATGGAGGTGCTCAAGTACCTGGTTGTAGAGGATGTTGGGCGCGCCATCAACCCGCTGCTGGTTCATGGACAAACCGTCGGTTCGGCGGTGCAAGGCATCGGCGGCACGATGTTGGAGGAGTTGATCTACGATGACAATGGGCAACTGTTGACCGGCAGTTTAATGGATTATCTTTTGCCGACCAGTACAGACGTCCCCAATATCGGCAGCGTGGTCCTCGAGGAAAAGCCCTCGCCGCTAAATCCACTGGGCGTGAAAGGCGCTGGAGAAGGCGGCATTGTCGGCACCGGCGCCGCATTGGCCAACGCGCTTTCCCACGCCCTCGCGGATTACTCTATTCAAGTCAAAACCCTTCCTCTGACACCCGACCGCATCAGAGCCTGGATCAGAGCGAGTTCTGCCAGCAAGTAGATCGAAGGCGATTGCACTACCCGCTGTCACTGGACACCCAATCGTTCGCGAATCTTTCTCATGTAGCCGATGAACTTCGGATCGTCCCGCACTGCGGTCACGCGCGGACGCGGAAGATCGATGGGTATGATCTCCGCAACCTTTCCCGGCCGCGGCGTCATTACAACGACACGGTCGCCAAGAAAGACCGCCTCGGGGATGCTGTGGGTAATGAATAAGAGGGTCTTTTTCGCTTTTTGCCAAATCCGTAAAAGTTCCAGGTTCATCTCATCCCGGGTGATTGCGTCGAGGGCGCCGAAGGGTTCGTCCATCAAGAGCAGCGGCGGATCGTGGATGAGAGCACGGCTAATGGAGACCCGTTGCTGCATGCCACCGGAAAGCTCGTTGGGATATTTACCCTCGAATCCCTTGAGCCCTGTAAGCTCCAATAGCTCCAGGGCTCGTTTGCGATAAGCGGCGACATCCAAGCGGCGGGCTTCGATCTGCAGCAGCACGTTGTCCAGCGCTTTGCGCCAGGCCAAAAGAACTGGTGCTTGAAATACAACGCCGATGTTTGTCAGCGGGCCGCGCACCATCGCCCCGGCGACCCGTACCGCTCCCGCCGTTACCGGCAAGAGCCCGCTGGTGATTTTCAAGAGCGTGCTTTTGCCGCAACCGCTGCGTCCCACCACCGTAACGAACTCCCCTTCGGAGACATGGAAAGAGACCTCTTCAAGCGCGACAACCTCATCGTCGCCGGAATTGTAGATTTTCCGGACAGCGTCGTATTCGATGAGGTTTGCCAAGCCGGTCCTCTACATCCCCGGGTTCTTGCGGATGAATTGATTGACGTAAGTCGTCTTATAGTCGACCGTCGGCGACAACTTGAAGTACTTGTTAGCGATCTCCACCGACTTTTTCATCATTGCCTCTTTCATATAGCCGAGACCCTGTTCCTTGGTCTGCTGATCGACAACATCGTCGAGTCCTGCTTCCATTTGCGCCAGGCTTATCTCGCGGTCTTTTTGCGGATTGGCCTTCATGAAAATCTCAAAGGCCTCTTTGCGATTTTTAAGCGACCAGGCCCAAGCGTCGAAGACCGCGGCGACGACTCTTTGCACTTGGTCGGGATTGTTCTTGATTCGGTCTTCCCGCGCCTGAAGCACATGGCCGTAGCTTTCGAGGCCCATGTCGCTAAAAAACAAGTACTTGACGCTCTTCCCCTCGCGCTTGCCGAGGACCGCCATCCGTTGAATGCTGGAACCGTTGGTGCCGGACATGATATCGATTTTGCCCTCGAACAAGGCCGGCGTGCGCACGGCGGGCTCCATGGTCTTAATGACGACTTTGTTGGCGTCGAAGCCGGAGGCTGCGGCAGCGGCAGGAAGCAAAATGTAAGCGAAGTCGCTCGGGTTGGTGCCGAAGCTTTTCCCTTCCAGGTCCTTTGCGGTCTTGATGCCCGCGCTTTCCAAGAAGATAAAACCCCCGCCGTTGAAGGTCATGCCGACGCCGATTGCGCGATTCTTTCCGCCCTTGGACATGACCTGCACCGCCGTAAGAAAGTCGCCGTAGCTATAGTCGGCCTGTCCTAGGTCGACGAAGGTCGACGAATTGGCCGAGCCCTTGCCTTCGAGCAGGGTTACCTCCAGCCCATTTTTTTCAAAGAACCCCTTGTCCCGCGCAACGTAGAAAGGCACATGCTTTCCTTCGATGATCCAATCCAGCTGAAACTTAATTTTGTCCGCCGCTTCCAGCTTGGCGGTCGTTGCGCCGAGTAACGAGAAGGCGAAAACGAGCGTGAGTCCAAACCAACGCACCGTTTTTATCATGACGATTCTCCTTTCATTCGATCCGCCATTTTGAATTTCCGCTCAGACCTCAAAGCTCCGTGGGATAAATGCCGCGCCGCCAGGGCATCAGCGCTTTTTCCAGTGCGACGATGATCCCAAAGAGGCCCAGCGACATGACCGAAAGCACGGTAATGGAGGCGAAGATCAGCGCGGCATTAAGCTCGTTATTGCCGATGATGACAAGATAGCCGAGCCCTTTCTGACCCGACACGAATTCGGCAACGACGGCGCCAATCACCGCGAGAGCGATGGAGGTCTTGAAACCGGCGAACAGGTAAGGGACCGAGTTGGGCAACCGGATCTTGCGAAACTCGGTGAATCGCTTCATACCCATCGTCTTGGCCAAGTCCAGCATGTCGGCGTCGATCTGGGAAAATCCCACAACCGAATTGACGACCATTGGAAAAAAGGCCACGAGAAAAACGATCATGACCTTGGACCAGAGGCTGTCGATCCCGAACCAGATCAAGAGCAGCGGTGCAATGGCGATCCGGGGAATCGATCCGACAACGACCAGGGAAGGATAAACCGTAAGCCAGAGAAACCTTGAGTAAACGATGCCCACACCCGAAACGATTCCCACCGCCGAGCCAATCAAGAAGCCGGCCATGGTTTCATAAAACGTCGGCAGGGCATTGGCGAAAATAAAGCCGCCGCGTTTCTGAAATTCTTCCACGATCGCCAACGGCGTGGGCAGCAGGTAGGACGGGAGTTTGAGAGCCGGCAAAAGCAATTGCCAAAGCACAATGATGCCGAGAAAGAAGAGCGCCGACCACTTTACCGAAGGAGCACGCGAAGATAGTTGATCCGCCATGGTTACTCCAGGCTAAGACCGTAAATCGTCTGCGCACGACGAACCGCCGGATCGGGGTTCGCTAGCGGCGAGCCCTAATTTCAATTTCCTGATTATCCAACGGCGGAAACCCTGTCAATATCGAAGAGAACCCCTTTCCATCGAAAAATCGTTGGCGTAAAAGACAAAGAATGTCGGATTTAAGTCATTTAAGACTCATCCAATTTCGTGCGGCCTATAATCTGCCGGTGCACGCGGCGGTGGAAAACGCCATCTTTGCCAAGCATGGTCTGGAAGTCAAAGCCGCTTACACTCCTGGTTCGGATTTTCTCATCGCGGCGCTCCAAGAAGGCAAGTTTGAAATCGGCCACCCCGCAGCCGATGATGTCGTGGCGGCGGTCGAGGTCAAAAAGGAGTGCGATCTATTTCTTTTCATGGGCTTGCACAGCGGTCTATTGAGCCTGGTCGCCGCCCCTGGATACGGCGACGTTCAGAGTCTCAGAAGGCAAACTTTCGGCGTAGATTCCCGACACACGGGTTTTGTCTTTTTGTTGGAAAAGTTTCTCCGCTCCCAAGGTTTTTCGCCTCAGGACTATAGCCTCGTCGAGATCGGCGGATGGGAGTTCCGTTACCGCGCGCTCTTGGAAAAGAAAATTGCCGCTACCTTGCTCACCTCGCCCTACATCGAAGATGCCGTAGAATCCGGCTGCCATCTGCTGGCGCGAGACAGAGAAATAGAACCCGTCTATCAAGCCACCTGCGGCGCCGCCAGCCGTAAGTGGGCGCGCGATCATGAAGAGTTACTAGTGCAATACCTCAAAGCCTATCTGGAAGCAACGCGCTGGTGTTTTGATCCGGCGAATCGCGACGCTTGTTTGCACCTTCTCAAACAGCATATGGGCCTCGACAATAAGCGCGGCGCAATTGCCTTGGCGAGTATTCTGGATCCTCAGCGTGGCCTTTATGCCGATGCGGCGCTCAATCTCCCAGGCATCGCCGCCGTGCTGGAGTTACGAGCTGAGATGGGGCACCTCACGGCCCCACTCCCGGCGGTAGACAGATACATCGACCTGTCCTACTACAAAAAAGCGGTGGCAACGTAACGCAGGGAATCCGAGATCGCTGACGCAGGTGAATTTTGCAGCGAGGTCCCGAGCGGGTTCATGCTCGTTTCGATCGGCTCCTATGTCCTAGAGTTAAGCAAGTTAGGCACCTGAGAAGCTTTCGTGCCGTCCATCTATCAGTTCACCCGCACTAACGAAGAGCGCGAGATGTTGAAGCTCGGCCTGGTCAAGCCGAGTAGTCACGTGCGTCCCCTTTGAACCGCCTAGCCCTCCGATGCCGCATACAGCACACGGTCGGCGGGCAAATCGAAGGGCAACCGTTCCCAAGTGTCGCCTTGATCGGTGCTCACGAGAATATCGCCTGCGCCATATTGATTGGCGTCTGCCGAGCGGCCGCGGGAAACCGCGCCGAGTCCCGCGTAGACGATGGACGGATCGTCCGGATGCTGGGTCAGCGCCCACACCATCTGCTTCATGTTCGTGGGCAGCCATTGGCCAACCCCGACCCGTTCCCAGCTTTCTGCTAGATTGCGGCTACGAAAGAGCGCGCCTTGGGCGCGCTCGGGCCGGTCCCAATAACCCGGCGATTTATCCGCTGTCGCCACCAACATGGCGCCGGGACTTCCCGGCAGAAAGACGAAGTCGTGAAAATAGTCGCGGGTAAAGCCATTCTCGGCCCTCTGCCAACCTTTGCTCGGATCGCTCGCCTTGAAGAATCCGCGCGCGGTGGCGACGAAGTAAAGATCGTTTCGCCCCGGTGCGTTACCGATGTGGTGAATATCGAGGTAATCGATGCCGCCGCTGACATCTTCCCAAGTCTCGCCCCGATCAAAGCTCTGGATGATGCCGCCATGTTCGAGGCAAACGAGAAGCCTGTTGGAATCGTCCGGCTGGACAAATACATGGCGCACATGTCCTTGGGTAGGTGGGCGCGGGAAACGCCAGTTTTTTTTCACCTCCGGCGGCAATTCCTGAACCCCGGTGAGCTCCTCCCAAGACTTCCCACAGTCCTCGCTCCGGTAAAGATGAACCGGTTCGGCGCCGACATAAACGACTTCCTCATTTGTCGGATCGACGGTGACGGCCCTGACGTTGCCCTCGAAAACTCTGCGCCAACTCTTGCCCGCATCGTCGGTGCGGTAAAGCCCATCTTGGGTGACGCCGAGAAAGACCACGTTGGGCTGGGCTTTCAGACCGTCGACGGAGTCGATGGTGCCGGTTTCGAATGCCACCGAGATTTTCTCCCAGGAGCCGTTTTTCGAACGCCAGACGAATAAACCCTCCTGTGTGCCGGCATAAATACGAACTGGACTGGGCATGATAATTCTCCTTTCAGCTAGCAACAGAAACGCTACTATCACAGCGCCTATGCCTGTCAAGCACAGTTTCATTGACCGGTCGCGATCGGATAAGGGGTAAGCGATGCGAAACCTCGTCGTAAGCCAAACGATAGATGCGTGGTCGTCTTTGGCTGACACCGTATTCGTCCCTCATACCGAAGCTGAATATCAAAAGTTGATTACATTGCTTGACCGCTTGGTCGATGAAGGCGGAGAAAACGAATCATACCCGCTGGCTTCGCTCATGGAGATTGTCGGCGTGCTGATTGAGAAGTACGAAGACGAGCATGTACCCAGAGTTGCCTGTTGAATAGTTGCATGCTTCTGATGAGTGCCTCACTGAGGCGTTCATGCCGACCGGCATTTTGTCGTTCATGTGATCGTTATTGTCCCATTGCGAAAATCTATAATGATCTGGAAACCGCGAAAGAAGTCTAAACCGAGCAAACCGTCGACTTGAGACGTTGGCGGAAGAGTATGGGAGAGAACGGGAAAATTGTTGATGGATTTGCCGAGGGCTTCAAGACACTGCACTGTAACATGAGGACAGAGTTCGACTCCGCTTCCAGTGGTCACCTGAATTCGGTCGGGCGATGCTGCTGGATCGTATCCCACGAGGACCATGATTTCCGAGTTTATCAATGTGCTCGTAGCTCCGGTGTCCAAAGCTAAGCGCACAATCATATCTCCAGCTGGGCCGAATAAACGCACAGGCACAATGATCAGACCTTGGCTCGGATTGAAGCCATAGGTCATAAAACAATAGCGGCGTCTTTGGGGAGATGTCCGAAGAAAAGAATGGCGGAATGGACCGGCTTTAGCTCGCGCGCCTTGCGGTAAACCTCATCGCGATCCTTGCTGTGCCACAACACGCTTCCGCGAACTACCGTAAGGGACTCGTCCGCCACAGGATCACCGATGAGCACCCATTCTCCATCGTAACGCGATTTGATCTCGTCTATATTAAGAATCTCAGCCATCTGCGTCAATATCTTAGAACTTCCACTGTCGGCCGGCAAGCGCGTGATGTTCCAATCACGCCGGAGTTGGACGCAAAAGCCTGCGCGTAATCTACGCATTTGAGAAGCCTCAAGGCAGGCTTCTTTAGACTCGCTACTCTACGATATGCCGCCCGGCGTGCCGCGTGATCGCGTGCGCGTCGTGGAAGCGGCTTTCCTGAAAGCGCTGAAGGATCCGGAGTTTGTCGCCGAAGCCGAGAAAACGCGAGTGACCGTAAACTCGATTCCGGGAACCACCTTACACAACATGATCGTCGAAGGCCTGCCCATGCCCGCGGCGCTCAAAGAAAGCTCAAGCCAATCCTTGCTCCGAAGGGTTAACGGGAGAGCGGTCGCCATTTCGGAATTCGCCGCATCTTCTGAATCATCACCGTTGAGTTTTTTTTGAGAAATTCCCCGCGAGCCTGAAGTGATAGAGCTGTTCAGAAGCTTCTTGGACGGGTCGCTCGTAAGTTTAGGAAGGACCGCCGCAGGATCCCTAGTCGGTGGTTGTAGCGTGACGGCCTATCAAAGGTCACTTTCATTTGGTTGAGAACGTCGCGGCCGACGAGTCTTTCACGTTCCGTTACGGGTTCCACGATGGCATTATAGACTTTACCATCAACCTCGACTCTTGCTCCATAAAATGTCACCGAACGCCTCGTCCCAGAAAAAGGATGGGAGACGCCTGCGTAAAAGGGAAAGAGAAAAAGGTCCAGATCTTGGCAATCGTTCATTGGAAGACAGGTCACATCGGCGCCTGTGTCGGGATCGCATCGGTAATGGTTTTACTCTTCGTTTGCGAAAA
>Ga0209799_1000190_pt1 | contig 11265 bp, 10 predicted proteins | sample PanSoiPlo36MoBio_FD_188324 | JGI IMG/M metagenome (GOLD analysis project Ga0209799, IMG submission 188324) | Tropical forest soil microbial communities from Panama analyzed to predict greenhouse gas emissions - Panama Soil Plot 36 MoBio (SPAdes)... | ecosystem: Environmental > Terrestrial > Soil...
TTACATACCCACAGGGGAGCGTGGCGCCCAAAGAAGTTTCCCCTCCTTTGACGGGAGGGGATTAAGGGGAGGGTGATCCGTTACTATGACACTGAAATTAACAATGACTTGCGGTCCGTATGACCGCGCCCGCGCTCTGATCGATGGAACGATCCAACCGGAAGGCATTGATCTGGAAGTCTGCGTCAACCAAGATCCAGGGCGTCACACAAAAATCGACGGCCGGGAGTTCGATATCGCCGAGTTCTATACCGGGCTCTACATCGCAGACCTGCACTATAAATCACTCGGCTATACGGCCATTCCCATTTTCGTCAAACGGATGTTCCGCCATTCTTATATTTACATTAACAAGCACGCCGGCATCCGCTCTCCGGCTGACTTAAATGGCAAGCGGATTGGCGTGCAAAACTGGTTGACCACCACGGCGGTTTGGGCGAGAGGTCTGCTCGCAGACGAGTACGGTCTCGACCAGAAATCCGTGACATGGTTTACCGAACGAATGCGCGGCGTAGCCGACTGGAAGCCTCCGGACTGGCTCAAGCTAAAGCGTATTCCGGAGGGACGAACCCAGTTCGATCTCCTCGCCGCCGGCGAAATCGATGCCGGGATGACTACCGGGACTTGGGCTCCCAATGTTCATCCGGATATCGACTTTCTGTTTCCAAACTACGCCGAGCTCGAGCGGGATTATTTCAAGAGAACCGGCTTTTTCCCGATCATGCACACTCTACTGATCAAAACTTCGGTGCTGGAGAAACATCCGTGGGTGGCGATGAGCATGTACAACGCCTGGCAGGAGTCGAAACAGAAATGCTACGAATGGCTCCAATGGCAGCGGGTGCATCAAACCTCTCTATGGTACCGCGCCCTGTGGGAGGAAGAGCAAGCAGCCGCAGGTCCTGACATCTATCTTTGGGGTTTTCGCAAGACACGTCCCGAAGTGGATAAGCTACTCGAATACTGCCATCACCAGGGCCTCACCACACGTAAATTCAATCCCGAGGAGATGTTTCATCCAAGCACCCTGATTACGTAATGAACTATTTACGCCGTGCCTCTCAAGATGTTCCACGGCTTTGCAGCGGTGCGCTAGAGGACCATCATGATCACGCGACTCGTTATTAAAAAAAGAAAGGTCTTTGCCGGGGGACATGAATTCCCGATTACTGGCGCTTATGAAAAACTTGTCGGCAAGGTTTACGGCGAGGTCGATCCAAAAAATCGGTTGAATAGAATCATCGTCAACCTGGATAAAGCGCCGCGAAACAAACGGGGCAAAGTCGAGTACTGGAGCGATTTCTGTATTTTGAAACCGCTCGACATGGCGCGGGGCAATGGGAAAATTTTCTATGACGCCCCCAATCGCGGCGGCAAGCGTCTCGTCGCATTCCTGAACGACGCGCCCCAAAGCAACGATCCCAGCACCATCGAGGATGCCGGCAACGGCTTTCTCATGCGCCAGGGTTACACCATCGTGTGGTGCGGCTGGCAGGGCGATCTGATGCCGCAAAAGGACTGGCTGGTGATGGGTGTGCCGGTCGCGACCATCAACGGCGAGGAACTCACGCGCCGAGTGCGCACAGAGATCGTCGTCGAGGAAAAAGGAATTCAATCCCAGCCGCTGAGCGGCGATGAAAGAGTGAAAAGTTACCCAGCGGCATCTCTCAACAAATCGTTAGCAACTCTCACCGTTCGAGAGAAAGGATATGGCCGGCGCATTCCCATAGACGAATCTCAATGGGAATTTGCCGCGTGCACGAAGGATGGTCGAAAAACCATCCGCCGAAGTGCGCAAGATCTCTATCTTCGTTCCGGTTTCAAACCCGGCTATATCTACGAGTTTATTTATCCGGCTAAGAATCCTTTGGTTCTTGGCTTGGGATTCGCCGTCGTGCGCGACCTGATTTCTTTCTTGCGTTACCAAATGAAAGATGCGAAAGGCAAACTGAATCCGCTGGCTACGGCCAATAACCCCCTTCTGTCTCTCCCCCCGTTTCGGGGGGAGAATAAAAGAGAGGGGAAACAAATCACCAGCATCCGAAATGCTTATGCCTGGGGACGTTCGCAGAGTGGCCGATTTCTGCGCGACTTTGTCTATCACGGTTTCAACGAAGACGAGTCCCACCGAAAAGTATTCGACGCCATCGCTCCCCACGTTGCCGGCGGCGGCCGGATTTTTTTAAATTACGAATTCGCACGTCCAGTCACATCTTCCCAGCAACACACCAACCAGCTCGATCCCGAGCTTTTTCCTCACGCCTACAATGTCTTGAGAGATGCACAGACCGGACGACGGGACGGCATACTGAAACGGCCGAAGACCGACCCTTATGTCTTTCATACGCAGACCTCCACAGAGTATTGGCAAAAGCGTGGCTGTCTCGCACACACGGATGGCAAGGGACACGATATCACGCCGCCGGATAAGGTGCGCATCTATGTCATCGCGAGTGCCCAACACAACAGCCCGTTTGGCTCCGAGCCCGTGAAAGAAGACACCCAGCAACTCGTGAATCCCTTGCCTGCGGGCGACGTGTTGCGCGCGCTTATGGTCGCCCTGGACCTATGGGTTGCTCAGGGAATCTCGCCACCGCCCAGTCAGTACCCGAGAATTAGTGATGGAACGTTGGCGCGGCCTGGTTTTCAAAGCACTGGTTTTCCCAAAATCCCAGGCGTCCGTTTTGCCGGCCTACACAATCGCCAGCCCTTTCTCGATTATGGTCGAAACATTCTCCACGGGCGGATCGACGTTCATCCGCCGCGTCAGATCGGCAACGGCGCCTACACGATCCTCGTTCCCAAAGTCGATCGCGACGGCAACGATCTCGCCGGGATTCGTCTACCCGCCGTCCAAGTTCCCATCGGCACCTACACCGGTTGGAATCTGCAATCACGCCAGCTGGCGGAAGATGAGTTGAGCGGACTGCTCGGCTCCTTTATTCCCTTCTCAAAGACAAAGGCGGAACGCAGAAAGCGTGGCGATGCTCGCTTGTCTCTCCAAGAGCGTTACAGAGACAAAGCCGATTACGTGCACCAGATGTCTCGCGCGGCGCGCGTTTTGGTGGAGCAGCGGGTTTTACTGCCGGAAGACGCGAAGCGGATTATCGCCGAGGCGAATAAGCGCAATTTAATCAGCGAGAATAAATCCCAGTAAAACGGTCTATCAAAAAATTAGCTCCTTTTGAGTCACCGCGCGGCAGCTCGTTCAACTCCAGAAGAGTGTTGCAGTAGAGAAGGAGCGCACGACATCTGACAAAGTGCTTGACCTCGGTCGGCTATCCCCTAAATAGTTGACTTGAGATCTATTATGTAAAGCACTAAAAGTGGAGCGGTATTTCCATTTGACAGGATGAATCGCCGGCAAGAGAATACCCTCGACCCTAGAGCGAAAATAATGGAGGAGTATTGAGATGCTTGGAAAGCTCTTGCTACTGAGTCTCATGGGCCTCCTGGGAAGCTCGGTCGTCACCGCTTCCGAATCAGAACCACCGTCTGGAGGCGTAAAAGCCGACATGGGATTCCCTGCGCCAGGCACAAAGTGGGTAGCTCGATTCGTAAATCAAACGGGGTCGACCGCAACGATAACTTATACCGTCTTAGACGAAGGAACATATGGGGGAAAACCCGTGTATCGGGTCAATGGAGGTATCGCTACTCAAGTCTATGACAAAGCGACCGGAAACATGGTTGCTATTTTGATGATGGGCAAGGAAGCCAATGCATTCGAGCCTCATGAGGGCACCTTCTCGTGGCCGCTCTACGTGGGCAAGTCGTGGACGGCCAGTTATACTGCCCATGATCGGCAGCGGGGCATGTCTATTGGACCCGTTAAAGTGGAATATCGCGTCGCTGCTTACGAAGATGTCGTCGTTCCCGCGGGTTCATGGAAGGCTTTCAGAATTGAATCGGAGTCTGGTAACAGCGCATTTTCCACCATTTGGTATGCGCCGGAGATCAGCCTGATTGTCAAGAGAGTGAATGAAACAACCATAGGCCATCCTCTCGGTCGAACGAAGGCCGTCTATGAAATTATCGAATATCCGATTAACGACAAAACATCCTCGAGAAGCGAAAGAAGATCCGTCGCCGGAAGCGGTGCCCGTGCGGAAAAGCCTGAATGGCAAGTCGGTTATGAATGGAGATATGCCTGGACAGGACCGAAGGGTAGCGGCACTTTTACCCAGGAGATCATTCGTGAAGATATTTACGACTCCGTTCCGGTCTGGGTAATTAAGATATTACGAAACGAAAATTTTTATGCCAAGAGCAGTTTGGGGTTATTAGCAACCTTGTCCGGTGGAAAGCCTATTTCCAAGAGAAGTGCGCCACACGATATTCTTTCTTGGCCGCTAGAGTCGGGCAAAGAATGGAACACCACTTACATTCTTGAGAGGCCTGAAGAGAAATCATCTCAGAAATTTGATTTGCGCATGATGGTAACCGGCGTAGAGGAGGTAAAGGTTCCTGCTGGGACTTTTGAAGCTTTCAAAAGTGAAGTCTACAGCAACTTTAATGGCAAATTATTGTCAGAGCATTGGTACTCCCCTAAGGTTAGATGGTTCATTAGGTCAAAGACCTATCTCATGGACGGAGTACGTGAAGAAGAACTGATTAGTTACAAGATCGATTGACCATCTCTTCTCGTCGGAAATTGAACCTTTTTACCTCATCGGCTCCTTGATTTGGGCGCAAAACCTCAAGCCGAAGGATTTCATCAACTGCGCTCGGCCACACAGCTCACGAGAGCGGCTATCCTCAGAGCCTTTACGCCGGGTGTCAGAAACGGCCGAACCAATTCTCAGATAAACGACGTATGGCCAAAGCAATCCGGCGCCGTTACACCTTTTTGGGACGAGAATCGATGCTGTTGCTGCTCAGCTTGGCAGCCGCCAGCCTCGACGCGATCAGTTATTTGGGACTCGGGCGCGTCTTCACGGCGATGATGACCGGCAACACAGTCTTACTTGGGTTGGCACTGGCGCAGGGAGAAGTACTCGCGGCCGTGCGATCCATCCTCGCTTTAATTGGTTTTGCGATTGGCGTTTTCGTCGGCGCGATTATCGTCGAGCGCGAGTCGGAACCCGCAGAATGGCCGGCTGCTGTAACGGCGGCGCTCGCCTTTGAAACTATGATCCTGATGATCGTCGCTGCAAGCTTCACCCTGTTCGGAAACACCCGTGAGGGAATGGTCTATTCGTTGATTATTTTGTCAGCTTTTGCCATGGGGGTTCAGTCGGCCGCCGTGCGGCGACTCGGCGTCCCGGGAATTGCGACAACCTACATTACTGGCACGCTAACCAGTCTGATGATTGATCTGCTAGGTTGGCTTCGTTCGCTTGCCGCACGACTTCCAGTGTCAAAAACTGGAGGTTCTAACAGCACCGAAAAAATACCTTGGGATCAGCGCGTAAGCCTTTTGGCGGGCGTTGTGACGATTTATTGCGTCGGAGCGCTGATCGGTGGCATTTTACAAGTGTATTCCGCACCCCTCGCGCCCTTGTTCCCACTGGGAGCCGTGCTATTGGTGGTGGTTAATGCCGTCATTCGCCAACGGCACCGGCAACACAAGACCGTCACTCAACTTTTAAAGTAATCGTCGGGAATAAACGCTCTCGGGTTGCTATTTCGGTTCGTAGAGTTTTCTGATGAACCCGCTTTTGTCCAGCTCGGCGATGAAGCTCGGGTCCATAAACTCTTCTGGCTTGTGGTTGCGAATCTCCGGCCGCGTTAACGCCACATAGTCGTAAGTCGCCTCAAGCCCCTTCATGATTGGATAGGGAACCGAGATGAAATCTTGCTTGTAGAAAGCATAGGAGCCTTCCAAAAATTCCGGATCGGTGGTCTTCACGTACTTGGTCAACACCTTCAGACTAAATTCTTTGTTCTGTTTGAAAAACGCGATGCCTTCCACGTGCGAGCGAACAAATCGCATAACCGTGTCGCGGTCTTCCTGAATGGTCTTTCGACGCGTGACGATGGATGTGGTCGGATAAACAATCTCTTTTCCAGCATCGATTAGAAGTCTATAACCTTTCCGCTGAGCCTGCACATCTGCTGGATAAGTTACGTCTGCACCATCGATGGCCCCGGTTAGCAAGGCTTGCAGCCGCTCGGAATTGGTGCCAATGGAGAGCCAGGTTATCTCCCGGTTTGGGTCGATCCCGTGCCTCCGCAGAATGTAGCGGAAGAGAAAATCACCTAGTGACCCAAGGGCTGAAGTAGCGATTCTCTTGCCTCGCAAGTCCTCTGGTTTGCGAATATCTGGTCGCACCACCAGCTTGTTGCTAGGGGATGCAATTGTATGGGCAACGTTGACCATGTCGGCGCCGGACAGATTGGCCAGCATCACCTGTGGCAATGCAACCGGCGCGGCGAACAGGCTACCGCCCAGTAAAGCCTGGGAGGTTTGTCCCGAACCTCGCAGCAAGATCGTCTCGACGTCGAGCCCGTTTTTCTGGTAGATCTTCGCCTCCTTGGCGAGCCACGGAATCCACATGGAAGCCGATAATGTGGTCACACCCCAGTTAAGTTTTTTCAGGGAGCGATCTTGAGCTGGACTCTGCGAAGCTAAAGCAAAAATACAGATGACTAACACGCGCAAGGCTCGCATCTTTCCCCTCACTCCCCTACTATTTATGTTCATAGAGTTTTTTGATGAATCCGCTCTTATCCAACTCCGCGATGAAGCTCGGGTCCATGAATTCTTCGGGCTTGCGTCCGCGGATCTCTGGCCGGGTTTGCGCTACGTAGTCGTAGGTGGCTTCCAGTCCCTTCATGATCGGGTAGGGCACCGGGATAAAATCCTGCCTGTAGGTGTCGTAGGAGTTTTCCAGCGTTTCCCGGTCATTCATTTTCAACTGCTTGCTTAAAACCCGAATAGCGAAATCCTTGTTGTTCCGGAAGTAGGCGATGCCTTCAACGTGCGCTTTGACCATGCGCATTACGGTATCTCGGTCTTCCACGATACTTTTCCTCCGCGTGACGATGGACATCGACGGGTAAACCACCTCTTTCCTGGCATCGAACAGAACGCGAAATCCTTTGCGCTCGCCTTGGAGGTCGTAAGGGTAAGACGCCTCGGTGGCATCCACCACGCCTGAGAACAATGCTTGCAGCCGTTCCGGCGGCGTGCCGATCGAAAGCCAAGTGATTTCCCGGTTAGGGTCCAGGCCGTTTTTCCGCAGAATATACTTGAAAAGAAAATCTCCCAGCGAGCCCAGGCTTGAGGTTGCAATCCGCTTACCACGAAGATCTTCAACTCTCTTGATCTCGGGCTTGACCAGCATCTTAGTCTGGACGCCGGGAACGGTATGAGCCACGTTGATAAGGTCGGCACCGCTCAAATCTGCGAGCATCACCGTCGGCAACGCAACCGGCGAAGCGAAAATGCTGCCGCCCAGGAGCGCCGCTGAAGTCTGCCCGGAACCCCGCAGCAGAATCAATTGAACGTCGAGGCCATGTCTCTCGTAGATCTTGGCTTCCTTGGCGATCCACGGAATCCAATTTCCACCGGAGAGCGAAGTCACGCCCCAGTTGATTTTCTTGAGAGGCTTATCTTGCGCAAGGCTACTAGAGTGGATTGAGTCAATGAAGAGTAACAACGCAACGACCAGAAAACGAGGGAGCAATCTCATCATGAGTGTTCTCAGCCCGTTTTTCTAATGCCTGTTGATTAGTGCCCGATGCCTTCTTTCTGTTATTTTTGCTCGTAGAGTTTCTTGATGAACCCGCTCTTGTCCAACTCGGCGATGAAGCTCGGGTCCATGAACTCTTCGGGCTTTCGGCCACGGATCTCCGGTCTCGTTGTCGCGACGTAGTCGTAGGTCGCCTCCAGCCCTTTCATGATCGGATACGGGACAGAGATGAAATCCTGCTTGTAAATTTCGTAAGAACCTTCCAGGAGGTCGCGGTCGTTGGTTTTGAGATATTTGCTCAAGACTTTCATGCTGAAGTCTTTGTGGGTTTTAAAATAAGCTATGCCCTCGACATGGGATCGGATCACGCGCATCACCGTGTCACGGTCCTCTTGTATATTCTTCCGCCGGGTGACCACAGACATCGACGGATAAACCACCTCTTTTCTGGCGTCAAATAAGGCTCGAAATCCCATTCGTTCCCCTTGGGCGTCGGTTGGGTATGACAGATCCGCTGCGTCGACGGCCCCTGACGCCAGTGCCTGGAGCCGCTCCGGCGGGGTTCCGATGGAGATCCAAACTACATCCCGAGCCGGGTCCATGCCATGCTTGCGAATGATATACCTGAAAAGAAAATCCCCCAGGGAACCCAGACTCGATGTCGCGATCTTTTTTCCCTTCAGATCCTCAGGTTTCTTGATGTCCGCTTTTACCAACAGCTTGCTTTGAACCCCGGGAACCGTGTGCGCGATGTTCACCAGATCAGCGCCGCTCAGATCTGCGAGCATCACTGTCGGAAGTGCCACCGGCGCGGCATACAAGCTGCCGCCGAGAATCGCCGTCGAGGTTTGGCCCGATCCTTTCACCAAGATGAGTTGGACATCGAGCCCGTTCTTCTCGTAAATCTTCGCATCCTTGGCGATCCAGGGAATCCAATTGGAAGCAGATAGCGACGTTACGCCCCAGCTGATCTTTTTCAGCGCCTTGTCCTGCGCCTGCGCGAATGAAGACAAACCGATCAGGCTAGCTATAACCGTCACGAATAATATTTTTTCCACGGCTGCTTTGACCATGATTTCACTCCTCCGAACGCTGCAAACGCCTGTCGGTCGTCACGGGGCTACCTTTGCGCGTATAACTTTTTGATAAATCCACTCTTGTCGAGCTCGGCGACAAAACTGGGGTCAGTGAATTCCTCCGGTTTATGATTGTAGATTTCCGGACGGCGTTGAGCAACGTACTCATAAGTCGTTTCCAAACCCTTGGTGATCGGATAGGGCGTGGCAATGAAGTCGTCTTTGTAAATTTCGTAAGATCCTTCTAAAAGCTCCGTGTCATTATTCTTAAGATATTTTGCGAGAATTTTTAGACTCACTTCTTTCTGAGTCTTAAGAAAATGAATGCCTTCCACGTGGGCACGCATCATCCGCATCACGGTGTCGCGATCGTCCTGAATGGTTTTTTTGCGCGTCACTACCGACATGGAAGGATACGGCACTTCGATGCGCGCATCCCAGAGCACCCGGTAACCTTTCTTCTGGGCTTGCACGTCAAATGGATAGGAGAGATCCGCCGCATCGACGAGTTTCGCATCGAGAGCTTGGACCCGGTCAGGCGGCGCTCCAATCGTCAGCCAAGTCACGTCCCGTTCCGGATTGACACCGTATCTTTTCATTACCACCCGGTGCAGAAAATCACCCAGCGAACCGAGCCCCGTGCTGGCGAGTCTCTTACCTTTGATATCCTCTGGTCGCTTTAGTTCGGGTCTCGAGATCACTCTGCTTTGGACTGCTTTGACGGTGTGGGCAACAGTGGTCAGGTCCGCGCCGCTGAGGTTCGCCGTCATCACCGTAGCCGTTGTCACGGGCGCTGCAAAAATACTCCCGGCAATGATCGCCTTCGACGTGTCCCCCGAGCCGCCGCGCAGATACACGATATCGACATCCAACCCGTGTTTCTCGTAAATCTTCGCGTCTTTGGCGATCCACGGTATCCACTGGGATGAGGAAATCGAGGTCTGGCCCCAGATAATTTTTCTTAACCGTTTGTCTTGCGCGTGAACGAACGGGGTAGAAAGGGCGGCCAATAATATCAGCGCGCCGGTGAGTTTGTTAGAAAACATTTTTGGCATGAAGGCAATCCTGACTTCTTGGCAAATTCGGTTTCGAGGTCCTTGCCTTGTTGGCTATCGCCTTTCTCCTAAAGCCTCAACTACTTTTCGCCGAACTGTTTGGTAAAACCGCTGGCGTCGATTTTTTTCAAAAAACTCATGTCATAGAAGTCTTCGGGTTGTACGGTCGCCGCTTTCGGCTGGCCAGCGACCAAAAACTGCAACACCGCGCGAACGCCGGCGGCGCTGGCATAGGGCATGACCGGCATCATGTCGACATAATAATTGTAGCCCTCCTCGGCGCGAGCGCGGTCGTTCATCTTAAGGAATTTCATGATACCGGCAAGCGTCTTTTCCTTTTGCGTCCGAAAAAAATGCAACGACTCGATATAGCCTTTGAGAAAATTTTCCACTAACTGCGGCTGGCTCTTGATGGTGCTCGCCATGCCGGCGATGGAGCTGCCGGCATATTCGATATCGGATTTTCGCAGATCCGCAAGTTCACGCAGGCCAAATTGTTTGGCCATGCCGCTATAGGGCGGAGCAAGCACCGTCGCCGACACCGACCCGCGGTGCAGCGCGTTCAAGCGTCCCTGTTGGCTATCCCCCACAGCAATAAAGATGACATCCTTATCTGGAACCAGCCCCGCCCGGCGCAGATAAAGCCGCAATGCGCTATCGGCCGACGCGCCCGGACGCGTGCCGGTCACGATTTTCCCTTTGAGGTCCTGGGGCGACTTGATTTCAGGAGCAGCAAAAACCGAATAATCCAATTTATTCGACTGAACGGTCAACATGACGATGTCGATGCCGCCCAACCGAGCGCTGATGGTTGCTGTGGAGCCCGCCGAGAGGAACTGGACGGTGTTCGAACTAACGGCTGCCAGCGAGTTCATCCCGCCACCCATGTAAATCGGTTCGAGATCAACGCCATGCTTGGCAAACATCCCGTATTGGTGACCGACTGGAATGACGCTGGTATTGACGGAGATCGATCCCAGCGCGACACGAACCTTCTCCTTGGTCTGAGAATCGCCCAGATTCGGAAACGCGAGAACCGACAAGGCAACCAGGAAGACGTATGTATTGCTTCGAAGACCCGTGTTGCGTTGTCGCAACAGTGATAATATCAAGCCAGGAACCTCACACTACTCTTCATATTGTTCCTTCAACTTCGCCACCACCGTCGGATCAGCCAGCGTGGTCGTATCACCTAACATCCGCCCGTCGGCGATATCGCGAAGCAGTCGGCGCATGATCTTGCCGCTGCGGGTTTTGGGCAGCTCGGCGGCAAAGAGTATCTCGTCCGGCCGGGCGATGGGTCCGATTTTCTTGGCAACATGCGCTTTCAGTTCGTCGACCAACTCGCTACCGCCATCCACTCCCGCTTTGAGCGAGACGAAAGCGCAAATCGCCTGACCTTTGATTTCATGTGCTTTACCGATGACCGCCGACTCCGCCACCTTCTGATGATCCACCAGGGCGCTTTCGACCTCCATCGTGCTGATCCTGTGTCCG
>Ga0209799_1000191_pt1 | contig 11257 bp, 13 predicted proteins | sample PanSoiPlo36MoBio_FD_188324 | JGI IMG/M metagenome (GOLD analysis project Ga0209799, IMG submission 188324) | Tropical forest soil microbial communities from Panama analyzed to predict greenhouse gas emissions - Panama Soil Plot 36 MoBio (SPAdes)... | ecosystem: Environmental > Terrestrial > Soil...
GTGGGGTGTTCGTCATCGGATCCTTAGGCTCGACAATGTTGTTTCTGTTGGTTATCTGGGTGGTTAGGTTCACGCACCGGCGTTAACTATAAATAAAATTTGCCGTCATTCCGGCCGAGCTGGTGATTCCGCCGAAGGACGGATCAGCCTAAGGCTGAAGCTAGCGAGAGCCGGAATCCAGGAAATACAAAGTAAAACTGGATTACCGCCCTTCGACTCGCTCAGGACATGCCTTCGCGGTAATGACGAAAGGGAGCCGCCGACTTATTCTGTAGACTTGTGAGACAGGTTGCTAGTAGGATTTTGGCATACCTAGTACATGTTGCCCCAGATAAGCTAAAACTAAGTTGTTGCTCACAGGAGCGACCGTAAAGAGTCGGGTCTCGCGAAATTTTCGTTCCACGTCGTACTCGGTGGCAAAACCATAGCCGCCGTGGGTTGTAAGACAAGCGTTGGCGGCTTCCCACGCCGCCTCGGAGGCAAGCAGTTTTGCCATATTCGCTTCAGCGCCGCATTTCTCTTTGCGATCGAATTTCGTTGCCGCCTGGTAACGCACCAGATCCGCGGCCTCGACGTTGGCATAAGCTTTGGCGATTGGAAACTGAATCCCTTGGTTCGAGCCGATGGCCCGGCCGAAGATAATGCGTTCCGAGGCGTATTTTGCCGCTCGTTCGACAAACCAGCGCCCGTCGCCGATGGCTTCCGCCGCCACTAGAATCCTTTCGGCATTCCAACCGTCGATGATATAGCGAAAGCCCATCCCTTCTTCGCCGACCAAATTCTCAGCTGGAACTTCAACGCCGTCGAAAAAAAGCGCGTTGGTGTGGTGGTTGATCATCAGGTCCAAAGGTTTCACTTCAAGTTTTGCTTTAGCTTCCCTTAAGTCAACAATGAACACCGAAAGACCTTTGGTTTTGTCTTTGAGTTCATCATACGGCGTGGTGCGCGCCAGGAGCAGCATCAGATCCGATTGAAGCACTCGCGAGATAAAGATCTTCTGGCCGTTGATGACGTATCGATCCCCTTTTCGCGTGGCCGTCGTTTGAATCCGTGTCGATTCCGATCCCGCATTGGGCTCGGTGACGCCAAAAGCTTGCAGGCGAAGTTCTCCGCTGGCGATCTTTGGCAGATAACGTCGCTTTTGTTCTTCGTTGCCGTGCCGAAGCAAGGTTCCCATGGTGTACATCTGCGCGTGGCATACTGTGGCGACGCCGCCGGAGCGGTTGATCTCTTCAAGAATGATGCTGGCTTCGGTGATGCCGAGGCCGGTGCCGCCGTATTCTTCCGGAATCAGCGCTGCCAGCCAGCCGAGCTCTGAAAGCTTACGGACAAAGGCCTCGGGATAGTCTTTCTTGCTGTCGATCTCACGCCAATAGGCGTCAGGAAATTCGCCACAAACTTTGCGAATCTCATCGCGGATTTGAAGTTGTTCCTGGCTCAGGTTGAAATCCATTAGCGCCTCCTATATTTACCGCCTAGCAGGCTGCTGAAGACTCCCTCGGAGTCCTTCGACACGCTCAGGACGAACGGAAAGCCGGTGAAAATGATTCAGAAAATACGTTCGTGCTGAGGCTCTCGAAGCACGGTCCGCTTTTTCAGCACCCTGCTAGTATATAGCGCAATGCCTGTATTGCTAGAAAGGGGGAGCGAATCATGGCTGTCAAACCTGGCTGGGAAGGGCGCTTCTTCGAAGACTTTGAAGTAGGCGACGTTTATCGCTGCCGTCTCGGCAGAACCGTCACGGAGGCGGACAATATCTGGTTCACTTTGCTGACGAACAACACGAATCAAATTCATTTTAATAACGAATACGGCAAGCGCACGGAGTTCGGCAAATGTCTCATCAACAGCGCGCTAACCCTCGCGATTGTTGCCGGCATGGGTGTCGCCGACGTGAGTGAAAACGGTTTTGCCCTGGGTTGGGACGAAATAAAGTTGCCCAACCCGCTTTTTGCCGGCGACACGCTCTATTCGGAATCCGAAGTCTTGGAGAAGCGAGAGTCCAAATCGAAACCGCAATGGGGCATCATCAAGGTTCGCACTCGGGGCATTCAGCAAGAGGGCAAAGTTGTAATTGATTATTCGCGCAGCGTGATGGTCTGGAAGAAAGCCCACGCGCCGAAGCAGGATTTGTTTCCGGAAATAAAGGGCGATGCCAAGTAAATTTGCTTCAGACGGCTTGAACGATTGGAACGGTTTGAACTTTTTGAACCTTTCAGCGGGTTCAAAACGTTCAAGCCGTTCAAAACGTTCCAATCGATAAAAGAGGTTAAAGTGGCAGCCAATTCCAAATCCAGCCGCGCATTGGACGGCGTCAAGATCCTGGCCTTTGAGCAGGTGCTGTCTGGTCCTTTTGCCACCTGCCTTCTCGCCGACATGGGCGCGGAAGTCATCAAAGTCGAACGACCAGGGGTGGGCGACGTTATCCGCGGCTGGGACTCTGTGGTTCACGGTCTATCCTCAGGTTATGTTTGGCTCAATCGCAACAAGCGCAGTCTCACTGTCGATGTCAAAAAGGAAAAAGGCAGAGCGATACTTCAAGAATTGGCCAAACGATCCGACATTTTCTTCGAGAATTATGCTCCCGGGGTCGCGGGGCGCCTTGGCCTTAGCTACGAAACCCTTAACGCGATGAATCCAAGACTCATCTATTGCTCTCTCTCCGGCTATGGTCAGGACGGTCCCTACCGCGACGTAAAGGCCTATGATCTCCTCATCCAAGGAGAAGGAGGAATCATTGCCACCACCGGCTATCCGGACAAACCCGCCCGTGCCGGTCTGGCGATCGCCGATATCGCCGCGGGAATGTATGCAGCCTTAGGCATCCTCTTTGCACTTTACCAGAGGGAAAAAACCAATCGCGGTCAATTTGTCGATGTTTCGATGCTCGATTCCATCGTCTCCTGGCTCGGCTACTTTCCACACCATTTTTGGCACGCCGGCGAAGAGCCCGCACGGGTGGGAATGCGGCACCACTATGTAACCCCCTACGGTCCATATCTCGCGGGCGACGGCCAATATGTGAACCTCGCCGTTGCCAGTCCGTCGGATTGGGAAATTTTTTGCCGAAAAGTGATCGAACGACCGGAGTTATTAAAAGACCCGCGCTTTTCCACCGTCGAAGGTCGGAGAAAAAACCGTGGCGAACTGGAAGAGACAATCGAGAAGATTTTTCTGGAAAAGGATCACCACCATTGGCTAGCCCAGCTCAAGAAAGCCGAGTTGCCCCACGGCGAAGTGCGCGGCATCGCGCAGGTGCTCGCCCACCCGCAAGTTATCGCCCGTAAGCTCATACGAGAAGCGGACTCGCCCGTCGGAAAAGTTCCGGTGATCGCCAACGCGCTTAAGATGTCCGACAGCGAGGCCCGCTACGACAAAATTCCTGAACTCGGTGAAGATAGTGACGCGATCATGAAAGATCTGGGTTACGACGCGGACGCGATCGCTCAACTGCGCCGCGATAAGATCATCTGATTCTGTCGAAGGAGGAGTCGATGCGGAAGCCGGTGGTCGGAGTCATGGGCGCCTCTGAGAATGATGCTCTCAGTGAATCAGAAAAAGCGCGGCTTAAAAAACTCGCGGAACGTCTCGGAACGGTTCTAGCCCAGCACGGCTGTATCTTGGTCACAGGCGCCACGACGGGTCTGCCAGACATGGTGGCGAAAGCCTTCCGAAAATGCGGGGGATTCGCGCTGGGCATTTCACCCGCTCAAGATCGAAAAGAACATTTGGAGCGCTACGGTTTGCCGGATGATGGCGCGGATGTGATCGTCTATACCGGATTCGGCTACAAGGGACGCAACGTTATCAACGTCCGTTCCACCGATCTAGTCATCATTTTCGGCGGCGCCACCGGCACGCTCAACGAATTCACTATCGCCTACGATGAGGGCAAAATAATCGGCATACTCGAAGAGAGTGGCGGTGTCGCTGACCACATCAAAGAGATTGTTGAGTTCTGCAAAAAGCCGACGCGGGGTCTCGTAATATTCAACAAGGATCCGGAGAAGCTAGTTGAAATGTGTCTAGAGGCGTTGGCCCGCTAGTGCAACTGCTCGGAAATAGAGGCAGCGGTTTTTTCAGAACTTCGCTATCCGCGCTTTGATTTGTGCAGCGCGATGTAGTTTTGGGCGAACTTCTTGAGCTCGTCGCCTCGCAGACCGATTTTGAGCGCTTCGTCCAGAGCCTTTTCCTCGTTCCAGCCCTGTTCGACCACACGATAGATCATCATGAACGCGCCGACCCGATTGGCGCTGGCGCAGTTGATCAGCATCGGGTGGTTGGATTTTTCCTTGACCATCTTAATGAACTCGTCCGCCTGTTCTGCTCGCGGCGCCGCGGACACGACGGGAATGTTGAAGTAGCGGAGCCCGGTCTTTTCTACGAGAGCACGCTCTTTTGTAAGATCGATGCCTTCAGCGGCGGTGCGTAAGCTCAAAACCGAGTGAAAACCGCTCGCTGCGACTTTGGCAAAGGCCTGCTCGGTGGGTTGTCCACCGGTGGCAAAATTGTCGTCCAGACAAAGTACGCGCGGAACATCTGATTTTAAGTACCGCTCAACCTGATCGAGACGTCCGCGGTCTTTTGGCTGCTGCTCAGCGGCAATGCCAGAGGTTGAAACCGCAACACTCGCGACCACCGCCAGCAGAAATTTATTCATTGATATCGACCCTTGCAATCTAAAGGCTACTGCAGCTTGAACAAGGTCGCTGCCGTTTTACCAAGCATTGCCGCTTTCTCTTGCGCGGAACAAGGTGCTTCGCGAATCATTTCCAAAGATTCCGTGACGTTTGCCGCCGTCTTGCATTCTAGCGGGTAGTCAGTCCCGAACATGATGCGGTCCGTCGTGGTTATATTGAACGCCGCCGCCAACCCGGGATGCCATGCGCCGGTTCCTGCTGTGTCGAAATAGAGCGACTGAAATAGCCTTTCAAAACGCTCCGTCAGACCAAACCTCTTTTGTTCTGATTGGGTCTTGAGGTAACCCCTCATGTCTCCTGGAATGTTGGCATCTTCAGTCTCAAAAAAGGCCATCATTCGGCCTTTGAGTGACGAAGCGGCACCGCCGAGATGAGGCATGACAAAGCGCAGCTCAGGAAAACGGGGAAGCACGCTGTTCATGACACGCACGATGGCCTGGGTTGTCTCCAACGGTCGGAACACACAGCGATCCAAATTATAAAGCGTGTCGGAACCGGTGGGTTTCGACTGGGGATGAATGACAATGGGTAGGCGATTTTTTTGGATCACCTCATAAAGTGGGTTCATTGTCGGGTTGTCCAGCTGCACATCGAGATGGCAGGCGAGGAGCGCCACCGCCCGCAGTCCCAATTCGTCAATGCCACGCTGGAGCTCACGCTTTGCCGCTTCCGGCTCATGGATCGGCAAATGAATGCAGCCGCGGAAACGCGTCGGGTGTTTTCGTTCAACCTCGGCGATGCCGTCGTTCAAAAGTCTCGCGACCTCGGCTCCCAGGACCTGGACCTGATCGGTTAAAATCGACACGGTAACCCCCGCTTCGTCCATGACGTGCAGGTGCGCTTCGAGGTCCTTGCGCGATGGGTGAAGCGTCAGGCTGATTTCATTGGTAACGATTCGACGGCCGCCTGCCTGGGCGGCAAGACGGTCAAACAAGGTTGCGGGCATGTAATGGTGGTGAACGTCAACGATAAGTTCTGCCGAAGCCATAATAAATCACAACTCCTTTTCCCATGATACGTTGTCCGGACGCTGTAACCGTACGACACTCCACCGTGTCGTTCAAGCGAACGAGAATTCGTGCTCACTGCTGATGGGAAAAGATGACTAGAATGCCACAAGGCCCGAGCTGCGGGAGCCGGGCCTTGCGATTTATGCAGGCGGAAAGAGTTAGGAGGGTTGGCCTTGCGGTCTTTTGAAGCCAGGGTGGCTAGCAGCAACGAGATTTTTTAGCTGATCCCTCTGTTGCGCCGTTAAGACGGATTTGCCGTTTTCGAGGGCCTCCACGCGCAGATAGCGAAGTTGAGAGCGGAGTTTTTCCGCCTGCTCGATCTTGAGCTTGGCCTGGATGAGGTTGGCCGGTGTCTCCTGCAGTGAAGCGGCTAAGTCACTTTCGATGGCGCGCAGCTGCTCCTGAATGGGAGTGCTCTGATCCCGGAACTGGGTACGTATCTTCTCCAGAGTTGCGACCTGATCCGGGCTCAGACTCAGGTCTTTCTGGTGTCTCAGGGCAATGCTGACCCAGGGTGCCTCGACGCCGAACATCCGATGCATTCTTGGCGGGCCGGCGCCCGGTTCACCCGGGTTGGCTTGGCCGTGAGCGGCCATAGGTATCAAACTAGCTGAAATCATTGATAAGGCGAGAGCCATACCTCCAAATAAAAACCCCCGAACTTTTCGCATCTTACCCTCCTAATCGGAATATTCTGACTATAAGACGATGGCCGGAAAGAAAAGTTTACTCGGCAAAAGAGGCCGCGGTTTCCTCCGTGGATCAAGCTCTGATGATGAATGGGCTGCACTGTCAGAGCCATGCCAGACAACGTCCAGAACCAGAATGTAGGAACATGGAATCGCTCAGGAAGGTTGTCGGTCGTGCTTGGGCGTCGCTGTGAAGCGGTCAGATCTAACTTTCGGTTAAATCCTCCGTCACTGTATTGACTAACAGTTTAATTAGCGATAGCGATACGTCATCACCCAACTCAGTTGAAAGGAGAGAAGGTATGGCGCTCCATATCGGAGAGGAAGCTCCCAATTTTAGCGCGGAGACGACGGAAGGACCCATCAATTTCCATGAATGGATTGGCAATGGATGGGCGATTCTTTTTTCCCATCCAAAGGATTTCACCCCGGTTTGCACCACCGAGCTCGGGTATATGGCGGGTCTCAAGTCGGAGTTTGAGAAGAGAAATTGTAAAATAATCGGTCTAAGCATCGATCCGGTGTCGGATCACAAGAGATGGTCCAAGGATATCGAAGAAACCCAGGGCCATGCGGTGAACTACCCGATTGTCGGTGACTTTGATTTAAAGGTTGCCAAACTTTACGACATGATCCATCCGAGCGCCAGCGGAACCGCTGAAGGCCGCACCGCCGCGGACAATGCCACGGTCCGCTCGGTATTCGTTGTCGGACCGGACAAGAAGATCAAGCTGATGCTCACCTATCCTATGTCCACCGGCCGTAATTTTGACGAGGTATTGCGGGTATTGGACTCGATGCAGCTAACGGCCAAACATCAAGTCGCCACGCCGGTCAACTGGAAGCAAGGTGATGACGTTATCATCCTCACTTCGGTTTCAGATGAAGACGCAAAAAAGAAATACCCGAGCGGTTGGAAAACATTGAAACCCTATCTCCGGGTTGTATCACAGCCGAAATAACAGCAAATCTAGAGAAGAAGGGATGGGCCCGGTTTGTTAGCCTCAGTGGCTAGCATACGGCCTGTCCCATTCTTGTGCTCAAGTCTCGTCTGCTACAAATCGAAAGAGAAATTTAAGCAGCGGCAGAGTATATTGCAGGTGCAAACCTGGCTTGCCGCAGGTTGGGAAGCACCATCCGCTTCAAGACTTAGATCCTGCAGCAAACAATCGTACGTCAAACAAAAAAGCGGGGTCTTTGAACCCCGCTTTTTTAATTAGAAAGTCTTACTTCAATTAGCGTGGATTGATCTCGCTGGCCCTCAGTTGACCATCCTTCTCGGTATATTTGATGGTGACTTTGGCGCCATCCTTCGCGTTTTCAAGTCCCTTGGTCGACTTGCCAACGGCGAGCATCTTTTCTCCGTCCTTGGTCTTAACCTTGATAGACTTCTCTTCCTTGCTGACAATAGTGCCCTTGAACTCCATATCCTGGGCGATCACATAAGCCGGAGCCAACGCGACTGCCAAGACCACTGCACCAATCTGTTTCTTTAGATTCATTCTGGGTTCACCTCCTTTCCACATAGATGTGCTTAACCTTGTTAAGTACACTTTTCAGCGGCGCTGTAAGCGCAAAGGCCGCGCCAATATTTTGGCAGCATCACTTCGCCTTCTTGATTACGAAGCCGCGACGTTGCTGTTGCGATTTGATCGAATTATCAGAAGCAGTCAATGATTAGCTATTCGTATTGATATGGCGTTCTAAAGGACTTTCTCGCTGATCTCGGATCTGAGGCCTTTTAGATAAACTTGTCAGATCTTATCGTCCACAACCGCCTGCGATTCCAGACATCATGTGGTGGTTTTATCATACATTTTTTGGCATTAAGGCTGATCCCTCTCGAGCTGGTGTTTACCATGTCGAAATATCTAGGACCATTTGCCTCCAATGCTGACTCTGCTGAAATTCTAAACTGTCCACCCTGAATCTCTTTGAATTACCGCCGGATACTAAAGCCCTGTCATGCGAATATATTCCGCCCGGAAATGAGCCGAGGGCTGAAGCTAGTTGTTTCTATGGAAGTTTTTTAACCGGTGGACTTCTTGTTGCTTGCAACTAAGGTAAGCCTCATCTGAAAATTGGTTCGAAAGGTTTCCGGTCCGAGGCGGAAAAGCATCGAACGGAAGTCCTATTCGTTTATGGTTTTCGGGTTTGAATTGTTCGTTGGTTCCGAAGGATCCACCCTAGCGAATCGAATGGGTTGAAACTCACAGTCGGGCTTCCAAAGCATGGATACTGAGACGAGGCTTTTACAGCCCGGGGAAAATGGTGAGCTTGTAGAAGCTCGTACGGACCAGAAGCCCGCCTATTTTATTAGGCCGAGTTTTCCGGTTCGCGTTGTTAACCGATTGTACGGTTGGATCACCGGCATTGGCTTTGGCCGGCCTAACAGTTATCTATTACAGGTCTCAGGCCGTAAAACCGGCAAGATTCGATCCGTTCCCGTCAACGTTTTGAGCTATAATGGCAAGCTCTTTTTGGTTGCCACTCGGGGACACACGCAATGGTCGCGTAACGCTCTGGCCAACCGCAACATCACCCTCAAGAGGGGCAGACTGCGAACGGAGTTTAGGCTGCGGGAGGTGTTGGATGCAGAGAAACCGAAAATACTGAAAGCTTATGTGAATCGTTTCCGTCGGATGTCTGGACGATTTTTTCCTCTACCTGCCAGCGCGCCTTCAGGCGCATTCGCACCGATCGCTGCTCGCTATCCCGTCTTCGAGTTAATTCGTAAGTGATCGCTCCGGCTCCTGTATCTTTATCGCGCCTCAGACTGATCTTGCGATCATTGGCGATATAAGCCACATTTTTTAAAGGCTTTAAGGGAAAGAGTAATTCGTTTGGGTGCCACAAAGACATCTGTAGTTTCCACTATTGTTTCCGTAGAATCCGTTTCTAAAAAATTCGGCGAGCGGTTGGCTGTGGACAGCCTAGATCTAGAGGTCCCAGCACAAACTTGCTTGGGTCTTTTGGGCCCTAACGGAGCGGGCAAGACAACGACCTTGCGCATGATATACGGCGTCACCCGTCCGGACAGCGGCACAATCCGGGTCTTCGGCAAGGATATCAACCAGCATTTGCGATCCGTCCGCTCCCGGCTTGGCGTGACCCTGCAGAAAAACGCATTGATTGAAGCGCTCTCGCCTAAAGAAAACCTGCGCGTCTTCGGCCGTTATCACCTCCTGCGCGAACCTGAGCTTTCCCGGCGCGCGGGTGAGTTGATCGACTTTCTTGATTTGCGTTCGCACGCTGACGTTCCCGTGCGACAACTTTCCGGCGGATTTCAACGGCGTCTTGCCATCGCACTTTCGCTAATGAACCGGCCTGAACTTTTGATCTTGGATGAACCCACGACAGGGCTCGATCCAGCGGTACGACTCGTCTTGTGGTCGCGCATTCGGGAGCTACGCACGGCAGGTACAACCGTACTCATCACCACCCACTACATGGACGAGGCCCAGCGCCTCTGCGATCGTGTTGCCATTGTATCGGCGGGCAGAGTAATTGATGCCGGAATACCGGCGGATCTCATTGTCAATCGCCTCGAGCCTGAAACCGTCGAATTTGATTGCACCGCGCAAGAGGAGCTGGCGCTGCTTGACGGTTTTGTGCCTGCGGACCGCCGGTTGCGGGTGGGACAACGGCTGATGCTGTACGTCAACGACGCAGCCACACTTATCGAGAGAATTCGCCGCTATGACCGCGGCGAACGCCGCCCGATCATCGTTCGACCAACCAATTTAGAAGATGTCTTTCTCTCCCTGACCGGAACGAGTCTGGAGCGGGATTCATGAGTGTTTCTGCCCCTTACGCCCTCGCCGTTTGGCGCCGCAACGCAGCCCTCTATCGGCGCACGTGGAAGTGGAATATTTTGCCAAATTTTTTCGAGCCGGTCTTCTATCTCTTTTCAATCGGCATCGGCGTCGGCGCGTATGTTTCGGAGATGGGTGGGATGACCTACCTCGAGTTTCTTGCTCCCGGGCTGGTTTGTGTCGCGGCCATGAATGGCGCGAGTTTCGAGGTCACGTATAACATCTATGTCCGCCTTATTTTTGAAAAGGCCTACGATGCCATGATGACAACGCCCATCGAGCCGGATGATGTGCTGGCCGGCGAGGTCCTGTGGGCGATCACCCGTTCATCAATTTATGGAGGATGTTTCTTTATTGTGCTGGCCCTTTTCGGTCTTGCTCCGTTGCCGTCCTCCCTTTGGGTTTTGTTGGTGATCCCACTGACGGGACTCCTTTTTGCCGCGATTGGACTGGTGTTCTCCTTGCGCATCCCGACCATCGATCTTTTCAGTTTTTATTTTACGCTTTTTCTAACTCCTTTGTTTCTATTTTCTGATGTCTTTTTTCCGCTCGAGGAGCGCCTGGCTCAACCATGGTTATGGGTGGCCGAAGCCTTGCCTCTGCTACATCCCGTCCGGCTGGCGCGGGCATCCTTTAGTGGTGAATTCTCTCCGGTCATTTTGTGGGATCTCTTTTACATGTTGAGCGCATCCGTTTTGCTGTTGCTTCTAGCGCGTCAGAGTGTGCGCCAGCGGCTCACCAACTGATCGTCATTTGCGGGATGTGCGTTCGGTACGATTTGCTTGAGACAATGACATGATCATCGTGCTGATGGGCGTAACAGGTTCCGGTAAGAGCACAGTGGGTAAACTCCTCGCTGGCCAGCTTGGATGGAAGTTTGTCGAAGGAGATGATTTTCATTCTCCGAAGAACATCGAAAAAATGCGCCGCGGAGAACCGCTAAATGACGCCGACCGCAGACCTTGGTTAGAGGCGATTCGAGAAGTCATCCGTACGGCGGTTGATCACGGTGAGAATGCCGTCATTGCTTGCTCGGCTTTGAA
>Ga0209799_1000192_pt1 | contig 11153 bp, 9 predicted proteins | sample PanSoiPlo36MoBio_FD_188324 | JGI IMG/M metagenome (GOLD analysis project Ga0209799, IMG submission 188324) | Tropical forest soil microbial communities from Panama analyzed to predict greenhouse gas emissions - Panama Soil Plot 36 MoBio (SPAdes)... | ecosystem: Environmental > Terrestrial > Soil...
GCGTGGGGTGAACTCCACCGTGCTCCGGTCTCGGAGCAGACCACGCTCCTGGACTTGTTAGGCGCGGCCCGGGGGCCGAGAAGGGTCCAGATGCGAGGCGCCGCGCGAAGGCCGCACGCGAGGCGTAGTCTCTCTACGTCGAGCGTGCGGACGAGCGCGGCCGCCGTTCGAGTTGAGCGGCGGCCCGGCCGACGCGAGACGAGAGCTGAGTCGAAGCAGATGGGCCCTTATCGGCTTCCGGGCCTACCGGGCTTCGCGGAGTTGGCGGAGGGTGTCCTCAAGTTGTTTCTGGGCCTGGCCGTAGCCTGCCCAGTCGCCTCGACGAAGCGCCTCCTGCCCCTTCTGCCAGGCGTCCCAGGCGCGCTGGGCGAGAGGCGCGAGCGCGGCCGAACCGGCCGGCTCGGGCCGGGCCGCCTCGGGGCCGCGGCCGGTCGCACTCTCTTCGCGGATACGACCGCCGAAGATCCGCTGGAGGGACTGCTCGAGGCTGGGTTCCATGGCGATCTGGTTGCCGAAGGCGACGATGACGCGCCGGAGCTCGGGGAGCGCGCCCTGCTCGGCGGAGAGATAGATCGGCTGCACGTAGATCAGCGAGTCCTCGATGGGAATGGCGAGGAGCGAGCCACGGAGCACGCGGGAGCCCTGCTGGTTCCACAGCGAAAACTGCGCGGAGATGACGGGATCCTGGTTCACGCGCGCGTCGATCTGGCGAGGGCCGTAGACGAGCTTCTGCTTGGGGAAGGTGTACACGATGAGGCCGCCATAGTTGGGGGCGTCCGACCGCGCGGCCAGGATGGCGATCATATTGTCGCGGCGGGCGGGGTTGAATCCGGAGAGGAGCACGAACTCCTCCGCCTTGCCGCCCGGGAGTCGCATGATCGTGAAGTACGGCTCCATCTCGCGGTCCCGGCCTTCCTGGGTGAGGCGCGGGATCGTCCACAGATCCTCCTTGTTGTAGAAGACCTGCGGATCCTGCATGTGATACGTCCCGTACATCTTGGCCTGGAGGGTGAAGAGGTCCTCGGGATACCGCACGTGCGCGCGCAGGTTGGCCGGCATGCGCTCGAAGGGCGTGAAGAGGCTGGGGAAGGCGCGGGCCCACGCGCGAATGAGGGGATCCGCGGGGTCGACCACGTAGAAGACCATGGTGCCGTCGAAGGCGTCGACCGTCACCTTGACGGAGTTGCGGATGTAGTTGAGGCCACGCTCCGGCTGCGCGTAGGGATAACGGTCAGTGGTGGTGTAGGCGTCGATGATCCACACCAGACGCCCGTCGTCCGTCACCACGAAGTAGGGATCGTGATCGTAGCGGAGGAAGGGCGCGGCCTGGCGCACCCGTTCGGCCACCCGCCTGTACATCATGAGGCGGCTCTCCGCGGTGAGGTCGTCGGAGAGGAGGATCTTGATCTCCCCGAAGCGCATGGCGAAGGCGAGCTTGCGGAGGCCGTTCATGGGCACGCCGCCCCGCCCCGTATAGCGCGAGTAGACGTTCTGGTCGCCGGAGGGATAGTCAAGCTCTTGGGAGCGCGTGCGCACGATCACGTACTCGTTGCTCAGCTCGCCGTAATAGATCTGCGGACGCGTGATCTTGGGAAAGCCTCCCGTGGAGATGGGCGGGATGTCCTTCACGAAGAGGTCGGGCAGCCCTTCGGGGGTGACGCGGTTGACGGGGCCCGCCACCAGGCCGTAACCGTGGGTGAAAGTCAGGTGCTCGTTGATCCACACCCGGCTCGGCAGATGCGGGTAGGAGAGCTCGCGCGCCGAGAGCATGATCTGGCGGAGCTCGTTGTTGATCAGGTAACGGTCCACGTCCACGTCGGCGAACTTGTAGTACGTCCGGATCTCCTGAAGCTGGCCGAAGCTCGTGAGGAGCGGGCGGTGGTCCCACAGCCGGATGTTCTTGATGGTGAGGGCGTTGCGCTCCAGGGCGGCCGAGGTCAGCCGCTCCTCGGCGGCGAAGTCCTGCTCCTTGACCGCGTTGAGGCCGTAGGCCTGACGGGTCATGCGGATGTTGTGCTCGATGTACGGCCGCTCGGCCACCAACTCGTTGGGCGTGACCTGGAAGCGCTGGAGCAGCGCGGGCCAGATGCCGAGGCCGCCGGCCCAGGCGACCCCCAGCACCACCAGGCCCGCGACCAGAAAGCCCCAACCCGGCCGCGTCATCTGGAAGAGGCAGGCGGCGGCGCACAGGAGAGCGAGCGCGGTGAGGGCGCCGAGCACGGGCAGCGCGGCGTGGACGTCCGTGTACGAGGCGCCGAAGACCACACCGCGCGGCGAGTAAACGAGCTCGTAGCGGTCGAGCCAGAAGCCCAGCGCGCGCAGAACGAGGAGGAGCGCACCCAGGGCGAGGAGATGCGTCCGCGCGCCCGCGGCCAGCCGCGGTCCCTGCGCGGTGAGGACGAGGCTCCGCAGCAGCACGTAGGTCGCCACGCTCAGGAGAAGCGTGCCGAGGACGAGGGTCATGGCCCCGCTGTAGAGGAACCGCCACAGGGGCAGCTCGAAGACGAAGAAGCCGATGTCGCGGCCGAAGAGCGGATCGGTGGCGCCGAAAGCGGAGCGATTGATGTAGCCGAGGACCATGTCCCACGACGCGCTGGCCCGCAGCCCGGAGAGGATGCCGATGACTGCAATGACGGGGAGGAGGAGCTTGCGGATCAGCGGCTCGAGGACGGCGCGCCCGGGGAGGCCCAGCTGATCGTCGAGCTCCCACAGCACGTCGGGAGCGGCGGTGCGCGCGGCGAGCCAGAGGTTGCCGTAGACGAAGATGAAGACGGCGCCCCCCGCGCCCAGGAAAAGCCAGCCGCGGAGCGAGAGCACGGTGGTGAAGACCTGGGTGAAGCCGACTTCGACGTACCAGAGCCAGTCCGTGTACAGGGGGACGGCCTGGCCGGCTCCGGCCAGGATGATGAACCCGAGGAGCAGCCAGAGACCGACTCGGGGAGGACGCCGTCCGTTCGCCACCGCGAGCCTCCATCCCCCGGCGCGCGGCGCGCCGGGGGCATCAAGACCGGCGCCGCCCGGAGGCGGCCAGTGCGACTCCGCTAGGTTCCGTGAGTCCAGGAGGAGAGATATTCCTCCTGGGCGGGCGTGAGCTGGTCGATCTGGACGTCCATCGACGCGAGCTTGAGCCGAGCGATCTCGAGATCGATGTCTCGCGGGACGACGTACACCTTCCTCTCCAGGCTCTTGCCGTGCTTGACCATGTACTCGGCGGACAGGGCCTGGTTGGCGAAGCTCATGTCCATCACCACCGCGGGGTGCCCCTCGGCGGCGGCGAGGTTGATGAGCCGCCCCTCCCCCAGCACGTAGACGCGCCGGCCCCCGCCCAGGGTGAACTCTTCCACGAAGGGCCGCACGGTGCGACGGGACTGGGCCAGCTTGGCGAGGGCCTCGAGGTCGATCTCCACGTTGAAGTGTCCGGAGTTCGCCACGATCGCCCCGTCCTTCATCTTGACGAAGTGCTCCTGACGAATCACCGCCATGTTCCCGGTGACGGTGACGAATACATCGCCGACCTCGGCCGCCCGCGACATGGGCATGACCTGATAGCCATCCATGACCGCCTCGAGGGCGCGCATGGGCGCCGTTTCCGTCACCACCACCTGCGCGCCCATGCCGTGCGCGCGCGCGGCCACCCCGCGTCCGCACATCCCGTAGCCGGCCACCACCACCGTCTTGCCCGCGAGCAGGACATTGGTGGCGCGGAGGATGCCGTCCACCGTGGACTGGCCCGTGCCGTAGCGATTGTCGAAGAGGTGCTTGGTGTCGGCGTCGTTCACCGCGATGACGGGGAAGGCGAGCACGCCGTCTTTCTGCATGGCGCGCAGCCGGATCACCCCGGTGGTCGTCTCCTCGGTACCGCCGATCACGTTCTTGAGCAGGCTGGTGCCGGCATTGTGCTCCCCGTGGAGCTGGGAGATGAGATCCGCGCCGTCGTCCATGGTCACCTGCGGTCCCGTCTTGAGCACGGCCTCCAGGTGGCTGTAGTAGCGCTTGTTGTCCTCACCCTTCTGCGCGTACACGGGAATGCCGAACTCCTTCACGAGGGCGGCCGCGGTGTCGTCCTGCGTGGACAACGGATTCGAGGCGCACAGCGCGACCTGGGCGCCCCCCGCCTTGAGGGTGATCATGAGCACCGCGGTCTCCGTGGTCACGTGCAGACACGCGCCCAGGCGGATACCCTTGAGCGGCTGCTCCTTGCTGAAGCGCTCCCGCACCTGCCGCAGCACGGGCATCGATTGCTCGGCCCACTCGATCTTGAGCTTCCCCGCATCGGCGAGCGAGAGATCCTTGACGTCGTGGTCGGTCATGCTCCGTCCTTTCTCCTGTTTGACGGGCGACTCGAGCGCCTGTCACAGTCGGGCCCCGCGCCGGTGGTTCGCGCCGGCCGCGGGGCCCGTTCGTTCACGTTGCGATTCCGGTTCAGATGCCTGCGTCGTCGCGCAGATCCTTCACCCGGTTCGTCCGCTCCCAACTGAACTCCGGCTCGTTGCGGCCGAAGTGCCCATAGGCCGCCGTCTTCTTGTAGATGGGCCGGCGCAGGTCGAGGTACTTGATGATTCCCGCCGGCGTGAAGTCGAAGTGCTTGCGGATCAGCTGCTCGAGCTTGGTCGTCGGCACCTTTCCCGTGCCGGCGGTGTCGACCATGATGGACACGGGCTCGGGCACCCCGATGGCGTAGGCAACCTGCACCTGCGCCCGCTCGGCCAGCCCGGCCGCCACGATGTTCTTGGCCACGTGCCGCGCCATATAGCAGGCGGAGCGATCGACCTTCGTCGGGTCCTTGCCGGAAAACGCGCCGCCCCCGTGGGGGCAGGAGCCGCCGTAGGTGTCGACGATGATCTTCCGCCCGGTGAGCCCAGTGTCCCCCATGGGCCCGCCCGTGACGAAGCGCCCGGTGGGATTGATGTGATAGGTGATGCGCTTGGGGTCGATGAGATGCGCGGGGATGGTCGGCTTGATCACGTGCTCGATCAGGTCCTCGCGGATCTGCGCGAGGCCGATGTCGGGACCGTGCTGGGTGGAGATGACCACCGTCTCCACGGAGACGGGCTTGCCGTCGACGTAGCGGACGGAGACCTGGCTCTTCCCATCCGGGCGCAGATAGTCGAGGGTGCCTGCCCGGCGCACCGTGGTGAGCTGCTGCACGAGCTGGTGCGAGAGCATGATGGGCATGGGCATGAGCTCTGGCGTCTCCGTGCAGGCGTAGCCGAACATCAGCCCCTGGTCGCCTGCCCCCAGCTTGTCCACGCCCATGGCGATGTCACCCGACTGCTCGTCGATGGCGGTGATCACGCCGCACGTCTCGTAGTCGAAGCCGTACTTGGCCCGCGTGTAGCCCACCGCCTTGATGGTCTCGCGTGCGACCCTGGGAATGTCCACGTAGCAGGAGGTGGTGATCTCGCCCGCCACCACCACGAGGCCGGTCGTGAGGAGTGTCTCGCACGCGACGCGGCCCCCGGGATCCTGGGCCAGGATGGCGTCCAGGACCGCGTCGGAGATCTGATCGGCGATCTTGTCCGGATGGCCCTCGGTCACGGACTCCGAAGTGAAGAGATACTCCTCGCGCGCCATCGTGACTCCTCCTCAGGTGGTGAATATGGTGCGGGCGGGCTCACCGCGCACTCTGGGCAGCCTAGCATGGCCCCCTACACGGCTCAAGCGAAATGGCCCTCATGACATCGGCGCAATCGCGCGCGGCACCACGTCGAGGGCCGCGTCCCACGACCCGCCGGGGGCGAGGATGGTGGGCCAGCTCACGAGGACCGCCGAGCCCTGGTCGATCCGCTCGAAGCCGCCCTCGGACAGCGACACCGTCTCGATGGGCGCGAAGCCCAGGTGAGGAGGATCGCCGGGGCGTCGCGAGCCGCGTCGACGATGACCGACTCGAAGTTGCCGGCAGGCTGGTGATTGTGGACGCCGAAGTGGAAGCGCACCCGCTCACTCACGATCGATGTCACGGTGCCGCACCACGGGCGACAGGCCCGTGCGCTCGAGGGATCGCCGGAGCAGCTCCACCAGCGTCACCGAGCGATGGCGGCCGCCGGTGCAGCCCACGGCCACGGTGAGGTAGGCCTTGCCCTCCCGATGGTACAGGGGGAGGAGGAAGCGAAGGAGGTCCTCGATCTTGGCGAGGAGGGTCCGGCTCTCCTCGAAAGACATCACGAACTGCTCCACCGCGGCGTCGCGGCCGTCCAGGCGCTTGAGGCCGTCCACGAAGTGCGGGTTGGGCAGGAAGCGCACGTCGAAGACGAGGTCCGCGTCGTAGGGAGCGCCATGCTTGAAACCGAACGACATGAGGGACACCGTCAGGGCATCAGCGGTGCGCGGGGTGCCGTAGCCTTCGACGAGCCGCTCCTTGAGCTGGTGAACGGACAGCCCCGTGGTGTCGATGATGCGATCCGCGCTCTCCCGCAGGTTGGAGAGCGCGCTGCGCTCGGCCCGGATGCCTTCCAGCACGCTGCCTTCCCCCGCGAGGGGATGGCGGCGCCGTGACTCCTGGTAGCGCCGCACCAGCGTCTCGTCGGCGGCCTCCAGGAAGAGCACCTCGGGCTTGTGCCCCTGCGCGCGCAGCTCGGCGAGCGTCTCCAGGAGGTGCGCGAGATACCCGCCCTCGCGGATGTCCACGCCGAGGGCGATCATGCGAATGTCGCGGCTCGAGTGCACGCAGAGCTCGGCGAAGGTGGGGATGAGGGTGGTGGGAAGGTTGTCGACGCAGAAGTAGCCGAGGTCCTCGAGGCACTTGATGGCGAAGCTCCGCCCCGCCCCCGACATGCCGGTGATGATCACGAAGCGGAGGGCGGCGGTGCCGCCGGTCGGCTCCGTGCCGAGCGCGCTCACCGCTTCTTGGGCGCGAGTCGACGCTGATGGGAGGGAAGGATCCCCAGCTCCTCCCGATACTTGGCTACCGTTCGCCGAGCGATGGTGAGCCCCTGCCCTCTCAGCACGAGGGCGACGTCCTGGTCAGACAGCGGCTTGGCCGTCTCCTCTGCCGCCACCATGTCACGGATCTTCTTCTTGATGGACACGGAGGAGACCATCTCGCCCGTGTCGGAGGCGATGCCACTGTGGAAGAAGTACTTGAGCTCGAAGAGCCCCTGCGGCGTCTCCACGTACTTGTTGGTGGTGACGCGGCTGATGGTTGACTCGTGCATGCCGATGTCCTCGCCCACGTCACGCAGGGCGAGGGGCCGGAGGAACGCCACCCCCTTGTCGAGGAAATCGCGCTGGAACTTGACCAGGCTCTGGGTCACCTTGCGCAGCGTGCGTTGCCGCTGCTCCACGCTCTTGATGAGCCACACCGCGGAGCGGAGCTTCTGCTCCACATATTGCTTGGCCTCGTCGCTGGAGCGGCGGAGGAGCGAGCGGTAGAGAGCGTTGACGCGGAGGCGCGGGATGCCTTCCTCATTGAGCACGACCACGTAGTCGTCGCCCACCTTGTGGATGGACACGTCGGGCGCGATGTAGCGCTGGTCAGAGACGGCGAAGCGGCGGCCGGGCTTGGGCTCGAGGCTCTGAATCTCCTCGATGGACTCCATGATCCGGTCGAAGGGCAGCTTCATGGCCCGGGCGATGTCCGCGTAGCGACGGCGCTCCAGGTCCTCGAAGTACTTCTCCACGATCTCCACGGAGACGGGATCGGGCTCGGCATCCGCGGTGAGCTGGAGGAGGAGGCACTCCTGCACGCTGCGGGCGGCCACCCCCGTGGGGTCGAAGGCCTGCACCAAACGGAGGATCTTCTCCACCTCGTCGGGGGAGGAGCCCGTCCCCACCGCGATCTCCTCGACCTCGGCCCGGAGGTAGCCGTCGTCATCCAGGTTGCCGATGATAGCCTCGCCGATGGCCACCGTGCGGGGATCGTCGGTGGCGAGGCGGAGCTGCTCGTTGAGATGCTCGTCGAGCGAGGTGCCCGTCCGTCCCAAATTCTCGAAGGGCATCTCCTCGCGCTCTTCCATGGACACGGGGGTCCGCTCGTCGGGCTCGTCGAACACCGCGGAGGTGAGGTCGAAGGGCAGCTCGTCCGCTCGCTCGCCGTCCACGGAGGCCGTCTCCTTGGACACGGGCTCGGTAGTGGCGGGAGGGGCCGGCGTCTCCGTCGCCGTCGCGTCGGGCGAGGCAGGTGCCTCCGCGTCGACATCCTGGGTCTCCTGGGCGACTTCCTCCAGCAATGGGTTCTCCTCGAGCTCCTTACGGACGACCTGCTCCAGCTCGAGGGTGGAGAGCTGCAGCAGCTGGATGGCCTGCTGCAGGAGCGGCGTCATGACGACTCGCTGGGTCTGCCGAAGTGATAAGCGCATGGCTCAGGCGGCTCCGGTCTGGCGCATCAGAGCGAAAACTTCTCGCCCAGGTAGATTTCTCGGGCCTTGGGGTTGTTGGCCAGCTCGCTGGCCGTTCCCGAAGCCAGGATCTTCCCGTCGTGCAGGATGTAGGCACGGTCGGTGATGGCCAGCGTTTCGCGCACGTTGTGGTCGGTGATGAGCACTCCGATACCTCGTTCCTTGAGTCGGCCCACGATCTCCTGGATGTCCCCAATGGCGATGGGGTCGACGCCCGTGAAGGGCTCGTCGAGCAGGAGGTAACGTGGATTGGTCACGAGCGCCCGCGTGATTTCGAGCCGACGGCGCTCGCCGCCGGACAGGGTATGCGCGCGGTGGCGGGCGAGCCGGGTGAGATCGAGTTCGGCGAGCAGCTCCTTGAGGCGCTCCCGCCGCTCCTCTTGTGACAGATCGAGGGTCTCCAGGATGGCCAGGAGATTCTCCTCGACGGTGAGCTTCCGGAAGACGGACGACTCCTGGGGCAGATATCCCATGCCGAGGCGGCAGCGCTTGTACATGGGCAGGTCGGTCACCTCCTGCCCTTCCAAGTAGATGCGGCCGCCGTCGGCGCGCAGCAGCCCCACGATCATGTAGAAGGACGTGGTCTTGCCCGCCCCATTCGGACCGAGCAGACCCACCACCTCACCGCGGTGGATGTCCAGGCTGACCCGGTCCACCACGAGGCGGTTCCTGAAGCGCTTGCGCAAACCCTGGGCGATCAGACCTTCCATCTCACGGACATATCGGCCCCGCGGGGCCGAACTTGATCTCTGATTTGGGCTTGTTCTGGCCCTGGTAGAAGATGGCCTTCACCCGCTCCTGCTTCCCTCCCTCCACGATGCTCCGGTCCTCGGCGATGAAGATAGTGATGCGGTCGCCAGTCACGATATCGGTATCTCGCCACACCCGCGCGTTGCCGATGAGGACCACGCGCTGCTCGGCGTCGTAGTATTCCGCGCGCTCCGCGGTGCCCATACGGCAGTCGCGGGTGATGATACGCACGTTGCCGGTGGACACCACCCGCTCCACCTTGTCCGTCTTGGAGTCCGTGTACACCTCCATCTTGTCAGCGTACTGGACGGAGTTGTTCTGGCGCGCGATCACGTTGCCCTTGAAGATGGCCAGCCCCTGCCTCTGAAAGCTGTCGAGACTGTCCGCGTCCACGATGACCGGCGCGTTCTTGTCGTCGTCCTTGGCCTTGTCCCCCGGCGCCGGCAGCTTGGGCGCGGGCGTGCTCGCCGGCGGCCGCGGCGCGCTGCCCTGGGCCACCGCATCGGGACTCGCGGCGCCCAGCAGGAGCACGGCGACCAACGCCGACACGACGATATCTCTCATCAGCTCCGCCGCCCCGACGGATCGCCATCCCCGCGTAAGGCTTCCTTGCCGGCGGGTCGCGAAGGCAGGATCTTGGGCGCCTTGGACTCGGCCGGGCTCGAGTCCTTGGAACCGCCGAAGGTGGCCTTGACGCGTCCGCGGACGAACGCGATCTCATCCGATGGCCGCGCGTCGAGGCCGAACCCCGTCACCACCCCGCCCCCTTTGTAGATGGTCACAGGCTGATCGGTCCACGCCCGCCCTTCGGCGTTGTTCCACCTGAGCACCGAGGTCTCCACCCGCAAGCCTTCGCTGGAGATGAGCACGACGTTGCCCCGCAGCTCGACGTCCTTGGTGTCCTTGATGAGGTCGCCCTCCTCGCTCGTGACCTTCCACGTCCGGTCGGTGTCCTGGACACCCACCGTCACTTTCCACAGCGAGGTCTTGCCGCTGTCAGGTAGGGACTCCGCACGCTCGGCGTCGAGGCTCCAGCGATAGCTTCCGTTCTTCGAGTCTTCTTGCAGGTGAACCTCCTTCAGCGCTTGATCCGCCTCCGACGATATGGCCACATCGCGCGGCACCGGCGAGCGGTGCCCCTTGACGATGAGCACACCCACGACGATGGTCACGAAGAGCACGACTCCTAGGGCGATGCCGGCAGCTATCCTGTCCATATGCAATATCGGTACCAGGCTAGCACACGGTTCAAGGGGAGGTAAACAAGAAAGCGGCAGCGACAGCTAAGGCGCGATAGCTATGTGCGTGACGGCCAAGCTTTCCGCGAGCGGAGAAGCATCTCCACGGCCTCCCGAACGGCTCCCCGGCCCCCCGGCGAGCGCGAGACCCAGGCGGCGGCTCGCCGCGTCTCCGGCGCGGCGTCGGACGGCGCCAGCCCGAGGCCGGCGAGCTTCATGACCGCGATGTCGGGAAGGTCGTCGCCCATCACCGCCGCGTCTCGCGCCTCGATGCCGAGGCGCTCGAGCATGGCGAGCAGGGCGGCCCGCTTGTCGGCCACGCCCTGATGCACCTCCACGATGCCGAGCTCGCTCATCCGCCGTGTCACCGCCGCCGAGGCGCGGCCCGAGAGAATCGCGATCTCGATGCCCGCCGAGCGGGCGAGCTGCAGGGCGAGGCCGTCGCGCACGTAAAAGCGCTTGGTCTCCTCGCCGGAGGGGCCGTAGACGAGGGCGCCGTCGGTGAGAACGCCATCCACGTCGAGCACGAGGAGGCGGATGCGCGCCGCCCGGGCGGGCGCCGGCCGAGTCGCGGGCACGCTACAGGATCTTGGCGCGCAGGATGTCGTGGATGTGGATCACGCCGGAAGGGTGACGGTTCTCGTCAACGATGACGAGGCTGGTCATGACGCCTTCCATGAGAGCGAGAGCGCGTGTGGCGAGGTCGTCGGCGTTGATGCATTTCGGATCGGCGGTCATGCAGTCCCCCGCACGCCGATCGAGCAGCGAGCCGTGGGCAAGCTGATGGCGCCGTAGATCGCCGTCGGTGATCACCCCCACCAGCCGTCCA
>Ga0209799_1000193_pt1 | contig 11119 bp, 10 predicted proteins | sample PanSoiPlo36MoBio_FD_188324 | JGI IMG/M metagenome (GOLD analysis project Ga0209799, IMG submission 188324) | Tropical forest soil microbial communities from Panama analyzed to predict greenhouse gas emissions - Panama Soil Plot 36 MoBio (SPAdes)... | ecosystem: Environmental > Terrestrial > Soil...
GCATCACAGGCCTATCTTGAAGTGGCGGCGGCTCATGGCGTCGATTACGTTTTCGGTCTACCCGGCACCAGCGGTCAGGAATTCATTGGCACGATCGCGGATCAGGAAAAAGTCCGCTTTATTCTCGCGCTCCACGAGACGTGCGTTGTCTCTATGGCCGATGGTTACGCGCGGGTCACGGGGCGGCCAAGTCTGGCACAGTTGAGTACGCTTCCCGGCACGGCCAACTCCGTGGGCGCGCTTTACGATGCCTACCGGGACCGATCTCCCATCGTGCTGACCTCCACCAACGTCGACACCCGAATCGTCGGTCGCGATTCGCACACCGAAGGCAAAGATCTGGTCGAGCTCACAAAGCAGTTCACGAAATGGAGCTGCGAGGTCCATCGCGCGGACCGCATTCCGGAAATATTGAATCGGGCGTTCAAAGTGGCTTCGACTCCGCCGACCGGTCCGGTTTATCTCTCTCTTCCCAGCAATCTTCTCGGCGAATCCATCAGTGTGCAGAATCCTGACGTGGAACGGTCCCGCATTGTGCCACGCATAGCGGCTGATCCGGAGGCGCTGAAAGACGCAGCTAAATTGCTTGCCCAGGCCAAGCGGCCGCTGATTGTCGCCGGAAGCGGCATAGCCAAGGCCGGTGCTATTGAGCAGCTTGTAGAACTCGCGGAGCTGGTAGCGGCACCGGTGGTCATGGAGCCGCGCTATTCATTTCTGAGCTTTCCGACGACCCATCCTTACAGTTTCCAGATTGCGGAACGACAACCCGACTTTAATCTTCCTATCTGGGGCGAGCCGGATTTGATTCTGGCCATTGGCTGTCGCTTGATCCGAGAGTACCGCTACATTCCCGAACCGGTGATCAAAGCCAAGACCCGTTGCATCCACATCGAAGAGGATCCTTGGGAGATTGGCAAAGTCTTTCCCGTCGATTTCGGAATTGTGGCCGATCCCAAAAGCGCTCTACGGTCTTTGCTCGAGATCTTTCCTATTTTCTCTGACGAATCAAACGGTAGCCGCAAAACGGAACGAATCGAATGCCTTCGAAAGGCCAAGGCCCAGACGAAGACTGAATTGGAAACTAGAATCAAACCCGGTTGGGACGCAACGCCGATCAATGCGGCGAGATTGATGCGAACGATGGACAAGCTCATCGATCAGGACGCCTTGATAGTTAATGAGAGTCCGACAAGCAAAGACATTCTTATGGCCAATTTTCAATTCTCTCCGGCCAGGTCTTATTTTTCTAACTCCTCCGCTGGCCATCTGGGATGGGGGCTTGGCGCGGCGATCGGTGCGGCACTGGCGTCTCCTAAACGGCGCGTAATGGCTTGTTTGGGGGACGGCAGCGCTATGTTCGGCATTCAGGGACTATGGACGCTCGCCAAGTACCGAGTTCCGCTGCTGGTGATTGTGTTTAACAACCGGGCGTACATGGCTGTGAAGAATCAGTTCCGCGGACCGGAGGAACGCGTCAGAATTGCTGCAGAGATGGGCGCGGAGATTGTCGGTCCTGAGATAAATTTTTCGCGGCTGGCGGAGACGTTCGGCATTTTTGGTCAACGGGTGGAACAACCGGAGGCCATCGAGCCGGCGTTGAAACGCGCGCTTGAACAATCGGGCCCCGCACTCGTCGACGTGGTGATCGCCCAGAACACAAGAAAAGATTAACAAGCTGCTGAAAAAATCTCATATGCTTCGTTGCGCTCGCCCGATTTCGCGTCAACGTACAAGAGTACGCCTCCGCTCATCGATCTTCGCGCGCCTCGCCTCTGAGTTTTTTGAGCAGCTTGTGGATAGGTTTTCTGACAAAGGTTTCTAGTTCTCGTGGATCAGAAAGGCTAAAGGGGGTAGAAATGAAACAAAACGCCAAGGAAGCTTTCAAGAAGACCTCGCTCGGAGCCCAAAACGCTGCTTATGACATCATCGCGAAATTGGATCCGGAATATTTCGAAAAGCTCAAAGGGCTTTACGTGGATGGCACTTTCGGCCGGGAAGGCGCACTGCCGAGAAAGACCAAGGAACTGATCATGATCGGCATCACGTGTGCATTGAATCGCCCGCGCGGCGTGCGCCTGCACTGCGAAAGAGCACTCGCGTTGGGAGCGAGTCCCAGAGAAGTTCTCGAAGCGGTCGAGGTTGCGGCGATCCCCGGCGGCATGCCTGGTTTGTGGTTGGGAGTAGAGACGTTGCAGGACATTCTCAAGGTGAAGGAAATCGAGTTCAAGTGAGCTTATGAACCCACTTCCCTGACAACTTGAACGTCTTGAACAGAGCGAAGCGGTGGAACGATTTGAACCATCGTTGGAAGCAATGAGCAATTCCCATCCAGGGCCGCTTGACGGCATCCGAGTTCTCGATCTGACCCGCGTGCTGGCCGGTCCTTACTGCACCATGTTTTTGGGTGACCTTGGAGCTGAGGTTATCAAAGTCGAACAACCCGGTGTGGGTGACGATACGCGCGGTTGGGGTCCGCCATTTACTGGCGGAGAGAGCGCGTATTTTCTCTGCGTCAATCGAAATAAAAAGAGCGTCACCATCGACCTCAAGTCGAAGGAAGGCGTCGCGCTCCTTCGGCGGCTTGCGGAACGAGCCGACGTACTGATCGAAAATTTTCGTCCGGGAACGATGGAGCGCCTCGGCTTGGGCGAAAAGGAATTACGAACAATCAATCCCAGGCTTATCTACGCCTCGGTTTCCGGTTTCGGAGCGGACGGCCCCATGAGTGATGCGCCCGGTTACGATCTGATTGTTCAGGCCTGGGGCGGTTTGATGAGCATTACCGGGCCGGCCGACGGCGAGCCAAGTAAAGTCGGCGTCGCCATTATTGATTTGGTCGCGGGCCTGATGTTGGGGAAGTCGATTGCAGCTGCGCTTTTCGCTCGCGAAAAATTGGGCGTCGGCCAAAAAATCGATACGTCGCTACTCGAAGCAGAGGTCGCTTGCTTAATCAATGTGGGAAGCAACTATCTGATCGAGGGAAACATTCCGCGCCGATGGGGCAACGCCCATCAGAGCATCGTGCCGTATCAGAGCTTCAAGACCGAAAATGGATATCTAGTTATCGGTGTCGCTAGCGAAGGTATCTGGCGACGTTTCTGCGAAGCCATCGGCAAGGCGGAGTGGACTGACGATTCACGCTTCGATAAAAATGCCAATCGGGTGGAGAACAGATCGTTGTTAATCGGCCTCCTTGCCGAAATTTTCTTGAGTCGCAAAACCGATCAGTGGCTGGCGCTTTTAAATGGCGCGGGAGTTCCGTGCGCGCCGGTTCAGACGGTCGATCAAGTTTTCAAAGCTCCTCAAGTATTACATCGAGAAATGCTGGTCGAGGTCGATCATCCCACGGCGGGGACCGTCTCCATGGCCGGAATCCCGGTAAAATTCTCGCTCACACCGGCTTCGGTTCGGCTAGCACCACCGCTTCTCGGCCAGCACACCGAAGAGGTGTTGGCAACTTGGCTTGGAATGAATGGCGAAGAAATTGCCGAGCTAAAGAGCAAAGCCGTCATTGAGTCACACAAACCGAGTTAGTTAAATTTGAGTCGAATAATCCGCAGGGAAAAAAATGAAAACGGGAAAGACATTTGAAGAGTTTCATCCCGCCGATCGGTTTCAAACCGGACGGCGAACGATAACCGAGCATGACATCATGCAGTTTGTTACCCTCGTCGGTCTCACCGAGCCGCTATTTCTCGACATGGAGTACATTCGGAATGAAAGCCTCTTTGGCGAGCGTATTGCGCCGGGAAGTTTGACCTTCGGTATGGCCGAAGGACTGACTGTGCAGACAGGCATTATCCACGGCACCGGCATGGCGTTCGTCGGCATCGAGAGCATGAAACTCTTCGGCCCTGTCAAAGTGAACGATACGATTCAAGTCGATATTGAAGTTCTCGACACCAAGGCGGTGCCGGCGCGAGGTGGAGGTATTGTGCGCTACCGGCAATGGGTCAAGAATCAGCGCGGCGAAACAGTCATGGAGTATGACGTCGCGCGCCTTATCCGCGGAGCGGAAAAAAGTAAGTAAAGCGATAAGGAACGAAGGCTTGGCTGAAGACTAGCGCAATTGCATCAGAGCAACGCAACGATGGAGGAATCAAGACCAAATATCGGTGTTCTGCTCCCTACCCGGGAAGCAGTCATCTCGGGCCGATCCGATCCCTCAGTTCTGTTCCAGTTGGCGGAGCGCGCCGAGGTGTTGGGATTTGACTCGGTTTGGGTGGGAGATAGCCTGACCGCCCGCCCACGAATTGATGCGCTCACGACATTGGCCGCTGTTGGCGCCCGTACAAAGCGAGTGCGCTTAGGCACGGCAATTTTCCTGGCAGCCCTCAGGCATCCGATTTTATTGGCCTATCAGCTCGGCAGCCTGGACTGGATGACCGGCGGCCGTATCGATCTTGGTGTTGGTTACGGTCGACCCAAGGAGCCGACACAGGAACATGAGTTTGAAATCTTGGGCCTCGCGCCGGGCGCGCGGATGAAGATGAGCGAAGAGTGGGTACACGTCATGCGCCGACTGTGGCGGGAGCAAGACGTCTCCTACGCCGGCGCTTTTACGAACTTCGAACACGTGACCCTAGAACCGAAACCAGTTCAACCTGGCGGCGTGCCGATTTGGCTCGCCTCCAACAACGTCGAGCCCGGACTCAAGCGTGTCGGCCGGCTAGGCGACGGCTGGCTCAACAACATCAAGAGTCCGGCCGTGTACCGTGAGTGCTGGGAGAAAATCCGCGGCCATGCAACGGATGCCGGTCGCGATCCGAATTCGATTCATCCCGCCATTTATTTTACCTTAGCTGCCGGAGGTAAAGAGGCTGTCGTCGAAGGACAGACTTTTCTTGCCCAATATTACAACCGGTCCTACGAGGCAGTGGCCAACGCGATGCTTTGCGTTACCGGCTCTTGGGACGAAGTGATCGATTGGATGGAAAAATATATTCAGGCTGGCGCGCGCACCGTCGTGCTTCGTTTCGCCGCGCGTGACCAGCTTGCCTATCTCGACGCCTGCGCCGAGGCGCTCGCCCGGCGTGGGTTGCTTGTCAAACCCTAGCCGCTTTTTAAAAAAAGATTTTATTCCCGATTCCGCAGTTGCGATCGACAGAAAGCGCGAGACGGAATCCTTGCACAGCAAAGTCGATGGGTTTTTGCCTCTGAGCAGACATCGATCAACACTGCTTGGTGGGATACTAAGATGATGACAACGATGTGCGAGAAGGCAAGAATGACTTTGAAACTTCACAGTCGGACGCCTTCGCTGCTCCAGGATTCCGCCTCGCTCCCGACATTTTCGGTTTAACTGCGGAATCCGGGTTTATACGAAAGATCGCGCCGGAGCGGAAAGCAAGCTCTTGAGCGAAATCAAAGGGAGCGCGGTCCAGAAAGTACTTGACAGCTCATAGCGGGTGATGAAATAAGCAGTACGCCTCCATAATTTCCCAGCCGAACAGGGTTGGGTATCAATTTCGGTCTCGCATTCCATAACCCAATTCAGTTCGTGAGTAATTTCGCGTTTAGGAGGCGTCGTAAGCTGAATCTGAGCGGATGGTATGGACAAATTCGCGCCCATGGGTGAAGAAATCCTGACCAATCGGGAAGTCGCCGACCTGCTAAAATTACACCCGAAGACCGTCAATAAACTTGCGATCGCCGGAAAGTTGCCGGCTTACAGGATTGGTCGGCAGTGGCGGTTTCGGAAATCGGAAGTCTTAAAACTCTTAGAGAAGCGAGATACCTAAATTTGCACGACCGCCATTGGTGCAGAACAAAACGCAAGTTCATACACCCAAGGGTCAGGAAGATTGGGTCGCCGGCCGCGTCTTAAGTCCTCGGATCTTGATCGGATAGCCTATCGGCTGCCTTTTGATTGTGCGTAAGAAAGATGACAAAATCATATCGGGGATTAAGTAGGATGACGCATGAATAGGACTGTGTACAACAGGGACCAAAGGGGGAATCATATGGCTCGATTCAAAGGGCTTTGCTCAATTCTATTTTTGACAGGGACATTGGTGGTACTATGTAGCTCGGCTGCATGGACGACTGAAGGCATAATTTCGAAAGTTCCCGACCCATCTGGAACGTTTTGTAATCTGAAGTTTCCCGCTATTAAGGAAGAAACGCTCAGTTCGAATCGACCGGTTCTTAAAGATCCGAGCGAGGGCGATATTGTCGATTTCTACGGCCCTTGCGATCACGACCCCCTTGGGAAAGAGGAAGTTCAACGGCAATTAGGAGATATTCAACGAGAAAAGCATCGAATATTTGGCGACCAGTGATATAAACAGAGGCCAAGGAAACCGTTTTGTTGAAAGGCCATAACCTAAAATAGCTAAGCATTTCTTTATTGTACTTATTGTAAACGGCGCTCGAAGCCGGCTTTATTACGAAGAGCTTACGGCCCTCCATCAGGCGTGGGGGGTTTGGTAAGACATCCTTTCGAGTCGGAATGCGGCTCAGGGTTTTCATAAACGTTTGTCCCTCGGCAGACAGAATGTAGTCGACATAGAGTCGCGCCGCTGCTGGGTGAGAATTTTTCGCAGTCACGGCTATGGCGATGGGATAGACAAACCAAGGATCGAGGGGCACCCAGTCGATGGGTGCTCCGGTTTTTTTGAACTCCTCCACCCCAGTGGGATACTGCGAGACCAGCAACGGAAACTCGCCGGCCAGCATGAGCTGATTCATCAGTGATGAGCCGATTCGCGCCTGAACATTTTGCTTGCTCAAGGCTTCCATGTACTTGTGTCCTTTTTCCTCGCCCATCATCTGCAACATCGCGAAATACCACTCCGTGTGGCTGAGCACAAAACCCATCTTGCCTTTCCATTTCGGCAATAGCAGGTCCTGATAGCTGGCCGGTACCTCGTCGGGCTTCAACATGCGAGTGTTGTAAGCCATCGTCAACGCATTGAGATACATCCCGTTCCAATAACCATCCTTGTCCCGGAGCGCTTCGATGTAGGCTTCGCGTTCGGGAGAGTAGTATCGGGCCAACAGTCCTTTCTCGACTAAATTCATGATGGGAAAAACGCTGGATTGATAAATGTCGGCGAGATAAGTGCCGGTGCGAACTTCGAGCAGGTACTTGCTCAAGAGCGCATCTTTCCCGCTGCTCAAGAACTCCATATTGACGAACGGGTATTTTTTCTCGAAGGCCGCTTTCAACGCTTTGGCATCCGACGCGTTGGACGAAACATAAACCATCAGTTTGCCTTCCTTCTTGGCATCCTCGATGAGCTTTGTCCGATCGGTCGATTGGCCCTGAGCCTGGACAATTGCAGGCAAAGCAAAGATCTGAAGGGCGAGCATCAGTGAAATGATTGCTTTCATAAAGTTTCTCCTAGCAATGCGAAGCAGGTAAAACCGACGCAAACAGAAAAGGGCGACAAGGTGCGTCTTTTCATCAAGAGGACTTGTTTCTATCTGCGCCGAACTGAGGTGCGTATAACTCGCGTGCAGCGAGGTTGTCAAACTTCACGGACAAAAGAAGCAACAAAGATTTGGGCATTAGGGTTGTCGTTAGCTTGACAACCTGTTGGGAACTGCATATGGATGGGCCGTTTCTAGAACTATGTTCAACAAACCGGAACAACGACCTCCACCGTCTTGGGAATTTGCGACCTCTTTGGACAAAGCATGCGATGTCCTGAGTTGCTTTACCAGCTTGAAACCCACTTGGGGAATCTCAGAGCTGTCGCGAAATCTTGGCATTCCCAAGAGCGGTATTTTTCGGATCGTCAAGACCTTTGAAAAAAAGGGCTTCTTGAGACGCAAAGCACCCTCAACGGATTTCGAGTTGGGATATCGTATCTACGAACTCACTGGCGCAGCGACCGGAGAGGGGAAGTGGCTTTGCGAGAAGGCTGCACCCTATTTGTGGGAAATCCATCAGGCCAGCGGTTTTACGGTTTCGCTGCGCGTGCTCGAGGGCGACAAGCTTGTCGTGCTCGACAGAATTGAAGGCAGCCATCCGCTGAAAGTCGTGTATCCTGTCGGGGCGCACTTGCCGTGCAATCACGGCGCCGCGGGAAAATTGTTGCTTGCTTATCAACGGTCGTCTGATGAAATCCAAGGCCTTCTTCGGGCAGGTAAAATTCAACGCCTTACGGAAAAGACCAAAACTGATTTCGGGGAATTGGAAGCGAGTTTTAAGAAAGTGCGTCGCCTTGGTTATTCGATGACTCGAGGCGAAGCGTTACTCGGCGTCATAGGGCTTGCGGTGCCAGTCAAGGGTCGGGATGGCCAAGTGAAAGCCGCATTGGCATTGACCACGCCCGAATCGCTTTGTTCCGCGAAAGGCGTCAAAGAATTTCTTCCCGTCATGAAACACGCAGCAGAGAGATTATCCCATGATTTAGGCTATCGAGAACAGCGGTTAGGTGGCACATAAAACTTATGTGAGGGGCGACTTACTGAAGCTTCCGCCGTGTTGTTATCTAGTAACGTGTTGGACGACGACTACCGCAATGCGCCAAGGTCCTTGAGATCTTCATTTGCAGGCTGCTCAAAAAGATCTCAGAGGCGAGGCGCGCGAAAAATCGATCCTTCGGCTTTCGCTCAGGACAGGCTAGGCTGGAGGCGTACTTAACCTGTACGTTGGAGCGAGTCGATTGAGCGCAACGAAGCATATGAGTCTTTTTCAGCGGCCTGCTTAGGAGGAAGAGTGTGGCATTGAAGATTGAGTTAGGAAAGAAAAGCTCGGCAGAGGAGGCCAAGGCCATTGTCGATGAGCTTTATCGACAGGTGCGCGAACGATGGGAAGCGAAGGTAAACCAGACTTCGTTTATGCAACAATTGACATCGGGCAAGCTACCGATGAAAGTGCTGCAAACTTTTTTCCGGAACTGGGGCGCCTATACCATCGAGATCAACACCTTGACCGCCTGTACCTATCATCGGAATCTCACTTTCTTTAAAGTTCATCGTGATCTGATGGGGCCGATGGGAGAGAAAATCGCCGACGAATTTATCCATCCAAAGCCTCCCGGTCACTTTCTGGTCATGCTCCAGACGGCGAAAGCCTTCGGTCTGACTGAAGAGGAGATTTTTTCAACCCCAATGCTTTCCGAGTTTCGCGCAAAGATCGATTTCATGCGCAGCATCGTTTACGAAGGAACGACAGCGGAGTGGTATGCATCGGTGACTACGGAAGAGCAGATTGGCCATTGGTCTGCGGTTTGTTACGAAGCTCTGACGACCCATTATGGCTTTGACCGGGAGAAGGCGACTTACTTTGCAACTCATGTCGAGGCGGATTTGGAAGAGCACGAAGAAGGAGTCATGGGCCATGCGAGTTTTAATCGGTGCGCATTGCAGCGGCTGCTCGAAAGCGGAATGGCGGACGAGCGGCCGACCTATGGTGTTGAATACTGCGCCATGACTTCCGTGGATCTTCATGGCGTCATGCTGCGGGCGGCTATGGAAGCGACTCGGGGGAGCTAGCACGCAATATTTGCCGATATCAACGGTGTGGTTGTCGAAGGTTTGGTGATGCCCGAGGAGCAGCTCAAGGGCTAGCTGGACAAGGCAAGCAGCAGGGGCGAGATCGCGAAGCCATTGGCGGTCGGCGATGCTTTCGATCTCTCGTTGATACGAAGCTTGAAGTAACTGACCTGGTCGAAACGGGACGATAAAAAGCTTTAATACATCTCACGTGGGAGATAATGATGAGCGCTATGCAACGACCTATTTTGTCCTTTGCCGCGGGCTATCACCTGCGGGCCAAACCTCTGTGCGACGGCCGCGTGAAAATGGAAAACTTCGAGCTCAAAGCGGTTGCCTTCGAAGAAGACGGCAAGGGCCACGAGGAGTTTCTGAGCGGCAAGTATGACACTGGAGAGTTTTCTCTCGCCAACTATCTGGCGCTAAAGAGCCGCGGCGAACCGTTTATGGCCATTCCGGTGTTCCCCAACCGCAAGTTCCGCCATTCCTATATTTTTGTGCATGAGGATTCGCCGCTCAAGGCACCGGCACAGCTCAAAGGCAAACGCGTGGGCGTTCCAGGTTGGCTCAATACCGCCGGCCTGTGGGCCAGAGGCATCCTCAGCGACGAATACGGCGTGAAAGCGCAGGACATTCACTGGATCGCGCGGCGCAAGCCGGCGCTGGAGCTGTCTTTGCCGGCGGGAACACAACTCGATGCGATACCGGGAGAAGGCTCGCTGGCCGCGCGCCTCCTGAAAGGGGAGTTCGATGCCATCATCGTTCCGGACTTTCCCGAGGAAGAAGGAATACGGAGACTGTTTCCCGATTCCAAAGCGGTGGAACAGGATTTTTATCGCCGGACCGGGATATTTCCCACGAGCCATGCCATTACCTTCCACAAATCTTATTTGGACAAACATCCTACCGCGGCGCAGGAGATGTTCAATGCTTGCTACGAAGCCAAACAGCTGGCATTGCGAGATGACGCCGATGCGACTTACTCGAACTTTGCCTGGAATCGCCAGGTCTGGGAAGAGCAGAGAGCGGTGATGGGCCCTGATCCATGGAAGTACGGCATCAAGGGCAATGAAAAAGTATTGAACACGATAATACGTTACGCTGGAGAGCAGGGGTTGCTAAAGAACAGGGTGACGATCGAGGATCTTTTTGTGCCGATCAATGAGCCGCAGAGCTAAGTTCGGGCTGAGACGAGTTACTAGCCTTTTTTTCTGGGATGTCAAAAGGATCTTGAATCTGTCTCTAACGGCTTGAACGATTGAAACGTTTGGAACGGCTGGAACGATTCAGGAGCGTCGGGGAGGAAACAATTCATGGTCATGGTGGAAAAGGAACAGCACCTGAAGATGCGGATGGAGCATATCCGTTTCGGCAAGGAGGAATTGGAGCGACGACGGAAATCTCCCGTGCACATTCCGGCCGAACATGTGGCGGCCCAGCTCAAAGACCACTATCACGTGTACATCGTCGATCCGCGGCTGGGATTCAATCAAAGAACATTTCGGTTTTGGATCAACTATCGCGCCCTGGGCGAGGAGATGGAATACAGCGGCAAGCAATTGGGACATCGCCACACCGTGGAGGCAGTGATCTACATCCAGCAAGGTCACGGCTACAGTGTTATCGACGGCGTCAAATACCCTTGGGAGGCCGGTGATCTCATCTGTGTGCC
>Ga0209799_1000194_pt1 | contig 11097 bp, 12 predicted proteins | sample PanSoiPlo36MoBio_FD_188324 | JGI IMG/M metagenome (GOLD analysis project Ga0209799, IMG submission 188324) | Tropical forest soil microbial communities from Panama analyzed to predict greenhouse gas emissions - Panama Soil Plot 36 MoBio (SPAdes)... | ecosystem: Environmental > Terrestrial > Soil...
GCAGGATTGAGCAAACGGACAGTTCGACGCTCGGCCTCTTCCATGCTGACGACTTCGCCGGCGCGCATCAAGCTCTCGTAAACATCCTGCCATTTCCACAGATACGGCTGAACCGTAGTCTCCGGGTACGAAGCATAACTTTCGAGACCCAACTGCCAATGCCCTCCGAGATTTTTCTTGGCCATGTCTCGGTTGAGAGACTCAACGCTATCCGCGACAACAGGTTGCTTCATTGTCTGCTCCTACATTCTGTTCAAAGTTCAAGGTGTGGAGCGGGGACGTTGAACATTGAACTTTGAACATTTGAACATGTTCTCATCTATCCCAACGCTCCGATCTCTTGCATGCTGGCATCGAAAGTTATGTTTTCGTTTTGGCTCATGTCTCTGATGATCCAAATGGGATCTTTGCCTTGTCGAACGGCGTCGATGGATTCTTTGATCATGTTGCGCAGCATGATAACGCCCTGGTCCGACGCCCCAAGATGTTCTTTGGTCCGGTCATAGATTGGCCCCTGACTCTCCTGGGCTACGCGATCCTGATCATGTGACGCAATACCCCACCAGCCGTCTTCGACACGTGTATAGACGCCGGGCTGGTCGTTCTCAAAGCCGAGAGTTTTCATGATGAAAGGTTTCGTCCTTTCTTCTTGGTTGTACGGATAGAATCTCAGCCAGAAAGTCATCGTATTCGTGTCGTCCATGGGAACACGGAAGCGAATCGCGTGGTCGGGTATGCGGCCGCGGCGCGCCGTGGTGTGTCGCGTGTGCGATGGAAATACCCAGTGCGAAAGCTTCGGCTTGGTCACGCCGGGCACATGCATGGAGATTTTGGCGCCGTAGCGGGTTCTCTCCCAGCCGATCACCGGTCGCTTCAACGCCATGTGCGGATATTCGGGAGCATGAAGCGCGACGAGATGCGTCTGATCCACTGAATTTTCCGCCCGCTGGAGCCAATTGCAAAAGTCATGGCCCGCTCCGACGTGCCGTTCACCGTCCTCCCTAAGAAATAAATCATACCGTGGGAGTAACGGCGCCGGTTCCGGTCCGATGTAGGCGAAGACGAACCCGCCGATCTCCTGGACTTGGTAAGCTGAATGTCGAACGCGGTTCTTGAAAGTATTGTCTTCAGGTTCTGCCGGCTGCTCCAGGCATTTTCCACTGACATCGTAGAGCCAGCCATGATAACAACACCGGATGCCAGCGTCCTCGACCCGGCCGAATTCCAAGGATGTTCCACGGTGCGAACAGTGGAGGCCTAAGATTCCTAGTCTGCTGCTGCCGTCGCGGAAAAGAACTAAATCTTCACCGAGTAATCTGACTTTAGTCGGCTCTCCTTTGGGCGTCACCAGCTCAGTAAAGTCCACCGGCCACCAGTATCGCCTGAGCATCTGTCCCGCGGGCGTTCCAGGTCCGACTCGGGTCAGCAATTCGTTTTCTTCTTTTGATAACATTGACCTGCCTCCCGACTCTCAACAGTGATTGTTAGAATCACCTCTTCTTATACAAGCTGTCAATGTATCCGCTCTGGTCCAGCTCTTTAATAAAAGTCATATCGACAAAGTCCTCAGGCTTGGCCGCCCTTGCCTTGGGATCGGTCTCGGCCAGCGGATCTAAGATGTTCTTGAGACCTTCCAGGGTCGGGTATTGTTTCGGAGGAAGCTTTCGGTCACTGCTAGCATCATCATAGGTTTTTTCCAGGATTTCCTTGTCCTGCGAACCGAGGTATTTCACAAGAACATTCATACCGGCCACGCGATCTGTCTTAATTCGGTGGACAGCCTCGATCTGAGCCTTGATATATTTCTTGACGACCTCAGGATTTTCCCGAATGAATCGGCGAGTTGTTGCCACACCGGTGCTCTGAGTGGGAACGCTTATCTGCGTTAGAGTGTAAAAGCCATTTTTCTCGCCGACGAAGCTGTCGGGCGGGTTGAGCAAAGCGGCTCGGACTTTTCCCGTCTGCAAGGCAGTCAGGCGATCCGGAGGCGCTCCGATCTGCACCATTGTGACATCCTTCACCGGAGTTAGGCCGAGCTTCTTTAGCGCCAAGCGAGCGACAAACTCGGACTGGCCGCCGAAGGTTGAGACGGCAATGGAGCCTCCTTTGAGCTGCTCAGCGGTTTTCATATCTGATCGACTCATAAGCCAGTAGTCCGCGACCACGGCTCCCCCGGCGATCATAACCGCATCAGAGCCCCTGAGGCTTGCACTCACGACCGGCGGGCCAGTCACCTGAGTGATCGGGGTTTCCCTAGCTAGCAGGGCCATCACCGCCGTGGTGCTGCCTCTGAAAAAAACCAGCTCGACATCCAAACCGTTTTGGCGAAATATTCCCGCTTCTTTGGCCATCCAAGCGGGAAACTGCGCTGAGCTGATTGAACCATAACCAGCGATCAATTTAGTGAGCTGAGCCGAGGCAACAGAGGAAGAGGATAACAGTAGGCTAACTGCCAAGACTATTAGTTTCAATGGATTCTCCTTTGCCGACTGAGATGATTGGACATAGTCAATTGCTACTGCTTCAGGATCTTCGCCAGATCTTCTTTGAATTGCAGACCTTCCGCCGAGTCTCCTTTGAGATAATACGATATGGATTCCTTGGGCTCTTGGACCTGGATACGATTATCACGGAGATATTTTGCCATCACCGTTCCCTCTACGAGATGAGAACTCCGGGATTCGTACTTTTGCAGGACAGCTTGCGCTTCCTTGGAAGTCATGAAAGCAACGAAAAGTTTTGCCAGATTCGGATGCGGGGCATTTTTAGGAACGCCCAGTTGAAAGTAATCGGTATTGATTGGATTCAGGCCAGGCACAGCGACCAGAGGCGCTCCCTTAGCCTGCCACGTCCACATCGCTCCCAGCGCGTCGCCGATATTCGCCATGATGGGAAATTCTCCGCTGACGATGCGCTCCTCTTCGCTGTAGCGCAACCTTCCGCCGCTCAGGGCCACCACTTTGCGCGCAAAATCTTTTACCTTTTCTTGTCCCCAGACCAGCGACAGCTCTGCAAGCCATGCGACGTAGGGTGGGATCGCCATCTTTCCCGCCCAGGCCGGGCTCAAGCGGGGATCGACCAAATCGGTGTAGCTCTTCGGTGCTTTGTCCTTGGGAATCAAATTGGAATTGTAGATGATCCCGTTGGGCGACGTATAGACGAGCACCCCCTCTCCGGGAAAGATCTCCATCTCCTTGGTGACCCAAGGAAATATTCCCGAATAGTTCACGGTCTCGAGCGCGTTCTCTTTGTGGAGCAGCGCGAAGTGAGATTGAGAACCGAGATACAGATCCGTTGAAGACTTTCTGCCGGCCTTAAGTTCGGTGATGAGCCGCGCCGCTCGCGCATTCATATCAGGACCGGCGGCAAAATTAACGTGCGCTTTCAGTCCGTATCTTTTGTTAAAGCCTACCTCCAGCTCAGCCAGGCCTTTTCGGCCGCCAAAAGTTTGCGCTCCGGCGACAAAGACAATCTCGTCTCCTTCTTTTTTTGCATTGCTAATGAGTTGTTCAGTGGTTTCCGCCGCGCGCGCTGGACAATTTGCCACCAGCAGTAGAAACATCATGAGCGCAAAAATCATCCGCGTGCATCTCATTTTCAACTCATCCTTTCACAAGTCTTTGACTTCTAGTTCCAAGCGTTCAAGCTGTTCAACCGCTTCGCTCCGTTCAACCGCTACGCTCAGTTTCAAACGTTTTGAACGGCTTGAACCGTTTGAACAGTGATAACCCGCGCGCCAATTCATCAAGACGCAAAGAGTACCAGCTACGGTGCCTGCTCTGCTGGCATGCGATAAGGCAGCCCCTTGGTTGCCAATTCCGCTTTGAAGTCTCTCCGAACCCGCGGGTCTTCCAAATCAAAGTCAACGAGGGAACCGCCCTTTCGGATACTAACCATCGGCCCTTCTCTCGACACGGTCCGCCGAAAGCCGACCGGATTCTGACCCCCGCTGGGACGCAGCGCCAACTGACGTACCGGCTTTTGGTCTGCGCTTCCCGTGCCGAAATGTTGGTGAAACCAACCTGTGCCCGGGCTCACCACCGCCCCTTCCTGCCAAGGCGCCCTTATGACCTTGTCTTCGTTCCCCTGTTCGTATGGGCGAATTCCGGCTTGCCGTGGCCACATCAAGGTGTAGCCACTCCCGCTGACAATATACAGCACCGCCCCGCCTCCATGAGCGTGTGCTTTATTGTATTGCCCCGCCGGCCATTCCGCGAAATGGCCCTCCAGGGTATTGCCGACCAAGTTATGACTCATAAACTTGAAGCCACCGCCCTTCCATCGTCCAGCCGGTAGGGCAACGTGGTCGGAATCTGGTATGAAGGTCGCCCGCCACGTTGTGCCGCCTCCTTCCTCGTCGCCACCGCGGCCAACATGGACGACGTCCTCGGTCACCTTGAAGTAGTCGGGCGATCCATTGTACCGATCGGCAAATACGAAATCGCACTCGAAGATGAACTTGGGGTTGTGGAACTGGTCCATGATAATCGGAGCGTTAGTCTCCGCCAGAGCCAGAGCGGGTTCGCGGCCATCATTGATCAGCCGATGCGGCACGTTCAATGGAATCCCAAACAGATCTCCCTTCCGCCACCCAAAACGGTGCGTTTTTCCGTCAGGCGCCACTACTTCAGTAGAACCTGATCCGGCGAGAATATAATAGATTTCCTCGTACATATGATGCTCTGTCTTGAGGGCATCGCCCGGGAAAATCTCCACCACATACAGCGCCGTAATATCCTCCAGCCCGTAAAGCTGAATGAAGGCGCCCTTCCCGCCTAGTCTTTTCCAGGGACGGCGCTCGGTTTCACGCACGTCGGCAACGTACCAACCCTCCACAATCGGGATACCTTCGCTCTCCACGAACCGGTCATAGGCGGTTTTTAGCGGTGACTTGGTTCTGCTCATATCATCCATACGCTCTCCCTACTGCTTCATGATTTTGGCCAGCTCCTCCTTTAGTTTAAGCCCGGCGGCTTCGCCCTGGAGATAAAAGTCGTTTTGTTGCTTGGCATCAAGAACCTTAATCCGATTCTCCTGGAGATATTTTGCCATCATCGTCCCCTCCACGAGGTGGGAACTGCGAGACTCGTATTTCTGCAGTACAGCCTGGGCTTCTTTGGAAGCTATAAACGCGACGAACAATTTCCCCAGGTTTGGATGTGCGGAGTTCTTGGGCGATCCCAACTGAAAATAATCGGTAAGAATAGGCGTTGAGCCCGGCACCGAGATTAGAGGAGCACCCTTGGCCTGCCAGCTCCACATCGCCTCGACCGCCGATCCGATGTTTGCCATAATCGGAAATTCGCCGCTAACAACTCGCTCCTCTTCGCCGTAGCGGAGCCGTCCTCCACTCAAGGCGACCAGCTTCCGGGCAAAGTCCTTGACCTTTTCTTCGCCCCAAATCAATGAAAGCTCCCCAAGCCATGCAATCGAATTAGGTATCGCCAACTTTCCCCCACGTCGAAGTCAAACCGGCATCAACCAGATCTTCATATCGTTTGGGCGCTTTGGTTTTGGCGACTAAGTTGGAGTTATAGATGATTCCGTTGAGAGAGGTGTAGACGAGAACCCCTTCGCCGGGAGAAATCTCCATCTCTTTCGTTACCCAGGGAAATATTCCAGACCAGTTGACGTTCTCTAGAATCTTTTCCTGGTGAAGCAACGCAAAATGAGATTGGGAGCCGAGAAAAAAATCCGTTGAGGATTTTCTGCCTGCTTTCGCCTCGGTGATTAGCCGCGCGGCCATCGAGGACATTTGCGGCCCTGCTGCGAAATGGATCCGGGCCGTCAAGCGGAATTTTTTGTTGAAGGCCGCTTCGAGCTCGGTCAATCCCTTTTTTCCACCGAAGGTCTGGGATCCGGCAACAAAAACGATCTCGTCTCCCTCCTTTTTCGCAGCGGCGATGATTTGCTCTACGGTCTCGGCCGCGACCGAAGGAACCGCTGCAGCCAGAGCAACCGCCAACCCGAATATCGCTGCGCAGACGAATCGGGCCCGAGATCGGTTCATTTATAACTCCGCCGGATTAACTTTGTACTCGCCTGGCACCAGGCGAATGATTTCGTTCTTCGCGGCATCTCTAATGACGCCTACGGGGTCTTTTCCTTTCTCCACCGATTCGATGCATTGCTTGAATAAGCGCCTCAGCAGAATGACACCTTCGTCAGATACACCCAAATGTTCCGCTGTGCGGTCCAAGACCGGTCCTTGACTCTCCTGTGCGCAGCGGTCCTGATCCCCGCGCGCAATCCAACCCGTCTCCTCGTCCCAGCGATATTTGCCCGGAATGCTATCGCCGAGACCTTCGTGTTGTCGATCTTCGGGGATCTTCGCCGCTACGTTGCCGTCGACCCTGGGAGCGAAGTAGAGCGTGAAGTGCATGGTCGTAGTCTCATCCACCGCAACGCGCCAGCGGAGCGCCTCGTATCCTTCGTGGGTAGCGGCAAAAGCAGCCGGATGGTCTTCCGGCAGATGATAACCGACTTTGTTCATGTTGGGCATGAGAAACAAACTTATGGTTCTGAAGTATTCGTGTCCCACTCGGCGTGTAAAGGTATCACGAATGCCAAAATCGGTGACTTCAGAAGTGAGCTTTTCTTCTCTCCAGTGGCGGGTCTTGGGAGTTCGATGGAGCCACTTGAAATGGTGCTGATCCACGCTGTTCTCCACCATCTGTAGATAGTTGCAGTGGACCAACCGCGCGCTCAACGATCGCACTCCGTCCTCTCGAACGAGCGCATCATAGCGAGGCAAGAGCGGCGCTGGCTCGGGACCGAGGTAGGCAAAAATGATCCCGGCCAGTTCTTGAACCTTGTAAGCGCGTTGACGAATGCGATCTTTAAAGCTGCTCTCTGGCGGTTCACCCGGTTGCTCCAACACCCGCCCATCAACATCGTAAAGCCAACCATGGTAGCAACAGCGCAAGCCGCCGTCCTCGATATGGCCGAATTCGAGGGAAGTTCCACGGTGCAAGCACCGCAGCTCGAGTATACCTAGCCTGCCGCGGTCATCGCGGAAAAGAACCAGGTCTTCACCTAGAAGCCGTCTGCGCTTGGGTCTACCCTTCAGTTCCGAAGAAAAACCAATGGGATGCCAATAGCGCCTTAGCATCTCGCCGCCCGGCGTTCCCGGACCAACCCGAGTAAACATTTCATTTTCAGCAACACTTAGAGCCATGATTCTTTCCTTCCTTTATTATTGCGGTGATTTCAATTTGCACTGGAACACTCAGCAAATTCTGATTAGACCGCGCCTCGGAAACATCGGTTTTATCCGAAACCGTTTGGGGCGAAAAATATCTGATAAGACAGTTTTGTGTCAACTTGAAGTCGGGACTTGGTCACGCGGTCAAAATGACTAGACCGATTGTCTCCGGGGATGATTTTTCCGAGGAGAACGCGGGGATAAGGACATCTAGGTCATTTACGGAAAGACTTGAAGGACTTCTTGGACGGCTTCAGAAAAGTAGCCCAGACGATCATGGCAATACCGCAAACGATAAGGGTCCCACCCAGCCCCGGTATCGAGAATGTTAGTACGGCTCCGAGCCCGAGCAGCCACAGTCCGATTGTAGTCGGGCTCATCAATCGCTTGGGACGTTTTGTTTGCTCACTTTTCTGAATCCTCTCCGTCTCTTGCTCAACAATCGTGGCGGCAGCCTTCTTGATTTCTTCCTGGAAAGCGGCCTCTTGCTCTCGACTCAAAGTCGTCCCCCGCTTGATCCTCTCGATCTCTTCTTCCCGCTTTTGCCGTTCTGAATTCATCGATCTAAAACCACTTTTTCTAGGGCGAAGGATTTAGCCTAAAGTGATACTTCCAACCTAGATCCCTTTGCCGAATCATCTCTGGTGAGGTAACTCTTCACGGCTCTGTTCATAGGTTGATTTCAAATCAGCTTTAGCATTAGCGCGGTTTTTCCGCACAGAAATAAGCCAGCATCGCCGACACTGGCGCGCACCAAATATCTTCGGACCGCCGCACCTCGGGCATCGGTAAGTTCGGGGATTCTTTCTACTGCGCTCCACCAGCTTCAGAGGAGTTAGCGTCAGTAGGATCTCGCGAATCTGTTTTTCAGTCGCGCGCTCCGGACACTCGATGCGATTTCGAAGCCAAGGCCAGAATAGCACAACACGTTCCGGCTTGGTTGCTTTGAGCATTTGAAGCTCTCGCCGAGTTCCGCAGCCGAGATCCCTTTGCAGTCGCGCGCACTTCATGATAGCCATACCGCTCATTTTCATCGGACACCAGATCATCCCGGTCGGATAGACAGAACGCACCGCCGGAGACGAGTCAACTTTTCTAAGCGCGGGCATTGTAAGGAACTCTCCACGATTGTCTGAGATCTATGAGCTATCCAATACCTCAGACTGATGCTGACGGCAAGACACCAAAAGCGATTTGGCGGTCTTAGGTTTTTAATTTTATGCTGTCGTCGTGAAGAGGGAAGAAGGCCGAGGTACGAAACATGAAACAGGAATTGCTGCGTCTATCGGCCGACCAATTCGTGGCGCTGATACTGGATAACGAGGTCACGGTGGGGGAGTTTGTCACGACTCCCCCACTCTCATGGACACGTTTAGTTCAGCGCAACGGTATCTTCCAGGTCGCTGGAGATTATCCTACCATTTTGAACGCGGCGCAAGCGAGGTTCGAGATGAGAAACTGGGATGAGGTGTCATTGCCGGCGATCATGCGCGGGTTGGAAGAACTGGACGACTCTGTAGATTATGTGATCTTCGGCAATAATGCGGGTCAAGGGCTACCGCTTGCTCAAAGCTTGGCGGTGCACTCAATCCGCAATCGCGCGGCGATCATTTACGCAAACAGCCTGCCGGAAAAAACCGCATACGAGAGGCTTGGCTATCGAACCTTCTTTCGCAGGAGTGAGACGGTCGCTCGACTGCTGGAGTTGGCAAAGAACACAAACCGTCCGCTTGCCCTCTGCTTTATCAATACGATTCAACACAACGAGCTTAACTACCACGATCCGTGAGAACCTCAGGCAGCCTAATTGGTTGCACTTCATGTTAGCTCAGTTGATGTGTCAAATACGGAGAAAGTTAACGAGGGGTACAGTCACTAGTTGAGTGGAGAGACAAATTCTTTTCTGACAAAGCCGATGAAGCCGGCATCAGCTATTTTTACCTTGAGCCAGTCCCCTTTATTTTCGACAATGTTCAGTTGGGTATCTTCGTCTACCTCGTGAACTGTTTTGGCTGAGAAGCGAGGATTCTCTCTGATAGCCACGGCGCGGTTTGTCCTAGCCACAATGAGCACTTCTTCTTTCTTTGGTTTGGCGCTATGAACCGTGGATGATTTGAGTGCACTCGGTTGAATAACATGAGGCGCCGACGGCAAAGCTGTTGGCGCGCGTTCACCCTCTGCGGAAATAGGCGCCTTGGTGGCAACACGCAGATCCGCTGCCGAGGTTTCGCCTTCCTGAGCGCTCCTGACCTTGCGTTCCCATTGAACCACCGTGTCCGGATCCATTCCTTTTGGGACGAACAATAGTGGCACCGTTATTTCCGCGGCTTCCACTCCTGCCTTCGGGAATTTCCACTTGTGAACATCGTCCAACACGGTTTTTGTGAAGGTCGAGCTCGTTACGTGTGAAGCCAATGAATCGACGCTGACGACTTTTCCCGTCGCATCCACTGTCAATTTGAGCAGGAGACTCCCCATCAAATCGCCGTGTGCGTCAGCCCATCGGCTGTAAGTCCGATGAAGCCTCGCAAGGTGTTGCACGGCGGCCTGTTCTAATATTTCTCGCGTCACTGCGGAATCCTTTTTAGCTTGTATGCTAAGACCGAAGGCATCCACCGCGAGAATCGCACTGTCAGAGTTTACAGGGCGAGCGCGCGATCCAATAAAAATTGGCAGCTTCGGTAATAGATGGCTTCGGCTCAAGAGCAAAGTCGCGAGAGGTAGCACCAGAATTCCAATCGCAACAACCGATAAGACCGCAATACGTGCGACGTTGTCGTTGCCGATACCGTTTTGTTTCCCGATCGAAACGGGCTCATCGACTGATTCAGTTTCGCTCTGCTGGAGTTCTGCATCATGAAATTGGCGCATGAATTCTTCCTCCTGGAAGCTGAGCATTTTCGCGTTTTTCCTTAGAATTAAGATTGGAGTTTGTACGATTAACCGCAAAAACGTGCTGATCGGTCTGTCAACTGAACATTCTTCTCAGCGCATAATTGGACAAGAAGTGAAATTGAATGACAGTCGGCAGATTATTCGTTTCTGTCGACTTATCAGGAAGGAATCAGCAACAGCTGTGCCAGCAAATCTCGACAAAAACAGCGCGAAAATCTTTAGAAGTAAGCTAAAGGACTGGAAGGAACAGAAAAGAGTAAGTCAATTCTAAACTATGGGTGAATCTTAGAATTAGCGCTTCTGATACTACGCACAACGCCGCTTGTCAGCTTCTTAAGCAAAATAGCCGCCCGAGAACTGTCGGATCGCGTTTTAGGGGAGGCAGAGGCCCGATATCTTCCGAGATCGGGCCTCTGGGCCGAAGGTGCAACTCCCCTCGGCCGAGCGAACTGGTGAGGTCTTTGGTTAGGCTAGCGGGTTGGGGTCTGTTGAAGCGATTGCCACACACTTCGCCTCTGGGCGTTCGACGCTTGGAGCTGTGAATAAACCGACGCAACTTGACTCTGTTGTGCCGAGTTCAACAACTGCCAGACCTGTTGAAAGACGTTTAATCTCGCTTGCTCCAGCTGACCTCGCAGAGCGTTTATTTGGCTTAGAAGTGCCGGGTCCGCCGTTCCGGTGGAAAAAAGCTGATCATTTAACTTTTGTCGCAGCGGGCTCAATTGGCTGAAAATATCCCGAAAAGTTGAGCGGTTAGCCTGCATGATTGAGTGGACTTGAGTCTTTTGATCAGCTGTAAGTTCGGCGGCTCTCATCAATACACCCAATCCCCCTCCTCTGCCGTGATGTCGCATCTCCTGTGCGCGGACCGGAGCGGCCACCAACCCGATTCCAAGCAATATTGCCACAACCAGACCGATATTTCTTTTATTGAGCTCCATAACATCCTCCTTATTTAAATTTAAAAGTCCTTGCTTGCCACTCCCATTCGATCGCGC
>Ga0209799_1000195_pt1 | contig 11075 bp, 10 predicted proteins | sample PanSoiPlo36MoBio_FD_188324 | JGI IMG/M metagenome (GOLD analysis project Ga0209799, IMG submission 188324) | Tropical forest soil microbial communities from Panama analyzed to predict greenhouse gas emissions - Panama Soil Plot 36 MoBio (SPAdes)... | ecosystem: Environmental > Terrestrial > Soil...
TGCTCGATGGGGTGCATGGCTGATCGGCCGCCGTAGCATCGCCTGCGCGTCGTCACGAGTCAAGACAGCCTCGCCGCCCTCTGCTACCCTGTGATCACCACTGCCCGAGGAGGCTCCATGCGATACCGGAAGAAAGCGATGATCGTGGCGCCGCAACCGGAAGCGGCCGAGGCTGGCGCGGACATCTTGAGAGCGGGCGGCAACGCGGTCGACGCGGCCATGGCGTGCGCGCTCGTCCAGGGCGTAGTCGATCCGTTCATGTGCGGCATCGCCGGTTTCGGCAGTTGCGCCATCGCCATGCCGGGCGCGGGCTTCCACGGCTACATCGACTTCCACGCTCCGGCGCCCCTCGGCGTGCGCCCCGACATGTGGGCGGACCGCATCGAGTCGGAGGCGCGCGACGGCTACGGCTTCATCCTGCGCGGGCGCGTGAACGACATCGGCTACCAGTCCATCTGCGCGCCGGCGAGTCTGCGGGCGTATCGGGACGCCCACCGCGAGCACGGCCGTCTGCCCTGGGAGCAGATCGTGGAGCCGGCCATCGCGTGGGCGGAGTCCGGATGGACGGTGCGGCCTCACGTTGCCTACTGGTGGCACGAGCCGGGGCAGATGGGCCGCGCCTCGGGCGCTGAGCGTCTCGCCTTCACCCCGGCCTCGCGAGCGCTCTATTGCCGTCCCGACGGAACGCCCAAGCAGGTGGGGGACCACGTGGTTAACCGCGATCTCGGCCAGACCCTGCGCCTGATCGCCAAGCACGGCGACGAGGTCTTCTACGAGGGCGAGATCGCGCAGGCCATCGTGGAAGACATGCGTCGCCACGACGGCCTGCTCGGGGCGGCCGACCTGCGCGAGTGGAAGACGGTGCGCAACACGCCACTGTGGGGCACCTATCGCGGTTACCGCGTCTCGAGCAATCAGCCTCCCGGGGGCGGGGTGATGCTCATCGAGATGCTGAACATCCTCGAGCGCTTCGCTCTGGGCACGCTCGAGCACAACTCGGCCGAGTACATCCGCGTGGTGGCCGAGGCGATGAAGCGGTCCACCGTCGACAAGGATTGCCACGTGGGGGACCCGCGCTTCGTCGACGTGCCGGTGGATCGGCTCACGAGCAAGGACTACGCGGCGGGGCTCGCTGAGGAGATCCGGCTGGGCAAGAAGGCAGAGGTGCCGCGCTTCAACGCGGGCGGCTCGCCGAGCCGCGACACGACGCACGTGTCCGTGATCGACGGCGAGGGCAACTGCGTCGCCATGACGCATTCGCTCGGTATGCCCTCGGGCGTGGTCACCGAGGGTCTCGGCTTCATGTACAACGGCTGCATGGGCGTGTTCGACCCGCGGCCGGGCCGGGCCGGCAGCCTTGCCCCGGGCAAAGCGCGCTTCAGCTCCGTCGTGCCGTCCATCGTGTTCGAGGGCGAGCGTCCGCACATGGTGATCGGCGCGCCCGGGGCGACCCAGATCGCCATGGGCGTCCTCCAGGTGCTCCTGAATGCCATTGACTTCGACATGACCATGGTGGAGGCGGTGAGCGCGCCGCGCTTCTCCGCTACCAGCAATGCCATCGACGTGTCGAATCGGATCCCGCGCGGTGTCGAGCGGGAGCTGACGGCACAAGGATACGAGGTCGTCCGCAGCCCCCGCACGTACGGCTTTGCCTCCGTGCATGCCCTCCGGGTCCATGCGGACGGCCTCGATGGAGGCGCCGATCCCGGCCACGACGGCGTCGTGCTGGCGGTGTAGACGCGTGCGATCCACGGTCCGCACCAAGGTGGGCGGTCCCGCGAAGGCGAGACGCAGGAGCCGTCGCGTCCTCGTCGGGCTCGCCGTGCCGCTCCTCCTCGCCGCCCTCGCCTGCGGCGCGGGCGCTGCGGAGAGCCAGCTCGACCGCGGCCGCCACGCCATCCTGAGCCTGACCGGCTGCTTCCTCGTGGACTACAGCTACGTCGAGACGGAGAGCCTCAAGCCGGGCTACGTCAAGGACGCGCGCGTCTACGACGTCAACCGAGACAAGTCGGTCAAGGAGTGGATCACCGCCGAGACGCTGTCCCCGACGCACATCCGCCTCCGGCGCATCCTGTTCTTCGCCGATTTGAATGGCGCGCCGCGGCCGGGCACGGAGATCCGGCACCAGTCGGAGGACTGGGAATACGACGCGGCCTTCCTCTATGATTTCACGGCGCCGCAGACGTGGCAGGTGAAGGACCTGCGTGCGACTCCCGGGCTGTGGACGAGGCGCATCACCAACCTCGACGACGGCCTGCGGTACCAGTGCGCCGCGACGTGGTCCCTCGATACCGCCTATCCAGACTGGTCGTGCCGCAACTACGCGCCGATTCCCGGCCGCGAGAGCCGCGACATGCGCCGCTCGGACTACAACGCGCTGGAGCGGCAAAGTCGGATCGTGGCCTATGGCGGGAGCTGGCTCGAGCGGCAGGACAACGTGAAGATCGCGGACGGCGATTTAGGTCGGGTTCCCCTCGCGCGCGAGACGGGCAAGAACTGGTACGTGCGGCTGCCCGATTCGGAGTGCGCTTCCGCCAAGGCCTTCGCGGCCCCTCGCGAAGCCTTCTGGACGCTCCTCCGCGAGACTTGGGACGGCGTCCTCGACGGTCGCGGGCCCTTCGTGGAGAAGACGCCGGCAGGCGCCCCGCCGCGCTTCGTTCGGATGTTCGAGGTCGAGGAAGACTACGTCGGCCGCGATCTGCCCGAACCTCTCCGGAGCGCCGCCCGCCAGCGAATCCTCGCCGTGATCCAAGACTACCGAGCCCACTAGCCCGGACTGTTCTGTTCAGGAGCCTGGACTGATCAGGCGTGCCGCACGTCCAACCGGGGCGGGTGGCGGCGGGGGCGGGGGTGTGCTCCGGCGGAGTGGGACCCCCGCGTCCTGTGCGCAGCCCGCAGGGCTGCGATTCAGGCGTGTGGGTGACGGAGCTGGAGCGCACCCCCGCCCCCGACGACGGGCCCCGCTCCGCCTCGCGCTCCGAAACATGCGTGAATCGTGCAAGGCTACGCATCACGCTTGACGGCGGCCAGCCCTCGGCCCACTATCGAGCCTCGACCATGAAGCCTCTCGACGTCGGACGCGTGCGGGTGGAGAACGTCGTGGAGTGGTACGGCCCGACCCGGCCCACCTGGGTCCTCCCGGACGCCTCCAAGGAGGGGGTGGAGCGCCACCGCGACTGGCTCGCCCCGCACTTCCTCGACGAGCGCGGACGCTTCCTCATGAGCATCCACAGCTTCATCGTCCAGGCGCCCGGTCTCACCGTGCTCGTCGACACCTGCGTCGGCAACGACAAGCCGCGCGAGAACCCGAACTGGAACATGCTGCGCACGGATTTCCTCGAGCGGCTGGGCGCGGCTGGCTTCCCGCCCGAGACCATCGACCTCGTCCTCTGCACCCACCTCCACGTGGACCACATCGGCTGGAACACGCGGCTCGAGAACCGCCGCTGGGTGCCGACCTTCCCCCGCGCCCGCTACCTCTTCGCGCGGAAGGAATGGGAGCACTGGTCGGCGCGCGACGGCGACGAGTACGGGCCGATCATCGCCGACAGTGTGCGGCCGGTGGTGGAGGCAGGTCGCGTCGACCTGGTGGAGGGCGATCATCGGATTAGCGATGAGCTGGTCCTCGAGCCGACGCCCGGGCACACCCCCGGCCACGTGAGCCTCCACATCCGCTCGGAAGGGCGCGAGGCCGTCATCACCGGTGATCTGATGCACCATCCCGTCCAGTGCGGCGAGCCCGACTGGAACAGCAACTTCTGCGACGACCAGGTCATGGCGCGCTCCACGCGTCGCGCGTTCTGTGCCCGCTACGCCGACCGCGACGTCACCATTCTCGGGACCCATTTCGGCGCCCCCACCGCCGGCCGCATCGCGAGCCACGGCAGCGCGTGGCGCTATCTCACCGGAGGAGTCTCGCTATGATCGTGCCTCTCACCCTGGGTGACTTCCTCGAACGCGCCGAGCTCGTCTACGGCGACCGTGAGGCGGTGGTCGACGAGCCCAATCCGCCGGGCGGCGGCCTGGGCCGTTCCACGTACCGGCAGTTCGCGGAGATGTCCCGGAGCCTCGCCGCGGCCCTCGACGATCTCGGGGTGGGAGAGCACGATCGCGTGGCCATCGTCTCCCCGAACGCCGCGCGCTTCCTCGTGAGCCTGTTCGGGGTGAGCGTCTTCGGGCGCACCCTGGTGCCCGTCAACTTCCGGCTGCACCCGGAGGAGGTCCGCTACATCATCGAACACTCCGGCTCGTCGGTCCTCCTCGTGGATCCTGAGCTCGACGAGCCGCTGCGGCAGATTCCGGTGAAGCACCGATTCGTCCTCGGCACGGCCACCGACGCCCAGCTCTTTCTACGCAAAGGTGCCAGGCCGCGCCTCACCGTGACCGACGAGAATGCCGCCGTCTCGATCAACTACACCTCGGGAACGACGGCGCGGCCCAAGGGCGTGCAGCTGACCCACCGCAACTTCTGGCTCAACGCGGTCACCTTCGGCTGGCACCTCGCCCTTACCGATCGCGACGTGTACCTTCACACCCTGCCCACCTTCCACTGCAACGGCTGGGGTATGCCCTACGCGGTGACGGGGATCGGCGCGCGCCACGTCGTCATCCGCAAGATCGACGGCGAGGAGATCCTCAACCGCATCGAGTCCGAAGGGGTGACCCTGTTCAACTCTGCGCCCGCCGTCATCGCCACCGTGCTCGAGGCAGCGGCGGCGCGGCGACAGAAGGGCCAAGCCGTCCCAGGGAAGGGACGGATGCGCGTGGTCATCGCGGGTGCGCCGCCGCCCTCCAAGACCATCGAGCGAATCGAGACGGAGCTCGGGTGGGAGTTCATCCAGATCTACGGCCTCACGGAGACCTCACCTCTCCTTACCATCAACCGCGCCCCCGCCGAATGGGATGGCCTCGACGTGAGCGAGCGGGCGCGCCGTCTCTCGCGCGCGGGGGTACCCGCGGTGGGCGTGCGCATGCGCGTGGACGACGAGGGCGAGGTGCTGGCCCGCTCCAATCACGTATTCGATGGGTACTGGAATCAGCCCGAGGAGACGGCCAAGGCCATCGCGGACGGCTGGTTCCACACGGGCGACGGTGGTTTCGCGGAAGGGCCGTTCATCGCCATCTCCGATCGCAAGAAGGACGTGATCATCACGGGTGGCGAGAACGTTTCCTCGATCGAGGTGGAGGACTGTCTGTATCAGCACCCGGCGGTGGCGGAGGCAGCCGTCATCGGGGTCCCGGACGAGAAGTGGGGGGAAACCATCAAGGCCTTGGTCGTCCTGCGCCCCGGCGTCAGCGCCACCGAGAAGGACCTAGTCGAGCATTGCCGGAGCCGCATGGCGCACTACAAGTGCCCGACCACCATCGAGGTGCGCGACACGCTCGTGCGCACGGCCACGGGCAAGCTGCAGAAGTTCAAGCTGCGCGAACCCTACTGGGCGGGTCGCGAGCGCAAGGTCAACTGAGGCGCCGGCCGCTCCTCGGTCGCCGCTCGAGCGCGCGGAGAAGGGCGCGGAGCGGCGGGCTTTCAGGCTTGTCGCGCCGCCTGATGACACCGAGCCGCCTCACCAGGGGCGGAGAGAGCGGGATCGCGCGCAGGCTACCCGCGCGCGCCTCGCTCCTGACCGATGCCCACGAGGTGATCGACGGTCCGAGCCCCGCGCTCACCAGCTCCTTGATCGCTTCCCCGTTGCCGAGTTCCATGGCGACCCGGGGCGTAACGCGGCCGCGCCGGAACCAGTCCTCGATTACCTGGCGGATCGTCCCGCCGCGCTCGTAGAGGATCAGCGGCTCGCCCGCGAGGTCGCCAGGGGTCAGGCCGCGGCGTCCACCCTTGCGACGGCCGCGCCTCCCCAACCGCGTCCAACGCCAGCCCGGCGGGGCGATGGCGACGAGCCGATCGATGAAGAACGGCGTGACCACGAGCTGGCGCGGCCTCACGGGCAGGGTGACCACGCCCACGTCGAGGGCATTCTCGGCCACCGCCTTGGCGATCTCGGAGGCGTTGCCAGTGACGATGACCAGTTCGATGGCGGGATAGCGGGCGCGCAGGCGTCTCAGGATGGGGGGGAGGAGATAAATGCTCGCCGTCGCTCCCGTGCCCACGCGGACGCGGCCCGCGACTACGCCGCGTAGGGCGTGGATGCTGGCCGCCGCCGCCTCGAGAGCCTCCAGGGCGCGGCCGCCCCGCTCCAGGAGCAGCGCGCCCGCCGGGGTGGCCGCGGCGCGCTTGCCGACCCGCTCGAGGAGCGGCAGGCCCAAGGCCTCTTCGAGCTGGCGAATGTGGAGACTCACTGCGGGCTGGCTCAGGCGGAGGGCCTCTGCGGCACGGGAGAAGCTCTGGAGCCGGATGATCTCGTGGAGGGTGCGAAGGTGCACGGGATTGAGAGACATTCTTCATCAGAATTTCTCATGAAAATCATAAAAACAATCTATTTCTTTGATTCACGATATATCGGCATGATGCGGGTAGAAGGAGGACTCGATGGAGCCGATCGCCGTGCGCTACGCCACTCTCGACGACGCCGCCGTCATCTGCACGATCTACAACCAGGGCATCGCGGACCGGGTCGCCACCCTCGAAACGGAGTTCCGTGACATGGACGAGCGCCGCCGCTGGCTGTCTGCCCGGGGCACCCGCTACCCCGTGGTGGTCGGGGAAACGGCGGGGCAGGTGGTGGCGTGGGCGAGCCTCAATTCTTTCAACCCGCGCCGGTGCTACGACAATGTGGCCGACATCTCCGTCTACGTGGAGCGGAGCTGGCGGGGCAAGGGCGTGGGGCGAGTGATGCTGGCTCGGCTCATCGACCTCGGCCGGCAGCTGGGCTTCCACAAGCTCGTCCTCGCGTGTTTTCCCAGCAACAAGGCGGGCGTGGCCCTCTATGAGAGGATGGGCTTCACGCAAGTGGGGATCTACCGGGAGCAGGGCCTGCTCGATGGGAAATGGGTCGATGTGCTGATCATGGAGCAACTGATTTAATTCGGAGGGGGGCCGCAGTTCGAGTTGAGCGGCGGCCCTCGGCCGACGCGAGACGAGGGCTGATTCAATCCCCTTCCGAACCTCCCCCCGAGGGTTCCGCGGGCGTAGCCCGCGCTCGAAGCGGACACTCCCGAAAGCTGGGTGATTCGAGCAAACGTTCGAGCTCGAGCGTCTGGAGGCCCTAGATGTTGGGGCGCCTTGACACTCGAGCCCGACAGAGCGTAACGTGGGGCCGCTCATGCTCTCCGTCGCCCTCGGGGCCGATCACGCCGGCTGGGAGCTCAAGGAAGCGCTCAAGAGCTGGCTCATGGAAGGGGGGTACCAGGTCCTCGACTTCGGTACCCACTCCCCCGACTCCGTGGACTACCCCGACTACGCCCAGCAGGTGGGCGAGGCCGTCGCCGTGGGCAAGGTGGATCGCGGCGTGCTCGTGTGCGGCACGGGCATTGGCATGGCCATGGCCGCCAACAAGATCCCCGGCGTGCGGGCCGCCCTCTGCGGCGACACCTTCACCTCGCGCATGAGCCGCGAGCACAACAACGCTAACGTGCTCGCCCTCGCTGGCCGCCTGACCGACGCTGACGTGGGATGCGCCATCCTCAAGGTTTGGCTCGAGAGTGACTTCGCAGGCGGTCGCCATGCCCGGCGTGTAGACAAGATCAAGGACATGGAAGGGCGCCTCGGTGTGCGCGAGGACGGACGATGAGCCGGCTCGAGCAGGTCGATCCCGACATCGCCAAGGCCATCCACGACGAGACGGTTCGCCAGTCGCGCAACCTCGAGCTGATCGCGTCCGAGAACTTCGTCTCCGAGGCGGTGCTGGAGGCGGTGGGCTCGGTGATGACCAACAAGTACGCGGAAGGCTACCCGGGCAAGCGCTACTACGGCGGCTGCGAGATCGTGGACGTCGCCGAGGATCTCGCCATCAACCGCGCCAAAGAGCTCTTCGGCGCCGAGCACGTGAACGTTCAACCACACTCGGGCTCGCAGGCCAACATGGCGGTGTACTTCACCCTCCTCAAGCCCGGCGATACCGTGCTGGGGCCCAACTTGGCCCACGGGGGTCACCTCACCGCGGGCAGTCCCATCAACTTCTCGGGCCGCTTCTACACCATCGTGCCCTATGGTGTCACCCGGGACACGGAGCGTATAGACCTCGACCAGGTTCGCGACCTCGCGCGGCAACATCGCCCCAAGCTCATCATCGCAGGCGGTTCCGCTTTCCCGCGCGCCATCGACTTCAAGCCCTTCCGGGAGATCGCCGACGAGGTCGGCGCCGCCCTGATGGCCGACATCGCACATCCCGCGGGCCTGGTGGCGGCGGGACTCCATCCCTCGCCCATACCCTTTGCGGACTTCGTCACCACCACCACCCACAAGACTCTTCGCGGTCCGCGCGGCGGCATGGTCATGTGCCGCGAGCGCTACGCCAAGGACCTTGATCGCACCGTGCTGCCTGGCATCCAGGGCGGGCCTCTCATGCACGTCATTGCGGCCAAGGCCGTGGCCTTCCGCGAGGCGCAGACACCGGAGTGGCGGTCCTATCAGGGCCAGATCATCCGGAATGCCAAGGCTCTCGCCGCGGCCATGCTCGCCCACGGCTACCGCCTCGTCTCGGGCGGTACGGACACGCACCTCCTCCTCGTCGATCTCACGCCCAAGGGCATCACCGGGAAGGACGCCCAGGAAGCCCTCGACCGCGCCTGGATCACCGTGAACAAGAACGGGATCCCCTTCGACACCAAGGGGCCCATGGTGACGAGCGGCATCCGTCTCGGCACGCCCGCCGTCACCACGCGCGGCATGGGCGAGGCGGAGATGGCGGAGATCGCGGCCTTCATCGATCGCGTGCTCACGAACCTCGGCAATGCCTCGGTGGAAGCGGCGGTGCGGGCCGACGTGCAAGCCCTCACCACGCGCTTCCCCCTTTACCCGGAGCGCCTCCGGTGAAGTGCCCGTTCTGCGGCCACACGGAGGACCGCGTGGTGGACTCGCGTGTGGGCCGCGAAGGCGAGTTCATCCGGCGCCGGCGCGAGTGCCTGCGCTGCCACCGGCGCTACACGACCTACGAGTACATCGAGGACGTGCTGCCCCACGTGGTCAAGCGTGACGGCCGTCGCGAGCCCTTCGACCGGCAGAAACTCCGCGGCTCCATCCTCAAGGCTTGCGAGAAGCGCTCGGTGGGGGTGCAGGCGGTGGACGACGTGGTTGCCGACATCGAGGTCAAGCTCCACGAGCGGGCGGAGAAGGAGATCACCAGTCTCGAGCTCGGAGAAGTGGTGATGGAGCATCTCCAGAAGCTCGATCAGGTCGCCTACGTGCGCTTCGCCTCCGTGTACCGGCAGTTCAAGGACATCAATCAGTTCATGGATGAGGTCAAGGGCTTGATCAAGGAAGGCGACAAGGCCAAGGCCGGCAAGCCGGCGCCCAAGCCCGCCGTCAAGAAGTAGCCGCGCCTCAGGCCGCGCGGTAGACGCTCACCTCCACGGACTTCCCCTTCACCCGCACCGCGGGCAGGCCCTCCAAGGCGGCCTCCGTGCGGAGGCGGCTCCGGGTCGCCTCGCTCACGAGGATCTCCGTGCCGAGCTCCTTGTTGAGCCCCTGGATGCGCGAGGCGAGATTGACGGCGTCGCCGACCAGAGCATAGGTCGTGCGCTCCGCGCTGCCGATGCTGCCCGCCAGCACGGTCCCGGAGTGGATGCCGATGCCGTTCCGGAGCGGCGACTTGCCGGCGGCCGCGCGCCGTTCGTTCAGGCGAGCCAGTCCCGCCCGCATGGCGAGGGCGGCGGCGAGGGCGCGGTCGGCGTGGTCAGGCGTGCGGAGGGGAGCCCCGAATACCGCCTCGATCTCGTCGCCGATGTACTGGAGGACGAGACCGCGCTCGGCGCGGATGGCCACCTCCATCTCCGTGAAGTACTCGTTGAGGTCGTGCACGACCTCGCGGGGCCCCGTGCGCTCGACCCAGGGGGTGAAGTCGCGGAGGTCCGCGAAGAGGACGGTCACCTCCTCGAGCTGCCCGTCGAAGCTGGCGCGCCCGGCGAGGATCTCGTCGCGGATCTCGCGTGTCACATAGCGGCCGAAGGTCTCGCGGATGTGCTCGCGCTCCTGCAGGCCCTCCAGCATGCGGTTGAAGCCCTCGGCCACCGCGCCGATCTCGTCGTTCGCCACCACGGGGCACCGCGTGTCGAGCTCGCCCCGCCCCACCGCGGCCATGGCCTCCTCGACCTGCCTGAGGGGCGCGGCCACGCTGCTGGCGGCAAAGAGAGCAAGGCCGATGGCGGCCAGGAGGCCCACGGCCACGATGAAGAGGATCAAGGGACCGAGGCTGGCCGCGAGCGCGGCCGCCCTCTCTGGATCGACGTGGAGCAGGGCCTGCACCCGGTTGTAGGCGAGCGTGCCCAGGATGCTCAGGGGAATGATGCTGATGAGGAGGAAGATGCCGAGAAGCCGGAGGCGCACAGGAAGGCGGAGGGCGCTCGGGACCAGGCTCACGTCCCCGTGGGGAAAGAAGAGGGGCATGGCCCGACGCCAGTAGTGCTCTGCCGCCAGGAAGGCGAACACGGTAGCGACGGTACCGGCGATGACCGTGATGCCGAAGAAGAGCCGGAGGGACAGCCGCGGGTTGAATCCCCCCGTAACCGTGGGCCAGATCACACCCCAGATGACGCCCGCCAGCACCCAGCCCACGAGCGTGAGGCTCGCGAACGCGTACGGCACGAGGACGGCGCGATGGCGAACAACGGCATCGCGCGCGGCTTCCTCGTTGCTCGGTGCCGACACGAGGGGTTCGAGCCAACGTCGCCCCAAAATGTACCCGGCGCCGGCCAGCGCGCCGAAGGCGACGAGGGAGACAACGACGTCCACGACCCGAACCGCGCCCGCCGCCGCGGCGACTTCCGGATCCACGACGCGGAAGTAGAAGAAGGACAGGACGGCGCCGAGGAAGCTGCCCAAGAAGATGGTCAGACGGAGCGAGCGCCACGGCAGCGGCGAGGCAGTCATCGACCGATTTTAGCTCTAGAAATGGATCGGCCCTGCCGGGATGGGGCCGACAGGGCCGAGCGCCAGAAGAGCGCCTTACTTCTTCTTCTTCTTG
>Ga0209799_1000196_pt1 | contig 11064 bp, 11 predicted proteins | sample PanSoiPlo36MoBio_FD_188324 | JGI IMG/M metagenome (GOLD analysis project Ga0209799, IMG submission 188324) | Tropical forest soil microbial communities from Panama analyzed to predict greenhouse gas emissions - Panama Soil Plot 36 MoBio (SPAdes)... | ecosystem: Environmental > Terrestrial > Soil...
TCTGCAAAGCGATGTTCTCCGCGAGTTAGATATCAAGTAACCCAAGGAGTGTGATCTATGGCGAAACAATTTCGAGCGGACAATATCGGCAGTCTACTGCGCCCGCCGGAGCTGCTCCAGGCGCGAGCGGCATATCGCGAAGGCAAGTTAGATCGCGAGCGGCTGCGTGACATCGAAGATCGCTCGATTCTCAAGGCCCTCGAGCTGCAGCAAGCGGCGGGCGTCGCGGTCTTTACCGACGGCGAATACCGGCGCGATATCTTTACGGCGGACATCACCGACGCTGTCGATGGTTTGATTCCGGGCAAAGTCACGGTGAGCTTCGAATGGCGCGGCGCCGGCAGCGAATTGGCGAAGGAGTCAAAGGAAGGCAATCTCCAGTTCATCGTCGGCGGAAAACTCCGCAAGAAAGGCCGCTTCACTCCGGGCGAGGCGACGTTTTTGCAACAGCACGCGCCCGGCCCTTTTAAAGTTTGCACACCGGCCGCCACCCAGCACGCAATAAGCCGGTACAGGCCGGGGGTAACCGACAAGTTCTATCCGACGATAAACGACATGCTCCAGGATGTCGCAACGATCATGCGGGACGAAGTGCAGGCGTTGATCGACGAAGGGGCCTCCTATGTCCAGCTCGACGCGCCGTCTTATTCGACCTTCTTCGACCCAAAGCGCCGGGCATCGTTGCAGGCGAGCGGCATCGATCCCGTCGAGGCGTTGGACGCGGCGATCGCGGCGGACAACGCGATGATTCGAGATATCAAGCGGCGGCCCGAAGTGTTGATCGGCATCCATTTTTGCCGCGGCAACAAGCGCAGCGCCTGGGGAGCGGAGGGGAGCTACGAGCCCATCGCGGAAAAGGCTTTTGGCTCGCTCACGATGGACCGATATCTGATGGAATTTGACACTGAGCGCGCCGGAGGCTTCGAGCCGCTGCGTTTTGTTCCGAAAGGCAAGACCGTCGTCCTCGGTTTGATCACGACCAAAGAGCCGCAATTGGAATCGCCAGACGAATTGCTGCGGCGCATCGAGCAAGCATCCAAGTATGTGCCGACGGAAAACCTTGCCCTTAGCACCCAATGCGGCTTCGCCTCCGCCGCTTCGGGCAATCTTCTTTCTTGGGACGACATGCGACGCAAGCTCGAGCTGGTCACCCAGGTGGCGCGCAAGGTTTGGGGATGAATGAAGCCACGGATAGGTCAAGTCGTTCAAATGGTTCAAACCGTTCAAGACGTTGAAGGGATTAAGGATTAGGAGGTCGTAATGCTGTTTCGTGAACTCAACCGAGGCAAATGCAAGACCTATCTGATCGGCAGCGAAAAAGATCATGTGGCCGTTTTGGTCGATCCGGTTCGCGAGAAGGTTGATCGCTACCTGGCGCTTCTCGCGTATCAGGGGCTGCGACTGGAAGCGGTCATCGACACCCACACCCACGCGGATCACCGCAGCGCCAGCAACGACCTTAAAGAGCTCGTCGAGGCGAAGGTCATCATGCACTCGAAAGCCCCCGCGCCTCATGTAACCGTCCATGTGGACGACGGCGATGAAATTCTCATCGGCGATCTGAGCTTAAAGGTTCTCTACACTCCCGGCCACACCCCCGACGGCATCAGCCTCTACATACAAGACCGAGTGCTGACCGGCGACACATTGCTCATTCGCGGCACCGGCCGGTGCGACTTCGCCGGCGGCGATGCCGGCGAACAGTTTGATGCCATTACACAGAAACTCTTCACCCTTCCTGATGAGACATTGATGTTTCCGGCCCACGACTATCGCGGCAATCGGCGGTCCACCATTGGCGACGAAAAACGTCTCAATCCTCGCGTTGTGGGTCGCACTCGGGAACAATATATGGATCTGATGGGCAACCTCGGATTGCCGCTCCCTGATAACATTCAAGAGGTGCTCCAGCCGAATCAGTCGGCGGTAGACGATGACCGGCTACGCTATCCGACATTGGCTGAACTGAACCAGGTCCGCCAACTCAGCTCCAACCAAGTGCAAATGCTAAATGAAAGTTCCACTGGCCCGATCATTCTCGACGTTCGCGAGCCCGAGGAATACACGGGGGAGCTTGGACATATCACCGGCAGTCTTCTCATTCCTCTGAAAGACCTGACCGCTCGGGCAGAAGAGTTGGACAAGCATAAGGACAGGCACATCATCGTGGTTTGCCGCGCCGGCGTCCGCAGCACGACGGCAGCCGCCATCCTGACCGGTCTCGGCTTTGAGCACGTCTCCAATCTCAAAGGCGGCATGATCGACTGGAACAAGAGTAAACTTGCCGTCGAACGGGACGCGCCGGCGCAATAAGAGTTCGAGTTCTTTCAGGCGTTTTGGGGCGGCGTTGAACTCGGATTCCGCAGTGGCGATCGACAGAAAGCGCGAGACGCAACCCTTCCGCAGACTTGTATGATGGATGTCGACTCCTAACCGCGAGTGCTCTGCTACCAATGCCCGGAAGCCAAAGGCATTGTGCAAGAAGGCACTCAGCATGGGACAGAAAGCGTTTTTACCAAAAGAGTACGATGTATTTGCAGGCTTGGCCTGATTCGAGTCACCAGCGCGCGCACCTCTTCGTGCACGATGGTCTACCTGGACCGCGATCCCGCGGCCGCCAGCCTCATCCACGAGAGTTGCGGTTTCTTCGATCGTCTCCGGTCGGTTCATTTCCGATCGCTTAGACTGGCTTGTTCGACCGGTGACATAGACGGTAGCTCCGGCCGCACCTAATTGTACGGCTATTCCGCGTCCCGTTCCTCGGGTCGCTCCGGCGACCAAGGCAACTTCGCTGCCAGCGATGCCATCATGGTCTGCCCCTCCTATTGTGCTTAGGTGCACTTGGAAGCGGCACAGTAATTGATTTGGCTGCGACCCCAACCAGAAGCTCAATTCCCCACATCACCAGGCCACGAGTTGTAATGAAGCGCACCGGGTACTTAGGACTTTTTCTTTAGCTTCCGTGTTCTATGAGTGGTCTTTTTCGCTGTGCGCTTCTTCTTTGGGGTCCGCGTGTTGGACTCTGCCGCGGCCTTGCGGCTTTTCTTCCATGCGGCGGTGCGCGATTGGATATACGCCTTGTAGTCGGCACTCGTGCGCAGCTCAGCCATCGGTGGGATCCTGCGACCATGTTTGTCCTGGACCGGCAACTGCGCTACCAGTTCCGCATGCACTTGCTGTAGGTGAGAAGGCTCGCCCTTGGCTGGGTCCTTGCCGCTAGCTTGGGGAACTTTTACTCCCTTTAGCGGATCATCCGTGCGTGCGGTGTCGAGAGTAAGCACATCACCGACATCGGGCGCAGCGGCGTCGCGCGCGGTCAAGGGATTTAACCCCCATCGCTTCTCCACGGTCTTCAAGATGGAGGTATGGTCGAAAGGCATCGTACCCACAGGTACGCGGAAAATGGTGCCTGGCGCGATCAGGGGAGAAACAATGATCGTGGGCACACGAATCCCAAACCGCTTGAAGTCGAAGCCGTATTCGCCCGGGGTGTTATCCGGGGGCACGGCACCTGACGGTGGCGCAACATGGTCGTAGCAGCCACCATGCTCGTCGTAGGTGATGATGAGAAGCGTTTGCTCCCAAGCTTTGCTGTTGTACACGGCGTAGTAAACATCGTGGATCAACTGCTCGCCGAGAGCGACGTCGTAATTGGGATGTTGGCTGTTGCCGGTGGGCGCCCAGTCAGGCTCCAGAAACGTGTAGGCAGGCAGCGTTCCACCAGCGGCTGCTGACTGGAAGTCTTTGAAGAGGCCGAAATGCGAGTCGTCGGCATTGCTAGTGTCAGGGAAAGTGTGGCGCGTGAGCGGCTCTGTATCGTAGCCATAAATGGCCCAACTCACATAGTTCTGATCAAGCAGGCCGAAAATGCTCGGCACCGTGAAGGATTTGGTCTTGTCGTCCATGTGGCCCTGACTGGTGGCTGCGCCAACGAACGCGCGGTTAGGCATGGTCTCGGTCGGTAAGGAACAATACCAGTGGTCGCACACGGCGTAGCCGCGCGCGAGGGCTGAAAGCACTGGAAGCATCTTAGGGGTGAAGATGCCCATAATATTCTGAGCGACCGTTCCCGGCAGGATTTGCTTTGCCCAGCTTGACGTCTTTTTCTCCCACCCCAGTGTATAAGAGAAATCCTTGACGAACCCCTGGTTGGTGGCGTCGGGCGGCGTCGGAGCATTGACACTGCCAAAGAGTTGGGAGTTGGTGGCGGCGTAGCCCTCGCCAGGATCGGTGCCGGGCATGAAATAAGCGTTCTTGTCTGTTGGCCCGATCTCGAAGACAGGAATGCTCTTGCCAGTAGGATCGGGATTGGCTTCTTTCCCCGTCAGACCCTCGAAAGGTTGGCCAGACGGCGATTTGTTTCCCTGGTCGGCATAGAGAAATCCGAGCATAGAGTCAAAGGAACGGTTTTCCAACATCAGGACAACGATGTGCTGGATTCTAGAGAGTGGATTGCTGCTAGCCATATTGAAACTCCAGAAGAGTTCATTGACCAAATTCTTGTTCTGAGGCAGGGCGAGCGATATCTCTCGTTTTGGAAAATGTAGCGACAGCGAACGAAACCGTGACTACCAGGTAGCCATGCCAGCGAAGCAGAGAAAAAGTGTTGGGCATAAGCACCGCTTGCCAGTCGGAGGTATGCTAATATGACCGCGCGCACAAACACAAGAACAACCGACAAATGCCGCGAGTGGACGCGGCATCCGGATATCAGTCGCGCGGTGCAGCACGGCGGCGTCGCAGTTGACGGGGTCGCATCTTTAATTGCGACAATTCTTTGAACGCCAGCGGCGATTCTGGATTGGCGTGCCTTGATGAAACCAAAGTACCAAAGGTTCGGGATTTGCGATCAGATTGAGTTGCCGCCGTGATCTTGTCTGCCGAGTTCCATATGTCCGGTGTTTCGTGTGGGAAGCGTCAACGTACAAACTTAACCGCCGGACTGACACAGCGAAGCGGAGACACGGAATGTCTAGAAGCTACTGGCGGCTGTCATTTGTTCGGCCCAGGAGCCAGCATATTGGCATCGCGTGCCAGCACCCATTTTCCGCTCTGCTTCCTGAGGATGGACAGTGTATGACCCTCACGCGATATGGATGGAGCGCCGCCGGGCGGGGTGACCACGACGGTGAGTTTCGTCCACATGAAGGCCCAGTCCCCGAGAATCTTGATCTCTTGAATCTCGCTTGTACCGTCGAATTGGGGGGCCTCTTGGCCGGATTGCGCCCGTGCCGCAACAGCGAAGTCGGCTTTCCGCATAACCGGTTGGCCAGGGACCAAAAAGACAACATCATCGGCCATCAACGATAAGACCGTCTCGACATCACCTGCTTTGGTTGCAGCCATCCAGGTGGAAACGAGCTGCCGTATTTCCTGTTCATCGCTTTGCATGTGCCCCTCTCGTAATGACGCTCAACGTTTTGCGTGAGCAACCCCGTCGGTCCCCAATGGTTAGCAAGTTATGGTAATTGGACTTAGCCCCTTTTCTCGTCAACATTTCACTCTGCCGCGCCGTCGGCGGGCTTGACAACCTTATGATTAAATCATCTGGTTCATTCCGTAACGAGACTGCTAAGCGCGATCCAATCGCATGATCGGTTGTCCTATATCATATATTCTTTTCTCACTTCCGAAGCGATATGCGCTAGAATGCACCTGGAAAATATTTTTCGGAACATCGGAACTCATGGCTGGTACTGCAGGCCGCTGATACGGACCCGTGGCGATTACCACACATGGGCAGCTTCAATGGTCCTGCTGCTCGTCGTGAGAAGATAGCGGCCAGAATCGGTTGCTCGCTCCAGTGAAGTTACTTCGACCCCACAGCGCTTCGGCGCTTTGATGAACTCAGCATAGTCATCGAGAAATCGCACGACTTTGGCTGCTAACAATAGAACCTAACATCCGCGAATGAACCGCACGGCCTTGTGATTCATGGCGCGTCGACTCTATTCGCGTGCTAGACCGCCTTAATGTTAACAACCACTGACGCACTTGGCATCACCATTAAACTCCATGGTGTGGCCGCTGCGGGGAACATGAACTCGACTCTTCTTGACGAGATCGATGAACTGCTTCGTTTTGGTCCCCGCCCGTACGACGCCGCCTTCGGTTGCGGCTTCGTTGACATGCGAGGGGATGACGGCGGCGGGCTGAATCAGTTCGTCGAGTGCGAAAGCCGCTTCCTCTCCCTGCATCGCAAACGCGCCCATGTTCATCACGGCTAGATTGACTCGGTAGAAGTCCTTGATGATGTTCTTCATGTCGCCGTAGATGGCCGTGTCACCAGACAAGTAGACGCGAAGGCTGTTGGTGAAGGTGAGCACATAGCCATTCGCGTGACCAACGTAAGCGGTCAGGCCGTCCGCAGCCAAGCCAGCCTTTTCCGAACCTGTTAGCAGATTGGGTCCTGCCGAGTTGCTGTGATCGGCTCGTACCAGCGCGATTTGGATTGCCGGCGTCTGGCCCGTACGCTTGACGCTTCTCTTGCCTCCAAGTTGGAGGTTCCCGACGCAGGGTGCTGTCCGAGGAACGGTCATTTCCCGTGAAAGACCCTGCGCAGGACAGTTGGGTGTCGGCGCACCCCGGATACTCTGGATTTTCGGCTCCAGGAAGCCGACATGAGTGTTGCTTACGATGAGCGCCGCGTTCTTGGCAGCCGCAATTTCGACTGTGTTGGAATTGGGCGCCGCCGATACCGTCTCTGGACGTTCACATGTACCCGCGTTGATTCCGGTCGCCTTTTGATCGCCTATGTGATCGCCGTGAGCATGACTGAGGAGAACGACGTGGACTTCCCCAAGCCGCGGATCACCGGCGCCAGCTACTGCTGTGCCCACGTCATAGAGAATTCTGACCCCGGTCGGGTCTTCAAAGAGCAGCGCCCGGTCATTCTGGCACAGCTCACCGGTATGTGAACCCAAGGGAGTCACTTTGACTGTCTGAGCACTCGCGTCGCAAGTCCACAGTGCCGCAAGGACGGCCGAGACGAATGCCACCAAACTCACCGATCTCGCCATGTTCATGTGCTCTCTTACCTCCAAATGCAAAGGGTTTCGATCTGTCTCTGCTCGCTCTCCACTACAGGATCGGCGGACGATAGCTGTCGTCGCGGCCTTTTTAGGTGCATGTGCATGTGCGTGTTATGCGGCATCTTGCGACTCTACATTCCTCAACTCGGTGACTCTTCAACTGCCGCCATGAGTTTGGTCATCGTCGAAATATTCCGTGCCGTTCCCAACCCGTCAAGTGCGCGGTCGGCGGCAGCCCAAACCGGACTCCTCGCGACGCCACGTGCACACCAGAGGTACGCGACACGAGTTCCAAGTGCAACTGCTTCCGGCGCCCACCGTTCCTTGAGAAGCGGCCGTAGCCGCCGGAGGCCCGATGGGACCAGAGGCACGACGACAAGCAGATGCGAAGGATTGGTCGCGACCCGAGAGAGCGGGTTGTTGCGGACCACCGCCGCGACCTCGTAGGCGGACAGGACCGTCACGGGCGCGGTCAACTGAAGTCGGGAGGCGAGCGCCTTCTCGATTCGAGCCAGAACATCGCCACGAGCCTTGGTCGCCGCCGAGAAAACGACGTTGCCGCTGTTGAGCACTGTGCGCACATCACGGAATCCGAGACTTTCAAACAAAGCCCGAAGGTCTGCCATCGCCACGCGCCGGGCCATTCCTGCATTGTTGACGCCACGAAGCAGTGCCACGTATCTCATTGGCGTCGAGCCCATTCACCTATCCCGCATGGTCAGGCGAGTGTCCGCGCAGCTGCCCGGATGTCCGCATAACAAGCTACCGCTGAGCCGTTATCAAAAAGACAATTCTTCATCAATAATCTCACCATCGGCTCAAGCAGTGGGTTAGGCGTCGTATGGAAGTAAGTCGGGATCACAATCAATATAATCTGGCTCCGGATCAGCTTCGAACTGAACCGCAGGTAGCTCTTCTTTGCCTTCGAGAATCGCCTTGCACACTCGGTGCATGCCGTCCATGACGCGACCAGCTTGATCAAGAATGATCGGAAGGGATAGGTCTGAATCCCTTATCAGGGCATAGTGTTCGACGATACTCCGGCAGGTCGGAGCGACATTTCCATAAGAATACCAGTGATTCTCATCAAGCTCGGCGATTTCCGAGACTCTGATGTGACGCACCGGTATGTGTTCACTCAACTTCACGAGTCGACGAACATCCCAGGCTAGCAGACCTTTCGGAGAATCCCTGAAATGATACTGCGGTCGAATCATAAATGATCGTTCGGGGGAACCCCAAGCGCGCGAAGGCCGCTTGTGGCGGTCGGCTCGAATGCGGGGTTAGGCGTCACTCCGGACAAACGTTGTGCGGACGTAGTCATTCCGAAGTTGGCCGCGCTGGAAAAACCCGCGGAGGAATGCGGCTGCTTCATCTGAGATGCCCACGATCTTGTTCGTTGCTTGACGATAGAACTTAAAGTTGAGCTCGGTCTCGGGCCGACCATCGTCCCAGTCGGAGAAGCGCCTGAGCTCGCTCCGTCCGAGGCGGCGCTTCGCAAGTTCGGTGCGCCTGATGGTGATGCTGACGCGCGGCGTCTGCCGGGCGATCCCAACTTTCTTGGGAATCGCTTCGGCCGAGGTGACGATGCCGCTAGCGATTAGACCTGGACCACCCTCGTTCTCGCTTGCGAAGACAAAGATCGTGTCGCCCCTGGCGATATGCTTGCCACCGTACATTGTCTTCTGCTGGTTGAACGCGAACGCCTCTGCCCCAGGGTCTCGGACGTCGGCTTTGATCGCGAACATGGTGCTTCCCTTCTCGCTGCAGAAGTCCCGCGAGCGTCGGTGACGCCTGACGGTCGGCTATCAGGCGCGCCGGATCGATGCCAGCAAAGCGCAGACTATGCTGATCTGCGTCGACTGGATGCCGATGCTATACGGCCCGGCGACTTGCTCGCGATCGCTTCGGGTCGCCAACGATCTTCTTGCTCCTAGCTATGGGTGAACGAAATAGGTCTGGCTGAATGTGTTCACCAAGCACCTTCCATGTCGATGCGCCATCAAGCATCTTGATCGGGAGCCTTGCGACCAATTCTGGATCGTCGATGTTACGCACGTTGATGGCAAGCCAATCGGAACCGTCGGTTCGTTTCCTAGCGCTCTCATAGTGAGTAACCGAGCCACAGTTCTTGCAGCGATAGAACTGACGTCCCTTGTGACCCCAGGAGTAGACGGCCAGCGCGCTCCTACGGCACGCAACCTGAACTGACTTCCGACGGTAGTACGCCCATATCGCGCCATACCGACGACATATTGAGCAATTGCACTGGGTCAGCTTCCGAGGCCTTCTAGCGAATTCGAGCCTGATCGCTCCGCAGTGGCATGAAATAGTGAGCATCGCTCGAAGAAGTAGTGTAGCCAATTTCGGATCCTACTCCAAAGTCGTTCACATACGCTCTTGCCGTATAACGACTTGGCGCTCAGCCGCGAGCAGCGCGGGACAGCTGTCTCGAACTAGATCGAGATGCTCGCATAGCGCGGCTCTTCGGCTGAAGCGATGTGTGTTAGGTAGCGTTACTGACTCGACCGTGTTCGAGATTTTGCTCTCTGGCGAACTGGATGAATACCAAGACAGATGCAAATAGCATCAACCAATCGCGCACAGTGTGCGCCTCGCGAAAATCATGGAATGCAAACCAATTGACAGCCAAAAGCAAAAGATGTTTATGCTCCGTACTACTTATTTATTGCCAAGAGTTTCTTCTGTCTTGAACCCCGCTGCCTAAACGTCATTGTTCAGCCGCCCGCGTCTTCGCACGTCGGCGGCAGTGGGTTGATGGGCAACTTATGTCGAGGATTGCTTCCACTACCGCATCGATCGGCTGTGTTGTGACTATTTCGTGGGTAGCCCGCTTGCGCAGCAACGGTTCGATCTCGTCCAAGTTTCTCATGACTTCTTCCAGCTCCGCGACGCGCTTTCCGTACGGGTTGTTGGTTCTGCAGTCGAGCCTTTGTGCTATGACTGACTTCGGTGCGCTTAGGAGGATAACCTTCGAGAATTGCGGGTAGAGCGCCACCTGATCCTCGGAGCACCCACTCACGAAAAGCGGCTCGCTGAGCAGCTTTCCCATCAACTCCTGGAGGCGGGCTACATCCCATCTTTGGTGCCCGCATTCATCGAATGAGGCCCATCCGGGTTCGTCCATGTCGCGCGAAAATCCAGAGCTCGGAGTGCTCTGATGACGGTTGTTTTGCCAACTCCCGACATCCCAGTGATCAGTATTCGCATCATTCAACAACGCTTTTAGCAGTATCCTGCCCAACGCGATGCCGCTGAGCGGCTAGCAGAAAAGAGAGAATCATATCCCACGAAGTCTTGCCGTCGGCTCCAGCGGCGGGTTATGTTGGATTGCATCATTCAAACTCTTCCACACGCACGCGGTGGGGTTGTCTCTATCCTAATGGCGCTGGTTTGTTGATCTGATAGACGACATGCTCAACAATGTTTCCGTTAAGAGTTATCCTTTCCCGACGATCTGTCAGAACCCCACCGATCTTCTCGATAGCTCTACGCGACCGGAGATTCGTTGTCCCCACCCGAAAGATAACATGATCCACAAACGTAAAGGCGTAGTCCAACATGAGTCGCTTCATCTCTCTGTTGTAATTTCCACCCCAATAGGCGCGGGCGAGGAACGTCCAGCCGATCTCAAGTTCGCTCGGCTCAGGTCCGTACCAAAAGTACCGTGACGATCCGATAATTTTCTGAGTCTTTCGGTCCAAAGCAACAAGAGCTCCTCCCGATGCCAACGCCTCTTGAAAATATTCTCTGAACACTTCTTCCTTGTAGCGATCGTGGGCGGGATGTAGCTCCCAAATCATCGGGTCTGCCGCGGCTGCGAACAAACCTTCCCAATCGTCAGCCGAGAGCGGCCGAAGTTCAAGAAGTTCGCCGATAAGGTGCGGTTGCAGATTAAATCTTTGACTTCGCATAACGTATCAGGCTGAGCGGACGAGCAGGCGAGCGCAGCGAGCAGGCCCGAAGATCCGCCTCAAGCCGAATGTTAGACGGTGCGCCAGCCGTGAGCATT
>Ga0209799_1000197_pt1 | contig 11003 bp, 13 predicted proteins | sample PanSoiPlo36MoBio_FD_188324 | JGI IMG/M metagenome (GOLD analysis project Ga0209799, IMG submission 188324) | Tropical forest soil microbial communities from Panama analyzed to predict greenhouse gas emissions - Panama Soil Plot 36 MoBio (SPAdes)... | ecosystem: Environmental > Terrestrial > Soil...
AATGCCGTGTATGGGAAGCAACCGGGCGGTGAGCGATGAAAGTTGCACATGATCGTTACGTCCTTAGCGTTAATTGTTGACAGACGGTCGCCTAACCTCGCGACTCAACTCGGTTAGCCACCCGGTCAAGCGTTGGCTGACTTCGTTTAGATCGTCGTAAGGCACGAGCGTGACCAGGGAAGGGTACAAAAGCTCCAACTGGAGAATATTCTGCACGTTCAGCGGTCCCTGCGTCGGGTCACGAAGAAAAAAACCTATCAATGGTTTTCCCTCAGCCAGCAGTTGCGTGGAGTTGATTCCGGTTCCGAGACCCGCTTCGTTGTAGCAGATGATGGCGGCCCGGGCCTCATCGCGGAAAGTTTGGTCCCTTTCCAAAACAAACGCAGTAAGCGACAACTCTTTGCTCATCGACCCGGCACGACGTTCTCGATAGTCGGGCCAGTCTTTGTCGTAGCCCTCGATGGGGTTACAGACCATGCGGGCAAAATCTTCCCGACTCATGTCTGGATACTGTCGTCGATAGTAGCGATATCGAGTGTCGTATCCCAGGCCCGTGGACTCCAGCAGCTCGAAGACCGCCACTTTAAAGTCTTTGGTGGAAGCGTGGGCGGACTTTCCTCTCCCTCCGACGTAGCAGGGTATCATGATCTCTTTCTAGGGATCCTACTCGGCGTTCTTCACAATATCGAACAGAGAAATTTCCTTTGCAGCCCTGAATTCCGCCGGATAAAGGCAGGTAGCTGAACCTCAAAGGTTCGGTTCGCGTGATGATCTGATGTTTATTGTCCGCGAAATCAAACCACGAATTCGGGCGAGTAAAATTGTATAGCCGGTTGACTTAAAAAATCCATACTCCAGGTAAGCGTGCTGGAGGAGGGAATCACCCATTAACAAATTGAGAACGCCGAGCACTGGACCTCAATCTTTGTCTCAAATTCATATTGAAGGTCATTCAACCCAATCATCAAGCCGTCTAGGATCTGCTGCCTGACGGTCTCTCCATGTTCGGTTGGGACGCCTTCCTCGCGCCGTTTCTGAATAGCCGCAAGTCCGTGCTTAAAGGCGTTCATATTGCCGGCAGGTCCGCTTTTGCCTTTCAATCCTGACATTTCGTTTTGTCCCAGGCGTCGAGATTCATTCTCTGTGCTGGTTTCATTATAGCAAAGTAATGGCAAAGTGAAAAAATTCTCTTGTGTTCTCTAGCGGTTAGACGCGCTAAGAGGATTATAAGTCCTCGAGTCGGGTCGATTCGATTTGGATAGTGACCACAGTTTGTTGCTGGTTTGGCGGTGCGGTTGGAACGCTCACAAACTTCGTGGGGATCGATCCCATTAGCGCGCTTTTTTGGGCTGCGGTGGTTAATGGTCTTTTGTCTCCTCCGTTGCGTGCAATAAATTATGCTCATTTCGAACAATAAGAAAGTTATGGGCAATGCGGTAAATGGGCAACTCACAAATATTGTAGGTTGGGCGACTACGCTAATAATGTTTGCAGCCCCAATCGGTATGCTCGCACCCTCAAGATAAACCGTTTGTTGCACTGACGATTCAGTCTTCGAGGGTGCCGGTCGCGAATGGTCTCGAAGCAACATGGCGATGAGCTACTGCTTAGAGAAGTGTGTGATAGATCAGCTCTCCGACTGTATAGATCACAGGGCGTGCGTTCCCAGTAACCTTAACCTTCTTGTCCGACTCGATCAGATCGTGCTGTCGTTTTTTCATTGGCGGCACCGCTCTCGCCGAAGCTTCGAAATCATTCTGCTGTTGAGCATTCGCTTTGCGGCAACATAAAATTCATGCCGCCGTAATCGACGTGTAACTCTTGGCAATCATGGTCCAGGTTCCCCTAATCAAAAAATAGCATGAAAGGAAATCGAAACTTCTATGAACATGAAAAGTCAATTGCATGCGTTTTTGTGGCTTCTTTTCCTGGTGGGAATTTCCACACCAGTCTTAGCTGATAAAAAAGACGATAAGTATGGAGCGATACGACATGTCCTGTTAATAAGCATCGATGGTATGCACGCCCTCGATTTCGCCAGCTGCGCGAAAGGAATTCCGACTATTAACGGCGGGGCTCCCTACTGTCCGAGTCTCGCAGCCCTTGGAACGATCGGCATCACTTTTACACAGGCTTCCTCCGCCAAGCCCTCGGATTCATTCCCGGGTCTGCTGGCACCGCTTACCGGCGGCTCCCCGCGGTCGACTGGAATTTTTTATGATGTCTCTTACGATCGCTCGCTTTCGCCAGCGAATGCTTGCCCCGGAACTGTAGGCACCGTAGTCGCTTACGACGAGTCAATTGATAAAGACTCAACGCAGCTTGACGGCGGAGGAGGGATTAACACCAATGCCCTGCCGCGCGACCCAAAAAACGGGTGCGCTCCGGTCTTCCCTCACAGTTACTTAAGAGTGAACACCATATTTGAAGTTATCAAGGCGGTTGGCGGCTATACGGCTTGGGCGGATAAACATCTTTCTTACGAGCTTGTGAACGGCCCTAGCGGCGCCGGAGTTAACGACCTTTTCACACCGGAAATCAATTCAGCCGTCGTACCATTGAACGGTATCACGGGCTGTGACCCTGTGGTAGATACAACTGCAACGGATGCGTGGACCTCGAGTTTTGAAAACATCCAGTGTTACGACAAGCTCAAAGTTCAAGCCATTATCAATCAAATCAACCACAAGACTCACGACGGATCCGCTCCGGCTCCGGTGCCGACGGTCTTTGGCATGAATTTTCAAGCCGTGAGCGTTGGCCAGAAGCTATTCCAAAGTTCTACGTCGATCACCGGAGGATATGTCGATGCTCTTGGCACGCCGAGCGCAGCTCTGCTCGAAGAAATCATGTTCGTGGATAATTCCATTGGTCAGATGGTAAATGAGCTCGCGAAGAATAACCTCTTGAGATCGACTCTCATTATCATTACCGCAAAGCATGGCCAATCGCCGATCGACCCAACCCAACGGCTGCGCATCACACAAGATTTCCCTGCTGGCGCTTCACCCAAGGCGATCCTTGGTGCGCTTGTTGCGCAGGGCACCGAAGACGATGCATCGCTGTTATGGCTAAAGGATCAGACCCAAACTGCTAGTGCTGTCGCGACCTTGACCGCGAACCAGGATAAAGATGTTAGCGGCGAGATCATCGCGGAAGAGTCTCTCAAACTCCTCTACAACGATCCATTGATGGATTCCCGCACTCCAGACATTATCGTGCAGCCCGACGTTGGCGTTATCTACACAACGAGTTCGAAAAAAATTGCGGAACACGGTGGCTTCACGCGTAATGACACTAATGTCATCTTGCTAGTAGCAAATCCAGACATTGTGGCTAAAAAAATTGCGAGTCCGGTTGAAACCGCCCAAATCGCCCCGACGATTCTAAAAGTCTTGGGCGTTAACCCCAACAAGCTAAAGGCGGTGCGACTCGAAAAAACCAACCCGCTTCCGGGGTTGGAACTGGAAGAAGAAGACTAGGAGCCAACGGTGGAAGCCGCCCCCATGTTGGGTATTGTTGCTAAACACAAGACACCGAGTCGGCTTAGTCATTGGGGCATAGTAACCGCTCTGGGGAATAAGTGGGCGAACCCACCTAACCTGAAACATGTCAGCTGGGCGTTGCTCAGTTAATCCAAGTACCTCCACGTATCCAAGGTCACTCTAGACAGTCAAACGGAAATCTTCCATATGGCACGCATCAGGCGCTTTGGAAGGTGTTCAATAGGCAAAAGGCTTGATGCTATACTAGCGCATCACATAGCCTCTCAATGATGTTGGGGGAATCGCCTGACTCCCGCCTCTTTTGCCCATGCCAACTTGAGGCCATGGAATATTATCGGATCATAGAGGCAGACCTGGAGCTAACCTGGAAGCTTTTCATCACGTCAGAGATGAGATAGACAACTGGGTAGGCGGCCTGTTTTTAGATTAGTGGAGGAACTTTGCCTAACATAGGACCGTATTAAATCGACGCCTGTGCTCGATTTCGAAGGATGACCATGCAACTAAGACACTTCACCTTCACGTGCTCTCTTTTAACAATAACAATTTGCGGGTCGATATTTCTTTGTTGGGGACATGATGTGGGTGAGCCCGATTTGGAGAAATTGCCAATCTGGAGCAAGTGTTGTGGAGAAGGAGATTGCGTCTCTCAACGTCTTCGGATCCTTGGCAAAGAACCAGCCAAGAAGATAATTGTCGAAATAGAAGGCATTCAAACCTCAGTTGATAAAGAAAAGTTCTCGCCTGTACCAACCATCCGCACCTGGGTTTGCTATATTAGTCCCGGCGGAGCCATCCGCAACGAGAACATTCGTTGTATTCTCTATCCCGAGAAAAGCGGAACCACGTAGAGAACAGGGCTGAAGTACCGTGGCCCGGCTAGTTGGGGCACTGACTCTTTTCCCATGGTGACATGAATAGTTGACGTGTCTAGGTGAGCAGAGCAGGTGTTAAAATGACGCTAATTGCTGTTATGCCATGCAGCACACGCACTGGCAGAACTCCGGATCGAGAGCCCCCCGATCGAACGGAACCAAACTGACAGCCCGAACCATGTGGCGTTACCGTTTACGAGCGGCTCGAGCCCTATCGCGGGTGACAGGTGACGGGTGGTGACGCTGTTTTTGGTAACTTTCTATAAATGATTTTGTATATAGGGACTTTCTAAAAACACTGTCACCTAGCGTCCCCACCCGTTATCTTCCCTACAAGAAACCAGCCTTTAGCATTGAGGTTAGTCACTTTCCCTTTTTTTGCTTTGAAAAATCGGCACTCGATCTCTAGAGTAAACGGAAGTGAGGAGGGGTGTGACCCCCTCCCCACGTACCGTTCCGCAGGCGCTTAGCCTGGCCGGGAGCGCTGTCTCACTGCCTGAAGCTTCTGGGATTGGATCTCATCTTTCCCCAGAGGATCATGATCACATGGACCATAGTAGTCCATGATGTCGCCCGAGCTAGGATTCTGAAGGATCGGATGGTCCGAATCTAGGGTGTCCTCGCGAATCGCTGGAAACTTCAAATGACAGTAACCGCCTGGCATCTCCTCCTTCAAGAGGATACCATCCGCGCTTAGAGCAGTGCTGCTCGCTACCACGCTACCAACTAGAAGCAGGCCTGCCAAAAATGACGTTGTGATCTTCAATGGGAATTCACCTCCTTTCTTTTTAACCTACCGGCTAAATCTGTCCCTCGGGTGAGTATAATAGTTGTAGTCACTATAGTTTATATAGTCAATTGCGAAACTACTGTCAATGGGATATACGAGGTCGGTCGCCGGCCGCATCTCCGAGGCGGAGGCGCTATTTGAGCGCTTACTGGCGCTACGTAATCACCTGGGACTCCTCTCCGAAGAGTACGACCCGACGCTGCAGCGCCAGGTCGGCAACTTCCCACAGGCGTTTTCGCACCTCGCGCTCGTCATCACCGCGCACAACATCGAGTCCATGTCCGCCAAGCGGGCTGAGCGCCCGCCACAACGGGATTGAGCAGCCAGCGGATCTCCGTCCTGCGCTGTGCTTCATATAACTCCATGTTTTTTTATCGGTGGGGTTCAAATCCACTCGCCGCGACCATCTTTGCCGGAATCGAACCTCTTGGATTGGAAACATCCTGGAAACACATTACCTAACAAACTGACTCGTAACGAATTTTCCTGCAGCACATAACTCCAAATCAGTAGGTCGCAAGGATTCGTTTCCGATAATACTCGCCGTTGGGTGATGCCAGCCAACCCGCTCCAAGTTCATCTCTTATGATGTCTTTCATCGTTCTCTCCCTTGCTAACCTCGGTCATGCTTTCGCCTCTGCGTCGCGCTTTCGGAAGGCGGCTTCTCCAACGTCGGACGCCTCAACCCACTTCGGGTCAGGCGAGGCCTCGGCGTCGTAGTTGTCGTGCCAATTCCACCACTTGTACGGCGGGGTCTGGGGGTAGCCTTCCGGCGAATCCTCCCAAGTCTCCTGACGGCCGAGCGCGGTGATGTCGAGGTAGCTCCAGGTGGTCCCCATCGCCTCGTCGCCGCGGCTGTTGATGAAGTATGTACGGAACACCTTGTCGCCGTCGCCGCGGATGAACGCGTTCGTGCCGTGCCACTCGTCCACGCCGAAGTCTTTGTCGAAGCTGTCCGTGATGGTGTACCACGGCATCTTCCAGTCCATTCGCACCTTCAGGCGCTCGATGTCCGCCTGCGGCGCGCGCGAGGCGAATGCGAGTGTGGTGTCGCGAGCGTTCAGATGGGCGACGTGGGCGACCTGGTCGGCCAAAAAGGAGCAACCTCGGCAGGCATGTTCGGGCCAGCCGAACACGCCGGGCTCGAAGAAGGCGCGATAGACGATCAACTGCCTGCGGCCTTCGAACAGATCGAGCAGGCTCACCTTGCCCTTGGGCCCCTCGAACTCGTACTTCTTCTCCACCGCCATCCACGGCATCCGTCGACGCTCGGCCGCCAGCGCATCACGGGAGCGGGTCAAGGCCTTCTCCTTCACGAGGAGCTGCTGGCGTGCAGCCTCCCACTCCTGCTGCGACACGATCGGGGGTGTGTTCATCGCGAGATGTCCTTTCCCGTGTTCCTTGTCTCTCTCTTTGCTTGTTGCCATCTTATTTCTCCTTTGCTTTCTGAAATAGACCGAGACGATTCGCTCTGAAAAATTTTCTGAACTTGCCGATGCACACGTTATTCTTGTCGACGATTCCGGCACAAGAAGTTGATCCTGCACCAAGGAATATTTGTGGAAATATTTCGCCTGGTACGCTCCGGCCTTCCACTTGTGTCCGAGCGACGGATCTCGAGCCGAACGGGATGCCTCGAAGCTCACTGCCGACCCCCTGTGGGGGAGCCGGCGTACTGACTGAGTGCGCTCGCAACAACTGGTGCCTCGATGTACACGTCGATTTGTTGACCGACGAAAAGAGAGGAATTCTCAGCCGCAATTCGATAGATCACTTGAAGAACACGGGTATCTACGCGTTCGGTGCTATCGCCCGTAAGCGATTTCTTGGGGATGACATAGGGCTCAAAGCGGACGAACTGGAGAGGTATTTTGAGAGAACCATTTCCCCTCGGAGATCCCACTGCTGGCGCGCCTTCGCGCACGCGCGACGCATCGTGCTCATCAATGTCCACGCGAATGTGCAGGGGAGAGACGCTTCCGAGGATCATCAGAGGTTCACTGAGCGGGCCGCACTGTGCGTATTGTCCGAGTCGCACTTTGTTTTGCAGAATGGTCCCCTCGATTGGGGCACGAGTCGTCAGCCGCTCGATATTGACTTCGTCTTGATGAATGGCTGCCTCCGCCTGAGAGACCTGAGTACGGGCAATCTCCAGGTCTGGCCCCCAGGCCCCAGCTTTGGTCAGCGCCAGGTCCTTCTCCGCTTGCGCGAGGCGAGCCTCAGCTGCCTCGTAATTGTGGCGCCGGCGAAGCACGTCCTCTTTCTTCACCGCCCGGCTGTCTGACACGCTCTCGATTAGACGGACCTGCACCTCGGCGTCCGCTAGGAGTGCTCGCGCCTCTCTTACCTTTGCTTCCAGCGGTGGCAATTCTTCGGGGCGTGGCTTCGCCTTGAGCTTGGCCAACTGCGCGCGCGCATTGTCCAGCGCCGCCCGCTTTACTGCCAGGTCCGCTTGAATATCCCGGTCATCGAGAGAAAAGAGCTTCTGTCCCGGCTGGACACGGTCGCCTGCTTTCACAGACAGCTGTGTAACCATCCCCGAAACCGCACAACTAATGTTGATGTTTTCACTATTGGCTTCGACCAGGCCAACGGCTCCCACGGACGATTCAAATCTCGCAGCCGGCGGAGCAGATGGTGGGAGTTCCGCATGGCGGACCGGCTTCATGGTGATCACTGCGCCGACAGCAAAAATAAACGTTAGGGCAGCGATCAATGGTACGGTTTTCGTCATGTTCCGAGCCTCCTGTCGTAGGGGAACGCCCTACGTTTGGTCGCCAGTGACACGACTGTAGAAGCTGGCGCAAGAGCCCTCGTTAGAGCCACGTTCTTTCGGTCTTCCTCCAAGGACACAATCCGGCCATCATCCATATGGGCGATCTGGTGGGCGAAATCGAAAATACGAGTATCATGGGTCACAATGATGACGGCGCGATCGGGGCGAACCGCTGTCGCACTCAACAGCTCCATGACTGTGTGCCCGGTCCTTCCGTCAAGGGCTGAAGTCGGCTCGTCGCAGACGATCAGCGTCGGCTCGTGAACCAGCGCCCGGGCCAACGCGACCCGCTGTTGCTCCCCGCCCGAAAGCTCAGAAGGCAACGCGTTGGCCCGATGGGCCATGCCCAAAGTGGCCAGAAACTCCCGGCCTCGCGTGACTGCCTGCTGTCTTTTTACTCCACCGGCTAGCAAGGGTACGGCCACGTTCTCCGAGGCTGTTAAAGCGGGAATTAGGTTGTACTGCTGAAAAACGAAACCCAGATTCTTTCGTCGAAATAAGATGAGCTCTTCCTGAGAAAGCTCCGCAGGTCGTTGACCCAAAACGACGAGTTCCCCCGATGTGGCATCAAGTAGACCTGTGATCACGCAGAGCAGAGTTGTCTTGCCGCTGCCGCTCGGCCCGACCAACATCGTGAGTTCGCCCAGGCGGATTTTCAAGTTGATGCCACGCAGGGCAGGAACCTGCGTGTCCCCACGACCAAAAACTTTTGTTACGTCATGGGAGAAGACCGCAATTCCATCTGTAACCATGCGCTTAACTCCGGAAAACGACCGCTGGTTCGAGCACGAGAACCCGGCGGATGCTCATCAAGCTTGCCAGTCCGACTACAAAGAGCACGACCACCGCGATGCCCGCCATGACTTGCCAGGGCAGAATGATCCCGCGTGTCGGCGAATAGTTCAAAAAACTGGCAAAGAAGGCCGCAGCCATGCCCATGCCGAGGCCGTAGCCGGTGGCGCCGACAACCATTGCTTGCAGCAGGATCATCGAGACGATCCGCCGATTGGTCACACCGATGGCCTTCAAGGCGCCAAACTGTTTGAGGTTCTCGATCGTGAAGATGTAGAAGGTCTGCCCGGGTACCACACTGCCGACGATGAGAGCAATAATCACGGTAATGCCGAAGTTCACGGGGATGCCGGTGTTGCGCATGTAAAAGCGGAATGCATCCCAGGAAAATTCCGCGGCACTCCTTGCTCGCAGTCCTGTCGCAGCTTCAATGCGCCGGCAAACCTCTTGGATGGACACACCGGCCGACGGCTTGGCGAGAACGAAGGAAAGCAGATTGCGCTCGCGTCCCACAAACCCGAGGGCCTGGCTGTAGCGTGTGTGGAGGACAGGGAAGCTTTGAAACGGTGCCGATGCGTCGCTGATCCCAACAATCAAGACCCTCCTGTCGTTCATTTGAAGGGCCTCGCCTACTTGAAGCGACTGACCAGGGAAGAAATACTGGAATCCGGCTTTGTCGATAATGGCGGCGTCCGGTTGGTCCAACCCGTAGATCGATCCCACCAGCATCTTCCGAGGCGCACCCACAAGGGTCGCATCGTCTACACCCATGAGAATCACGGTGCGGAATCTTCCGTCGGGACCTTTTGCGCGGCCCGTTCCCTTGTAGAGCGGGACTGCCCACTCCACTCCGGGCACGCTCCGAATCCGGTACAGGTCGTAATCGCGCAGCGCGTAGACTTCGTCGCTATAAAGGGTTTGCGGATCCATGACCCAGATATCCGCATCCACAACGTCTTGAATCTGACTAGCCGGCCGCGTCATGATGCCGATGAAAATGGATATCTGATTCGCTAGAAGAAACGAGGCGAACGCAATGGCGAAGATGAGGCTGAAATACTTGGAACGATCGGCTACCAGCATTTTCAGCGCAACGAAGTTCATTGGTGCGGTCCGTTAGATGATTACCATCATCTTATTAGGCCAAAAAAAAGTCTCATTGGCGAACTAAGTCGAAGTAGAACTTTCTCGCGTCCTCCAGAAACCGCCGTCGCTGCTGATCGTCGACGATCACTCGGGCCACTGTTAGTGTGCCCGCCATACCAGAAAAAAGAACGCGCGCTTTGCGTTCGCGCTCCTCTTTGGTCACGCCGGGTATATATTTCGCCACCCGGGTCACGTGGTTTATCAATACTCGCACGAACGCAGCGCGGGTCTTGGGTGGTTGGCGCACAATCTCTGTCGCCAAAGCGGCGACTGGGCAGCCACCGGCGATATCTTCGCAGTGTTTGATGTCAAGATAACTGTCGATGAGCGCCTTCAATTTGACACCTTGCGGGGCATTCTCGACCGTTGACAGCACTTTGCGAGCGGACTGCTCGAGACTATGGTCGAATGCCTGCGCGAAGAGTACCTCCTTGCTATCGAAGTGCCGATAAAAGCCCCCGTGAGTAAGACGGAGATCGCGCATCAAGTCCCCAATCACCGTTCCTTCACTCCCGCGACTGCGAAACCGCCGTGCCGCGGCTCGGACGATTCGTTCGCGCGTCTGTTGCTTGTGCTCAGCTGGATATCTCATTGTTGAAACCTTAGAGATGATATGTATCATCTTATCCGCTCCTGTCAAGGGCCGGCCTACCTACAGCTTCAAGGCTGTGCTCTGCTTTCATAGTTGTCTTGTCTCAAAAAAGCTTCGGCAAAGGCTGTGCCAATGAAGGTCAGCATCTGAAAGCGGTATAAAGACCGAGAATCGGGGCTTCAGTTCTCTTGATTGAAACAGATAGCGCCGAAGAAAGTTTGCCGAATTAGCGGCAGGGCGCTGAAATGACGGCTCTGCTTGGAAGCGAGATGCTCTGTTTTTCTGTTCGGGCTGCCAGATAGGCGGTCGTTATCAACACCACGCGGACAACGGCCTACTTTGATTTTTCTTTCGATATATTGACACGTACGTTCGGCTCTAAACATCGAGGGTAGTGATTCAGTTGAAATCCGAGGCTGTGCAAGGAGGAGGGGTGCCGTGCTCTGCATTTTCGATGCTCATGTCCACTTGTTCGACTGCGAGGCGAATACGCACGCCTTCCTGGAACGGGAGGACCCAACCTTCA
>Ga0209799_1000198_pt1 | contig 10939 bp, 6 predicted proteins | sample PanSoiPlo36MoBio_FD_188324 | JGI IMG/M metagenome (GOLD analysis project Ga0209799, IMG submission 188324) | Tropical forest soil microbial communities from Panama analyzed to predict greenhouse gas emissions - Panama Soil Plot 36 MoBio (SPAdes)... | ecosystem: Environmental > Terrestrial > Soil...
TTAAAGACCCGGCTCCCTGTGATATACGGCGCGGGCGGGCGAGCATTTGTAGAAGCCGGTGGGCTTATGACCTACCCCGTGAACGTCAACGACTTGTTCCGTCGCGCCGCGACCTATGTGGACAAGATTCTCAAAGGCACCAAGCCCGACGAACTTCCTGTAGAGCAACCGAAGAAGTTCGAGTTCATCATCAATCTGAAGGCGGCAAAGCAGATCGGTCTGACGATCCCGCCGAATGTGCTGGTAAGAGCGGATAAGGTGATCAAATGAAAACAGGTAATAGTAGAGCCAACGTCTTTGGTCTTGCTTTTTTCGCTATGCTCTTTGCGCTTTGCTTTTCCGCGTCGGCGCAGCAGCCGAAGAAAGTCCCACATATAGGGTATCTAACGTCGACCGACCCAGCCACCGAGTCCATCCGTTTCGAGCCATTTCAGGCAGCTCTGCGCGAGCTTGGCTACATAGAAGGACAGAACATTGCCATCGAGTACCGATATGCGGAGGGGAAGGCCGATCGGTTCTCTGCTCTTGCGGCTGAGCTCGTGCGTCTCAGGGTTGATATTATCCTGGTAGGAGGGGACAGACCGATTCAGGCGGCTAAGAATGCGACCAAGACGATTCCGATCATTATGACTGGCAGTGGGCTTGATCCTGTGAAGGAGGGCCAAGTTGAAAGCCTGGCCCGCCCCGGCGGCAACGTCACCGGCATTACAAGCCTTAACAGAGAACTAGCCGGCAAGCGGCTGGAGCTGTTCAAAGAAGCGGTTCCCAAACTTGCTCGTGTTGCGGTTCTCTATGATCCGGCCATTCAAGGCATTACACGCGATTTGAAAGAGGATGTTACAGTCGCGGCGCGCGCGCTGGGATTGATTGTTCAGTCTTGGGAGGTACGAGAAACGGACGATTTCGAGAAGGTATTCGCTGCGCTTAACAGGCAGCGCCCGCATGGACTCCTCGAGCACGGGGGCGGCCCGCTAATGCGTGCTAACCAAAGACGGATCGCCGGCTTTGCATTGAAGAGCCGATTGCCGTCAATTTACTCACAGGACGAGTATGTCCATGCGGGCGGCCTCATGTCTTACGGGAATGACATCGCCGAGCAATACCGACGCATCGCATATTTCGTGGACAGGATTCTGAAAGGAGCCAAGCCTGCCGATTTGCCAGTGGAGCAGCCAACTAAGTTCGAGCTGGTGATCAATCTGAAAACGGCGAAGCAAATTGGCGTGACAATTCCGCCGGAGGTGCTCGCTAGAGCCAGTCGGCTCATCAAGTAGGCACGCGACGACGCTAGGATTGAACTGATTTCTCCTTCAGTTCCAATTGTAATTTTCCTGTCGTAAACCGAAAGCCGTTTTCCCTTTGGACATCCTCACCGTCCCGGAAGCCTGACAAATTCCGCGACCGGCCTCGCGTAGAAAATACGATACGCGCCCGTTTAACTTCTGCCCGGCCCGATTCAGCGAGCGAACCGGGACCAAACCCTTCGCCGGTACTATGCTCTCTTCTTATTGATTGACGCCACAATTCGCGGACAGCGATAACAACGCTTGTGAAGTAGTGGTTATAGCAAATTCAGAACGCGCTTGGCTGAAGGTGAATGTCCCCGCTTTGACCGCTGGCGATACGCAGAATCTTTTGACTCTCAGGACGAATGATAACTGCTGCTTCAGAAGTGCCACCGCCACAAAAAGTGTCGGTCGGGGTAGCACTGACAACGTGCTCACCGGGAGGAACGAAAAGCTCGACCTTTTCCGATGGTGCGAGATCGGCAACTGGCACCGTATCTATGAAGACCCGAATTGTGCACGCTGAACCCATAAAACCACTGTCACGTTTGATTATGAGGATGCCCGAGTATTGTGCTTGTGATAACAACTGCGGTGCCAGGATACGGGAGGATGGGACTGCAGACGCCTGATAGATGGATATTGGCTGTGTGGCACAGGCCGTGAGCGATAGAGCCAGGCATATTGCAAGGAATCGCATAAACCCTCCGGTTCGAAGCTGGCCAGTAATACACCAGGCGGCCTATGCGTGCAACGGCTTTAATACCGACTTTAATACCGACCTTTGGTTTGATTTTTCCTGAATAGTACGTCGATGGTCGTCGTTTTGCGGAGCACCTTGGAACCCGACTTTCCGGCACACGCACGCGCGATTCGGGCCTATCTTATCCCGTGACCACACTTCGGACGGGTTCCCTGGACATGGGTCCTCTTTCTGATCTGTGAGACTCTTTGGCAATTTTTCTTGTACGCGCAAGCTGCAAAACGCGGCTTAAACCCTGCGTGCTTGTGGAACCGTATCCTGGACGTGGGTCCTCTTTCTGATCTCTGCGACACGACAAGAACCTGGAATTCAAAGCGTGAGGCTCGCTCTTGACTCCGTACCTAGGTACAGGGTGTAAATTGATTCCAGAGGAAAACAAATGGATGGCTTTACCATTGGCGAACTCGCAAAGCAGGCAAAGGTCCACGTCGAAACCCTGCGTTACTACGAGCGACGGGGGCTGATCCCAAGGCCTCGCCGGACTGTGTCGAATTACCGCGTGTATTCTTCCGAGAACCTTCGGCGGGTGAAGTTTATCAAGCAAGCGCAAGGCCTAGGTTTTTCTCTGAAGGAGATAAAGAAACTTCTGGCTTTGAGGGCAACTCCACGGGCGAGATGTGCTGATGTCCGAACGTATGCAGCGCACAAAATCGAAGACATTGAGGGGAAGATCCGTTCGTTGGCGCATATGCGCAAGACCCTTGAGAAACTCATCGCTGAGTGTTCCGGCGACGGACCGGTTACACGGTGTCCGATCCTTGAATCCCTTGACTCGGAGCCATCAAACGTTGTGTCAAAAGTCAAACCGTATCGAAAGGAGAAGTTTTTATGAGCAACAAACGAAAAATCGAAATCTTTAGCGCTGGATGTCCAGTATGTCAGGAAACAATAAATCTCATCAATAGAATTGCTTGCCCCTCCTGTGACGTAACGGTGCTCGACATGACGGACAGCGCAGTCGCTGATAGAGCCAAGACTCTAGCTGTTCGCAGCGTGCCAGCTGTCGTCATCGACGGGAAGGTTGCCGATTGTTGCGCGGGTCCAGGCATCAGTGAGGCGGCTCTAAGAGCTGAGGGGATAGGCCAGCCAAGACCATAGACGGGAATCTGGTATTTCGTCATGAGTGATAACGGAGCAAGAAAGTGCTTGAGGGTAGGAACCTGGGGAGCAGTTGTGACCGCGATATGCTGCTTTACGCCAATCTTGGTCGTCGGGCTTGGTATTGTGGGCTTGGGAATGCTCATCCCATATCTCGACTACGTGCTGCTGCCCGCTCTAGGTTTGTTCTTAGTCCTGGGAGCTTTCGGCCTATGGCAAAAAAGCGTGAGGAGTAAGTAGCTTTGCAAGAATGCTGCGGTTTTCCACAGGAACGACCCGGTGTCGTTTGTCCCAAGAACAATAAGGTCTGCAAACCCCTTCCGCGAATAACCGTGGAAGCGCTTATCAGACCGGAACACAAGCATTCTCTAGCTTTGCTGCCATACTATTTCTGCGATTCACCAAGCTGCGATGTTGTCTACGTATCCGCATCCGGAGAACAGCTAATCACCAAGAACCAGCTTCGGGTTCGTGTGGGGATAAAGGAAAACAAGGACCCGATACCGCTCTGTTATTGTTTTGACTTTGATAAAAAGGCAATTTGGGACGATATTCGCTTTAAGGGAAGGACGGACATTCCCCAGATAATCACTCAGCGAATCAAAGCCGGTGAATGCCGTTGCCAGGTCACCAATCCAAGCGGGAACTGTTGCTTAGGGGATGTCTATCGAGCTGTAAAGGAATACTCTAGTTTTCGCCGACTCTGAAAAGTCCAACGACAATTATTCAGAATTGACCGCATTCACCAACGAACATTCTTCCGCCGCATCGAACCCGACAAGCGTCCTCTCGCTTTGCGCCACTTGTGATGCACAAAATACAAATTTGGGTCGATTCCAGCAGCGTACAGAGCCTTACCCCAACTCCCAAAATGGGCTTCAGCAGCGCTTACCAAAGCCGAACCATCACGTCGTGCTCTCACGTAGGACAGGCTCTCTTTGGAGCGGTGCATCTGAGAAAGGACAGTGATAATTTTTCGCCTGTTCCAGCCAGGGAGCCGTTTCTCTTGCTTCTTTAGCGTCGAGATGGCCTTTTCAAGACTCCCGAAATAATGCGCAGCTTCGAGTTTGAGAGCTTGTGGCACATTCTTTACTGTGTATCGTTCAAGCACGTCGCTCAATGCATTGAGTAAACTTGGCCCGCCTCTGTAGAGCTTTTTTTTGCGTGGTTACTTGGTTACGCCGCTTGCAAGCAGGGCCTTGGCCCAAGAACCGAATTGGCGCAGCGCGCCTTGGAACAGCTTGCCATGGTTATTCATCACATATTTGGCGTAGAGGGGCAGTCGATTCTTGTGCATAGCGCGTATTTGCTCAACGATTTTCTCGTCCTCCCATATGCCACGCTCTCGCATTCTCTCCAGGTCAAATCCCGCTGCACGCAAAGCCCTATCCCAATCACCGAAGATCCAGATGCCTTGCTCGTATAAGTGTTTGTACTTGTCTTGGAGATATCCGGCAAAGACCTTGCCGTCCCTTTTGTAGACTTTCTTCACGGCAGCAATCCATTCGCTTTTGCCGTGCGGATAATAGCCTGGACGAGAACTTTGTATGACGCGAAAAGCCTTGGCGATCAGTTGATCAGGGGTGAGACGATACTCGGCCATATAAGTTTCACGATCGGTACCGTGCTTTGAAAGGTGTCGGCCACTAATTACGCGACGATGGTCGCCGCATATACGGCAGCAGACAAATTCGATGCCATCATCGCGATCGATGCTCCGACGGCACGATCCGAGTCGCTTTCGCCGTCTCATAAAATTGTCTTCAGCGATTTAGCGGAATCGGGAGAAGGTGTAAAGAGGGGTCAGTTCTGGCGTGAGATCCGTCTGAGGCGTCGTTCAGTTCAATCCTGCTCTCATCTTGCGAGGGTCCATTTTATGGATACTTCACCTGACCGTCACCAGTCTGTCATGCCGCTCTGCAAAGAATTCCCCCAACACGGCTATATCGAGGAGGTGAAATTCCCTGGGCATCGTGACGGTGCTGAAACCCTCGCTTGGCTACAAGCAGTGCGCCGAGATTGCCCGAGATTCGGCCGGGGCCGAAGGGCGAAGAGTCAGGCTTTTTGATTCTTGCGAATCTTACTAATTTCGTGACCACGCGCGTGAAGTTAGAGCGATTCGTGCAAGATGGTCTAGAATAGAAAGCCCGACCTGATGCGATTGCCTTTAATAGTGCTCAAACGGTCTTCGACATCGACATCGAACGCTTCCCGAGCTGCTGCGGCGCCTTGAAGATCATCGCCGCCATCGAAGATCCGCCGGTGATCATCAAAATCGTTAGCTATCTGGGCCTACCGACCCACGCCCCGCCACGCTCCCCGGCTCGTCCAGTCGATTTTATTCCAGACAATCTGACTGCCGAAAACTGCTTGCCAACGAAGCCGACGATACCGTTCGCTCTCACTTGGACCGAGCGGCACGATAACGCAACCCTTCGCGCGCGTCCCGTTCGCTTTCGTCCGAGCCGACCGGTACAAGAGAGGGTTTTTCATCCACCAAAAAAAATTTGACACCTCTCCCTGTCCTGCGATATAGCTCCGGGCCATAGAAAAACGTGGTTTAAAAATCCTATCCGCTTTATGTCTCAGCGACTTCGGACTGAATCGCAACAAAAGACGCAGCAGCGGATGTCGCACCGCGAGACTCGCCCGGCTTCAGCCCAGTCCTTGCAAGGTAGACTCCATCCTATCCTCCAACTGCAACGGATGATATGCAACCGGCGTGTGGCGCAGTTGATTCAAGCCAAGCGGCTTACACCGGACGGGAAGATGATTGGTTTGCAGCGCAAACTCACTGTCGGCGCCGCTGACGATCAGTACGAGCAGGAAGCCGACCGGGTGGCACGCCAAGTGCTGAACACATCGGATGCGGTAGCCGCGCACTCGATGCAACGCCCCGTGTCCCCGGAAGAAGACAAAGACCAGATGCTGCAAACCAAGCCCCTGGCTGCCTCAATCACCCCGTTCGTACAGCGGCGATTGGTGCATAATGAGGGATCGGAAGACAAGGAGAGGCCCGTCCAGGCGAAGTTTTTCAGCGAGACGAGCAGAGAACCCTTGCAGCGACAGCCCGACACAGAAGAGGACGAAACCGCGGGTGCACTGACTGAAAGCTTCGAGGCAGGAGCCGATGTTGAAACTCAGGTCAGTCAGAGTAAAGGACGTGGCAGTCCCGTGCCAGACGCTGTGCGTACCTACATGGAGCCACGGTTTGGTGTGGACTTCAGTCAGGTGCGTGTCCACACCGGTAGCGACGCTATACACATGAACCGGGATGTCGGTGCCCAAGCCTTCACCCACGGCTCCGACATTTACTTTGGCGAGGGTCATTGTCCCAGCAATTTAGAACTAACCGCACATGAGTTGACCCATGTCGTTCAACAAACCGGCGGCGCCGCCTTAACGCAGGGGTATAGGAAATACAAAGCTACTTTTCAAGCGAGCCCACCCTTCGGAGCCTCCCACCACCCCGCCAGCGACCACCCCGCGCCACGGGGAGCCACCCCCCAAGCCTCGCCAGAGCACCAGCTGGGTAGCCTTGCAGGCAGTCAGCAGGCCGCCATCCGGCGGCCTGAGTATAGCAGCAGGCTGCCGGATGACGGCGGCAGGCAGGTCCTCGTGCTCCAGCGCGCGGCAGGCAACGTCGCCGCGGGCCAGGCTGTGCGCGCTCTCCTGCGCGAGCCGCTGGCGAGCGAGGCGCCGCCCGAGAACGCGACCGGGATGCCGGTGCCGGCCGTGGGCCCGGCCGCCGACGCGGCCGGCCTCTCCGACGAGGACCGCCGCAAGCTCGACTACGCGCGCACGACGCTCGCGAAGGTCAAGCCGCTCGCGAAGGACGACGAGGCGGTGCTGCGCAAGCTGCTCGCCGGCTCGCCGATCCACGCCCTGATCGAGCAGCGCAACGCCGTGCGCGACAACCTCGTGCGCCTCGTGATGACGGGCGAGGACGAGGAGCTGAAGCGCTCGTCGGAGATCGGCGGCAAGACCTACTGGGACCGCCTCGGCGAGCTCTCGACGCAGCTCCAGCAGCTCGAGGGCGGCATCGGCGGCGCGCTGAAGGCGATCGGCGTCGCCGACGAGGGCGAGCTGAAGGACCTCGTCAGCGACCGCTTCCCGACGCTCTTCCTGAAGCGGGCGGAGGAGATCGCGCTCACCCTGCTCGACCAGAACGCGGCCGTCGCGCGCGCCGAGGCGCCGCGCTTCGGGCTCATGCCCGACCAGGTCGGCGCGGGGCCCGGCGCCGCGGCGACGCTGAACGAGCGCATGTCGATCACCGAGCCCGGCGGGCACACGGCGGCGGCGAAGGGGATGAAGCTCGCCGCCGGCGAGCTCGCGGGCCTGCAGACTCTCGTGGACGCGGCGAAGCAGGACGTCGAGACGGCCCGCAAGGAGGCGATCGAGGCGCGCCGCGCGGCACCGAGCCCCGACGACGATGACATGGACTGGCGCGTCGACGAGGGCTACGCCGACGAGGGCCTCGTCCGCGACGCCGCCAACGACCCCAACGTGAAGCAGGCCGAGGAGCGCCAGGCGCAGCAGGCGGCCGCCTTCGAGCAGCGCCGCAACCAGCTTGGGCTGCAGTACCCGGTGCTCTTCAAGGTCGACGACTACCGCGCGCTCGCGCTCGCGTCGGACGAGGAGGTGCAGGCGGTCGCGGGCGGCAAGCTCGCCGAGATCCTCGACAACATCGACAAGACGAAGCAGTACATCAAGGACGGCGACCTCAAGGTCTGGCACCTGCGCGAGGTCTTCGACATGACGATGCAGGACCTCGGCATCGGCCCCGACTCGCCGCTCTTCGCGGCCGTCGAGAAGCGCGTCGCCGACGAGGAGCACAAGGACTCGATCATCAAGATCGCGAAGGCGGCGATCGCGATCACGGCGGCGATCATCACGGCGATCCCGTCGGCGGGCGCGTCGCTGACCGCCGCCGCCTCGGTGACGATGTTTGCGATCAGCGCCTCGAGCCTGCACGAGAGCGTGACCGCCTACAACGCCGAGACGGCGGCGAGCAACGTGGCGCTCGACCCGGCGTTCGCGGACATCTCGGTGAAGTCGCCGGACATGAAGGCCGTCGCCTTCGACCTCGTCGCCTTCGGCCTCGACGCGGTACAGGTCGCGTCCGCGATAGCGAAGCTGAGCACGGTGATCCGCGCGGCGCGCGCAACCGGCGAGCTCGGCGAGCTGGCGGCCGCCGCGCGCGCGATCCCGCAGCTCGGCGAGGCCGGCGTGGAGCGGCTCGTCTCGAACGTCGCGCGGGAAAGTGAGGTCGCGTCGCGGATCGACCACGCCGTGAACGCGATCGGCGCGACCGTCGCGCCGCCCGCCGCCACGGCCGTCGAGCGGGAGCTGGCCCGCCTCGGCGACGAGGCCCTCCAGCTGGCCTACCGCGACCTTCAGGTCGCCGGCCGCATCTTCCCGCTGACCGAGGACGCGCTGCGCATGAAGTACGGGGCGCAGGCGGCCGAGCTGATCGGCGACGGTCGCACGCTGCGCGCGTCCGCCTTCTACGACCGCGAGACCGGCTGGCTCTTCATCCGCAACACGACGCTCGAGGGCTTCACGGCCGCGTTCCTGCACGAGGCGACGCACTACCTGCAGAACATCTACCGCCCCGGCATGACGCAGTTCATGCGCGAGTTCGAGGCCTACTCGGTGCAGCGCGGCTACCTGCAGCGGCTCGTCGCCGACGGCGCGAACCCGGACGTCGCCTTCCCGAACTACAAGTGGCTCGTCGACGCCGACAACGAGCGGATCGTTCAGCACATCTGGGACCGCTACCAGGTGCGGCCGCCGCCCGGCGCCGACCTCGAGGCCACCGTCATGGAGGCGCTCGGCAACGTCGGGCGCATCGAGGTGCCGTAGCTAGAGGTCGTCGATCCCCGGGAACGCGGGGTCGAGACCGAGGCACGACCAGCTTGGAAACGCAGTGCTCGCGGCGGTCTGCGCAAATGCAGACACCGAGAGGCCAGAGTTAGCGAAGGCTAAGGCGTTCCTGACTAAGGGTGAGCTGATTTATAGATTTGCGATTTCCGGCCAATCCAAACCGAAAGCATAGGCGAAGAAAAGGAACAACTTTTTATTATTTGACACGATTGCCTAACGAAAGGTTGAAGTCCGACGCTCGAGAAACTCGTGCGGCTCACCCACGCGTTAGGCCGCCGGCCGGCGCAGCTGAAACCTAGTACGTTAGGGGAGGCGATGCGAATGCGAATTGCAGTCAGCGACTTTGTGACTAATACGTCGTTTCCCTTATTCGCTGCAGAAGAGCTAGGATTCTTTAAGGCCGATGGTCTCGATGTGCGGATCGAATTGATTACCCCTGTAACTAAAGCGATTTCCGCGTTACATGAAGGCACCACCGATGTCTTTGCGAGTGGCTCCGTCCATGCTGTTCTCAAGCATTTTCCCTGCTGGAAAGGAGTCAAGCTTATTGCTGCACTCTCTCAAGGGATTCCCTGGCTTTTAGTGGTGCGTGCCGACCTCCGCACAGAGCGCGGAGACATGAATGCACTGAGGGGGTTGCGGATTGGCGCAGATCAAGGACCAGACATGGCGCTCAAGCAATTGTTGATAGCAGCCGGACTCGACGCTGAGGGTGACAAAGTGCAGATCGTGCCTGTTCCAGGTGCCGGGGAACCCGGTGTCTCGTTTGGTGTGGCCGCAGCCAAGGCATTTGAGACAGGCCAAATTGATGCCTTCTGGGCCAACGCCATGGCAACCGAGATTGCAATACGGCGTGGCGTAGGAAAAGTTTTGCTAGATGTGCGACGCGGCGATGGTCCGTCTTCCGCTCGGAATTTCACCTTCGCTGGCCTTGTTACCACCGATGCATTAATCAATCGAGACCCGGAAAGAATCGCGGCCACTGTGCGGGCTATTGTCAAAGCCCACAAAGCACTTCGGGCGGATCCAACCCGAGCCACTGAAGTGGGAAAGCGGCGTTTCCCCCCGGATGCAGCAGAACTGATTGCCACAATCATTGAACGGGACATGCCATTCTACGATGCTGCTATATCTGAGGAGGCCGTAGATGGGCTCAACCGTTTCGCTCAATCGGTCGGCTTACTCGCTGAACCGGTAGCCTACGAGCAGATAGTAGCTGTTCAGTTCCGCAACCTTTGGCGATGAGATCGCGGGAGAGTTGAAGGCCCCTCGAGGTCGGGAGAGGTTTCAAAGCCGATGAAATCGTCTGGTACTAGATCGGCTCGCGTTCAGACTATGATAAACTCCTTTCACAGTCACGGCGCAGGCCCTAACCCTTATGAGGCTTGAAACCGACCGGGAAAACCGTCCGTCGGCTCAGCGTAGGCATTAAATGAAAGGATTGAACTGATTTGATCTCCTACCAACCAATACTTCTATTGTGGGCGCTGACTTTGCCACAACTTTGCCAGAACTATATGCTGCTATGTGTTCGAATCGGTAAAATGAAGGTCAGCGCACCGGCGTTAAACGCTTGAATAGATACCAATAGCGACCGATAGGCACACATAGTCCCGCTACGGCAAGAGGACTGAAAATCCTCGTGTCGGTCGGGTTTGATTTCGCTGCGTGTTGCCACGACAAAAACCGATTGCCTGCGCTTTGCCGGTTTGATACGCGTTGAGCCGGTCGCTTTTCACCAAGTGTGGAGTATCATCGACTAGTCGGCGCAACGGTAGGAGAATAACGAAAGCGTGGTCAAGGGACGAAGATTTGGGACTTTTACCAATGAGGAGTATTGTATGAAATTCAAAAACATGTGCCCGATTTCCGCTCTCTGTGTTGTCTTTGTTCTTGGGATGATTTC
>Ga0209799_1000199_pt1 | contig 10932 bp, 14 predicted proteins | sample PanSoiPlo36MoBio_FD_188324 | JGI IMG/M metagenome (GOLD analysis project Ga0209799, IMG submission 188324) | Tropical forest soil microbial communities from Panama analyzed to predict greenhouse gas emissions - Panama Soil Plot 36 MoBio (SPAdes)... | ecosystem: Environmental > Terrestrial > Soil...
CTCTGAGTTTCATTGAGCTTGAGCAACCGCGACATCAGCAGCGGGCCCATATCGGAAATGGTTGTCCGGACGGGATGGCCCTGCTGGCCGTAAAGATCCCAGAAAACGGTGGGGTATCCGGCATACTGGAAGTTTTTGACTCCAAGCTTTGAGACGCGTTCTGCTATTTTTGGGTTCTCTTGTCCAGGATGGGCGATACCCGAGAGGTCCCCCTTGACGTCGGCCATGAAAACCGGGACGCCGATGCCGCTAAGATGCTCCGCGATGACCCGCAAGGTAACGGTCTTTCCTGTCCCCGTGGCGCCAGCAATGAGACCGTGGCGGTTGGCCATTCGCGGCAGTAACAAATGATCTTCTTTTCCCTTTGCGATGGGCAGCCCTTCCGGCATAAAGGGACCCTCCTTTATTTATCAATCACTTAACCTTGTGCGATCTTTAGAAATCAGTCGAGAAAATCAAGCAGTTTATATATAGACCAGGCGCTGCTTGAATTAAAGCTACACAGCACGCGTCTAAGGCATCAGGAACGAACGAGGCATCGTGTCGAGCGGAGGGCGGTACAGCCATCGGTTCATTCCTAACCAAAAACGGACAATCCATAAGGAGGATTTGATGAAACGTTTTCTTATTGTGTTGATTGCTTCTATGTTCATGGCTTCCGCGACTGTTGCGGCTGAAAAGATGGGTGACGAAAAGAAGGCGGCCGCCGACGAGAAGAAGGCTGATGCCAAGGGCAAAGGCGAAGACAAGAAAGTAGCGGCCAAAGATAAAGCTAAAGGTGACACGAAGAAAGCCGAGGCCAAGGAGAAAGGCAAAGGCGATACGAAAAAGATGGCGGCCAAGGATACGGCCAAGGGCGAAAGCGAGACAAAAGGCGAAGGCAAAGTCACCAAAGGCGAGGGCAAAAAGAGCGAAACCAAGTAGTGCTTCCACCGGTTAACCGAGGAGAGCGGCCCTCCCCGCTTTCCTCTGCCACTCAAAACATCCTTCGTATTTTCACACGCAGTCAAGTATTCAATTAGTTTTTGATTGTAAGTGAGACCGGATCTGAAGTAGCATCGCTCATCAAGTGGGGTCGTGGCAAACAGGCGGGACGATCCCTTTGTCGAGCAACAACCAACTTAAAGGAGGATCCATGATGAAGCGTATTCTGAGTTTCTTTGCCGCAGCTTTCTTATTGACCTCGGTGGCCATCGCTGCAGGGCCAAAGGATTATCAGGTGACAGGACCCGTTTTGGACGTCAGCGACGACGTCATCACCGTGCAAAAAGGGAGCGACAAATGGGAGATCGGTCGCAACAAGGACACCAAAATCAACGGCGACCTCAAGAAAGGGTCAAAGGTTACGATTCAGTACAAGATGACCGCGACCAGCGTCGACGTCAAAGACACTGGAAAAGCCAAAGCCGACACGAAGCCCAAGACTAAGTAAAGATTAAAGAGCTGATTCCCGCCCAAAGCTCCGAACAAAGGGCCGTTGCCAACGGCCCTTTGCCATACTATTTTAGTCTGCTTTCTTTTTTTGTCGACATTTGTTAGCTTGAATCTCACTTGCTCCGGGATTGATTGATGATGAGTCCTTACCCAGACGCGGTTATCGTTCACAGCTCGGATCTCCACCTCGGGGTAGATGACAGCTTCAGCAACTCCGACTCTCTGGCAGTGCTTCCAAAGGTTTTGGCTACGGCAGCTGAGGTACGGGCCGACGTTGTTCTGTTGGCGGGGGACACCTTCGACAATCACCGTCAGCCCCTCGAGCTGCTGGAGCGCGCCGCTCAAATGATGCGTCACTACGGCAGTCCCATCGTTATTCTCCCCGGCAACCATGATCCGCTCACGCCCGATTCGGTCTATCGACGAGGCGGACTCGCCGAGATTCCCAATGTCCGTATCCTGGGACTCAATGTCGATCAAGCGGTGACGTTCTCTGAATTTGAGCTAGAGATCTGGGGGCGTGCCCATTGCGACTATAGCGACATGTCGCCGCTCGCGGATCCGAGACCGCGGTCTACCCGATGGCAACTCGCCGCCGCCCACGGGCATTACGTCGACGAAGCAAGAGATCCGAACCGGTTGATTGGTTCTTGGTTAATTCATCGCGAGGAGCTGATTGCAACCGGCTCCGATTACATCGCCCTGGGTCACTGGAATCAGGCAACGCCGGTGGGAAATGGCGAGGTTGCCGCCTATTATTCCGGCTCCCCGGAATACGCGGGAACGGTTAACCTGGTCCGGTTGCGCGGCAACGGCCGGGTCGAGGTCACGCAGACTCCACTCAACGGTCTGGCAAAACAGAAGTAACTCGCGGCAGTACCTGTCTTCAGTCCTTTTCCACCACGGGGTTTTTTGGCTTCTTCCCTTCCAGCACACGAATTACGTCTTCGGCAGCGCCCCACTCGCCGCGCTTCGAAGCTTCAAATGTGAGCGCTCCTATGTGCGGTGTTAGCACCACGTTGTCAAGTTGAAATAAAGGATGGTTCTTCCCGGGAGGCTCATCTTCTACGACGTCGAGCGCGGCTCCGGCAATTTTCCTTTGCTTCAGCGCGCGACAAAGAGCGTCTTCGTTGACGATGCCGCCGCGAGCGGCATTAATCAGGTACGCCGAAGTCTTCATCAGCGCAAGTCTGCGCTCATTGATCATTCCGCGGGTCTCGGGCGTCAGCGGGCAGTGAATCGTGACGACATCGGATTCCCGTAGCAACTCATCCAACCCCACCCACTTGCCTCCCAAGGCAGTGACATGAGATTCCGGAATGTAAGGATCAGAAACAAAAATATCCATTTCGAACGCCCGCGCGCGGAGCGCCACTCTCGTGCCGATATTTCCCATCCCGATAATGCCGAGGGTTTTTTCCGCTAGCTCTGTACCGATGAATTTTAAGTATTCGCTCCAACGATTTTCCTTCACAGCTTTGTTCGCGTCGAAGGTGTGACGCACCAAAGCGATCATCTGGCCGAAGACCAACTCGGCAACTGAGAGGGAATTGCTTCCGGGCTGATTCGTTACCCAGACTTTGAATTCCTTGGCGCTGTCGAGGTCGACTCTTGATGGATCGACGCCGACGCCGGTTCGGGCGATGATTTTGAGACGGCCAGCGCTCTTTTGCATCTGTTCTCTTGTGATCTTGCCTTTGCGGCTGATGATTGCATCGACCCGGCTCGCTTCCAACTCCCAACGCTCCGGTTCAACCCAGGGATTTACAACCACCAGCTCCACTCGCTCGCGCAACCATTTAAGCACGTCGGGTTGGAATTCTTCTATCAAAACTCGGCCCAGCAGCATGTTTTGTCTCGTCCTTTCCGTAGTAGTAAACAGTTAACGCTATAATGGACTTAGACGAAAAATAAAAGACATAATATGCCGGCCTTACATCCCTTGCGATAGGAGAACTTCTATATTAATGGGAGGTGTGCGTTGCTCTAGATCCGCTTTTAGGGACGAGGTAGCGTCGTGACGTTCGCAAGGATTCTGGTTCTGTTTTGGATTATCCTCTTTGCCCCGGCCGCCTCGGCCGAGCGCGTTAGAACCGCCATTCCTCGGGCCACAGTCAACTATCTTTCGCTTCCTGTGGCAGAGGTGAAGGGATTTTTTCGCAGCGAAGGTCTGGAAAACGAGACCATTGTTATTCCCGGCACAACCGCCATTGCCGCTCTGGTTAGCGGCAACGTCGACTATAGCGGCGCAGGCGGCAGCGGCATGCGGGCAGCCGTGCGCGGCGCGCCGATCAAAGCGGTCATGTTTCAAACCGAGAAGGTCACCTGGTATCTGCAAGGAGGCCCGGACATTTTCAGGATTACTGACCTTAAGGGCAAACGGATTGCGGTGGGAACCATCGGCGACACGCAGGATACTTTAATCACGATGCTGATGGAGCGCGAAGGACTAGCAGCTCGCGATTTTACCCGCGTGGCCATGCCCTCGCGCAGCGCCATGAGCACTATCCTGGCCCTCAAGACCGGAGCCATCAGTGCCGCCGTGGTGAACGCCGAGGAATCGTTGCTCGGTGAAAAAGAAGGGCTTCGGACACTCGCTTTCGTCGGCGATCTATTCCCTTACCCTTTTCAAGGTTTTCTAGCCACTGAAAAGATGATCGCCGAGCGCCCCAACGACATCAAACGGTGGCTCAGGGCTATGGTAAAGGCCTTGATGTTTATCCGCGAACGGCCGGAAGAAGCGGCCGATATCGCGTTCAAAAAGATTCCCATGGGAAACATGACCCGGCCAATGGTCGTGGAAGGGGTCCGTCGCTTTAGCCAAGCCTTTCCCGAAGGCGTTCCCGGTCTGCCGTCGCAACAAGGAGTCAAGACTCTCATGGAATTTGACGTGAAAGCTCCGCTCAAGATCAAAGAGGATATCCCTCCGGAGAAAGTCCTAAATTTTCGGCTGATCCGCGAGGTTAAAGAAGAATTGGAAGGCAAACGCTGACCAAATTTCCTCGCACTGCTGTCACCGAACTCGCCAAAGGTGCCGACATGCTCGTTTCGGAGGTGTCGTCGGTAGAGGAGTGGAAGGAGCGGCAGATCAAAAGCGGCCGCTGGCAGTCGATGACGTCCGAGCAGCAGGCAAGCTCGATTCGGCATCAAAAAGAGGAACACATCTCATGATGGTGCTCTGCTAATGGTTGCGACCATCGCGGACGCGCAGCAGGTCCCCGACGCGCGGGTCGCTGACCTCATCCGGGCCGGCAAAGTTCGGGTCGGGCTGTTTCCGCCTCAGTACACCAAGGACCCGGTAACTGGTGAGCTAAGGAGTGTGTGGGTAGAGATCGCTCGCGCGCTGGCAGCGCGCATTGGGGTTCAACTCATTCTCTTGGAACATGCAACTCCTCCCAAGGCCGTGGAATGTCTCAAGGCCGGCGCGTGCGACGTGGTGTTTCTGCCGTTCGACTCTCGGGCCGCTGAAGTAGGCGGGTTCTCGTCCCCATTTATCGAATTCGACTTCACCTATCTCGTGCCGGCCGGCTCACTAATCCAGAGCATCGCCGATGCAGACAGACCCGGGATTCGCATCGCGGTCGTGCGCAATCACGCCTCGACGGCGGCTCTGAACCGCGTATTGAAGCAAGCCAAACTGGTGTACGCCGAGACCCCAGACCCCACTTTCGACCTGCTGCGCGCCGGAGACGCAGACGTGATGGCATCAGCCCGTAGCACACTTCTAGAGTATTCCACCAAGCTGCCCGGGTCACGGGTGCTGAAGGAGCGGTACGGGACAACGCTCAATCGGGTGGTGGTTCCGAAGGACCGGGCAGGACGGCTCGCCTATATCAACGAGTTTGTCGAGGAGGCCAAGGCCTCGGGCTTAGTGCAGCAAGCAATCGACCGTGCTGGTCCGTGCGGAGTCCAGGTGGCCCCGCCGGGAGATCCCACCGACCAATAAGAAGAGTGTCATGGGAGAGAAACCAGAGTCCTCTCAAGAGCGGCGGTCATTAGGCGCCGCTCGTGGTTTTCGAGACTCTTGTACGTCCTTGTAATTCTGTCAATTTGTCTTTTCGGGTTCTCTGTAGCGGAGTCTTTTGTGGTAGGATCTTAGGTAGCAAACTAGGCCATTGCCCAGGAGGACAACCATGAAATTCGAGGGTTTCCTGCATCTCAACATCCGGTGCTCGCCGGAGGATATTCCCGCCATCGAGAAGTTCTACAGCGATGTGCTCGGCTTGAAGACGGGTTACCGTCCAGATTTCAAGTTCGGTGGCATCTGGCTCTATGACGGCGACGACCCCGTCATCCACGTCAGCGCGCGGTTTCCGCAGGGCTCGATCGTAAAGGACAAGCATAGTGGCAGCGTAGACCACATCGCATTCAAGGCTTCTGGCGCGGTCGAGTTCCGCAAGCATCTGAAGAAGCTCGGCATCGATTTCGAGGAACAGAACATCGAAAACGCAGGCTACCAGGTGTTTATCTACGATCCCGTGGGTACCAAGATCGAGTTCAATTTCCTCAAGGAGCACGTTGCCGACGCCGTGCCTGTCGGGACGACGGCCGAGGCGAACATCCGGTAACGGTAGGGCTGCGGTGCGTCGAATGTCGGTTAGCCTTTCGGCAGCCGAACTCGATTGCTTTGTGACGGCGCATGAATCTATCAAGGCCAGGCCCCAATTCGAGCTACCACATTTGATGGAAGATTACATAGAAGGAGGAACTAACAATGGCCAAAGCGATCTCCATACATCCGGCGGTTGATAGGGGTATCAAACCCGCGGCTAAAGACTTCGCAGGTGGTACGCTATTTTGCCACTGCTCTGATAAGAAAGTGGCCATGGCGATCGATAGTCAGTGTGCTCATAACCACGTGTGCGGCTGCACCAAATGCTGGAAACCGGCGGGCGCACTGTTCTCGCAGGTTGCGGTTGTGCCACGCGACAAGGTCCGTGTAAGGGCCAATGAGGACAAGTTGGCGGTGGTCGATCCGAACGCGGTTATCAAACGACATGCCTGCAAAGGTTGCGGTGTGCACATGTACGGACGTATCGAGAACGAAAAGCATCCGTTCTTCGGGTTCGATTTCATCCATACGGAACTGTCGCCGAATGAAGGCTGGGCACCTCCGGAATTTGCGGCCTTTGTCTCTTCGATTATCGAGTCCGGAACCAATCCCGCCGATATGGGCGCGATCAGAACGAAGCTGAAAGAGTTGCGGCTAGAGCCTTATGACTGCCTGTCGCCTGCGCTGATGGACGCAATTGCAACGCATACCGCGAAAGCGTCGGGAGTGCTGAAATAGTGGGTTCCGGGGGATTTTCTGAGAATGGTGTTTATCGAAGGGAATGAACCGAAAGCGTTACTCTTTCTTCCATGTTTTGGTGCAGAAAATCGGTTCATCTCGTTTCGGTGCTCGGTTCTACGCTCGCACCTTGCATCACTTTGACCGCGTCGCTTTCAGATTGAGTAGCGGTCGGGCGACTCTGACAAGTTCCCTCGCTGGATTGCCCGTAGTACTCTTGACCACCACCGGCGCTAAAAGTGGATTGCCGCGAACCCTTCCCTTGCTTTGCATCCGCGATGAGCGCAACCCAGATACGTTTGCCCTCGTCGCATCCAACTGGGGACAAACTCAATATCCAGCCTGGTACTTCAACTTGAAAGCCAATCCGCGCGCCGTGGGCGCGATTCGCGGTCAGATCGAGACATACATCGCTCATGAAGCGAGCGGCGAAGAGTACGATAGATTTTGGCAATACGCAGCCAATACTTACCCCGGTTACCCTCTCTACAAACACCGCGTTGGCGCAAGACGGATCCCAATAATGATAATGACACCCGTAAAGCAATGACCCCCCGCTCAAATCTTTGAGATGATTAGCAAGCAGCCAATTCAAACTCTGCTTTGCCAGTCGCCTGTGATAGCGAGCGTCAATCCTGGCGACTGGATGTTTACAAAGAAGGTGCTGCCGTCGGGTGAGAAGGTGGCGCCTGCAAGACACCCGGCTTGGGAGGGACCACAACTACGGACTGGTTCACTTACCTTCACTATCGCTGATACAACAAGAGCCTCCAAGATCGTCGGCCTCGATCCTTCCGTAGGATATTTAGAATATGCTCGTGCAAACAATCCACATCCACACGTTACTTTTGAAATGGGAGATGTGCAGAATCTTCCCTATGACGACGGCTCGTTCGACTGCTGCGTATCATCATTGATGATCCAGTTTGTCCTTGATGCCCATAGGGCAGTGCAAGAAATGAGGCGAGTCACGAAAGCGGGTGGAACCGTGGCAACCTGTATGTGGGACAACGCTGGAGGCATGGAGTTGTCACAAAGATTTTGGGATGCCGCCGTTGCAGTAGACCCGGAAGCTAAACGACCGGATAAAATGCTTATGGATCGCCAAATATACTTTCAGACGTATGGATTACGAACGGTCTTACCAACGTTGAAACAAAAGCATTAGTCATTCCGATAAAGTTTTGCTCGTTTGACGATTTCTGGCGCATTCATTCCAATACCCAGGGCCCGCCGAAGCCGTATATCGGTGGTCTCTCTCAAGAGCGCGAACAGGCGCTAAAGGAGCGGCTGCGGGCAGACATTTTTGGTAACCATCCCGATGGATCTATCACACTTCATGCAAAGGCATGGGCGGTTCGCGGGATCGTACGCACAGGATAGAAAATTTTGCATAGATTGCTTCATGCGAAAAGCCTTGCCGACGGTGGATTATTCGGGGATGTCTCAAGATCACAGGCCAGGGTACACCAACCAGCAAGGGACGGTCCGTTTTCGAGCGGACCGTCCCTTAACAGCCACACTGGTGCGAAAAGTGGACTCCGTCGCTGAGTACGCCGCCCGTTTGGTGTCGCTACGCCGTGTCGATGTTGATAGTCCAGGTGATGCCGAATTTGTCCGCGAGCCAGCCGACGTCGGCTCCCCAAGGTTGCTTCGTCAGCGGCATCTGGATCCTGCCGCCTTCGGCAAGTGTGTTGAAGATCCTGGTGAGACGGACTTTATCTGTGCCGCCCAATACGATAGCCATGTTGTTGCCGACTTTAGCAGGGTAGTCAGGGTGGCCGTCCGAGGCGATAATGACAGCGCCCTCGGCCTCAAGTCGCGCATAGGTGACGCGATCTTGGGGACCCGCCGGCTTGGATTGGCCCTGCTCATTCATGGTTTGCAGGTCGAGAGTGCCGCCCAAGGCTACGCGATAAAACTCCATGGCCTCGCGAGCCCGACCCTGAAAGTTCACGTATGGACTTAATTGGATCTGCATGTCACCTCCTACGGGTTTCATTCGTCATAGCTATGACGTAACGCGACGAGAGAATGTGACTGATGGAACTACGACCGATCGGACATGTCGAATCTCCACTTGTTGATCGCGATGCGGCGCCCAAACAAGGCGATGAGGGATCGCCGGAGGCGTGGCTGGTTTTCGACCCGGACGTCGCTGATGGGATTCGCGACCTCGCCGCCGGGACGGAGATCATCCTGCTGACATGGCTCGATCGGGCGCGCCGCGACGTGCTGACCGTGCACCCTCGCGGTAACCCGAACAATCCGATGCGCGGCGTGTTTAGCACGCGTTCCCCTGACCGGCCGAACCCAATCGGGCTGCACCGCGTCGAGATCGTCTCAATCGACGGCCCACGGTTTCGGGTGCGCAATCTCGAAGCGCTGGATGGAACGCCTATTTTAGACGTGAAACCCATGCTCGAGCCAATAGGCGAACGGTAGCTGACCGATGAAAGGCAACTGCGAATGGCTAGCCGAACAGTTTGAGACACACCGCATTCACTTGCGCGCGGTGGCGTACCGGATGCTTGGCTCGCACGGCGACGCGAACGACGCGGTGCAGGAAACCTGGTTACGAGTCAGCCGCGCCGGCACGAGCGGTGTCGAGAACCTTGGCGGATGGCTGACGACGATCTTGACGCGGGTGTGCTTAGACATGCTGCGCTCGCAGAAATCACGGCCCGAAAAGCCGCTCGATGCCGGCCAGCCGGGACCGGGGGTGAACGGCGAGAACGTGGCGAATCCAGAGCGAGAAATACTCCTCGCTGACTCGGTCGGCCTCGCGCTACACATGGTGCTCGAAACGTTGTCGCCCGGCGAGCGCGTTGCGTTCGTGCTGCACGACATGTTCGACCTCTCCTTCGACGAAATCGCACCCATGGTTGGACGCTCCGCTACGGCAGCACGCCAACTGGCGAGCCGCGCACGCCGCCGAGTGCAAGGGGCGTCCGGGGCACCCGCCGACCCCACTCGTCAGCGGGAAATCGTGAAAGCCTTTCTTGCAGCCTCGCGCGACGGTGACTTCAGCGCGTTGCTCGCGCTGCTCGACCCGGACGTCGTTCTCCGAGCCGATAGCGTAGCCGTGCAGATGGGCGCATCGGCAGAAATCCGCGGCGCCCCGGAAGTGGCGAAGATCTTGTCGGGGCGTGCCCGCGCCGCACAGGTGGCTTTGATCAAAGGGGTCACGGGGCTCATATGGGCTCAGCGGGGACAGCCGCGTGTCGCATTCAGCTTTGCGATCACGAACGGGAAGATCGTTATGATCGACCTCACCGCCGATCCCGAGCGCCTTCACCAGCTCGACTGGAAGATTTTAAAGGAATGAGAAGCTAGTCAAGACTGGAATCGAGAAGTACATTGCTCGACAACAGTTGCTGCCGGGTTACGCGCGCTCGTTGAACCGGAGCGTTAGACCCCGTAAAACATATTGGTACTGAGGGAGAATCTTATGTATCGCAAACTCATCGCGTCCTCTCTGCCTCTCCTCGTCGCAGCCTGCGCGGGTCTGGACAAACCTACTCCCACGGTCAATGTACCGGACAAGCTCAAGCCTCCCGCGAACGAATCGCTGGCGATGATCGTTCCCGCGAAAGGCGTACAAATCTACGAGTGCAGGGCAAAAAAAGATCAAGCCAGCGCATACGAATGGGCATTCGTTGCGCCTGAGGCGGATCTCTTCGATACCAGCGGAAAGAAGATTGGCAGACACTATGCGGGTCCACATTGGGAATCGAGCGATGGCAGCAAGATCGCGGGGACAGTGAAGGCAAGTACCGATGCGCCACAGGCCGATGCCATACCTTGGTTGCTACTGGTGACGAAGTCTGTTGGCCCGCAAGGCTCGTTCAGCAAAATCACGAGCATACAGCGCGTAAACACTGTTGGAGGTGTAGCGCCTAAAACCGGTTGTTCCCAATCTACTGTCGGGACGACCGCGCGGATACCTTACACGGCGGACTATTACCTCCTAGCTGAGAAGTAAAGTTTTGTCGCAGTCATTGCAATCGAATTGAATTCCCCAACGACTTGATCCTGCAAGACGCGACAGTTGCGTCGTTCAGTTCAATCCTGTGGCAAACAGAAGTCCCTGATCGATTTTGGTACCCGCGCAGAGAATTAAAAGTCTGCTCTTGTCATTCGATTGCACGCGCCCGTCCTCGCTCTGTCGTGGGTGAGTACAGCTATGATCCAGCAAAACGGGAAAG
>Ga0209799_1000200_pt1 | contig 10883 bp, 11 predicted proteins | sample PanSoiPlo36MoBio_FD_188324 | JGI IMG/M metagenome (GOLD analysis project Ga0209799, IMG submission 188324) | Tropical forest soil microbial communities from Panama analyzed to predict greenhouse gas emissions - Panama Soil Plot 36 MoBio (SPAdes)... | ecosystem: Environmental > Terrestrial > Soil...
GCAGAAATCGAGGTACGGAGTCTTACCCGCGAGGATCAGTTGCGCCGCCAGGAGATGGTAGCTTTCGTCCCACGCGAAGGCGCGAGTCTGCGAATAGACCAGGAAAGCCGCCGCGTAGAGCAGCAGGAGCAAACAGGAAACGCGCCACGACGGGCCGGACTTTTCCGAGTCGCCGGCAAACTCCGGCATTGCCAAATTATGACACGCGTCGCGTGTCCGTCAGCGCGAGAAGCGCACGCCCAGTGATCACGAACTGAGCTCTCTCCACCGTTCGTCTCGCCGGGTTCGAGGCGGATCCACCCGGCGCTACAGGCCGGGCCATCACGATCCCTGATGGCCCGCCAAAGTTCTCTGCATTGGACGGCGCGACGCCGGGCGCGTAGGTTGACGCGCAGGAGGACGGGCCATGCGAACCCAGAGCGACAAGGCGAAGGCGTTTCGAGCGTTGCACGAGCGGCCGGGCGCGTTTATCATTCCCAACCCGTGGGATGCCGGCACGGCGCGACTGCTCGCGTCGTTCGGCTTCGAGGCACTGGCCACGACGAGCCTCGGCCTGGCGAACACGCTGGGCCGCGCCGACGGCGCGGGGGTGGTCAGCCGCGAGGAGGTGCTGGCGAATTGCCGCGCGATCGTCGAGGCGACGAATCTGCCCGTGAGCGCCGATCTGGAGAACGGCTACGCCGACCATCCCAAGGCGGCGGCGGAGATGATGCGTCTGGGCGCGGCGACCGGACTGGTCGGCGGCTCCCTCGAGGACGCCAGCGGGAATCCGGCCAAGCCGATCTACGACTTCGACCTCGCGGTCGAGCGCGTGCACGCGGCCGTCGAGGTCGTGCGGGCGCTCGGATTCCCGTTCGTGCTGACGGCGCGCGCGGAGACGATGCTGCACGCCCCGAAGGATCTCGACGACACGATCCGGCGGCTGCAAGCCTATGAGAACGCGGGCGCCGATGTGCTCTACGCGCCGGGCCTGCGCGACCTCGACACTATCCGCACCGTGGTGTCGAGCGTGCGCAAGCCGGTCAACGTCGTTATGTCGCACGGCGATCCGTCGCTGACGCTCGCACAGCTCGCCGCGGCGGGCGTCAAGCGCGTCAGTATCGGCGGCGCGCTCTCGCGCTTGGCGTTGGCGGCGGTCCTCGAAGGCGTGCGCGAGATGAAAGACGCCGGCGGGTTCACGTGGATGCGCCGCACCGTGCGGAGCGCCGAGCTGCGCCAGGCCTTCAGCGCCGGCTCGGCATGAGCGGCGCCGTTCGGGCTAGTGATCGTCGACAACGACGGCGTGCTCCTTGACAGCGAGGGTCACGCCCAACTCGTGACGGCGGCGCTGCTCACCCGGTGCGGCGGGCCGATGACGCCGGCCGATTGCCGCATGAATTTCCTCGGTAGATCGCAAGGTGACATCCGCGCGTGGAGCGAGCGGCGCCTTGGTCGTCCGCCGGCGCTCTTCGAAACGGACTTTCACACGGAGCTGTTCGCGCGGTTCCGCCGATCACTGGCGCCGATGCCCGGGGTCGCGGACGCGCTCGATCGACTCGGCAACCTCTGCGTCGCCTCAAGCGGCACTGACGAGCGCATCCGCGTGTCGCGGATGGCGACCGGGCGCCTTGCGCGCTTCGGCGGCCGCATCTTCAGCGCGGAGGATGTTAGCCGCGGCAAGCCGGCCCGCGATCTCTTCCTGCACGCCGCGCGCGCGTACGGGGCGTCGCCCGCGCGGTGCGTGGCCATCGAGGACAGCGCGGCGGGTGTCGAGGCCGCGAACGCGGCCGGCATGACGAGGGCCGGCGTCGCGCGCGTCATGTCGGCGGCCGAGCTGGTGCACGCCACGGGCGTGTTCACGTCGATGCGCGAGTTGCCGGCACTCCTGGGAGGTGCTCCGCGGTGAGCGAGGGCGGTCCGATCGCCCGACTCTGGCGCTACCCGGTGAAGTCGATGCTCGGCGAAGTCTGCGAGGTGCTGAAGCTCGACGCGCGCGGCGTAGCGGGCGACCGCCTCTACGCCGTACGCGACGCCGCCGGCAAGTTCGGCAGCGGCAAGTCGACGCGGCGCTTTCGTCGGATCGATGGCCTGTTCCGGTTCAGCGCCGCGTACGCGGGCGACGTGCCGTGCATCACGTTTCCCGACGGCCGCGCGATGGCGGGAGACGATCCGCGCATCCACGCTGAGCTATCCAGCGCGCTCGGCCAGCCAGTTACGCTCGCGCGCGAGGCGGACGTTTCGCACCTCGACGCCGGGCCCGTGCACGTGCTCACGACGGCGTCCCTCGCGTGGCTGCGCGAGCGGCTGCCTTCGGCATCCATCGACGAGCGGCGCTTCCGCCCCAACGTCCTGATCGACGTGCCCGGCGCCGCGCAGGCCGAGCGCCTCTGGGTCGGCCGCACGCTCGCCATTGGCGGCGTCAGGCTGAGAGTCCACGAGTTCACCGAGCGCTGCGTGATGGTGGGCATGGCGCAGAGCGATCTGGCGGACGATCCCCGAGTGCTGCAGTCTATAGCGGATGAGTCGGGGCTCGACTTCGGCGTCTATGCGGAGGTCGTCGTCCCGGGCCCGATCGCAAGGCACGACCGGGTGACACTTCTCGACTGAATGCTGAGCACCAGACCTACGTGCTGGTCCTCGTCTCGGCCGTCGGGACGTTGCCGCTCCTGGGTGTCGCCGCCAGGATCGTGCACCGCACAGCGACGTTCCGCGACGGCGTGCAGGCGAGATGCCCGTGAAGATCCTCGCCTTCGCCGTTTCATCGCGATGGCTTTCTCCGCCATGCCCCTCATGCGCGCCCCTCCGCGGCCAGCGCCGCCCCGGCAAGGAGCCACACGCGTTCGTGACAGCCGGGCCCGGGGGGATGTCTCGACCACGCGCGCCTCCATCGGCGCGTACGGCGGGCGCAGCGGCAGGCTCATCGCAGGCCCTCCAGGCGGAAGCGGGCGGTGCGGGCCAGCAGCGGGGCGAAGAGGTCGCCCACCTTCGCGATGCGCGCGGGCATGTTGTCGAGGCGGAAGTCCTCGATGCGAAAGCCGCGCTCCACCTCGTCCCAGGTGAGCGGCGCCGAGACCGGGGCGCGCGGCCGCGGCCGCACCGAGTACACCGAGGCCAGGGTGCGGCCCCACGCGTTCTGGTTGTAGTCGACGAGCACGCGCCCCGCCGGCCTCTTGGCGATTCGGTACTCCGCGGTGATCAGAGCCGGCCGGGCGACCGCCAGCGCCTGCGCGATGGCCTTGGCGATGGTCCAGACCTCCTTCTGTGTGGGCCCCCGCACGATCGGCACGTAGACGTGGATGCCACGCGAGCCGGTGGACTTTGGATAGCTTGGCATGCCGAGCTTGTCGAGCGCCTCCCGGACCACCAACGCGCACTCCCGCACCTGCTCGAAGGTCGCGCCCTTCACCGGGTCCAGATCGAAGTGCACGTAGTCGGGCCGGTCGGTGTCGTCGCAGCGTGCGTACCACTGGTTCAGGTCAATGCAGCCGAGGTTGACCACCCACAACAGCGAGGCCAGGTCCTGCACCATCGGGAAGGCGATCACGCTGCCGGAGCCGTGCTCGATCGAGCACGTCTCGATCCAGTCGGGCCGCGGCGACGGGGCGCGCTTCATGAAGAAGAAGGCGCCGCCAGCCCCGTTGGGGTAACGCTTCATCACCATCGCACGGTCGCGCAGGTGCGGCAGCAGCACCGGCGCCACCTCCGAGTAGTACTGCAGCAGGTCGCGCTTGAGCAGGCCCTCCGCGGGCCAGAACGGCTTGCGCAGGTTGGTCAGGGGAACCGTGCGCCCGCCGATCCGAGCCTGGACGGTATCAATGTCGCGGGACAGGAGCCCGGCGGCGGGTGCGGCGGGCGCGGGCGTCCCACGCGAGGGCCGGCGAGGCGGCCTGCGGGCGGCGCCGCGCCCCGCGCCGCTCGGGCGCTTGCCGGCCGCGCGGGGGCTCATCGCATAGGCGCGAGCCGCGCGAGCCGACTACCGCGCAGCACCGTGCCTCGCGTCGGCACGTAGGTCAACTCGCGGCGATTGCGCAGAGAGCGGTGGAGCAGCCCACCCCGGCTCATGTCACCTTGGTCCACGAAGTCGGAGGGGAATCGCAGCCCTCGCCCAGGATCTCGAGTAGCGGGTCGACGTACTCGGTGGTGACGACGCTGCCCGCCCCGGGGGCGAGCTCGCCGGCCGGCCGGCGGACGTACCGCCGCAGCGGGCGGTGGTAGCGCATGTCCTCGAGATCGATGTCGACCTGGGCGAAGCGCCGCGGCCCGGCCCGGTCGGGGGGCTCACCTCGTAGACGTTGGCATCGAGTTCAATCGTGATCAGGTTCATCTGGACTGACTCGTGGCTGCGAAAACGGCGAGCGATACTCAAGGGCGGCTCGGACCTTACTCTTCAACTCGACCATGGTGAACGGTTTGACTAAGAACGGCTCCTCGGGGGCCAACAGAATCAGATAATCCTTGACGGTCTCGATGCTGTACGCCGACATGAAGAGCACCTTCACCTCGGGTCGGATGCTCCGGAGCTCTTCCGCGAGCTGCCTCCCGCTCATGAGCGGCATCACAACGTCGGTCAGGAGCAAATGAAGGGGTCCCGCACGGGTGCGTGAGATTCGGAGGGCCTCACGCGGGTCCCTCGTGCTCAGGACGGCGTACCCCGCCGCTCGCAAGATGTCCGCGGCCAGGGAGAGAACCTCAGGGTCGTCCTCGACGAGGAGGATCGTTTCCGCGGGCTTCGACGATGGGGCGGCCATGCTCTCACGCGTTTGATCGGTCGGCTAGCTCACGGACGAAGAAGATGAGTACGCAGACCACCACTGAGATCGCTTTCGCGCGCATCATCACGACTCGTCATCTGCGACAGTGCGCATCCGATGATCATCTGCGAGCAGGCTTACACCCGAAATAGAGAGCAGTCTAGATGGAAAATCCAAGAGCGGATGACGGAAGAGAGTCCTTCCCCCCTACTTCTTTCCCGGTGACTCACCAGCCCTTCGCTTCTGGCAAATTCTTCCGGGAGGAGTCGAGGCATTGGTTACCCAGCCTGTTGTCGCCTGTCAGAATCTTCGACATTCAACGCCAACGCGGGACCGATAAGGGCGCCTCTATATCACCAGGCACTGGTTGGCGCCGTAGCTTGTCACCGATTCGACGTATGCCTGTGCACGGCGGGCCGGCATGCTCCTCCCTTCGTGACCTCCGCGCGGCGAGACGGACCGAGGTGAGCGCACGGTACTCCAAACGCGCGATGGTGTATGGTGCCAGCGCATGAGGAGCCACCAACGCTATCGCTGATCGCCCTCAACGCCGCAGCCGTGGCGGTGGCAGTCATCGCCGCCCGCATCGCGCGCCTAGGCGGAGGAGCGGGTCCGCTCGTGCTCGGCACGCTCGGCGGCTATCTCATCGTGGTGCACTCGGCAGTCCTGCTAGCTGGATTGGAGGGCTATCTCGGCATCGGCGGTGTCGGCACGCTGCTAGCCATTGCCCTTGCTGGTCTGCTCTGGTTCCCTCACCGCGCTCGGCGCGGTCGAGCGCTGCCGAGGATCTGGGCCACCGCGCGGGATGGCGACGGCGGGGCCAATACGGCCGGAGGCCTGAGCGATCGCGCATGCGCGGCACTTGGGTCCGCCCCTGATCACGTCACCGCCACGGCGCTCTTTCCGCCGCTGGTGGCGCTCGCTGGGGGCGTCGTGTGGGCGTGGCCGCACCTCTTCCAGGCCACGCGGCTCTGGATTTGGGACGACTACACGTATCACATGGTCTACCCGGCGCTGTGGCTGCGCGATCACGCCATCGCCGCCGTCGCGCCGACCCAGGCCTTCACCATGCAGGCCTGGTATCCCCTTTCGGCCAGCGTCGTTGCCACGTGGTTCATGCTCCCGTTTCCGGAGTCGCGCGGCGATGCGCTGGCCTGGGTCAGCCTCACGGGAGTGCTCTACGGCGGCATCGTGGTGGCCGGCTGCGCCGAGCTGCTCCGACGGCTCGAATGCCGTCGTTCTGCGTGGGCCGTTCCTATCGTGCTGGCCGCGACGTCGCCACGCATCGCGATCATGGCCTCGAGCTTTTCCGACGCCGACTTGGCGGTGGCGGCCACGCTCTTCGCGGCGCTGGCGGTCGCCGTTCCCCGCGGCGAGAGGGAGCGAGGACGCGAGATCGCGATCGACTGTGTACTCGTCGGATTGCTCACGGGGATGGCCCTCGGCGTGAAGGTAAGCGCCGCGACTCAGGCGCTCATCATCGCCGCCATGCTGGCCCTGCGCGCGGCGGGGTCGTCACCCCGCGTTCGGAGCCGCGTGCGCGCCGTGCTTGGGATCGGGCTCGTCATGACTGCGGGGTGGATGGTCACCGCCGGCTACTGGTATGCGCGCAACGTCGTGCACACCGGCAATCCCGTCTATCCCGCGGCCTTCCTTGGCTGGAAGGGGACGACCTTTCCGGAAACGACCCTGCTCGAATACGCTCGGCAGTACGGCCTCCGGCGAGCGCTCGACGACACGCTGGCCGTTTACCTGGACTGGCCACGCCTGCACGCCGTCCTCGCCATCGGCGGGCTCATTGGGCTGGCGGCCTGGCTGCCGCTGCATCGCCGGCCCCTGACGCGATCACGCCGATATTTCGCGTGGGGGTCGCTGACGTTGGCGACCGCCACCCTGGCGCTCCTGCCGATTGCCCCCTATTCGGCCGGCAATGCTATGACGTTCCGGTCAGGCTTCATCCACTGGGACAGCATGCGGTACATCGCGCTGCTTCCCATCTTGGGTTGGGCGGCACTCGGCTTCCTGATCGATGCCGGCCCCGGCGCTTCTGCGTGGAGAATGATCAGTGCCGTCGGCATCGCGATCGCCGCCCCCCTGGCCTCCACTGCCGGGCTGGTGGCGCCCGCCGCGCTCGTGGCTCTGGCGGTTACCGCCGCGCTCATGGCGCGAGCGTGGTCACTCGCCCCGATAGGGCAGTGGGACCGGATGCGGAGCCCAGCCGCGGGGTTCGCGGTGGGCGCCCTCGTCGTCGCCGCGCTCGTGGTCGGCGTGCACGGCACCAAGGCGACGGCGACCGCGGCGGCGTTCCATCAGGAGCCCCTATTCGGTCGCGCGGCGGCGGTACTCGATCGGCAACCCGCCGGCGCCCGCGTGGCGGTCTTCGGCGACCAGTGGGTCTATCCCACCTTTGGTGCCCGGCACCATCTCCGACCCGTCCGGCTCGACGGCGACGGCCGGATCGCCACCGGGCCCATCGTCGATGCGATGGCACCGGGACCGCTCACCGTCGACCCGGCCGCCTTCCGGGCGAACCTGCGCGCGTCCGGTATCGAGATCGTGGTCGTCATCCACCTGCCGCATCCCGGCCGCTCGCCGGAGTGGCCGACGCAGCAGGCAGCGCTGGAGTCAGTGGGCGACGCCGTCCTGCTCCACCGCGATGGCTCGGTGGCCGTCTGGGCGATCGATCGATAGCCCAGGGGGCCCAATGGGCACTCCGTACTGCTTCGGCGATGAGCACCGCATCCGCGACGGCAAGATTCAACTTCCCTCGTCCCGCCCGCCAGCAAGCCCACTCCTTGGTCACGTCCAGCACAATCTGTTGCCTGGCGAGTTCCGAGGCAAGACGGCGGATTCGTTCAGGTCCCAAGCCCACCACGTCAGTCAGACTTCGCCGTTCTCGTAGACCCCCACGGCGATCACATCTCCTCGTGCGCTTGGACAGTAGAAGTTATAGGCGGGCTGCCCCTCCCGGCTACACCTTCATCTCGAGGATGTAGAGCCCGCCGATCACGCGATCGACCGTGTAGACGATGCGCTTCTCGTCGACGAGCACGTCGTTGATCTGGATCGCCTTCGCCGGCGACTTCTTCGGCGCGGGCGGGACGAACCACGCAACCTCTTTCGGTTCGAACGGGTTCTTGACGTCGAACACGCGCAGGCCCCCGTTGAAGAACGTGCCGAGGATGAGGTCTTCCGAATACCAATGGCCCGGCCGATTCTCGTGCAGGTTGTGCGCGCCGTAGCGGCCGTTGCCCTTGTTCTTGAACTGCTTGAGCGGTGGCGCTGGACATGTGCTGAGCGGGACCAGCTTGTCCTCGCGGCGCGCGTCGACGATCCAGATCATCTTGGGCCAGTCCTGCCCAGCCGTCTTCGTGCACTCGTCGCTCACGACGAGGAGATTCCTCGAGAAGAGCGGCAGCACGGTGTGACAGAAGCCGGGGAAGGGCGGGTGATAGTCCCACCGCCCGAGCAGCTTCGGATGCGCCTTGTCGCTGATGTCGAGCACGCACGCGCCGCCGTCGATGTAGCCGACGTACGCGCGGTCCAGCCGCTGCGGATACACGTTGGTGTTGTGCGCGCGGTAGCCGGTGTCGAACTGCGGATGTCGCGGCAGCGCGGGCGTCGCGTCCCCTTCTTGCGTCCCCGGCAACCACCACCGTCCGACCTCCGCAGGCTGCGTCGGGTTTTTCACATCGACGATGCGATAGCACTGATCGTCCTTCTGGTTGCGCGGCCTGAAGTCGGCGGCGCCGGCGGCCATGTGCAGGTACTCGCCGTCCACCCACCACAGATGGTGAACGCCGCGTGACATCGGGCCGGAGCAGTCGAAGAACGTCACCGACCTCGGCCGGGCCGGATGGGAGACGTCGAACATCTCGAAGCCGGCTGGCTTCATGCCGGGCTCGCGCGTCTGGTACGCGACGACCAGGAGGTCACCAACGAGGTCGAGAGAGTTCGAGCGCATGCGCTCGTGCGGCAGATCGGTCTGCGTGATTACCGCGGGTTTCTTCGGATTCGTCACGTCCACGGCCGTGAGGTTCTTCGGCGCCGACTCGTGCGCGAGCCACAGCACGCGCCGCTTGTCGCGCGTCTTCTGGAGGGCCATGCCTTCGCCGATGTTGCCGAAGCCATCGAGCGGATGGTGCGCGAGGAGCTTCATGTTCTTCGCGATGTTCATGACGCCTCCGACATGGGTAGGTTTCGAGGCCCCCCGATGTTGACAAACTCTCGGGCTCGCGTCTAGAGCCCGCGCGAAGCCTCATCGATCGCTACTACGAAGGTCGCTGCCGTCACCGGCCCGATGTTCGGCAGGACCGCCTGCCGTCACTCGGGGGCTCGTCCTTGCTCCCCAGGCGCGCTTCCGGGTATGCTCGATCGCCGCCGTCAACCTCGACCGCGAGCACCAACCGCTGAGGCCGACCGCGAGCGTTCCAAGAGGAGGCAGGACATGGCCGAAGCATCGGACAGCGACCACGATCACGAGCACCAGGCAGTTCCTTCCGACATGGCGTTGCGCGTGAAGGCGCTCGAGTCGCTGCTGGTCGAGAAGGGGCTGGTCGACCAGGCGGCGCTGGACGTGTTGATCGACACCTACGAGCACAAGGTCGGCCCGCGAAACGGCGCCCGGGTGGTTGCGCGGGCGTGGGTCGATGGGGAGTTCAAGAGACGGTTGCTGGCCGACGCCTCGGCGGCACTCAAGGAGCTGGGCTATCGCGGCGGGCAAGGCGAACACATGCTGGTCGTGGAAAACACGCCCCGAATCCACAATCTGGTCGTGTGCACCCTCTGCTCGTGCTACCCGTGGCCGGTGTTGGGCCTGCCCCCAGTCTGGTACAAGTCGGCGCCCTACCGCTCGCGTGCGGTCATCGACCCTCGAGGCGTATTGCGGGAGTTCGGAACCGAGCTCACCGAGGATGTCGAGGTGCGCGTGTGGGACAGCACCGCGGAGCTGCGCTATCTCGTGCTGCCGGAGAGGCCGGCGGGCAGCGAGAACATGAACGAGGAGGAGCTGTCGGCGCTGGTGACACGCGATGCAATGGTTGGTGTCCGCAAGGTGACGATCGACAAGGCGGGAAGCCGCTGATGAATGGCGTGCACGATATGGGCGGGATGCACGGCTTCGGCCCCGTGGAGTACCAGCGAGACGAGCCCGTTTTTCATGAGCCGTGGGAAGGCCGTGTGTACGCGCTGACGCGTGCGATGGGTGCCTGGGGCAAGTGGAATATCGATGCATCCCGCCACTCGCGGGAGCTGATTCCACCGGCCGAATACCTGCGGATGAGCTACTACGAGAAGTGGCGCGCCGGGCTGATCCGGCTCCTGATCGAGCACGGACTGGTCACGCAGGCTGAACTTGATAGCGGCAAGCCGGCGAGCGGCTCGCCCAAGGCCACACCCGCGCTCAGCCTCGAACAGGTCGCGGCGTTCACGGCCAGGAGAACCTTCAGCCGGGACGTGCCGGCGCCCGCGCGTTTCGCAACAGGGCAGCGGGTCCGCGTGCGCAACCTTCATCCCACGGGCCACACTCGGCTGCCGCGGTACGCGCGCGGCAAGCTGGGGACGGTCGACCGGGACCACGGCGTCTTCGTTTTTCCGGACACCAACGCGCACTTCCAGGGCGAGAACCCGCAGCGCCTATACTCGGTGCGCTTCGCGGCGCGCGAGCTGTGGGGCGAGCAGGCGTCGCCGCGAGATACGGTTTACATCGACATGTGGAACGACTACCTTGAGCCGGCCTGATTCAAGCCACGAGTCCTCGGAGCGCCTGACAACGCTGCCGAGCTTGCCGCGAGACGAGGGTGGGCCAGTGTTTGCCGAGCCATGGCAGGCCCAGGCCTTCGCATTGGCGGTGAAGCTCTCCGAGCAGGGACATTTCACCTGGAAGGAGTGGGCGGCAGCGCTTGCCGCGGAACTGAAGGCGGCATCGGACCGCGGCGAGCCCGATGACGGCTCGCGTTACTACGAACATTGGCTGGCGGCCCTGGAGCGCTTGGTAACGAGCCGGGGCCTGACCGGCACTGCGGCACTCAGCGAACGCAAAGAAGCCTGGGCCGACGCGTACCGTCTTACGCCCCACGGCAAGCCCGTGGCACTAGGCGCGGGCAAAGGCGGCAAGGCCTGAGCCGGCTCGTGAGCGTATCAACCTTGGGGAGT
>Ga0209799_1000204_pt1 | contig 10795 bp, 7 predicted proteins | sample PanSoiPlo36MoBio_FD_188324 | JGI IMG/M metagenome (GOLD analysis project Ga0209799, IMG submission 188324) | Tropical forest soil microbial communities from Panama analyzed to predict greenhouse gas emissions - Panama Soil Plot 36 MoBio (SPAdes)... | ecosystem: Environmental > Terrestrial > Soil...
GGATGACGGTTGCTCCCCTCAAGTTGATCGTTTGGGCGCATGGCCCGATCGCCTGCGCGTGCCGCCCGACCTCGGCGATGCGGCCATTATGGAGGGCGACCGCGGAGACAATGCTGTTCTCGTCGTCCAATCTCCTCATTATGGAATGATCGAGAGTCAGGGGATGTGGCTGTTTTACTTCCTGGCAATTCGTGCCGGTCACCTTCCATAATAGCTTTCTTAGCTAATGGTTTGCCTTTGCGTTGAAATTTTGGTGCCGTTCCATACTTTTTTCTAATAACCCCATTGACAATTCTTATGGCGCTAGTAGAAAATTAAATTAGCACTGGTTGCTAATTTTGATCCTTGTAGGGTCCAGGGAGGGAGCCTATGACACTCCATCAGCTGAGGATCTTTGAATGTGTTGTCAGGCATCTGAACATTACGAAGGCGTCTGTAGCGCTTCACATTAGTCAACCTTCAGTATCCCAACAGCTTAAGCTTCTCGAGGAAGAATTCGGAACAAGGTTTTTCATGCGACTCAATCAGGGGGTGGAGTTGACAGCCGAAGGGGACGAGTTTTTCAATGCTATTCAACCTCTGCTGACGGAAGCCGAACATCTTGAGAAGCGCTTTAAAAGTAGTTCAAGAGAAAACGACACGACGCCGCTCATTGTTGGCGGAAGCCACAATGTCTCCGTAAACGTTCTTCCAAAACTACTAATGGCGTTTAAGGAGCGCCATCCGTCAGTTCAGTTCATCCTGGAAACCAATGAGAGTCGCAAAATCGAAACCCGCTTGCTGAACTCGGAAGCGGAAATAGCGCTCATTACCAATCCGTCTCACCGTGCCGAACTCATGTATGAATCCTACGAAGAAATGGAATTGGTTGCGTTTTGTCTTCCCACAAATCCACTGGCCCGAAAGAAGCTAACCCTGAAAGAGTTGGCCGAATGTCCCCTTGTGCTGAGAGGCGGCGGTCGATTGGAAAAGGTTCTCACGAATCTGGGATACAGGATGAATGTCGTATTGCGATGCGAGGCCTCGACGACCGTAAAGGCCGCAGTACGAATGGGCATGGGAGTGGGAATTCTATATCGAAACGCCATCGCCAGCCGGATTGCCAAGGGCAATCTAAAGATGATCAACGTTCCGGAATTAAAGGAGATGGGAATTAAATCGTTTGTTGTCTATGACAAGCGGAAACCCCTCGCCCCCATGGCACAGGAATTTCTCCAGATTCTTCGCGAAAAAGCCAAGCTTCCCATTGCCAGCAACGATAAGAGAATTCAAATTGGCAGCGTGCGAAGCTTATCAGTGCACTAGAACTTTACAAGATTTCTTGCGCTTAGTCGGTGAGCTGCTTGATAGGTGAACCAGCTCAGCGCAAAGAGCTGAGTGGACCCGTCTTGATTGTCTAATGTGAAGTATCGAAAAATAAAAGGCCCGGAGCGCAGAGCCCCGGGCCTTCTCTACGTGATATGACGACCCAGGATAAGGCGCTAAAACCGAGCGTTCGCCCAATCACTTACATAGTTAAACAGGTTGATCCGGGCGTTGCTGTAGTCCGCGTTGCCATGCAGCGCCGAACACGCAGTGCAGGGGCTCAACCCATGAGTTGCCCCTTCAACCACGACAAAATCCTTATCCTTGCTCACCGAGCTTTCATAGATCTGTTCACCGTCTCGGATGAAGTAATGGCCCTGCATCGACATCACCAGAACGGGCAGACTAGGCGAAAAACTTGCGACCGCACACGGTGTGGAATTATTACTGGAGCACCAGTCGATTCCATCCAAAGAATTCCACGCACGAATGGCGTTTGCGCTCAGGAAAGAGGTGAGATTCAAAAATAAGATTCCGCTAAAACTCTCATTGCTCTCTTTGTTTCCCTGTCCATCGGGTACTCGCACTGTATTGACGACCTGCGACGCATCAATGCTACCATCATTCTTTAATAGCTTTGCTGGTTTAAGCGTGCCTCTCCAAACGCCAGTGCTAAAGTCCGACAGCCGTGCACCATCACCACGATAAACGATAAACGCGTCGTCTTCCGTGGGTAGCGTGTTCCCCGCTGCTATATCAGCTCGCATCTGAAGGGCTTGATCGATCAGGTCGTTCATTCGCTCGGCCTGCGTGTCGGTATAATTCTTCACGAAGCGGCTGGAATAAACGGAATCGCCGTTGGCAACGAAACCGTTTGCCGGGTCAAAGGGGTCGAGCCTTTGGTTTAATGGTGCATTAGGCTTGCCCTCTTTTTTTACGGCCGCGTTTAGGCTCCGTAAAGCATTGACGGTATTGCCCGGGTGAGCATCCATGAACACGATTCCGTCGGCTTTGTCTGTCGGTAAAAACCCCGCTAGTTGGCTGTCACTACATGGACTGAGCTTGTTTAGGCCCTTGCAATAGGATGTGCCGTTTTCGGCGACCGCTTGATAATACGAAGTGGTTGGGCCGCCGCCGCTATGGCCAATCAAGATAACCGTGGTGATGCCCGGCTGGCTTCTAAGGAATCTCACCCCGGCTCTTACGTCGAGAGCAATGAGTTCCCAGTTCACCGATGCTTCGTTATTCTTGAATCTCGAGTTCATGCCGAGCACGCTGAACCCCCGTCTTGGCAATTCCTGCGTCGAGGCATGGGCGAGATAGTCGGCGGTCCGATGGATAGCTAAAAACGCAATCGGCGATATCGGACCACTACTGGGCACCCAGTATAACCCCTGACCTCCGCCGCCGAATTGCAAGAACTGTTTCATCACCGCTGTCTGTGCGAAAGCGTGTGAAGCAAACATAATCGAGATTAAACCAAGTAAAAATCCGAAAACCCGTACTCTAACCACAAAACCCTCCTTAGTCAGTTGTCGCCGGCTGTCGTCCATGCCGGCCAGTTACCAATCTCAAAGTTACCCGAATTTCACACCCGCTGATGAACAATCTCACGCGCTGCTTTCCATGGTGCATCTCCCTTCTTTGGTGGATGCCGACCTAATATCCCATCACGCGGGCAGTGGTCTAATAATTTTTTCCAATGCCCGTCATTGGATTTTCCTATAGCGCGTAAAAAAGAACGTGGTGACAAAATTGGTCGGTAATTTTCGCCTGGTCGGCGATGCGGTCGCGAGAGCTGGATGTGCTATCTTAAATGAAGATCTGCCGCGAGACTCAACTTACGTGAGCGGCACTAAGGTAATCTCGTGTGGAATCGGAGCAGAGACAAATTCTATGATTGCCCTTATCGGTAGGAAAACTTGAGCAGGGAAGGACCGGAGCTAGAACTTCACAAAGATTTCTTGCGCTTCGTCGCCGGTGAGCTGCTTAATGGTAGTAATCCGGTCGCTGAATTCCTTCAACGTTCCGAGTGAACTCGAACCGACATCGATTAAAATAGAAAATAGCGAGAAGCCCAGTTTTTCTTTTTGGTCACGAAACTGCTCCGCCCACTCGGGGCTCACCTGACATTCGCCGTCGGTGATGAAAACAATATCGCCCTTCTTAAACCGCGACTGTTGGAGGCACTCCAAGGCTGCGTCCAACGGCGTCTGAAAATCAGTCCCGCCGCCGGGAAAATATTCCGCCAGGTCCAACACGTTCTTGGTTTTGATTTCGTAATGTTCGCGGGGGTTTAAGTCGAGAACTTGCAGTGGAGTCTCGGCTGAAGAAAAGCAAATCGAACGAAAAAGCCGCCGCTGGCGCCGGGCGATTTCCAAAAGGGTGAGGGTCACGGCTTTGGACCAGATCTCTTTGTCTCCGGCCATTGAGGAGCTGCCATCCAGACAGACGACCATGGGTCCTTTGCCTTTTTCCTCAACGCCGCGCAGCGAGTATTGGAGCAACTCTTGATCCAAAAATCGCCGGTGAAAGTCTTTGCGCAGGATGGGGTGATGCAAGGCAATCATTTCATGGGGGAGCAATCTTTGCACCGAGTCGCCGCGCTCAACCTCCAGCACCTCCTCGCTGGAGCGTTCGAAGACCTTCTTCCTGAGCGCCATGGCGTGAAACTTCATCCTGCCGACCATGCGAGCGAGCTTTTTAAGCTTTTCGTTGCCGGCGAGACGCTTGCCGAGCTCGAGCTTTTGTCCCGGCGGTGATCGCTGGCCAGTGCCGAGGGCTGATCCCCACGCCTCCGCTTCCTCAGTCGCATCTTCCAACTGTTGAGCGACTTTGATGGCCTCCGCCTGCAAGCGGTTGGTGGTCTGGGCTTCGGTTTCCTTTAAGTCTTCCTTCAGTTGATCGGTTTTGTGACGCAGCAACGCTTCAGCCCCCTGAACTTCTCCGCTCAGTCGCTGTTTGGCTTTTTGTAGAGCTTTTTTGCCTTCATCGGATAGATTCTCATCGGGTATCGTATCGGCGTTTTTATACTCTTCTAACTTTTCGCTCACGATCTCTTCTTGCTTTTGAAGGTCCCAAAGATCGCGCATGTCGCGGCGGGTGAGCAGCTTTTCAGTCTTTATGAGCGCGAGGAGACGCTCCCCGAGCAGAAGAGTAGATAGGCCGGCCCGCGCCTCATTGAGCAGGGTTTGCTCGCGCAGGAACTCGTATTGATTCCCGTGCCGGACCCCATTGAGAAGCTTCTCATTTAGCAGCGCGCTGGCGACAACGTCGGAGGCGTTAAGAAATATCACATTGTACTTGAACAGAAGGCAAAAGATGTCTTGGAGCAGTGAACCAAAATGCGGCAAGAATGTACTGCCCGTCTCTTCGAGTTCTCGAAGCGAAGGCGATTCCGAACGGAGATACCCATAGACCCGGCGGTCGTAGGCGTCGTTTTCGATCCAGCAGCTGTTTTGCGGCAGCGGCTGGAAAACTCGTTTGCTGGGAGATTTCTTCCCGCGTTTCGGCGGCATCAGAACTGCTCCAGCATCTCCTTCTGGATCTGCTCGATTTCGTCTCTTACCGAACCTACGCGATCCAGGGGGCGCCCCAGCCGTTTAGCTTTTTCGATGACCTGATCGACTTTATTGAGAATGTTACGAAGCTTGGTGTGGAACTCGACCAGCGCCCGCGCCCGTTCGTCGCTGGTCTCCCAGGATCGAGAAGCGGAATCGCGAAGCTCCCTGGACTCGTAAAGCAGCTCCGTAATCTCTTCTTCATAGCCGAGCAGGAGCTCGCGGATGGTAGTGCGAACCTGCTCGTGTTCTCCCGGGTCACGCCACAGCACATGCTCGAGGAAGAAAAGGTCCTTCTCCAGGACTTCCGATTGTCCTTCCAGATAGGCGCGCGCCTGGAGTAATGATAGCGACTGTCGATAACGGCGGTCCGACGCTTGGATATTTTTCTTATTCAGTTCACGTCTAATGTCGGCGATGCTGCGGTAAACATGAGAGGGAATAGCAACTTCCCGGGTCTGCTCCTGTAACTCTCGCAGTTCGCTCAAAGTGAGAGATGTTCGGGTAGCTTGCCTTTGGGATTCCAGCATCCTCAGAAAACGAAAATCTTCGGCGATGTAGTTCACCACAAACCGGACAAGAAAGCGGTCATAAAGAGCCATGAGCTCTTCCTCTTCGGGCAGCTCGTTGCTGGCGCCAAACAGGGTCAGCAAAGGCACCGCCGTGACTTCTTTGCCGTTATGGAAGACTCGCTCGTTAATCAGGGTAAGAATCGCATTGAGAATTGAGGAGTTAGCTTTAAAAATCTCATCTAAGAACGCAATATGAGCCTGCGGCATTTTATGATCGGTTACGCGGCGGTAATCGTCCTGCTCCAAGGCCTTGAGACTCACAGCGCCGAATATTTCTTCCGGAGTCGTGAACCGGGTGAGAAGCCATTGAAAATAGTTTGCGCCTTCGATGCGGCGGCACATCTCGTCCGCCAGCATCGATTTGGCCGTGCCCGGCGGTCCGACGATGAGCACGTGATGAGACGAGAGGAGCGCAGCGAGCGCCCCGTCGATCAAATCTGCGCGCTCGAGAAAAGTTTGCCGTAATTCTTCCCGAATCTTTTTAAGTTTTTCTTGCGGCATCATGAATAGAGATTAGCGTACCAAATGGTGTTCTTTTAAACAAACATGGACAAATATCTAGCTTTTAGATATGCAAGAGCAGATCGATTAATGGAGTATTCATCATGAAAAGTACAGGTATTTTTGTTCTGAGCTGGCTGATTGGAGTCGTGTTGTGCCCTGAATTTCTGTTCGGCCAGGAGAGCAAGCTCGTGGACTCCGCCAAAAAAGAAGGTGGCAAGGTCGTGATCTATGGTTCTCTCGAGAATGATACCATGGACCTGATTGCGGCTGCCTTGAAAAAGAAAACGGGACTGGAGGTGGATTACTGGCGCGAGGCAGCTAACAAAGTTACGGATCGAGTCGCCAATGAGTCGCGCGCCGGAAGACCGCTTTTTGATGTCGTGCTAACAACCGATGCCACTATGCAAATTATCCAAAAGAACGGCTTTCTGGCTAAGTATGACTCGCCTTCAGCAAGTGCCTTTCCTAAAGAGGTCATAGATCCGAATCTTGGGCCCAGTTACCGGAAAACTTTAATCGGCATTGTTTATCATTCCGGAATAATCAAACCCGCCGATGCGCCGAAGTCGCTGGAGGATCTCACAAAGCCGCAGTACAAGGGTAAAGTCGTGATACCCGATGCCAGCCAACACACGACAACGGCTCAGTGGATGGCCAATCTCCATAAGGTAATGGGTGGCAAGGAAAAGGCAGATAAGTTTATCCGGGACTTGGCCGCAACCAAGCCTTTGTTAGTACCCTCTTTGACTCCAGCCGGCGAGCGGATCACTACGGGAGAAACTCCTATTGGAATCGCTTTTGTAAAGAACGTCGTTTTCTACGGCAAGAAGGGCGTGCCTATGGATTACGTGCGACTCGGTAAGTTCATGGGAGATGGCCAATCGATCTCGCTTGCTGCCAGGCCCCCACATCCGAATGCGGGAAAAGCCTTTATCGACTTTTTCCTAGGCGAAGAAGGATTGCGATTGATGGCTGGAATCGGCGAGTTTGTTACCCGCAAAGGAATTTATCCGCCGATACCCGATGCGGATAAAATTGAAATAGTCGAGATGGATGACATGGACCAAAAAGCCTTTGCGGAAAAGATGCAAGAATACCGAAAGATCTTCTTGCAGTAAGGCAGGCTGATGGAAAAGGCCGGTCGGCTTTGTTGCGTTCAATCGCTTTCTGTCCTGGGCAAGAGGCGACGGATCGATTTGTCGGCTGCTGTAATCTGAGGCCTTTCTGTCGCGCTCGGCAGAGTTTTCAAGATTGAGTCGCGAGGCTACTTCGGTGGAAGATCTCTCGGTTGATCGAGAATGGGATGTCATTCTCGTTGGCGCAGGGCAGAATAGCTTTGCCCTCGGCACTTATCTGGGAATGGCCGGCCTGAAGACGGTGATTTGCGAAAGCCGGCTGGAGAACGGTGGCCGGCTGGCCAGCGAAGAGATCACCATGCCGGGATACTGGCACAATACCCTTGCTTACTTCCAAGACAATCGAGAAATCTCGCCTGTATGGAAGGAACTCGAGTGGGATAGTGCACATCACGCCGAATTCGTCTCGCCGTCAGTAGTGAGCTCTTTGTTGCTAGCCGACGGGAGATCCATTTGCCAGCATCAATCACTAGCGGACACCGTAAGCTCTGTGGCGAGATTCTCGCGCGACGATGCTGTTGCATGGTCTGAGACCCACGACAAATACCATCGGATAATCCGTGACTTTCTAATCTCCTATTATTATCAAACGCCGCCATCGAACGGTGGGACAAATCCAAAGCTGGAATCCTATCCCACCGGCAAGGACTTCTATCGCCTGTGGCAGATGACGCCGAGGCAGGTCGTCGACGAGCTGTTCGAGAACGATGCAGTCAAAACTTTGGTGCTTTCGCAAATGGCGATTCCCCGGGGGGTTGCAGTGGATTATGACGGTGGGGGCATCGAGGTTTTGAAGATGATTGCCGGCGATGAAAAACCTGAACTGGCTCGCGGTGGCTCTCATTCTATTGCTCAGGTACTTCAGCGCGCCTACGTTCAGAGCGGCGGTCAAATCCGCGCGGTCCACCATGTTGAGAAGATTCTGGTTGAGAAAGGGAGAGCGGTCGGAGTACGGCTGCGTGACGGGCGTGCCTGGAAAGCAAAGCTCGGGATCGTCTCTAATGTTGATCCTTATTCTACATTTGTGGATATGGTGGGCGAGGCGAATTTGCCGCGGGCATTTACCGAAAGAATAAGGGCAATCAAAGTTGACGAGTTCTCTTATTTCCAGCTCCATCTGGCGCTTAAGGCGCCGGTGCATTACGCGCTGTTCGAAGCGGATGATCCGGCGGTTGGCCAAGCCATGAACGTTAATATGGGACCGGAAAAACCGGAAGATCTTGATGCGATGTGGCAAGAAATTCGCGCCGGTGAATTTCCGCAGCATGTATGCCTGCATGCCGTTTGCCCGACGGCATTCGATCCGCTGCAGGCGCCAAAGTCGAAACATGCGGCGTCGCTGTTTATGCCGGTGCCTTTTCAACTTAAGGGTAAGCAGCCCGAAGACTGGGTGAAGCTCAAGAATGGTTTCATGAAGTCAGTTTTGACGATCTGGCAGCGCTATGCCACCAACCTCACGGACGATAACATCGAAATGAAAGTCGCAATGGATCCATTTTATATCTCCGGCCGCTGGCTCCATATGCGGCGCGGTTCGGTTTGGGTAGCACGCAAGATCGCCGGACAGATGGGAGCTAATCGGCCGGTGGAAGAGCTCTCGGGTTATCGCACGCCCATAGAGGGGCTGTACCAGATCGGGGTCGCTACCCATCCCGCGGACGCCGTCATCGCCGGATCTGGTCGCAATTGTTGGCAGGTGATGAAAGAAGATTTCAAGTTGGAGATTAAATGAACGGCTTGAAGGCCACATGGTTCCAATTGTTCCACTGGTGCCAGCCGTTCCAATGGAACTCATAGAGGCGTTCAAGTCGCTCAATAAAAATGTAAAGTATGCCGAAGGTATTGGAATACGACGGCGTTGTGATTGGCGCGGGGCACAACGGCATGATCTGTGCCGGATATCTCGCCAAGTGCGGCCAGAAGATCATGGTGGTCGAGAAGAATATGGAAGTGGGCGGTGGTTTGGATTCCCATGAGGATCGCAATTACCCGGGTTTCTGGCACAACATTCATTCCGTCTTTCATCGCGGTTTGATGATGCTGCCGTGGTTCCAAGACTTGGAACTAGAGAAATTTGGTATTCACTACTATAGGCCGGATCCGGGGGTCGTGCATCATTTCATCGACAAGACTTATTTAGGCTGGTTCGCCGACGTTAAGCGGACTGCCGAGACCATCCAGCGTTTTTCGAAGAAAGACGCTGAAACCTTTCTTGATATTTGGACGCGTTGGCAACCGGTGGTGAAAAATATTGTCTTCCCGGAAACCTATGCGGTGCCGGTTCCGATTGAAGAAAAACGACCGTTGCTCGAAAAACTGCCCGAGGGCCGCGAATATTTGAAATACTTCGAGACGACGCCAGAAGAATTCATCCTTGGCCACTTCGAACACCCACGGGTGCAGGCCTTCATCGGCTTTCTCGGCGTCATGCGCGGGTACGAGCTTGACGCGCCGAAAACCGGTTATCTCATCCCGGCGATGATCGCCTGGGGTGTCAACCCGCAATTGTGCCGGGGCACGTCCCACGCACTGGGAGACAACCTGGCGCACATGATGTCGCACAATCATATCGATTACATTGAGGCCGTCGGCGTAGAGCGGATTCTGGTCGTGAAGGGACAGGCTAAGGGGGTGGTTTTGGAAGACGGCACAGTGATCAAGGCGCGCAAATTTATCGCGTCCAACGTCAATCCAGTGGAGACGTTTATCAGGTTTGTGGGGCGCGAGAATCTCGAGCGAGAGTTTGCTGATAGGGCGGCGAGTTTCCGATTCTCCAAAACGACGCCGATCTTTGCGACCAATTTGGCTTTGAATGAAAGACCCAAGTACATCACCGAAAAGAAGCATCCGGAGGTCGCCGGCTCGTTTATGCACATTGTCGGTCTGGAGGAATATCAAGATCTGCGCAATCTATTCGAAGATTGTCGCACCGGTGACTTGCCGCGCAAACCTTTTATGAACGGCGCGACGCCTTCTTTTCATGATCCCACACAGGCGCCTCCGGGCAAGGCGACGGCGTTCATGTGGCAACTGGCAACGTACAATCTTTGGGGCAACCCGCTCAACTGGGACAAAGCTCGCAGTGAATGGTTTCAGAAACAGTTGGCGGTTTGGCAGCGCTTTGCGCCGAACCTGGATGAAAGTAACATCCTATCGACGGATTCGACCACGCCTCTCGATATCGAGCGGCATGACCGCAACATGTATTGCGGCGATTGGATGGTGGGCGAGTACTCTGGTGATCAGGCGCTCGAGAACCGGCCATTTCCTGGCTGGGGGAAGTACAAAACACCCATTGACGGTCTTTATCTCTGTGGCTCATCCTGCCATCCCGGCGGCAACATCACCGGCGCTCCGGGCTACAACGCCGCGCGCGTCATTGCCGAATCGCTCGGTATCAAACCGTGGTGGAAGCCGCTCGACTTCAAAGAACATCTGGAAAGGCTCAAGTGAAGAATGGGAGTGATGGAATATTGGAGTGGTGGAGCGATGGGTCCAAATCCCAATATTCCATTACTCCATCACTCCAGTACTCCGGGGTGGCTTGTCTATGAGGCTGGGTGGTAAAGTCGCCATCGTCACCGGAGGAGCGCGGCACATCGGCGCCGCCTATTGTCGCAGGTTTGCCGCAGAAGGGGCGGCAGTCGTCATCGCCGACGTTCTCGACGGCGAAAGCATCGTTAAGGAAATTGCTGCAAGTGGGGGCAAGGCGAGAGCC
>Ga0209799_1000205_pt1 | contig 10777 bp, 7 predicted proteins | sample PanSoiPlo36MoBio_FD_188324 | JGI IMG/M metagenome (GOLD analysis project Ga0209799, IMG submission 188324) | Tropical forest soil microbial communities from Panama analyzed to predict greenhouse gas emissions - Panama Soil Plot 36 MoBio (SPAdes)... | ecosystem: Environmental > Terrestrial > Soil...
GTGCCAAGAGCGGTCGTGAGCAGATGCAGCAATGTGAAGCCAAAATTACTCGATTACCTCGTCGGCAATGGGCTCATGCTCCCCGGGTTCGCTGATACGGCGGCCTTTGACGCGACGCTGGTGAACCTTGGCTTTGGTCCACAGTTGCGCCCGTCGTGCAACAGGTGCGCCCCCCGCGCCGCGCGGTTAGTTCTGTGGCTGCGTTACCTCTTTGGAGCCGTCAGGCGGCCTTCGCCGAGGAGCTTGCGCGGGGCCCGACCATTGCACACGCGGCGACCAAGCAGCCGCTAATGGGATGGACCGACTGCTTTTCTGTCGATTACCCGTTCGCCGAAAACCCGCCCGGCACGAAGTGGCTCGAGAGCGCTTCCCGCGCCTCAAGCCACTCGATCACCTTGCTTGATCTCTACCGTTCGGTTGTCGACCGCCGGCAGCATCTGCGCCGGATCGCGGGTGACGACGACGTCGATCACCGTCGGGCGGTCGCGTTCTTCCATTCCTCGCCGCAACGCGCCGGACAACGTTTCGGGATCCTCAACGCGGATGCCGCCGCAGCCCATCGCGCGGGCGATCGCGGCGTAATTCATCTCGACAAGGTCGGCAGACTGATAGCGGCCGCCCATCATCGCGTGCTGCAGCGCTTTGACGTAACCCGACGCGGCGTTGTTGACGACAATCACCGTGAGCCCGAGCCCGGCGCGGCGCGCGGTTTCCAGCTCGCCGAGCATCATATTGAACCCGCCATCGCCAGAAATTGCGACGACGGACCGGTCCGGCGCGGCAAAGCACGCCCCCATCCCGCCCGGCAATCCGTAGCCAATCGACGCGAAGCCGCGGTCAGGGATGAAATGCCGCCCGGCGATTTTGGTGTCGTAGAGCAGGCCGGTCCAATGACCGGCAAACCCGCCATCGGCGACTAGGATCGAGTCAGGGTGCAGCGTCTTGTTGAGCTCGCGGCACAGCCGGGCCATGTGCACCGGCCGGTCGGACGAGTTGAGCCGCGGCGCGGCATCTTCCTCCCAGGCTTTCATGCGCGGCGCGATTTCGGCGGCGTAATCGGCGCGCGTCGCCCGGGCGGCCTTACTGCTGTCGGACAGCGCCGCGGCGAGGTCTTCGAGCCCCGCTCGCGCATCCCCCCAGAGCGCGATCTCAGCCGCGATGCAGCGGCCGATCTCCTCGGCGACGATGTCGAGGTGGATCACCGGAATGTGCGGCGGCGGCAGTACGAAACGCTTTGTGGCGATCTCACCGAGCTTGCATCCGGCGACTATCAGGCAGTCCGCCGCCTCGATTAGTTCGTTGGCGATGCGCGAATAGCGACCAAACAAGCCCACATTGAGCGGGTTGGCGCAGGCGATGCCACCTTTTCCGCTCATCGTGTGCGCGACCGGGATCGATTGCGCCTCGGCGAAGCGGGTCAGCGCCTCCCACGCCTCTGAAAGGTGGATACCGCCGCCGGTCAGCAGCAGCGGCCGTTTCGCCCCGGCGATCAATCTCGCGGCACGTTCAATATCCTCGCGGGCGGGTCGAATGCGCCGCGCGGGCGCCTTTAGGGTGCTTTCGTCGATAACAAATGCCTCTGGGGCGAAATCGTGGACGCCATGCGCCACGTCTTCCGGCACGTCGAGCAGCACCGGGCCCGGCCGGCCGGAGGTCGCGACCGCGAACGCGCGGCGCACTAGCTCCGGAATGCGGCTGGTCATCTCGACGCGGATTAGTTCTTTGACCGCGGGCTTCAGAATTTCGACCTGATGGCTTTCCTGGGTCATATTCTTCCAGGAATGGGCACGGTTGCTGTCGCCCGTGATCGCGACGACCGGGATGCCGCCATTGAGCGATTCGATGAGGCCGGTCACCAGGTTGGTTGCCCCCGGGCCGAGCGTCGCATCGCAAATACCGGGGCGGTTGGTGATCCGGGCATAAGCGTCAGCGGCAAAGGCGCCGCAGCGCTCGTCGTTGATCAGATGATGGTTCAACCCGACAAGACCCACCGCGTCGTAAAACGGCAAAAGCTGGAACCCGCCCATGCCGAACATCGGCCCGGCGCCCGCCAGACGCAGCATCTCGGCGAGCGCCCGCCCGCCAGTCATCGCACCTGACGGGCGATTTTGCAGCGTCTGGGCCATGGTTCCTCCTTACGAATTGAGGGCGCGGCGCAGTCTGTCGACAAATTCGCGCGCACTGATGGCTTCGCCAAGGCCAAGCGTCGCGGCGCAGCGATTGACCCGGCTAATAATCCCATCCTCGTAGGTCGAGCGCGCATCACCGATGCGAGCGCTCGCCGCAGAGACTGTCGCCGCCGCGATGCCACGCGCGTCGAGCGCGGGCAGGCGTGACGTACCGGCGGAATCCTTGCCGATCCCTGCGTCGTTGTAGAGCGCACCGCGCACATCGTATTTGAGCGCGGCCTCGGGCTTTCCACCGAGCAAACCGCCATGTGAGCCGGTGATGACGATCGCGTCCTTGTGCTCAGGCAAGACGAGCGACGCGGAGTCGAGCGCCCAAACTTGCGGCGGCTCGATCTCAAGCAGGAATACCGCTTCCAGCGCTTCCGGCGCGGGCTTTGCGCTGGGCCGCGCCTGTTGCAGCCGCGTAGCGGCGTCGTGACATGATTGGCCCGTGCTTACGCCCAGCGATCTGGCCAGCGAATTCGCGTGCGTGATGACACCTGTCGCCATCATATCGGCGCCATCGCCGATCCGAGCCGTCTCATGGCCGACGGCGGCGGTGGCGATGCCCAGTTCCTGCAGGTAATCGAGGCCGCCGATCCCGGCACGATCGCGGCCGATTCCGGCGTCATTGAAGATCACCGCGGCAGCATGCAGCTTCGCGGCGAGATAGGCGGCATAGACGCCGCCATGCGAGGCGTTGACCACCACCGCACCGGTGGCTTCCGGACCGACGCGGGTGATGCTGTCGGCAATGACGATCGGCGCGACGGACATCGATCAATCTCCGCTCTACACCGCGCGCACCGGGCCCTTTGCGTCAAGCACTTCGCGGATGCCAGCGATGATGCGGTTGCGGTCCGGGAATACGTGGTTTTCGAGGACGGGACTGTAGGGGATCGGCACCTGCAAGGCGCAGACTCGCTTCACCGGGGCCGCGAGCCGCTCGAACGTCGCGGCATCCTCAGCGACGACCGCGGCGATCTCCGCCGAGAAGCCGGCGGTCGGCCCCGCCTCGTCGGCGATCACGAGACGGCCGGTCTTCCGCACCGAGTTGCAGATTGTCTCCGCGTCGAGGGGCACCAGCGAGCGCGGGTCGACGATTTCGACAGACACGCCTTCCTTATCGAGCGCCTCGGCCGCGGCGAGCGCCTCGTGCACCAGCCAAGCGAGCGCGACGACCGTGACATCGCGGCCCTCGCGCTTGACATCGGCTTGGCCGAGCGGGATCGCGTAGTCCTCTTCCGGGACGGGACCCTTGCGTCCCATCAAGCGGCTCGACTCGAACGAGATGACAGGGTTGTTGTCGCGGATCGCCGTCTTCAACAGGCCCTTCATGTCGTAGGGCGTCGACGGCAGAAACATTTTCAGCCCCGCAACATTCATGAACATCGAATAGGGTGATTGGGAATGCTGCGCCGCCACCAGCCCGCCGCCCCCGACCGATGCGCGGAAGAGCAGCGGGAAGGTCACCTGCCCACCGAACATGTAATGGATTTTAGCGGCCTGATTGACGATCTGGTCCATCGCGACAAAACAAAACGTTACCTGGCGCCAGTCGACGATCGGGCGGAAACCGCACCCGGCCGCTCCGATGCCGATGCCGGTAAAGGCGGCTTCCGTGATCGGCGTCGCCTTGATCCGCTGCGGCCCGAATTCGTTAAGCAGCGGTGGCAGCGCGTCGGTCGACATGTAAAAGATCTTGGAGTCGCGCCGCATCTCCTCGGCGACGGCTTCGAGCGCGGCCTCGTTATATGTCAGCTCTCGCATCGTCGTCTCCTCGCCTCAGGCCTCAAACACATCGTCGGTCGCCTGCTCGGGCAGCGGGAACGGGCTGGCCTCGGCGAAGGTGACAGCGGCTTCGAGCACGCGCATAACGTCGCCTTCCATGCTCCGCAGCCCCGCATCGTCTAGGTGGCCCTGGTCGCGCAGCTGCCGTTCGAGTCGCGTGATCGGATCACGCCCCTTCCAGGCTTCAATTTCGGCTGGGTCGCGCGGATCGGGCTGCCCGCGGCGCTCGGTATGGGCCCGCCAGCGGTAGGTCTTGCACTCGATCAGCGTCGGACCCTCCCCCGCTCGAGCCCGCCCCACCGCGCGGTTCGTGGCCTGGTAGACGGCAAAGATGTCGTTGCCGTCGACCACGACACCGGGAATACCGTAACCGGCAGCCCTTGCCGCGACATCGCTCAGCGAATGCGTCACGGCAGCCGCGGTCTGCGCCGCGTACATATTGTTCTCGCAGACATAGATCATCGGCAGTTTCCAGGCCGCCGCGATGTTGAGGCACTCGTGGAACGGCCCGGCATTCGAAGCACCGTCGCCGAAAAACGATACCGCGACGCCGCCCTTTCCCTCCATCTGCGCCGCAAGTCCGGCGCCGGTGATAATCGATATTCCGCCCGCGACAATGCCGTTGGCGCCGAGCATGCCGATGTCGAAATCGGCGATATGCATCGAGCCACCCTTGCCTTTGCAGTAGCCGGTTTGCCGGCCGTACAGCTCCGCCATCATGCGGTTGAGATCGGCACCCTTGGCGATGCAATGGCCATGGCCTCGATGCGTCGAGATGATCCGGTCGTCGCGCTTAAGGGTGCTGCAAACGCCGACCGCGACCGCCTCCTCGCCGATATAGCAATGCACGACGCCGTAGATCTTCCCGGCGAGGTAGTCCGCAGAGGCGCGCTCCTCAAAGCGCCGGATCATCAGCATCTGGCGCAGCATCTCGCGCTGCTTGTCAGGTGGCAGATTGGGCGAGAGGCTCATCATGGCTGTCCCTCCCTGTCAGAAGCCCGCGCGGCCGAATTACTCGAGAAGGTGGGCCTTCGGCCCGGCCATCAGTTCCTCGCGTCGGGTCGGTATTCTCGCGAACGTGTCTAATCCAATGCTCACTGCTACCCTGCCGCAGCTACGGTCGGTGGCGGAAGCGCTGCGGGTCACGATCGATGTATTTGAAGTCCGAAGTAGTGGGGATGGCTGCTCTGTCCATCTATCCGCGTCCGCAGTACTCCCGATAGAAACCGTAAATTCAAGGGCCTTGGCCTCCGTCGCAAGGTGCTGCCGTTCACCCCATCGTATCGATGACTGGGCTCGGCTAGCAAATATCGGCGGGCTTGACGCCGTGAAGTATCTTGATGACGACCGGGCTCGCTGACCCAGTCGTCGACGGCGAGCGGCTGGACAATATCGGCCACGCAGGGAGGATTTGACATGAAGATCACCAGCTACGAGTCCGCCGCCCTCAACATCCCGGAGGATGACCCACTCGCGAATATGCCGGAGGAAGTCGGCCGCACTCGCCCGGTCGTGATCCTACGGCTGCGCACCGACGCCGGGATCGAGGGCATTGGCGTGACCCTGTGGGGCGGCCGCCTGAGCGGCAGCCTGCGCGCCGCGGTCGATGAGCTCGCGGCGCAGACGATCGGCGAGGATCCGCGCCGCATCGAAAACATCATCGCCGGGCTGCGTGGCGCCGCCGGATCGTCCGGTGGGCCGGGTGGCATCTTCACGCTGGCGCTCGCGGCGATCGATACTGCGCTGTGGGATATCATGGGCCAGGCCGCGGAGCAGCCGCTGTGGAAGCTGTTGGGTGGCCATCGCGACCGCGTCAACACCTATGCGTCGGGCTCGCTGCGCCGCGGGCTGACACACGACCAAGCGCAGCACGCTGCGCGCGTCCTGGTGGAGAAGGGTTTTGTCGAGATGAAGACGCAGATGGCGCTGCCGGGCGATCCGCCGCCAGCGGAGGAAATCCGTCGGGTGCGCCTGGTGCGCGACGCGATCGGCCCGGACATCAAGCTGATGTGCGACATCAACCAGCGCTGGCGGCCCGAGCAGGCGATCGACATCGGCAGCCGAGTCGAGGACGTCGGCCTGTTCTGGCTGGAGGACGTGACCGACGCGGATGACTACCCGGGCCTAGCCCGCGTCACGGCGGCACTCAAAACGCCGATCGCTGGCGGCGAATACGTCTGGGGCATCGTCCCGTTTCGCCACATGATGGAGGCGCGCTCGGTCGACATCGTGATGATCGACCTCGCTCGCGTCGGCGGCATCACCCAGTGGATGAAGGTCGCCGCCATGGCCGAGGCGTTCAACCTGCCGGTCGTCAGCCATGTGATGCCCGAGATCCACGCGCATCTCGTCGCAGCCTGCCCGAACGGGCTCACCGTGGAGTACATGCCCTGGATGCTGCGCTTGTTCGAAGAGACGCCGCGGCTCGAGAAGGGGGCGTTGGTTCTGCCCGACAGGCCGGGTCTTGGCCTGCGGTTCGACAACAAGGCGGTAGCAGCGTTCCGGGCGTGAGGGGAGCGTGTCGAGCACGGTTTGGAGATCGAAGGTGGGCCACGAATCGCTACGACGGACGAAGGCACTCCACATCTTGAATGGCACCGGCGAGAGTCGACGGCAAGGTATCTACATATCGCTAAAAGGTCTGATCCGATCGCAATTGCTCGCGCTTTCGATATCTGACGCGGTGAGCGGCGACACATTGACTATTTTTCGTCCGCAGTGCCCTCAAAAGCAGCCATAACGGGGACGAAGCGACACTCACACTTCGTGCCAAATGTATGGCCCGGCCGCGCGGTGCAAGACGGATTTCCGAGAGCGACGAACGTGAGAGCTGCATCAATGTATCAGGTCTCTTCGTGGAGCATCTTTTGCTCCGGACCATCATGGGTATCCGCGCGCATCCAGGCTGACTAGCGGCAAGACCTCGAAGGGCCATTTTGGCACCCAGTCTCGTGGTTGCGCTGGGCAGACCGTTCGTCCATCTCATCATTCCATCTCGCAGACCTCGGTGGGGAAGCTATCGATATTGATGTACTCAGTCTCCGTCTTTCGTTCGATTTTGATGTTGGAGGGATCAGGTGAAGCCATCCCCTCGGAGCCACCGTCGCTCGCTCGCCCGATGTGGTGAGCGACGGTAGCGGAGAGGGGTGGCGGACATCCCCGTGGTAGACCTGAGCAAGGCTTTGTCAGGCATTGGCAATGATCCTCGGCTGATAAGCGTGACCGCGGGCGAGAACTGCCCACGCGATGCGGGCAAGCTTGTTAGCGAGCGCGATTGCCAGCATGTTGCGGTGAAGCCGCTTCGATGCCTGCTCGATCCAGGGCCACAGTCCCTGCCTTGCCGTCCTTGGCCGCCGCTCGAGGACAACGTGTGCGGCCTGCACGAACAGTGTCCTCACGTATTTGTTTCCGCGCTTGGATATCTTCCCCAGGATGGTGCGGTCCCCGGTCGACTCCTGCTTCGGTATCAGGCCAAGCCAGGCGGCAAAATCGCGCCCCTGCTTGAAGCCAGTGCCGTTGCCGATCGCTGCCACGACTGCGCTGGAGACGATCGGACCGACGCCCGGAACGCTCATGAGCCGTTGGCAGCTCTCGTCCCGCTTTGCCATCGCTTCGATTTCGGTCGATACGCTGGCAATGCGGTCGTCCAATCGGCGCCAGTCCTGGATCAGCTCGCCAATGAGGTTGATCATTCTTGGCGACAGCGCGTCGGATTTTGAGCTCAAAATTTCGGGCAGCGCTTTGCGTAATGGCATGAAGCCTTGCCGCACAGTGATCCCGCGCTCAAGCAGAAAGCCGCGGATTTGATTGGCCACACCCGTGCGCTGCCTGACAAGGCGCGAACGCACACGGTGCAGGGCCAGTAAATCCATCTGCTCCGGCGTCTTGATCGACACGAAGTGCATGGTTGGTCGTTGCACCGCTTCCGCGATTGCCTCGGCATCGCGGTAGTCGTTTTTGTGCCCCTTGAGGAATGGTTTCACGTACTGCGCTGGGATCAGACGCACATCGTGACCAAGCGCCGCAAGCTGCCGTGCGATAAAGTGCGTCCCGGAACAGGTTTCCATTCCGATCAGGCAGCGCGGGATATTGCTGAGCCGGCGCCCAAGCTGATGACGGGTTACCTTTTGCTGCAGAACAATCGCACCGCGCTTGTCCAGCCCGACCAAATGGAACGTATTCTTGCCGACGTCGATTCCGATCGTGTTGATGGTTTCCGCTGTATTCTGAGATGTGCGCATAGCATGCTCCTTGAGCTTTGCTTTACGCCTCCCGACACGGCTCAGCAGGTAAATCGCTGAGCACGGCCGGGCCAGTGCAGCGAGGCTAGCTGCCATTCCAGCGGGTGAAAGTCCCGTCAACAGAGGAGTCCAGACACTGTTGTAGTTATATCCAGCGACGGGAAGGGTGACTGACCCGTCGAAAGCCTGGAAGTAAAAGCCCCCGTTGGCTGGGAGACTGGTCAGATCCGTACAGGGGGGCCAGCAACCTGACAGGCCGTAGCAGTCGCGAACCAGCGTAGCCGCGAAAACCGTGCCCCGCGTGAAACGGATTGCGGGATTATTGGGAGTGCCGAGCCCTTTGGTCCATGGCGAAGGCCAATGTCGACGTCGATGTTCTGGACTGAAACGACGATCGAACTCCCCGGGGTCAGAGAGGGCGGCATGTCAGGACGGAATGAGCAGCGAAAGCCCGGAACCACTCGCGGGTCGCCGAGGCGCTCCCGCACAGCGAGGGCATCGCGAATAAGCCGCCATGCGGTGAAATCGCGGTGTGCCCACGAGTGGGACGGATGGGGTCGATTAAGTTATGACGGACCGGGACACTACAACCCGGACCCGAGCGAGGACCCCTGGGGCGGAGGAGTAATAACCCTCCAAGGCGGTGCGCAATCGAGTGCGCGGCCCGACACAGTGCGGGACAACCGTTGTCGCTACGAGGTGCACGAAGGGCGGATGCAAACCGAACATCGGACAGCGCATGCCGGGAGCAGGCTTAAGCCGCTGATGATCCGGGAAGGCACCGCTTGGAAAGCCAGCCTTCCAGCCGTACTGGGGAAAACCCGCCGTACGGAATGATAGGGAGGGTCGAGGAAACGTCGGCATCATTCGAAGCCCGGTCCGCGCCTCGATCCTACCCGACTGCAGTCAATTAACGGGCGCGGGGAAGGACAGATCGCGCTTGCAGAAGCTGTGAGGCCTTGCCCGCGCGCGCCGGTGTGCGGTCCAGCTCAACGGAACTTCACCGCGGCTCGATGTAAAGGGGCATGCCGCCGCGCGGCCGCAGCGTGACACGTGCGACCGGGTGCGGCCGATGCCCGGTGACCGCAGTGAAACGAAAGGCGTGAACCAAAATTGCCAGAACGACAGTCGCCTCGATCATCGCGAAGCTGGCGCCGATGCAGACGCGCGGCCCCGCGCCGAACGGTAGGTAGGCATACCGCGGGCGCGCCTTGACCTGGTCCACCGTGAAGCGGTCAGGATCGAAGCTATCGGGATTTTTCCAGACGCGGCGATTGCGATGAAGGGGGTAAATCGTGATGGTGACCTGTGTGGCCGGAGTCAACTGTTCACCGCCAAGCACGAGTGGAGCTAGCGGCTGACGTGAAATGGCCGGTGCCGGCGGATACAATCGTATTGCTTCCTGAAGCACCTGCCGCGTGAACGCGAGCCGTTCGACCTGCTGCGCCTCGACGGCACCGCTGCCGATAGTAGCGTTAGCTTCCGCCGCGACCTGGTCCTGCACGTGGGGATACTTGGCCAGCAGCCACAGCGTCCAGGTCAGCGCCACGGCTGTCGTTTCATGTCCGGCGAGGATGAAGGTAGCGAGATTGCGCACCAGCTCTTCGTGGGTCATCACACGGCCAGTTTCCTCATCGCGCGCCTCTAGCAGCAGATCGAGAAGATCGGCGCGGGCGGACACCCGACGCCGTTGCGCAACGAGGCGCGCGGCCTCACGATAAATATGCTCGCGCGCTCGCGCGGCGCGCCACCGACCCGGATAGGGCAGCCAGAGCGGCGCGCGGAATGCGGTTAAGATGAACCGCCACGGAAACGAATCAAGCTCGGTGGTCAACGCACGCGCGAATCCTTGCGCATCGAGGGCACCGGCACTGCCGAGCACCGTGCCGACAATCACCTCGAGCGTCGTTTGTCCCATAGCCTCGGCGACATCGACCGGTTGCTCGCATGGCGCCGCTCGCCAGCGTTTGACCTGCCGCACCGCGATCGTGCTGAATGTAGGGACCAAAGCGAGCAGCTTGTCGTGTCTGAAGGTGGGCGCGACAGCGCGCCGCTGCCATCTCCAATCCGCACCTTCCGCCATGAACAACGAGGTGGGGCCGAGCATCGGTGACAACAGCTGCCGCGTCACGTCGTCTCTGCGAAAGAGGTCCGCCCGCGCCACAAGAATGTCGTGAATGAGCTCGGGCTCGCTGACAAGGACTGAATCCAAGAACCGAGTTCGGTATCGTACCAAGCCCTGCCCATCATAGAGCGCGCGGGGATAGCTCTCGATGACATTGCGAAATGCCGCGCGGATGGTCGGATGATCTGGCGGTTCGAAGGGAACGAGATCGGGATCGGGCACGGTTGGCATCAAAAGTCCACTACGTCTCCCATTATACCAATACTGTCGGCCCATTCCGGCCTCCGCGGCGGGGGAGTTATCGACGTTGACCCGCGGTTTGTCAGTCTTCCCTCGCGCAGCCGCGAAGTGTTCGACCCGTTTCAGCAACTTGATGGTTGACGCCTTTGGACGGCGCCGGCTGCACCGTGCACGGACGACAGCGAGTCGATCAAGGTCTAGCTCGCTTGACG
>Ga0209799_1000207_pt1 | contig 10742 bp, 14 predicted proteins | sample PanSoiPlo36MoBio_FD_188324 | JGI IMG/M metagenome (GOLD analysis project Ga0209799, IMG submission 188324) | Tropical forest soil microbial communities from Panama analyzed to predict greenhouse gas emissions - Panama Soil Plot 36 MoBio (SPAdes)... | ecosystem: Environmental > Terrestrial > Soil...
CTTTCCGGCGGTCAAAAGCAGCGCATTCTTATCGCCCGAGCTCTGATGGTGAAGCCGAAAATCATGATCTTGGACGAGCCTCTTTCCGGAGTGGATGAAGACTCTCGAAAGAGTATCAGTGAACTCTTAATTCAGCTGACCAGGCTGGATGGTTTGGCAATATTCTTTTCCAGCCATGATATTCCGATGGTGAGAATGGTTGCGGATCGGCTCCTGCGGGTCGACAAGGGTAAGATATGGTGGGAAAAGAAAGAGATGGAGCTTGATCTATGAGTACTTTTCTCGAGATTCTGAGCCCTTCCTATCTGCTTTTCCCTGCGCTCTTGGGAACGGCGGTCCTCGGACTCGTCTGCCCACTGATTGGTTCTTATCTCATTCTTCGTCGAACGGTATTCCTCGGCTTGACCTTGCCGCAGATCGCTGCCGCTGGAGTCTCCTTTACTTTCTGGTTGCAGCAGACCGGTTTTTTGCCCCAGTGGCAACAGGGCGAGCGGGGAATCGGAATGATCGGTTCACTCCTGTTTACCTTTTTAGGGATGGGGCTACTGGGCTATCTAGAGCAGCGCAGAAAAGGGATAGCCGAAGGCCGTCTGGCGACCGCTTACGCGTTGGCAGGAGCGTTGACGATCCTCTTTATCGTTTTCAATCCGGCCGGTCAAATCGAGGTCTTGAATCTCCTGAAAGGGGAAGTCATCGGCCTCTCCAAAGGCGATCTGCGCCTTTTGGCTGCCGTATTCGGCCTCGTCCTGGTGGGATTGGTGCTCTTTCGTAGGGAGTTTCTTTTAACTTCCTTCGACCGCGACTTGGCTTTTCTGTTGAAGGGCCGGCAGGTCGTTTGGGATGTCTTGCTTTATCTTCTTGCCGGGGTGAGCATCGCCTTTGGCGTGATCCTCGCCGGACCTTTGCTGCTTTTTGGATTTCTGGTATTGCCCGCGCTCGCGGCACGGCCCTTGGTGAACAGCATGAGTTCGTTCCTGTGGCTCTCTTCACTTCTTGGCCTTGTCATGGCCGTGTTTGGTTTCTATAGCTCTGTGCGTTTAGACCTACCTTTGGGACCGACTGATGTGGCTCTCGGATGCTGTCTGATTTTCCTTGCTTATGCGCTGAGTCGCATTTTACCCAGACGGGCGCTGGGGCTGATCCTCTTGAGTTCGGTTGCACTGTGGACTTACGGTTGCGGTACAACCACCGCTCCAGCGCCTTTGCCGGAAGCCAAAGAGCTCAACAATGAAACTCTCTGGTTAGCAAAAGTGAAGAATAGCACCGGGTTATCGCTGCTTTTACCCGCAACCAATCCGTTGCGCTCGCTTGCCGAGATGGCGGGAAAGATTTCCTCCGACTACCGCGAGAGCGTAATGGATCTATTGCGCAACGACTTGCGGCGAGACCTTGAGCAGAGAGGCTTCCGGGTTGCTCTTCCCGAGCAGACGGATGCGCGGTTCTCGGCTTTTCCGGTAGAACCCGCCAGCGCCGCTCGGTTGGCTCGCGAAGGAAAACTTTCAGGCCTCATATTCGTCAGCGAGATCTCGCGTTGGGAGGCGGATTCGCGGCAGTTCGTCAGGGTCGTTGCTGATTTTAAACTCGTCAGGACGGACGACGGCAAGATTCTTTGGGAAAGACGAATTCAACGCGCCGTTCCCACCCCGAGTGCGACTAATCTGGGACAGGCATACACGGATTCTGTTAAAGAAGTCGTGCGTGATCTGTTTGCGCAATGAATAGGTAAGCCTACGCCGGCCTCATGGTTATACAGCTTTGTCAGCGTGGTTTTAGTGAGCCTTCTCTCACTCGTAGGCATCGCTTTTATCTCAATCACCGAGCAGAGGCTAAAACGAATAATTTTTGTGATGGTCAGCCTCGCCGTCGGCAGTTTGTTCGGGGATGCCTTCATCCACCTCTTGCCGGAGTCGTTTGAGAAATTCGAGGCCAAGGTGGAGGCCTCTCTCTATGTTTTGACTGGAATATTCCTATTCTTCATCCTTGAGAAGTTTCTTCTCTGGAGACATCAGCACACCTTGGAAGCGAGCCATGCCATCCATCCTGTCGGCTATATGAATTTGTTCGCTGATGGCGTCCACAATTTTATCGATGGAACGATTATCGGAGCGTCGTACCTGGTTAGTTTGCCTGTGGGAATCGCGACAACGTTGGCTGTGATTTTTCATGAAATCCCGCATGAACTGGGTAACTTCTTCGTGTTGCTTTATGCCGGATTCACAAAAACAAGGGCGCTGTTTTTTAACTTTCTAACAGGACTTTTCGCCATCTTGGGAACGCTCGTCGCCCTCTTGGTCGGTTCCAGGGTGGAGCATTTCTCTTTGCTGATGCTGCCGTTGGCAGCCGGGGGCTTCATCTATATCGCGGGTTCTGACCTGGTACCCGAACTTAACAAAGAGTCGGATCTTTTCAAATCTGCCATACAGATGATGGCGATAGCACTGGGTGTTGGGTTAATGTTGCTATTAACACTGCTGGAATGATGTTCCCGATATGTCCGCCGTCCTCTAATGCGCGCGTTACAGCTTAATACCGCGGTGCTTGTTGTAGAAATCGCCGCCGGGATTGGCGCCAACAGCTTTAGTCTCATCATGGATGGTATTCATAACCTTTCCGACGAAGTTGCGCTTCTACTTTTGGTCTTCGCCTACACTCTTAGAACGGGGCTCTCTAGTAGGTTGCTGCGCTATGCAAACCTGTTCAATTCCGTGAGTCTCCTTACCGTCTGCGCGTTTCTTGTTTTGCGCGTTGTTGAGCGCCTGTCTTACCCGATTGAGGTCTTCGGTCTTGTTCCCATCATTGCTGGCCTTGTAGGCGCTTTAGGCAATTGGGGTGTCGCTCGAGTACTTCGTGAGCCGAGCAAGGAAGACGTGGCGATTCGCCTCGCCTACGTTCACAATCTGGGCGATACTTTGGTTTCGCTGATTCCCGTAGCAGCCGGAGTTTTAGTAATCACTTCGGGAAATTTTGTTTTCGATTCGCTATTTGCTCTACGTATCGCCGCGGTAGTTTTTACGACGACACTCCGTGCAGTCATTGGCTCACACAAAGAACTGTTATGGCCGGAGAATGTATCTTGTGGTCATCCCGCCGGTGAATAGAGTATCTGACAAAAACGGTGCTCAGATTTCCTGATATAGATCCAGTTGCTTTCCAAATCGGGCCCCTACAAGTCCGCTGGTACGGCTTGATGTACGTCTTCGGCTTTGTCGGGGGCTATTTTCTCGTCCGTTGGCTTGCCAAGAAAAGAAGCGTTCATCTTCCCAAAGACGTTCTTCAGGAGTTGATCAGTTATTTAGTCGTGGGAGTTATCATTGGAGGTCGCCTAGGTTATGTCCTTTTCTATAATCTCCCTTTCTACTTTGCCAATCCATTGGAAATATTTGCCGTCTGGCACGGAGGTATGTCGTTTCATGGGGGCCTGATCGGAGCATCGTTGATGGGGTGGTGGTTCACCAGGAAACGTGGCTTACCGTTTTATCCTCTGGCGGATCTTTGTGTTGTCACGGTGCCTATGGGGTTAGGCCTCGGGCGCATCGGAAACTTTATCAATGGCGAGTTGTTTGGTCGTCCGACACACGTCCCCTGGGCGGTAATGTTTCCGCAAGGCGGCCCCGTGCCGCGTCATCCCTCGCAGCTCTACGAGGCGTTCCTCGAAGGTTTAGTGTTATTTTCTGTTTTGCTCTGGATGAGTGAACGCGTCCAGACGGATGGCGTGCTGTTTTGGACGTTTATTGGGGGATATGGCCTGGCAAGATTCCTAGTCGAGTTCTTCCGCGAACCGGATCCGCAGCTGGGCTTGGTGCTCGGCCCGTTTTCGATGGGGCAGATTTTGAGCTTGGCGATGATTCTGACCGCTGCACTGTTTCTGTCAAGAATGACCCGTGACTGCAATGGTTGATCCTTTGTCTGGCGCCTTTTCCTCCTATGGCCCCTTTGCTATAGTCCGTCCATGTCTTCCATCCTGATCAGAAATATCGGCACTTTGGTTACGGGAAAGTTGGAAAGTCCGCTGCGGCAGGCGGATTCGATCTTCATTAAAGACGGTGTGGTTCAAGCCATTGGCAAAGGTTTGTCTCAAGCCGCTGACCACACCATTGACGCCAACGGCATTACCGCAATCCCCGGATTGATCGATTCCCACTCCCATCCTTCCATCGGCGAATATACGCCGGCGCAGAACTCCCTGTCGTGGATCACCAACTACATGCACGGCGGCGTGACCGCTCTGATCTCCGCCGGCGAGTTGCACTTGCCGGGGCTGCCGCTGCCGCCGGATGCGCGAACGGCGTTATCGGTGGCGATTGTCACCAAGCGCTGTTACGACAACCTCCGGCCATCCGGCGTGAAGGTCCACGCCGGCACGCTTCTCCTGGTTCCGGGACTCACTGAAAAGGACTTTGATGAGATTGCATCCCTCGGCATCAAGCTCGTGAAGTTTATTTTCTACGATTACAACCTTCTGCCGAACGGCGAAGCTGAACGCTACGTAAGCTGGGCGCATGCGCGCGGCATCAAGGTGAAGATTCATTCCGGCGGTGTCTCCCGTTCGGGAGTCAGTCAAGTGGCGGGCTGGGCGATCGTAAATAAGATCAAGCCGGACATTATTGGTCACATCACCGGCGGTCCGATTCCGATGTCGGAGGAAGACATGATTCGGATCATCAACGAGACCCATTGCTACGCAGAAATCTGTAGTTCAGGAAACTACCGGTTGGCTTTGAGCCTCATTCGCGCGGTGAAAGCGAGGAACGTTTTTGAGCGCGTGCTCATCGGTACGGACACCCCGGGCGGAACCGGCGTTATCCCGCGCGGCATTTTGCGCGAGATTGCCTTCATATCGTCGGTAGGCGAAGTCCCGCCGGAAAAAACCATCTGTATGGCGACGGGAAACGTCGGCCGCGCGCATGATTTGAATATCGGAATCTTGGAAGAGGGATGGCCCGCAGACCTCGTGTTGATGCACAAGATTACCGGCTCGGTAGCGAAGGATGCGCTGGATTCCTTTGGTAAGGGTGATTTGCCGGGCATTTCGGTGGTGATCATCGACGGCGAAATTCGTGTCGCCGGACGCAGTCAACAGACACCGCCCCCGGAGCGAGTCGCAAGCCAAACGTGCTGTTAAGGAAGGAGATTGGGTGAGCAACTTTGAATTCGGCGTCGGGCTCTTTCCGACGGAGCCATTGCCAAAAATAATCCATCTGGCCAAGCTCTCCGAGGAACTGGGCTATAGCCATATTTGGGTCGGTGACTCTCACCTCATCTGGCGTGAGGCCTACGTCAATATGGCCGCCGTGGCGCTGAACACTTCCAAAGTCAAACTTGGTACTGGCGTCACCAATCCGCTGACGCGCCATCCTTCGGTTGTGGCAAGCGCGTATGCAACTTTGGAGGAATATTCTCCAGGCCGGATGATCGTCGGCATCGGTCTGGGCGATAGCTCCGTCGAGACCATGGGAATGAAACCGGCGAAGCTCTCCTACTTCGAAAAAACCATCCAGGATCTGCGTGAGTTGTTCGCCGGCAAGGAAGTCCGGCTCGATACCGGCAAGATTCACCTCCTGCATCCCTGCAAGAGCAAAGTTCCCATCTACATCGCTGCCAGCGGGCCTAAGATGCTCGAGCTTTCGGGTCGCATCGCCGATGGAATTATCGTGCTGGTTGGTGTCGCAGGTGAATATATCGCTCACGCAAAAGAGAAGATCGCTGCGGGGGCTAAAGCGGTGGGACGCAAACTTGAAGATATCAATCTCGTTCTGTGGGTTCCCTGCGCTGTCTCGGATAGATCACCGGCGAAAGACGCTGTGAAGGCCCACGTCGCGCGCGTCGTGGCCCATCCGCTGCCCTACGTGCTCGACCCAAATGAACAGAAAGTTTTAGAGGAGATCCGTAGGACCTACGACTACTACCACCACATGGATCAGCATGCGAATCACGCCGAAACGATTCCCAATTGGCTGGTAGATAAATTCGCTATCGCCGGGACCGTCGATCAATGCCGAGCCCACATCGAGCGAATCAAGAAAACCGGCATCCGGCAAATCGCGATTATTCCCTATAGTGTCCCGGGTGGGAGCCGGGAAGAAACATTGCGCGGGTTTGCCAAGGCGATGGGCTAAAATCGTAGTCCACGTGAGATAAGGTTGAATTATTCAACGAAGGGGGAAGGTATGAAAATCGTCCACACGATGATCCGAGTCAATGATCTCGACGAAAGCTTGAAATTCTACTGCGACGGACTTGGGATGAAGCTTCTAAAGAAAAGAGACTATGAGTCGGGTCGCTTTACGAATGTGTTTGTCGGCTATGGGTCGGAAGAGACCGACGCTGTCATCGAGCTCACTTATAATTGGGATATTCATTCATACGATATTGGCAACGGTTTCGGGCATATCGCTCTGGGCGTGCCCGATGTTTACAAGGCCTGTGAAGAACTACGCGCTAAAGGGATCAAAATCGCGCGCGAACCCGGCCCGATGAAGCATGGAACGGGTAGTAACGCCATCGCCTTCCTTGAAGATCCCAACGGCTACAAGATCGAGCTGACGACGCGACGTGAATAATCCGTGACACTCATGCTTCTACGTACGGTTCGTGTAGCTTGACAGGTGCCCCTTTAGCTTCCCTCGCTCGAAGATTGAGCAATTCCACAAAGACGGAAAAGGCCATGGCGGAGTAAACGTAACCTCTTGGAATATGTAGGTCCCAACCTTCGGCGATGAGCGTCATACCGATGAGCAATAGAAAACTCAACGCGAGCATTTTAACGGTCGGATGGCGTTCGACGAAACCGCTGATGGGTCCGGCAAACACCATCATGAATATAACGGCAATGACGACCGCCGAAACCATGATGCCGATTTCGTTAACCATGCCGACGGCCGTGATGACTGAATCCAGGGAAAAAACAATGTCGAGCAGAAGAATCTGAACGATGACACTGGTAAAAGTCGGCGGCACGTATGCGGAAGAGCGTCCTTCCTCGCCCTCCAGTTTCTGGTGGATTTCATGGGTGCTCTTGGCAATCAGGAAAAATCCGCCGACTATGAGGATGAGATCGCGCCCGGAAATCTCGTGGTTAAAAAGCGTAAAAAGCGGAGTGGTGAGACGGATCACCCAAGCAATGGAAAAAAGCAGGACAATGCGCATTACCATCGCCAAACCCAGGCCGAGAAAGCGGGCCTTGGCTTCCATTCTTGCCGGCAAGAATGGAGATGAAGACAACGTTATCGATGCCGAGAACGATTTCCAGAGCGAGCAGCGTGGCAAATCCCACCCAAGCGTGTGGATCCATGAGCCAATCCATGACCTATTCCTCCAACCCGCTTACGCGGTGATTTTGAGATTGGACACTCGACTAACGAGAGCACATCGGCGTGCGGAGTTGCGATTAACAGAATATCATACCGCCTAGGCGGACTAATGCGAGCAGGTCGTTGGCAAAGTGCCAACGGGCCGATCAACCATCAATGACAGTGGCGCTAGCGACGTTTGAATTTTCGCAAGTGCGAAGGCGGCTTAAATCGTGTGGGGGACGCAGCGGGCAAGGGTCCGGAGGCCACAAGCCTTCGTTTGACAGGCTCAACGGTCAAGTTTAGTCCCTCAAGCGTGCGGGCTCCTAAAAGCGCGAGATCACCGGGTTCAGCAAAAACAACCTCGTCGATCGTGAAATACTTGTCGAGACGTATAATCGCAAAGCCGACGCTCCGCGTAACCTCTTGGCCGTTGGCGAGGACGAATCTTACATCCTTTTTTTCGCGACGGATACCAATCCTTTCGAGCACCCGTTCGGGAACCCACGTGAATTCGCTTCCGGTATCCACCAAAAGCTTCGGTATGACGACCGAACGCGACCGGGCGGTCGGATTCTCGATCTTACATTTGGCGTGAAACGTTCCCATAGCGAAAACTTTTGGAATGAATTTACTACGGTCGGGATTGTAAAGCTATGCCGCGCATTTAATGCTGCGCGTAGAGATTCATTCCTTTCGCAGCTGAATGATCTTTGCCTTGCTGGTCTCTGTGGTCTCAGTTGTGGCCGCCTTCTGCAGAAATCCCGGCGCCACGTTCCAGTGCTGCCCGCTGTCCGTGATCACCGTCACGGTTTTCTTGTTATAGCGAGTCAGCATGCCAACCACGGGCGGGCGTCCCTGGGGCTGAAAGGTCACCCGATCGCCGATCTTGAAGTCTAGCATCTGTGAGTGCGCGCGCATCTGATTCAGAAACCTTAAGCGCTCGACGATCCGATGGTTGAGATCAATCAGTTCTTCTTCAGTGAGTTTGTCGATATCAATCGTCATGACTGCCCTTGCCTTTCTGTGCCGTTAGACGCGCAGCAACAATAGGCGAGCCGGGCTCGACCACAGAACGTTTGCCACCGCCCGACTTTATTTCGCGGACACCGTCTAGCACTTCTTGCCAAACATCTCGCCCGGCCTCAAATTTAGAAAGTGTTCGTCCCTTGAGTTTCTTACCCACATTAAATGCCTCCCCTAATTGGTTGCCTTTGAAAGTAACGGGAAGCGCTCGGGATGTTCTATAGACTCAACCGCCAAGTCGATGTCTAGGTCCGGCCAGTAAAGGTGACGGGGGTGGGGCACTTCAACGTTTAAGATCGAGTTAATCGTTGCGTTGCGAAACCAGGGAAACTCTTTGAAGGGCACAAACAGTTCTCGCTCTTGTAATAGGACCCAGAAACCGTGCTGGGAAATGTTAGTAACTTCAGCTTGCGAAGTGTTTTTTCCACGCGGTTTTGATTTCATTGATATGTTCCTCAATTAAGCTCCGGGCGTCTTGGAGTCTCTTTCCCCCTTAGTCCATAATTCTGTGCCAATTTTACCTCGGGTTCAACCCAAAACTTTGCCTCTCCGCCACCGCAATAAACGTGTACATGTATCCGCCTTTCCTCACGGGGAAAGAAAAAGAAACGAAAACCCTTCGCCCGGAATACGGTTGGACTCATGCTTCAAATGCTGTTGGATTTAGGATGGGCGCTTTAGTCACTCTCACTTCTGCGTCTGCAGCCCTTCCTTGTTGGCGATATCCAGAGCCGTGTTTTTGTCTCGCTCGATCAGGGAACGAAACTCGGAAGGGGAGATGTAATGAACGACCCCTCCGGTTTTTTCGATCCGGGCGCTGAACTCTTTGGATTTGATGACTTTCTCAGCCGCCGCGGTTAGCGTATCGATGGCCGGCTTGGGTGTCCCGACAGTCACGAAGGCGCCAGCCCAGCTATCGAGATAATCTCCTTTGATCCCCATCTCCGCAGTCGTTGGCACTGAGGGCAACTCCTTCATCTTGTTGTTACCTAGGAGTGCCAGGGTCCTGACCTTGCCTGCACTTTCCTGGGGCAGCGTCGCGATCGCGGTGCCGATGACAAAATCCAGATGACCACCCAAGAGGGCCGGAATGTATTCTCCACCCCCTTTGTATGGGACGTGTTTGATCTTGATGCCAGTGACCTGGGAAAGAATCAGAGAATTGAAGTGCCCGCCGACTCCCGTGCCCGCCGTTCCATAGGACAATTTGTTGGGATTCTTTTTCGCCGCGTCTATCAAGTCATTTAGGTTCTTGAAAGGAGATTCCGCACGAACCGTAAGTCCATCCGGCGCGGAGGTGATAAAAGCAACGGGATAGAAGTCTTTGTTGGTATCGTATGTCACGTCCTTGAGAGTAACAGGCGCCAAGACCATTCCGCCGAGGGTATTCACCAGAATACTGTATCCGTCCTTTGGTGCACTGAGCATGGTGGTGGCGGCAAGACTGCCGGTCGCGCCTCCTTTGTTTATGGGCGCGATCGGTGTATTCAGCACTTTCGACATCTCTTCAGCGAAGATTCGGCCAGTTACGTCGGCGAAACCCCCGGCAGGAAAAGCAACGACCATTTCGATGGGCCGGGACGGATACTTTTCTTGCGACCAGGATAGAGTTGTTGTCGAACCGAGAGAAAATCCTGCTACCAAGGCAAGTGTCGGCAGAATCTTTATGTCTAATCGAGTCATCTTTCTCCTCCCTTTCGAAATCAAAAACCAAAGATCCCTTTCGGAAGCCTGATCTTTAGCCATAACTCAAAAATCGCAAAGCTCCCCAGCGCTGCTGCGGTCGCGATCCCAAAGGACCGGGCCCAGTTTGTTCTCTCGATCCAGCCCAGTAAAAAGGTCAGCAGGACAAATGTCGTCAAAACAAAACCCAGCCTCTCCAAAAAGAACGCGTATAACAGAAGCGACAAGAGAACCAGAGCGATCTTCGCCCAGTTCATCTCTGCCGTCTCTCCGACCGTTCCGTCGGTACTTCGCTGAGACTCGGCAACAACCATGAGAGACAAGATTGCCAGAATCAACCCGGACCAGAAGAAGATGAAACCGGACCCGGGCTCGGTGACGCTGCCCAAGCCGAGTTGGGTCGCTCCATAACACAACAGGATTCCCAGGACACCCCAGAAAAGGGCGACGCCGCCGGCTGTGGTCATTTTAATCTTCTTCACTGAGCCCACGCCCCAATCTCAATTTGCTGAACAACGGAGCTACGAGAACAACGACGGAAAACAGAATAAAGGCAGCCGATATAGGCCGTTGGAGAAAAATCAGGAAGCTGCCATCGGATAGAATAAGCGAGCGCCTTAAAGCCGTCTCCAGCAGCGGACCCAAAACAAAGGCCAACACTAGCGGCGCCGGCTCAAATTCGAATTTTTTCATGAGCAGGCCAACGAGACTGAAAATCACCGCAACATAAATATCACTAGTGCT
>Ga0209799_1000208_pt1 | contig 10719 bp, 6 predicted proteins | sample PanSoiPlo36MoBio_FD_188324 | JGI IMG/M metagenome (GOLD analysis project Ga0209799, IMG submission 188324) | Tropical forest soil microbial communities from Panama analyzed to predict greenhouse gas emissions - Panama Soil Plot 36 MoBio (SPAdes)... | ecosystem: Environmental > Terrestrial > Soil...
GCCGTATCACGGCGATCAATCGCGGCCCCGATCCCGCGCCGATTCATATCTTGCCACATCTCTGGTATCGGAACGTCTGGACGTGGGAACCCGGTGTGCGGCGCCCAACGATTAAAGCCATTGGCCCTGGAGCAGCATACACGGAGCATGAAGTGCTGGGTAAACGATGGTGGTATACGCGCGCCGCAGACCGGCAATCGCCGGATCTGCTGTTTACGGAAAACGAAACCAATGTCGAACGGCTGTACCACGTGCCTAATCCGTCGCCGTATGTGAAGGACTCGATCAATAATGCCGTGGTGAATGGCTTATTGGATCGGGTTAACACGAAGCAAGGCAGCAAACTCGCTGGGCACATCGAAGCGATGGTCGCGGCGGGCGCCAGGTTCGTCGTGGAAGTCCGTTTTAGCCCCGAACCGCAACCGGACCCGTTTGCTGATTCTGCGGCTACCTTCACCGAACGCATTGCGGAAGCCGATGCTTTCTATAATGCCGTGCATCCCGCCCAACTTAACGCCGACCAGCGCCTCGTGCAGCGACAAGCGTTTGCCGGTTTGTTGTGGTCCAAGCAATTCTATAATTACGACGTCTTTCGTTGGCTGTCTGGCGATCCCACCGAACCGCGGCCGCCCGAAGAGCGCTGGCATGGGCGCAACCATGCCTGGAAGCATCTGAGCAACGCTGATGTGATCTTGATGCCGGATACCTGGGAATATCCCTGGTATGCGGGTTGGGACTTGGCGTTTCATTGTGTGACTTTGTCGCGCATCGATCCCGATTTCGCCAAGAAACAACTCTTGCACATGGGCTATGAGTGGTATCAGCACGGCAACGGCCAGTTTCCGGCCTATGAATGGAACTTCAACGATGTAAATCCGCCGGTCCTGGCCTGGGCGGCGCTCGTGGTTTATCGGCATGACCTGGAACATAAAGGGAAAGGGGATCATGGATTCCTGGCCGAGATGTTCCACAACCTGATGCTGAACTATAGCTGGTGGATCAACCGCAAGGACGCGGATGGCCGCGACATTTTTGGCGGCGGCTTTCTCGGCATGGACAACATCGGCGTGTTTGACCGGGACCAGCCGCTCCCCGACGGGGGCACCTTGGAGCAGAGCGACGGCACGAGCTGGATGGCGAAGGTCAGTTTGAACATGTTCGCCATCGCCACCGAACTGGCCCAACATGATCCGATCTATGAGCCGATGGCGGTCAAGTACATCGAGCACTTCTTGAACGTGGCCCATGCTATGACCAACATGAGCGGCGCGGGCATCGACTTGTGGGATCAAGCGGACCAATTTTTCTACAGTGTTATTCACCTCTCCACCGGCGAGAACATCCCGCTGAAGATCGGCACCATGGTAGGCCTGACCCCCCTCTTTGCCGTACTGGCGTTCCACCCCGGGCGATTTTCAAACCAGTCTATGCTGATAGATCGAGTGAGGTGGCTGGAGTCGAACCGGCCCGACCTGTTCAAGCTGGTTGCGGCGATAGCAATGCCCGGGAAAAATGATTCACGGCTGGTGGCGATCCTGCACGGCGAAAGACTCAAAGCGGTCCTCAGCCGGATGTTTGACCGGAATGAGTTTTTTTCGGACTATGGCATCCGATCGGTATCGGCCTATCGCCGCGATCACCCGTATGTATTTTCAGCCAGCGGGCGACAGTTCACCGTCAAGTACTTGCCGGCAGAATCGGATAGCCGTCTGTTCGGCGGCAACTCCAATTGGCGTGGGCCGATCTGGTTTCCGGTCAACTACATGTTGGTGCGCGTGTTACAGGAGTTCGATAGCTATTACGGCGATACGTTCACTGTGGAATGCCCGAGCGGTTCCGGCAAAGTGCTCACCTTGGGCGAAGCCGCGCGGACCTTGGCAGACCGGCTGATCAACATTTTCCTCCGCGATCCGGCACGCGGTGGACGGCGGGCAGTATGGGGTGCTAATGACTATTTCCAGGCCGATTCAAATTGGCGCGACTACATCCCGTTCCATGAATACTTCAACGGCGACACGGGCGCAGGCCTCGGTGCCAGCCACCAAACCGGCTGGACGTCGTTAGTCGCTTCGTTGCTAATGGATGTCGGGCAGTCTGCCAGGGAGCGCACGTAATGCGACGAGAAGGGTAAAAGAAAATGCGAAAATCGAAATTCGAAACGTTCCTGGCGGGAGATGGCGCGAGCTACATAACAGCAACGACGGTTTTCACCGACGGCGGCATCATGCAGAGCAGTCCCGGACTTTAGCGGGAGAGAGCACAAGGAAGTTCAATCAGAGCCCATTTGCAATGGACATAGTATCGGCGAAGAAGCTGCAGGAGAGCTGCAGCGGGCTGCGGTTTTTCGAGGCCATCCGGCCGGTTAGCCGCGCTGGGGTTTGGCGCGACGCGTTGGCCGGTGTCACGCTCGCGGCGATGAACATACCGCAGGCGCTCGGCTATACTAAGATCGCCGGCACTCCGGTTGTGACCGGGCTCTACACCTTGCTATTGCCGCTGGTCGCGTTCGCCGCATTCGGTTCCTCGCGCTATTTGGTGGTGGCGGCGGATTCTGCCACCGCAGCTATTCTCGCCGGCGGTCTGCTTGACAAAGCGCCCATCGCGAGCCAGCAGTACGTGGCATTAGCCGGCCTCGTCGCGCTGCTGACGGCGGGTTGTCTGCTGCTGGCGCGTCTGTTCAAGCTTGGCTTTCTCGCCGACTTCCTGTCGCAGACAGTGCTCGTCGGATTTCTTACCGGCGTGGGATTCCAGGTCGGTATCGCGGTGCTCGGTGAAATGCTGGGTGTGCTGGTTGACAGCCGCAGGACGGTCGAGCAACTCGCCCAGGTGGTCCGCAGCCTGCCGCAGGTACATGTGCCGACGCTTTTGATATCAGGGATAGTTGTGGCGACCATTCTCATTCTGCACCGTCTATTACCCCGCTCCCCCGGACCGTTGTTAGCGGTTGTCGGTGCGGTGGCAGCGAGTGCGGCATTCAACTTCTCCGCTCATGGAATCACCGTCATCGGTCCGGTAGCAGCAGGCTTGCCGCGACTCGGAGTACCGGATGTGCGCTGGGGTGAGGCGTTGGCGCTTGTCCCTGTGGCAGGCTCGTGCTTTCTGATGATCATCGCTCAGAGCGCAGCGACGGCGCGCGCCTATGCGTCGCGCCATCACGAAACGCTCGACGAAAACGCGGATATCGTGGGTCTGTCAGCGGCCAATGCTGCCGCTGCGCTCAGCGGCACATTCGTGGTGAACGGCAGCCCGACGCAGACTTCGATGGTTGAAAGCTCCGGCGGGCGAAGCCAGATCGCGCACCTGGCAACTGCCGGGGTTGTCGCACTCGTGCTTCTTTTCTTGACCGGACCGCTCCAGTATCTGCCTCGGTGTGTCCTGGGGGCCATCGTTTTTACGATCGCAGTGCGGCTCGTCGATCTGCCCGGTTTGCGCGACATCCTGCGCGAGAGCCCCGGCGAGTTCCAGCTCGCGCTGGCCACTGCCGCGGTCGTGGTGGTGATCAGCGTCGAGCACGGCATCCTGCTGGCGATGGTGCTCTCGCTGCTCCGCCACGTGCGCCACAGCTACCGTCCGCACACGGCGGTGTTGGTCGAGGACGGCGCCGGGCAATGGCGGCCGACTGCCGCTGTCCCGGGCGCGTTGAGCGGGCCCGGCGTGGTGGTTTTCCAATTCGGAGCGGACCTTTTCTATGCCAACGCCGGCCGCTTTGCCGACAACGTCCATGGCCTTATCGAAGGATCGCCCACGCCGGTGAAGTGGCTGGTGGTGGATGCCGGCGCAATCACCAATGTGGACTATTCGGCGGCTCGCGTGCTGCGGGACCTACACGAAGACTTGACCCGCGACGGCGTTGTGCTGGTGCTCGCACACGCGCAGTCGTCCCTACAGGCCGATCTGGACCGCCATCGCCTGACCGACGTCATCGGTACCGATCATATCTTCGACAGCTTGCGCGAGCCGCTGGCTATGATACGCGGACAGCGTGTTTCGGCCGGTGCGAAGTGATCAGAAGCAATATGCTGCACTCACTTTTAAGTAATCCGTTAGAGCCTTTTCATGGCGGCTGCAGTAAGGGGTTGATATGAACAAAGAACGGAAACTAATTATTGCCGGAAACTGGAAGATGAACAAAACCGTCTCCGAGGCACTAACCTTGATGCAGGATTTGAAAATCGAGCTCGCGAACATTATGACGGTTGACATCGCCGTCTGCCCGCCGTTTACCGCATTGAGCGAAGTGGCCAAAGCTGTGCGCGGCTCTAACATCCGTCTGGGCGCGCAAAACATGAGTGAGCATGGCCCCGGTGCCTATACCGGTGAAATTGCGGCGGGGATGCTCAAAGAATTCGGCGTCCGCTATGTCATCCTCGGCCATTCGGAGCGGCGGCAGTATCAGAAAGAGTCCGATGAGCTAATTTCAAAGAAAGCGCGAGCGACACACACCGCATCTCTCCAACCCATTGTCTGCGTCGGTGAAACTCTCGCGGAACGTGAAGCGGGCCAAATGGAGAAAGTCCTGCAAACCCAGGTGCGCGGGAGTTTGACCGGCTTGGGCAAAAAAGAGCTGGCCGAAACGATTATCGCTTATGAACCGGTCTGGGCGATCGGCACAGGCAAGACGGCTACCACCGACCAGGCCCAAGAAGCCCACGCTTTCATCCGAGGGTTGCTGGTCAAATTGTATGATGGCGCGACTGCCCAGCGTGTTCGCATTCAATATGGCGGCAGCGTCAAGCCATCCAACACACGTGAGCTGATGAGCCAGCCCGATGTCGATGGCGCATTGGTCGGTGGCGCGTCCCTTGAGGCTCTGAGTTTTGCCGAGATCGTAAAAAATTCACTTTAGAAAATCATGACCACGGGGATCGAGAAAAGTCTGCTGGATCTAGACTTCACGGAGTTGAACCGCAGGAAGTTCACTCCTTCCCCAGCCGCCTGGGAGGACCAGGTGCTCTATTTTTTACTCATCGATCGATTCTCCGATGGCAACGAGAGCGGCGGCCATCGTGACAATGACGGCCGCCCGGTAACCGCTGGGACGACGCGGCTCTATAGCGAAGATGCAGGAAGGGTTGATTACAGTACCTGGCTCGATGCCGGCGGTACGTGGCAGGGTGGGACCTTGAAAGGACTCAAGAGCAAGCTCGGATATCTTAAACGTCTCGGCGTCACTGCCTTGTGGGTAAGCCCGATCTTTCGCCAGGTCGCATTCGAGCCCACGAGCTACCACGGCTACGGCATCCAGAATTTTCTCGACGTCGATCCGCACTTCGGCACCCGCGAGGACTTCCGCGACTTTGTCGATCTCGCCCATCAGCACGGCATCTACGTGATCCTCGATATCATCGCCCACCATACCGGCACCGTGTTCACCTACGCGGCAGACCGTTACCCGGTCCGGGATCCAAACACCGGGGAGATCCACAACGATCCACGATGGGACGGTAAGCCTTACGCTGTAAAAGGTTTTAACGATCACGATGGTCGACCCTCGATTCCCGGCGATACGCCCAATCCCGCTTTCCTCGACGGTGTCTCGCTCGACGATGCCGTGTGGCCGCGGGAGTTCCAGAACCTGCGCATGTTTCTACGCAAGGGACACATCACCAATTGGGATTACAACCCGGAGTATCTCGAGGGGGACATGTTCAGCTTGCGAACCCTGGATCTCTGGGCCGAACAGGAAGGCCAATCACGCGAAGTCTCCTCGGCATTGGCGTGTCTCGTGGTCACCTATTGCTTCTGGATCGCCTATGCCGATCTTGACGGTTTCCGTATCGACGCGGCCAAACACATGGGCATAGAGGCGCTCCGAACCTTTTGCGATTCGATCCGTGAGTTTACCCAGGCGATTGGCAAAGAGCGATTCTTTCTAGCGGGTGAGATTAGCGGTGGCAGAGTGCTGGCATGGGAGGTTGTCGAGAAGACCGGGCTGGATGCCGCGCTTGGGATCGAAGACATCCCGGGTAAGCTCGAGCGGATGACCTGTGGCTACGGTGAGCCCGCCGATTACTTCTCGATCTTCCGCAACTGGATGCTCGACGACCAGTCTCTGTACCGCTGGTATCGGAACAGCGTGGTCACGTTGGTCGACGATCACGATCAGGTGCGCAAAGGCGCGGCCAAGTTACGGCTCGGCGGCGACAGCCGGTTTCGCGATCTCGCCTTTAACGTCGTCGCAACGCAGCTCACCACGATGGGGATCCCCTGCATCTATTACGGCACCGAGCAGCGCTTCGACAGCGGCGGCCGTCCAAGTGGCTCTGATCTGGTGCTCCGGGAGAGCATGTTCGGCGGCCACTTCGGCGGCAAGTGCACCCAGCACCGCCACTTTTTCGACGAGGACGCCGCTCTCTACAAAGCACTCTCGGAACTGATCGATTTGCGCAAGAAGCTGCTGCCGCTTCGGCGCGGGCGACAAATGCTGCACGAAATTTCCGGCGACGGGTTCGTCTTCGGGTTGCCTCATCTTATGGGTGAACGGATGCGCTCCATCGTAGCCTGGTCACGTCTTTTCGTCGATCAGGAGGTGCTTGTCGCTTTCAGCACGGATCAAGAGCAGCCATTGACGGCATACTCGACAGTCGCTCCGCGCTTCCGCGCCCACGGGGACTTACTGAGGCTGATCTTCTGGCACACACCGGCAGCATCGTCTCCGCCACCGGAAGAGTTGGTCGTCGAGCATCGGGGCGATCGGCTTGCGGTTCGACTTACGGTTCCTCCCGCTGGGTTTGTGATCTATCAGGCAACTCCCGGCTTGGACCGCCCGAGTTCGAGGGGATCCGTCAGAGCTGCAACCCTTGCGGGAGTCCTTCGTGGTTAAACTGAAGTGGGCCAGTCGGGACCGAACCGAGAGAGTAGTGAAACCGCGATTTGTGTTTGAGGAAGCTGACTGCAGCAGTTTCGGAATATAACCCAGAATAAGGAGGATCAATACGATGGCTGAACTGAATCATGTAGTAATCCTAGGCGCCGGATTCGCTGGCATCGGCGCGGTCAAGAAACTGCGTAATGCCGACGTCCGGATCACAATTATCGACAAGAATGACTACCATACTTTCCAGCCGCTGCTTTACCAGGTAGCTACGGATGAGCTGGGACCCACGGAAATAGGGTTCCCCATCCGTGAACTGCTGCACGGCCATCAGAACATCACTTTCCACCAGAGCACAGTGCAAAGCATCGATTTGCAGCGTAAGCAGGTATTCGTGGAGGGTTTGAGCCCGATTCAATACGACTACCTGGTTCTGGCTCTCGGTGGAATGGTCAATTTCTTTCACACGCCGGGCGCCGACCAATACGCGCTCCCGCTCTATACGATGACCGATGCTACTCGTCTCAAGGAGCACATTCTCAAACTCTTTGAAGCCGTCGACAAGAACCCGGCTCTCGTTGATGACGGCGCGCTAAACTTTTGCATAGTCGGCGGCGGCCCAACCGGAGTCGAGTTGGCCGGCGCCCTCTCGGAATTGCTACACACCGAGTTGACAAAAGATTATCCCAACCTGCCCGTAGACAAGGCGGAAGTGCTTCTCTACGAACACTCGCCGAATCTTCTGAGCATGTTCGCACCCAAGCTTGAGACCTACGCTCGAACGGCGCTGGAGGAACGCGGCGTTAAAGTGCAAACGGGCATAGGCGTAGCCAAGATCGGTCCGACGAGCATTGACTTATCGACGGGCGCGACGGTGAAAACCCACACGACGGTTTGGGCCGCCGGACTCCAGGCCAGCCCGGTCGTGAACTCACTGGGCGTCGAGCTGGTTCATGGGGGCCGCATTCCTGTTGGGCCCGACCTCCAGGTGAAAGACCATCCGGGAGTCTTCGCCATCGGCGATATCGCGGCCATGACCGACGGCAAAACCGGTCAAGTGCTGCCCGGACTCGGCTCCACCGCACTTCAGGCAGGACGTCACGTCTGTGAAACCATCAAACGGTTGCTAGAGGGCAAGCAACCCGAGCCATTCAAGTATTTAAACAAGGGGACCATGGCACAAGTGGGACGCGGCGCGGCGGTGGTCGAGCTGCCTACCGGTGGAACTCTTAAGGGACACTTGGCCTGGCTAGCCTGGTTGGGCGTGCACCTGGCCCTGCTCAATGGCGCTGAAGAAAAGGCAGGCATCATTGTGGATTGGGGTTGGATGATCCTCACTCACAAACGGGGTAAACGCATCACCCTGGGTGACGAGGATGTCACGGCGCCGCCGCCGCAGCAGACCAGACCTTAGTACTTTGTGATCTTGAGGCGCCGTGAATGAAGAGGACACTTGCGATTGCCCAATCTGAACAGGGTCCATGAATCGTGAACCCGAAGTTACCGTCGAAACTGCGGGACACGAAGGTGGCCTTTTTGTTCTAGCGGTTTTATCACTTTTCGCAGGCGGGGCAGCCGGACTTTTGGGGGCGGTATTTCGTCTTTCGCTCGATCAGGCGGATCGGCTGCGCAACGTGCTGATCTCGTGGGCACACGGGGAGCCGCTTATAGGTTTTTTGCTGGTTGTCGTTACTTGTGCCGTCGCAAGCGGAGTTGCCGCCTGGCTGGTTCGCTGTTTCTCGCCCCAGGCTGAAGGAAGCGGCATTCCGAATGTCGAAGCTGTGGCACGGGGAGAACTGCCGGCGGCGCCTTACCGGCTAATTCCGGTCAAGTTCTTGGGTGGCCTGCTCGCCATCGGCTCCGGCCTGGCACTGGGTCGTGAAGGGCCTAGTGTGCAAATGGGAGCGAGCACGGCTCATCTTGTCGGCAAATTATTCCGCCGCAACGACGATGACCGCAAGATACTGTCGGCGGCCGGCGCCGGCGCGGGTTTAGCGACGGCATTCAACGCGCCCATTGCGGGCTCCGCTTTTGTCCTCGAAGAATTGGTGCGCCGGTTCGATACCCGGATCACCATCGCGACCTTGGGTGCATCGGCTGGCGCTATCGCAGTGGCGCGTGTGCTGCTCGGAGATGCGCCGGATTTCAATGTGGAATCATCGCCCTATCCGGGCTTCGGCACTGTTCCCATTCATCTTGCCCTAGGAGTTGTCGCCGGGTTCCTGGGGGTAATTTATAACCGGACGATTCTTGTCACCCTTGAAACTACGGAGCGATTTCGTGGATGGCCGGTGGAGCTGCGCGCCGCTCTTGTCGGCGCCGCAGTCGGAATTACCGCATGGTTCGCTCCCGGTTGGGTCGGCGGCGGCGACGCCATCACACAGCGTGCTTTGGTTGGCGCGGAGACAGCTACTCTCTTGCCAAGTATTTTTCTTTTTCGGTTCGGGCTTGGAGCGGTTTCCTACGCCGCGCGCACACCGGGCGGATTGTTCGCCCCCATGCTTGTCCTGGGGGCCCAGAGCGGTCTTTTTTTTGGGATCCTTTGCAACCGGTGGTTCCCCGAGGTTTCCGCGGATCCGCGGGCCCTCGCGGTTGCCGGTATGGCCGCGTTTTTCACTGGAGTCGTACGCGCTCCCCTGACGGGCATTGTTCTGGTCATCGAGATGACTGCAAGCTTCACGTTGCTATTACCGATGCTCAGCGCTTGCTTCGCCGCCATGGTGGTGCCGACACTGCTCGCCAATGCACCCATCTATGATTCACTGCTGGAGCGCACTCTAAAAAGAACTCGGATGAACGGATCGTGACCATCATTGCCTTATCCCATGTTTCAACCTTTGGAGGAAAGTCCAATATGCATGGGATTGCTGCGTGTGAAACGAGGAGCTGACGGAGTACTGGGGGACGAAGCGGACATCGTCGGTTGAATATTTGCCGAGCACAGTAAGCTGGGATGAGCAGACGATCCGATGCCACGTTGGCTACCGGGAGACAGCGGGCAACCGAAGCTGGCATTCTGAGAAAAGCCCCAGGGCATAAGTCCGCGAAATTTATTCTTGCAACGAGCTAAGAAGTGTTATAAAGGAGCAGAACAACAATTTAAGGAGGTGGCAAAATGAAACGTGCTAAATTGTCTTTGTCTGTACTGCTGGCAGGAGTGATAGGTTACATCCCTATTGCAGCGGCGGGTCAGGCTCCTAGTGATCCTCATAAACCGAAAGGTGTTAAACCGGGTGTCCTCAGCGCGGTGGCCTTAAATAGGGAAGGCACCTACTGTCACTTGCGCTTCCCCGCAATGAAGCCGAGCACTTTGACTTCGGCTAAGCCACAGCTAAAGCCTGCGACGACGCATGATATCGTCGACTACTATGGGGCGTGTGACTATGACCCAACTGGGAAGGAAGCAGTCCTACTGCAAAAACAGGTGGAGGACGAACGGCTCGACAACCAATATCAGTAAGTAGTGGCCAAAGGAAGTGGAGGGCACGGGCTCTCCACTTCCAAAAATCGAAGACTAGAGAACCCGAAGTTTCAAAAGTTGGAACGGGAAAATACGCAAGGCAACCGCTGGTCTATCCGTGACGGACCCAACCGTACGGAATTACTCTATTATTTATTAACTCCGTTAACGACGGTTTTGCTTCGGATTCACTAGGTCATTGTTTCTCTTTTTTTCCGTCGCATTGCCTCATGTACCCATAGAGTTGGCGGAGTGTTTTGTCTTCTTCCTGAATCAGGACCGCGAGGTCTTGACCGGTGTTTATCTCAGTCGATGACCATAAAGTCTTGAGATAACGTCCGTGTGAAATCGCGAGCCGGTTGATATTTTCGTCGCTACAGTCACCGGTAATGATTGGCTTTTCCTGAATCGCAAGAACCACTGCTAATAAGCCTGCTGCCCAGAA
>Ga0209799_1000209_pt1 | contig 10686 bp, 9 predicted proteins | sample PanSoiPlo36MoBio_FD_188324 | JGI IMG/M metagenome (GOLD analysis project Ga0209799, IMG submission 188324) | Tropical forest soil microbial communities from Panama analyzed to predict greenhouse gas emissions - Panama Soil Plot 36 MoBio (SPAdes)... | ecosystem: Environmental > Terrestrial > Soil...
AAAATTCCCCGCGTCATCACCCACCAGAAAGTCCTGAGCGATTGCCAGAAGCAGCTTTCTAGCTTTCTCCAGGTCATGGAAACTCTCGGCGATAAGCTTGGTCCTTTGCTCCTCCAGTTCCCTTACTTCAACAAGAATGTCTTCGCCTCTCGCGAGCACTTCGATAAACTTTTGTGCCCTTTTCTAGACGGGTTACCCAAGGGATTCCGCTTCTCAGTCGAGATTCGCAATAAGAACTGGATCAGTTGGGATTTTCTTGAGCTCCTGAGAGAGCGCTTCGTGGGGTTCACGCTTTTGGCCCAAGCATGGATGCCACGAATCGATACGCTTGCGAAGGCTTTGGATTTGGTCACCGCAGATTTTTGTTATATCCGCTTCATGGGAGACCGCAAAGAGCTGGAATCCGAAACCCAGAAATTCGACACCCTCATCGAAGATAAAACCGATGAAATGAAGATCTGGGCCAATGAGTTAAAAAAAATCGTCGCCAGAGGAACGAAAACTTATACGTTCTTCAGCAACTATTACGCAGGTTATGGTCCAGGCTCGGCAAAATTATTCGCCGACCTCTGGGACAAGGCGTAAGCCTCTCTGCCATCAGATGTCGATTCCGATACCGGCCTTTCTGGCCTTATCATGAGCCAACCTCGCGAGCGCCATAAAGCCGACACCCTGGTCGCTGTTCTGTTTAAAAAGGGTAATCTCGCTTGCGCGCGTCCGGCCAGGAGTTAGACCTGTTACCAGCTCCGCCAGTCCATGCACGTCCTCCCAACGAATCACCCGGTTTGAGATCGGCTCGACTAAGTCCCCTTGTTCGTCTTGAATCCCCTGTTGCTTAAGAGTCGCGACAATCACATCGGCTCTCCGCAGAACGCCGTCATCGATCTCTCGGCGCGGTTTACTCACCAGTCCCTCAGCCAGAAGCTCCTTGTTGCTGCCAACGATTGAAGTGACATGCATACCAGGCTCCAGCCAATCGCCGAACAAGACGGGAATATTGCTTCCGGTCGCGCATACGATGAGATCCGCATGCCTTGCGACCTCGCGGGGATTATCGACCGGGATGATCTCTGCTTCGATGTGCGATTGCATCAGCGCGCAAAAGGCCTTTCGATTTTGGGCGCTGCGGCTAAAGACTTTAACTTCTTCAACCGGTCGCAGGTCACACATCACCTTCAGATGGCGCCGGGCCTGCCGTCCCGTGCCATAGAGCCCCATGATTTTACAGTCTTTGCGCGCCAGATGTTTCGTTCCCACGGCGCTGGTAATCGCGGTCTCAGTGGCGAAATCGTTGTCCTCAAAGTCATAGAGGGGAAGCGAGCCGACAATGATCGTCAAAAGCTCGGCTGTCTCGCTGTCATAGGCCATGTAGACACGCTTGCCCACCGCGCCATAGGTCTGGTCCTCTTTGGTGTATCGATGACGCTCATAGTGAATGAATGTGCCGGCGACGCTCAAATTGACGCAGCCGCCGGAGTGAATATTGATCCGACGATCACCCGCCATCATCCGCTGGCGCGGCAAACTAAACTGCGGCTGTCGGCCCTGATCGCGGAAGCCGCTTTCCACAGCCGCAATCGCTTCTTCGATGGAGATGAGTTCCCTGAGCTCTTCGGATCTCAACAGCAGTGCCATCGCGCTTGGGGTTTAACTATTGGGCATGCGATGATACTTGCCCTTGAAAAAGAGTAGCGGTCGGTCGTGGCCAGCGAATCCACCCAGCACTTCACCCACGATAATGGTATGATCGCCGCCTTCGTAACTTTGCACAATCTTGCACTCGAGATGGCCGATGGCGCCATCCAGGACGGCGGCGCCGTGACCGCCTTCGTGCCAGGTCAAGCCGGCAAACTTATCGGCGCCCTTGGTGGCAAAGCGGCGCGAGATCTCTTCCTGATCTTCGTGGAGAAAGTTAACTGTAAATACGTTGGATTCAACGAAGCATGAATAGCACTGTGCTCCCTTGTCGACGCAAATCAGGATCAACGGCGGATTAAGCGATAAAGATGTAAACGCGTTGGCCGTGAGGCCGAAAGGAGAACCGGTATCGTCTTTCGTGGTGATGACCGTAACGCCGGTCGGAAAATGACCCAGGATTCGGCGCAGCTCTTGTGAATCAATGGGCATGCTGTTGGCGCGTTCTGATGTCTTATAAAGAGGTACCAGAGCCAACCTCGCCATGTCAATCCAACAGGAATTAATAGCTGTAGCTAGACGATGGATCGAAGAAAATGATAAATAGAATGGATCGAAGGGAGGTGCTTTATGGCGGTACAGGAACAGAGAGCGAGTAACACCCTGGAGAAATACATCGCGGAGGTTCGCGCCGTGTGGGGAGATGGCAAGGATCCGCAGCTTCCTTTCAAAGTCGCAGCTCTGATGGAAAAGCTTTTTGCATCAACCAGCCCGGATGATCCATGGATGGCCGAGTTGATCCGAGACGGCAAGCCTTCGCGTGAGCTTTATCGCGATCCGGATCACGGCTTCATTCAGATGGGCCATATCCATAAACAAGGTCACGGTAACCAGCCTCACGATCACGGCCCCTGTTGGGTGGTTTACGGCTCTTACAAGGGCGTCACGGAGATCACCAAGTACAAACGCTCCGACGACGGCTCCCAGCCGGGAATCGCAACATTGGAGAAAGAAAGGCTCGATCGGCTTTCTCCGGGTGTGGTGCAGCCGTATCTCCGGGGGGATATTCATTCCACCAACGCCGTCGAAGCACCCGGCGTTGTCTTTCGGTTCCTCAGTTACGACTTGGAAAAGATCGAACGTAATCGCTACAATAAGGAAAGAGGCACGGTAACGAAGCTCACCCCGCAGTAAAAGACGATACATGGCTAGCGAGGAAATCTTTTTCGAACAGATACGCTCCAGTGGCTGCCTTTCGTATATCCTCGGCTGCAAACAGGAGCACGTGTGTGTTGTTATCGATCCTGAAATCGACAAGGCCGACGATTACGTCGAGTTAGCCCGCTTTTTCGGTTCCACCGTCCTCTACGCTATCGACACCCATACCCATGCCGACCACCATTCCGCCTGTAAAGTAATGCGCGAGCGCTACGGCACCAAGGTCGTCATGCACCGTGCCACCGAGGCGCCTTATGTGGACCTGAGAGTCGATGATGGCGACGAGATCAAATTCGGCAAACTGTCGCTCACAGTGGTCTACACGCCCGGTCACACCCAGGATGCCATGTGCCTTCTGTTTAGAGACCGAATCTTCACCGGCGACACACTACTTATTGGTGGCTGTGGCAGGACCGATCTGCCCGGCGGGAACGCCGAGTGGCAGTATGACAGCTTAGCGAAACTCAAAACCCTCGGAGATCAAATTCGCGTCTTTCCCGGTCACGATTATCGGGAGGCCGTCTCGACCCTCGGCGATGAGAAGCAGAATAACCCGCGCATGCAAATCGCTTCTAAAGAAGAATTCGTTCATTATATGACTTCGCGCAAACCTCCCCTCCCCCGCAAAATCCAAGAGGCCCTCGAATGGAACCGCACCCCGATTCAGGGAACGCAGAGGGGCATGGGAGAAGGAATTTAGATTTTGGTCTGAGTAAACTCTCTTCTTCCTTGTCTTTCCGTCTTGCTCGTAGCTAGCGGCTTTCATTTCCCTTAGCCTTGATTCATTCAAGCCTCTGTTGCATTGGTTTGTAAATGAGCTCGTCGAAAAGCGACATTCTCGCCACCGTGCAGCGCTACTGGGGATTCTCGGAGCTCCGCCCGCTCCAAGAGCAAGCGATTCGGGCGAGCCTCGAGCGCCGCGACTCACTGGTCGTCATGCCGACCGGAGGCGGCAAGTCGCTTTGCTATCAGGTACCCGCGGAGCTGGCGCAGCGAACCGACGTCGTGGTCTCGCCGCTTATCTCGCTAATGAAAGATCAAGTCGATGGGTTGCGTGAATCTGGCTATCCGGCGGGAGCGCTTTATGGCGGTATGCCTCTCGATACCCTCCGCGAGACAGAGGCGCAGCTCGAAGCCGGCCGCTATCGCTTGGTGTTCGTCGCCCCCGAGCGCTTGCTGACACCGCGCTTTCTCCAGCTCATTGAACGGTTGCAAGTACGCGCCTTCGCCATCGATGAAGCCCATTGCATCAGCCATTGGGGTCACGACTTTCGCCCGGAATACCGCCAACTCGCCGAGCTCAAGGCCCGCTTCCCGCAGGCCAGCGTGCATGCCTACACCGCGACAGCCACGGAGCGCGTCCGCACGGATATCCTCGCGCAGCTACGCCTGAAGAATCCCACCGTCCTCATTGGTACGTTTGATCGGCCCAACCTCGTGTACCGCATCATTCCCCGTGTCGACGCGCAGATGCAGGTGCTGCAGGTGCTGCGGCGCCATCCTGGCGAGGCAGCGATTGTCTATTGCATCAGCCGCAAAGACACCGAAGCCATGGCGAAGTGGTTGCAAGCCAGTCGACTTCGCGCTGCTTTCTACCACGCCGGCATGGAGGCGAACGAACGGCGCCGCACGCAGGACGCCTTTGCGTCGGAAGAGATCGATGTCGTGGCCGCGACGGTCGCGTTCGGCATGGGCATCGACCGCAGCGACGTGCGCTGTGTCATCCACGCCGCAATGCCGAAATCCATCGAACATTACCAGCAGGAAACCGGTCGCGCCGGGCGCGATGGGCTAGAGGCGGAGTGCGTGTTGCTTTACTCAGCCGCTGACGTGCTACGCTGGGAATCGTTGACCGAAAAAAGCGCCGCGGAAGCCAATTCCCCCAGAGAGGTGGTTACCGCGGCCCGCGATCTACTCGAGCACATGCGCCGATTCTGCACCGGGGTTCGTTGCCGGCACCGCAAATTGTCCGAATACTTCGGGCAGGAGTACTCCAAGCCAAACTGCGCGGCGTGCGATCTCTGTCTCAACGAGCTGGAAGACCTCGCTGATTCGACCGTCACCGCCCAGAAGATCCTCTCGTGCGTCGCGCGCGCAGGTGAGCGCTTCGGTGCCGAGCATATTGTCGACGTCTTGTTGGGAACCAATACCGAACGCATCCGCCGCTGGCGTCATGACAAGCTGAGCACCTACGGTTTAATGAAGGGCACGAATCGCAAGACGCTGATCAATATGCTTTATCAGCTCTTGGATGCCGGTCTGCTTGAACGGACGACTGAAGAGCGCCCGGTTCTTCGCCTCAACGACGCGTCGCGCGACGTGCTGCGCGGCAATCGCACCGTACGACTGCTGCAGCCAAAGGCGGCCGTCAGCAAGACCGGCTTCGACGAGCAGTCCTGGGAGGGCGTTGATCACGGATTGTTCGAGAGCCTTCGGAGTCTACGGCGACAACTCGCTGATGAGCGGCGCGTGCCTGCTTACATCCTGTTCAGTGATGCGACACTCCGCGACATGGCGAGAGTCCGGCCAGGATCATCAACCGCGCTCCGCCGGATTCGCGGCGTCGGCGAACGCAAGCTCGCCGATCTTGGACACCGTTTCCTCGAACTTATTGCCACTTATTGCGGGGCCAACGGCTTGCCATTGGACACGGCCATCGGCAGCCGTCCGCGCGCCGAGCGGGTCCGCAAGTCGAACGATGTGAAAGCGACGGCCTTTGAATTGTTCGCCAACGGCGCCAGTGTCGAACAGGTCACAACGCGAACCGGCTGCAGCCTCGGCACGACTTGGGGTTACCTCGCAGAGTTCGTTCAGAATCATCGCCCAGAGCGATTGGAGCCTTGGATCAGCTCGGAGACATATCGAGCGATTGTCGAAGCTGTAAACGATCTGGGCACCGGATATCTGCAGCCTGTCTTCGAGCGCCTTGGTGGCAAGGTACCATATGAACAGATACGGTTGGCGATTGCCCATCTCAATACGCGGCGTGATACGCGTAACCGGTAGCATAATGTGCGCGCATAAGACGGCGAAAGATCTGCACATAGACTATTTATCGGCTCAGCCAAAAACAGGTTGACAGAATCACCCAATATCGGATACTCAGGGATAGTTGCATTGCGCTGATACCTAAACAGAAACTCCTATCAGCAGCTGCGGAAGCCCGGGGAGGAGTCGTCACATGCGTCATCGGGTTATACATCTCATCAATCCAAAAACTCATTCGCTGACCACCCGCCCACTTTACTTTAATCGGGCGCTGTACTCGCCCCTCGCGGGCTTGATAGCCGTGGCAGCCGCGATTCCGCGCGACCGCTATGAGGTGGTACTTACCGACGAGAACATCGAATCCATCGATTTCGACTTGAAGGCCGACTTGATCGGGATCTCGGCGATGACGGCGTACGTCAACCGCGGCTACGAGATTGCCGATACTTTCCGGGCGCGCGGGGTACCTGTCGTGATGGGCGGTGTGCACCCGAGCTTCATGGCTGAGGAAGCGCTCAGGCATTGCGACGCGGTAGTGATCGGGGAAGTTGAGCTTGTGATGGATAAGCTTCTGGACGATCTCGAGCGCGGCGAGATGCGCGGCACTTACAAGGCGGAGAAGCTGCATCCGATGGTAGGCTTGCCGACGCCGCGGTATGACCTGATCAAGAAAAACCGCTATGTCAACTGTTCGTTCGTGCAAACCTCACGCGGCTGCCACCAGGGCTGTACGTTCTGCTGCGAGCCGCTCATGAACGGGCTCAAGTTCCGCTACCGTCCCATCGATGAGGTGATGCGCGAAGTGGATGTTTGCCAGTCGCGCATGATCTCGATCAATGATTCCGACTTCTTTGGCACGCCCGAGCGTCCGAAGGAAGTGATGCGCGCGCTAAAGGGTCGAGGGGTTCATTGGCAAGCCGGGGTTACCTCAAAACTTGCACAGGATGACCGAATGCTGGAGCTCGCCGCCGAAAGCGGCTGCACTCTAATGAGCATCGGTTTTGAGTCGATCACGCGCTCCACCCTCACCAGCGTGCACAAGCATGTGAACCGGCCCGAGACATTCATTTCTCTCGTCGAGAAGGTGCACTCCTATGGGATCATGGTTTTCGGCCTTTTCATGTTCGGATTCGATGGCGACGATCCCTCGGTATTCGAGGAAACGGTAAAGTTCTGCATCGGCGCGAACTACGATGCTTGCGCTTTTTCGGTCCTCACTCCCTATCCGGGCACCTTGACATGGTACGAAATGAAGAAGGCCAATCGGATCGTTTCCTTTGATTGGACCAAGTACGACCAGGCAAACGTCGTCTTTCGACCGGCGCACATGACGGGAGACGAGCTCCGGCTGGGTCAAGAGTCCGCCTACAAGACCTTTTACACGCCGTCGTCCATAGCTCGGCGCTTCCCGATTCGGGGAAAGCGCAGCCGTCTCCAGTGGGCTATCTACAACCTGTTCATGAAGAAGGGTTCCGCGACCGACCGCAAAGAAGCGATCGCCGAGCCCACTGCGGTGCCCGACGTATCACCGATGCCGCCCGTCCTTCCACTGAAGCGGGAATGGCGCGAGGCGGTTCTCGAAGGGTCGCGAGCCTCCGGGCCCCATCTTGCGTAAGGTACGAGAGCCGTTAAGGGAATCGGCACGATTACCCGAGCGCCTAGAACGAAATTAGCTCGCGAGCTTTTAGCTAGCTCCCAAATAGCGAGACCAGATAGACGATAGACGCCAGAAGGCTCAGCACGCTCCGTACCGCGTGCAAACGCCCCCACTTAACCAGCAGAGATCGAGTTTCAATGGACGACAGATCGCGTCCAGGAGCGAGAAGTTGATGGTTCGTGGGCATAACGCCGATAAACGTAAACGGTATTACTAGGCCTATCAGTACCGCTCCGATCAACCACAGGATGCCACCTGCGAAAAGCGAGGCACCTACACCGGCGAGAAAGCTCAGGGCGGCCAACGGAGCCTGCATAACCGTAGCTCTTTTGTAGCTTGGAGCCCAAACCGTCGCAGCGGTTTTCGTGTCGCAACCCATTCGCGCCGGGTGCTCGACAAGATTAATGTAAATTGCCGCGCCGGCGAAAAGCGTGCAACAGAGCACCGCAAGAAACTGAAAGCCGACAATCATACAGTCCCCTATCTTCTCAGGGACGGCGACGGCGCCACAGAGGTTTCAGCCAGCGTCCGGGAGAAGTGCTTCGCGAGAGAGCACCGATGCTAAGGCCTTAGCCAAGGTCCGATGGCCGTCCTTCGTTAGGTGGCACTCGTCGGAAAAATACGCCGCTCCGAGATTGTCGAAAAGCGCTTCAACGTCTAGCAGAGAAAATCGCTGCTCGACGGCCCACGCTCGCAGCGCTGCGTTATAGGATGGTACGTTCCCTCTCCAGGGCGGGAGCCGGCTTAAGGTAGCCGCAGGCTCCCGGTGAGGACGGGTCAAAAAAACTATAGAGGCTCCGTGCTGCTTTGCCAGGTTTGCGAATCTTTCCATATTAGCTAGATACTGCGTCACCGGAACCCGTGCCTCCGCTGGTAGCGTTTGGTCGATCGCCGAGGAACTCCTTAGAGGAATATTCTCAAGAAGAACAAGGTATAGCCGTGACTTGAAGAGCCACCGCAGGAGATGGGCCTGTAGCCATGAAGGCTGAAACTCGTGGTCGGAGCGACCTACCGCCACGGCCACGTCGTTCCAGCCAAACGACACGATCACCAGATCGGGCTGGTAGATCGTCACTTCCTGCTGAAAACGAAGCAAACCTTGGTGGGATGAGTATCCCGCCACCCCGGCATTGACGACTTCGTAACGGCGACCGGCTGGCGACTTAGGTTGGTTCAACATCTCTTGCAGCGCTTCTGGCCAGCCTCCCTCTTTGGGCCCATCGGTATTCGAGTCACCATAGCACAGGATACGGAAGACGTCCGGAGGTTTGGGTACGACCATAACCGGGCCCTTGAACCGTTGCGAATTATACGGAGAACGAGCCACCGGCTTCCAGAACAGTATCGGGTCAGGTTCGCGCAAGTTATCCCCTGCGATGTGGTTTATGCGCCAATCGTCGGTCCCTTCGACCCACACCGTCTTCATCGGTCGCCAGTAGTCCACGACACCAAGTCGAACAAGGACACGAGCTGCAGATTCTAAGGCTAGCAAAGTGAAAATTGTGCCCAACAACAAGAGCAAGAATTTCGTGAGCGTTGTCCTCATTGTGTCTAGCGTTGTCAGTTCGCTGGCATTAGGAGCATTCGGCCTACCGCTTTTGGGAACGTGCCATTATAACGGCTCGGCGTTCAAGGCTTTCCTTGGGCCACTTCTCGGATGCTCTGTAGTATTCAGCGACGGCAGGCATGTCGGGTGGAAGACTGACCCAGGGTTGCTTTGAGGCAGTGTAGATGTGGATGTCCGGCGGCAAGTGATCCGGTTCATCGAGCGTACCGACACGAATGAAGCGGATAGCGTCGCCGGCTCCAGCGTAGTTGCTCCAAACAGCGATGCGGCACTTCGGACAGCGGGAAATCTTCTGGCCCTTGCCACTGTTGGACGGTGTGTTGATGACCTCAACTTCTCCCTGGAGCATCTGCACACGATCCGCTTCAATCAGCGCGTTCAGGGCAAAAGATGCGCCGGTCTCGCGCTGGCACCAACGGCAGTGGCAGCAATGGACGAATAGCGGCCTTGTCGTCATGCGATAGCGCACGAAACGGCAAGTGCAGCCGCCATCAAAGAATGTGGATTCGGTGCTCATGGCTCTATTCTCCTAGCGAACCTAAACGGTGATCGCAACTGCTAAGCACATCCAAAAGGCATCGTTAGACTGTCGGCTTGATGTTCTGGTTGAGGCGGAACAAGTTTGTTGGATCGTACTTGTTCTTCAGAGCAACCAATCTTTCACGCACATTGGCAGCGTAGGCGGCCTTTATCACGTCATCGCCTTCGTCGCTGGTGTAGTTGACGTAGACTGCCTTTGCCAAAAACGGCTGCATCGCTTCCCAGAATTGGCGCGTCCAGCGAATGTTTCTCTCGGAGTCTGCGCGATCGGCCCATTCCGATGTGACGAGAAAGTTATAGGTCAAATCTCGATGAGCACCAAAGTTTCCACCCCCACCACGCACACCCCAGAAAAGGTCTGAATTCTGTGACGAGCTGGCGGTCAAAAACCGGCCATCGGCAGTCACGATGTCCACCGACAGAAGGTTGTCCATAGCAAGGCCATGCTTGCGCACGACCCAGCCGAAACCACCACCTAAGGTGAGGCCGGGGATGCCTGTTATAGAAACAAAGCCCCCACTCGCCCCCAGCTCGAATACCTGAAGATCGTGATTAAGCTCACCCCAGGTGAGACCCGGCTCGGTCTGGATCGTACGCGCCACCGGATCGACCCGCATTCCTTTCATCTGCGACAAGTCAATGACAATGCCGTCATTGCAGACAGCACTGCCCGTTACGTTGTGACCACCTCCGCGCACTGCTACCAGCAGATTGTTGTCCCGGGCGAAATTCACCGAGTCAATAACGTCCGCTACTCCCGCACAGCGGATTATCAAGGCAGGATACCTGTCGATCATGGCGTTGAAGACGATGCGCGCTTCATTGTAGTCCTCATCGCCACGCCTGATTAGCTTGCCGCGCAGCCTGGTCTTGAACTCTTCGACAGCTTTTTCCGCCAGCACTGTTTCCCGGCCTTGGGTCGTAGTAGCTCTTAATTAACTCTGGCATGATTTACCCATCTAGGATTCAATTGTTTGGCCTCTTGATACAAAGCTCTCGCAAATATCAATATAACCTGACCAGCCTGGGAAACAATTGCGGCGGGCCAGAAACTGATGCAATCAACACGGGCTAAGTCTCG
>Ga0209799_1000210_pt1 | contig 10656 bp, 7 predicted proteins | sample PanSoiPlo36MoBio_FD_188324 | JGI IMG/M metagenome (GOLD analysis project Ga0209799, IMG submission 188324) | Tropical forest soil microbial communities from Panama analyzed to predict greenhouse gas emissions - Panama Soil Plot 36 MoBio (SPAdes)... | ecosystem: Environmental > Terrestrial > Soil...
TTCGGTGCCGACCTCGCGTGCGACCCGGGTGACTTCCGAAGCGAAACTGCGCAGCTGATCGACCATGGTGTTGATCGTGTCTTTGAGCTGGAGAATCTCCCCCTTGACGTCCACGGTAATTTTTTTGGATAGGTCGCCGTTGGCGACGGCGATAGTGACATCGGCGATGTTTCGCACCTGGGCAGTCAAATTACCGGCCATGGCATTGACGCTGTCGGTGAGATCCTTCCAGGTGCCGGCGACTCCCGCAACGACCGCTTGGCCGCCGAGCTTTCCGTCCGTACCGACCTCACGTGCAACCCGGGTGACTTCGGAAGCAAAACTGCGGAGCTGGTCCACCATCGTGTTGATGGCTTCTTTCAGCTGCAAAATCTCGCCACGGACGTCGACGGTGATTTTTTTAGACAGGTCGCCGTTGGCGACGGCGATGGTGACATCGGCGATGTTGCGCACCTGGGCGGTCAGATTGCCGGCCATGAAGTTGACGCTATCGGTGAGATCCTTCCAGGTGCCGGCGACTCCGGGGACTACGGCTTGGCCGCCGAGTTTTCCTTCGGTGCCGACCTCGCGCGCGACCCGCGTAACTTCGGCCGCAAAAGCGTCGAGCTGTTTCACCATGGCATTGACCATTTTGGCTGTGCGCAGGAATTCGCCTCTGAGGGGTTGGCCCTCGGCTTCCAATCCTACGGTCTGCGTCAGGTCACCTTTGGCAACGCCACCGATGACCCGTGCCATTTCAGTCGTGGGGCGAACCAGATCTTCAATGAGGTGGTTGACGGCATTGACCCTGCTCCTCCAGGCGCCGCCCGCTGACGGCAGCACCGCGCGCTGGCTCAAGCGTCCTTCTTTTCCCACGACCCGGCTGACCCGCTCCATCTCCTTCGCGCTGTCTGCCAGCAGGTCAATGATGTCGTTTAGAGTATCAGCGATTTTTCCATCGATACCGGTCCATCCGGCGGGCAGCTGGACTGAAAAATCGCCCTTCTTCACGGAAGTGAGCACCTGAAGCAATACCTCGGTATCTACGCCGCCTTTAGTAGTCGGTGGTACCATCTGTCTGGTCATAATCCCCCCGGACGGTCGACAACCTCTCTTTACCGGGCGCTCCCGGGCCCGTGATGAGCTAAACCTAAAGAGTTGAAATTTAAATTATCATTTCATTTTAGGGGTCTTTGTCAACATGATTTTATTTTCTAGGGCGGATTTCGCTTGGTGGGGTCGTTGGTAATCAATCGCGCGGCCCGATTGCGACGAAAGTAATACCAGCCCCACTGAACTAAGACGAGGACCCTATTTTCGAACTCGACCAGATTCATCAGGTGGACAAAGAGCCAGGCAAGCCAAGCCAGAAAGCCCGAGAACTTCAATCTGCCCAGATCGGCGACTGCCGATGCTCTGCCGACAATCGCCATGTTACCGCGATCTCGGTAACGAAAAGAGGGAGGAGTAGTTCCGGTCACTCGGCTCTGAACAACCTTCGCCACATATTTACCTTCTTGAATCGCCACCGGAGCGGTACCAGGAAGGGGTTTTCCAGTCTGGTGGCCATAGTTGGCCAAGTCGCCGATGACAAAGATCTCAGGATGGCCGGGAACCGTCAGATCAGGATCGACCAGAACTCTGCCACCGCGATCGAGCTTGGCGCCGGTGGCATCAGCAATGACTTTACCCAAAAAAGAAGGTTCCACCCCGGCTGCCCAGATTACTGTGGAGCAGGGAATGGTTTCGAGCCTGTCAGCCCGCTTTACCGTGACGGCCTTCGAATTGACGTCCGTGACCGGCGTTTGCCTTCGCACCTCAACTCCCAATTTGTTCAGAGCGATTTCCGCCTCGTGGGCGAGCTCCGGCGGGTAAGTGGGAAGGATCCGATCGGTTGCTTCGATCAACAATATGCGGGCTTTCGATGGATCGATATTGCGAAAATCATGCTTGAGCGTATCGTTGGCGATCTCACCCAAAGCGCCTGCCAATTCGACCCCCGTCGGTCCACCTCCGACGATCACGAAGGTCAATAACGTGCTTAATTGCTCTGGGTCAGTTTCATGTTCGGCGGCTTCAAAGGCGGCAAAAATGCGGCGCCGAATCTCGATGGCGTCTTCGATCGTTTTAAGGCCGGGGGCGAAGGGTTCCCAATGGTGACTACCGAAGTAGTGATGACGAGAGCCCGTTGCGACGATCACGGTATCATAGGTCAGAGAATCCTTGTCCAACAGGACTCGCCGATTAGCCACGTCGATGCCCACTACCTCCGCCAGGAGCACGTGGGTGTTCTTATGGTGCTTGAGGATAGCGCGCAGGGTTGATGCGATGTTAGCCGGCGAAAGCCAGCCGGTGGCGACTTGGTAGAGCAAGGGTTGAAAGAGATGAAAATTGCGCCGGTCGATGAGTGTCACTGTCACGGGGACGCGCTTTAAACACTGGGTTGCCTGAAGCCCTCCAAAGCCTCCGCCAATCACGACGACCCGATGGGTCTTGGCCTCAGTAGCCATAAGCTGTTCCATCGCTACGAGGGCATACCCCCGAGAATTGCTTCTTCTGTGATTTTAGCTTTTGCGTGGGGTGGAGAAACGGACGAACGGGCGCGAGTTTCCATCGCTGTCCGAGATGTTGATCGAGCGCGGAAACCGGTAGGGCACTATGACGCTAAGCGCATTGCCGGAAAATCTGGAAGTGTTTGTTGGGACGGCTGCAAGCGTTCCTGCGCGCTCTGCTTGACGACCCGCCGAATGTAATTCGGGTCGAGTTTCAACATTTCGCAGATATTGTCGAAGCCGAAGAGCCAGTCGTCATCGCGGTCGAGTATCCATTGAGCCGCCTCTGCGAAGATCCTCTTTCCGCGTCGACTTTTTGCCGAGCAGTACTTGAGGTAACAATCGATTGCGTCCTCGAGCACCGCCGCGATCAGTTTTATCTCCGGCGTATTAGCAGTGCTGCTGCGGTAGATATGGAGATACTCGTGGATAACGATGACATCGGGTTGCCCGAATAGATTTCGAGTTTGTTCCCGACAGAGAAAATCTTCTGCGATCTCCTCATGCACATAAGCATGTTTGTCTAACATAACATCCTCGTTGCTTTGAATCTCGTAGTTAGTGCACCACTTTCACTAGTATCTTCGGAATGTCCCTATCCGAATCTAGGTTTGTGGAATGCAACTTGTGCAACTCCTATACCACCGGACTACTGGTCTGCTTCGCTAACGGAAGGTACTAAGAATGTTGAGAAAATCTTTAAGCCGTGTCATGCGAGGCGATCGAACCAATGGAGAGTGTGAGAAAAACCCCTACAAATCACAAATTAAAATGGATGTGTTTAGCTCAAGGTGTAGGATTCAAGAACGTCTCACTGAGCAGGAAAAATCGTGATGGTATCGAGAAGGCGCTGTGTTCGATGGAAAAATAACTAATTAAATAGGTCGGCTCTCTAATAATTCAGGTTGTGCACAGAAGAGTTGCTTGAGGTTTTCTATGGCATTCTATTTGCGCCGACCCCTTTCCACGATAAACCGTCTGTACCGCCGTCGCTGACCGCCGGTCAATCAATTTAGAAAATACGACCCGGATTTATGAAGACGTCACCCATCTGCGTGGAGGGAAAAAACTGCTGGTCGATTAGCCGAGCAGCCCGAGCGTCTTTGTTGATCGACGGCGAAGACTACTTTTCTGTGTTGACCTCAACCCTAGAGCGCGCGCAGCGTTTTATTTTCATTGCCGGCTGGCAGCTTGATAGCCGGTTCCGTCTCAACCCCCGAAATTCCGCTTCACCAGGCTTCGGAGACTTCTTGCACGATCTGGTGCGCCGCAATCGGAAACTTCGCATTTATGTGCTCTTATGGGATTTCGCGATGATTTATGCGGCCGATCGCGAAATCATTCCGCTCTATAGCCATCCCTGGCGCAGTCACAGAAGAATCCATTTCCGTCTCGACAGCAACCATCCCATGGGTGCATCGCATCATCAGAAGATCGTCGTCATCGATGATGCGGTCGCGTTTTCCGGTGGATTGGATATCGCGGAACACCGCTGGGACACACGGGACCACCTGCCACAAGATCCCCGACGAGTGGATTCCCTCGGCCGGCTTTATCCTCCCTACCACGACGTGCAGCTCATGGTGGATAGCAAGGCGGCGGTCGCGCTTGGCCAACTCGTCAGGGAACGCTGGCGGCGCGCCACAGGCAAGCGGCTCCGCATGGCCGCCGGCCGAACAGAAGATCCCTGGCCGTCCGGAGTAGTACCGGATTTGCAACATGTTCCGGTGGCAATCGCCCGCACGGAGCCCACTTACGATATGCGCCACGAGGTTCGTGAGGTGGAGTCTCTTTACGTGGATGGCATTCGTCAGGCACGCCGTTTCATCTATCTAGAAAACCAATATCTCAGCTCCTCCGCCATTGGGGATGCGCTAGCCACCCGATTGCAAGAAAAAGATGGGCCGGAAATCGTCATGGTGTTACCGCAAGAGACCTCAGAATGGCTGGAACAAGTGAGCATGGCGGTCTTGCGTTCGCGGCTTCTGAAGCGCCTGCGGGCGGCTGACCACTTTGGCCGGCTGCATGTCTATTATCCTGTGATCGAGGACGAGACTGTTCAGATGCGGGTACACTCCAAGGTTTGCTTTATCGACAACAGATTGCTTCGCGTGGGATCGGCGAACCTCAACAACCGCTCCATGGGGCTGGACACAGAGTGCGACCTGGCAGTTGAAGCGGAGAAGCCGGCCATAAAGACGTCCATCGCCAACCTGCGCAACCGACTGCTCGCCGAGCATCTGGGGGTTTCGCCCGAAAAGGTGGCACAGGAACACTTGGCGGAACGGTCGTTAGTGAAAGCCATAGAGAAGCTGCGTGGAGGCAAGCGCACGTTGGGAATCCTCGATGGTTCGGTATCTCCGGCTCTCGACGACATGGTCCCCGAGGCCGCGCTCATTGATCCCGAGCGGCCTTTGAGCCCCGATGAGTTGATGCGCCAGTTTATCCCTACCGGCACGCGCCGGCGCGCTGTTCCCGGTCTCCTGCGGTTGGCGATGATCTTGCTGTGCCTGGCGGCGCTCGCCATTGTCTGGCGCTGGACTTCTCTCCATACTTTCATCGATTACGACACGATCGGCGACTGGATACCCACATCAACAGATTCTCCTCTCGCGCCGCTTTGGATCGCTGGGGTTTTTACTCTGGCTACCCTGGTCCTCGCGCCGGTCACTTTGCTGATCATCGCAACTGGAGCTACGTTTGGACCGGTTCTTGGCTTTACCTATGCCCTGGGTGGTTCCATGGTAAGCGCCATAGTCCACTACGGGTTGGGCCGCATCGCCGGCAAGGAAACCGTGCGCTGGATCGCAGGCTCCCGATTGAGTCGCGTGCAACGGCAGATTTCGCGCCATGGGTTCCTTTCCGTACTGTTCGCTCGCATTGTTCCAATCTCTCCGTTTGTTATTGTGAATCTGGTCGCTGGAGCGATACAGGTTCGTGTTCGTGATTTTGTGCTCGGAACTTTGGTTGGTATGAGCCCGGGGATAGTAGCTATCGTTCTACTGGAGAATCAACTCCAGCGCGCTCTCGCGGATCCGGGGATCGGAAATATTACTCTGCTCTTGGGGTTGGCGGTCTTCTTTGCCCTCCTGGGATGGGCGTTTTACCGTTGGTATGGTTCCCGGCCTTTGCGCGCCTCGACCCAAAGATTGTGAGGGAAAATTTTGCTTACAGCAGTTTCTTATAACATTCACCAGTGCGTCGGCACCGACGGCAAATGCGACCCACATCGCGTAGCGGCGGTGATTCAGGAAACGAAAGCCGATATCGTTGGGCTGCAAGAAGTGGATTTCAACCCGCTGGGAGCGAAGAAATCCCATCAGCTCGACTATCTGGCGGAGGTCACCGGAATGAAGGCTGTGGCTGGACCAACCATCCGGGGCGCAGATATTGAATTTGGCAATGCTTTACTGACAAGCCGGGAGATTGTCCAGGTAAGGCTTCACGACGTGACTGTGGTGAGGCGCCAGCCCCGCGGGGTTATCGATGCTGAGATCGCCTGCGATGGAAAAATTATCCGTGTTCTAGTAACCCACTTTGGGTTGGCTTTGAATGAAAGGCGACGGCAGGCGCAATCATTGGTCAAGATACTGCGCCAGCAAAAAGGGAATTACGCTCTGACGCTTGTCATCGGCGATATAAACGAGTGGCGACCCAGGGGATTTGCTCTCTACAGCCTGAACAACCTGCTAGGTAAGGCGCCGGCGCGACGGAGCTTTCCTTCTTTTTTCCCGGTGTTTGCTTTGGACCGGATCTGGGTAAAACCCAGGACGGCGCTCATGCAAATTAGAATAGCCAACAACGGCCTGACACGAACCGCCTCCGACCACCTGCCCGTGTTGGCGACCCTCAACCTCTGAGTGCTACTCCTGCGCCATCCCAGGTGTCGCAACTAGGAGCACGTGTGCGGCGCTTTCTCTAACTTGAGACGACTCGTGCTCAGGTTAGAAAATCAAATGTATGGACTAAGCCGTCCGGATCGTAAGCATTTTTCTCACTTTCTCACGATCCTATTGGAGAAACTCTTCGTCAACTCTCATCTTTTCTGTTGGAATGTTTATTGCGCAACAGCAAAAAAGAGAATTACCCTGGGCTCCCTCGTTCTACACTAGCTTTATGATAGAAGCCGTCATTTTTGACGTCGACGGGACGCTCGTCGACTCGGTCGACCTCCACGCCGAAGCATGGCAGAGGGCATTTAGGAAGTTCGGCAAACACGTTTCTTTCGGCGCGATACGCCGTCAGATAGGCAAGGGTTCTGATCAGTTGCTACCCGTCTTTTTCTCCAAGAAAGAGCTGAAGGATCTTGGCGAAGAAATCGACAACTATCGCGGGGACCTTTTCAAGAAAGAGTACTTGCCTCGCGTGAAAGCATTTCCGAAAGTGCGCGAGTTGTTCGAACGGATCCTGCAAGACCATAAGCAAATCGCCCTCGCTTCGTCAGCAAAGCCAGACGAACTGAAGACGTACAGGGAAATTTGCAATGTCGACGATTTGATTCAGGGTGAAACATCTTCCGGGAACGTTGAAAAATCGAAGCCTTGTCCGGATATTTTCGAGGCAGCATTGGAACAACTGGGCAACCCTCCCGCCAATAAAGTGATTGTTATAGGCGACACGGCCTATGACGCGACGGCTGCCGAACAAGCCACTCTGAGCACCATCGGCTTGCTGTGCAGTGGTTGGACCGAAGACGAATTAAGTCGAGCGGGCTGCATCGCGACTTATCGTGACCCGGCAGATCTGCTCGCGCGCTACAAAGAGTCACCCCTGGTGCAACCGAGCGCACAGATCAGCTCAGCATAGTGCGAATGAAATTTCAAAGTCGGCGCCGCTAAGAAAAGCGCCGCACCCTTTACCCAAAAGTATGTTAAGCCAACTGACGAGTGAACGTGAGTCGATCACCGAGCCAACCCCACAGCGGAGGTTTAAGAAGTTCCGCATTGTTTTGATCAAACCCTCCAAGTACGATGACGACGGTTACGTCATTCGCTTTTGGAAAGGCGTGCTCCCGAGCAACACGCTCAACGTCTTACAGGGGCTGACCGAAGCAGTAAAAGAGAGTTGCGTCTTCGGCGACCTCAAGTTAGAGATCGTCACCTTTGATGAGACGGCAGAAAGCCTTCCGGTAAGAAGGATTATTCGCTGGAACCGACGCTCTTCTACCAAACTCGTGGTGGGATTGGTGGGGGTGCAAACCAATCAGTTTCCACGAGCGTTCGATCTGGCCCGGCAGTTTCGCGCAGCCGGGATCGATGTGATTATCGGCGGCTTCCACACCAGCGGCACCATCAACATGCTGAGCGATCAGGAGCCCGACATCCAGGCTTTGGTGAAAGAATCCATCACCGTCGTATCGGGTGAAGTCGAAGAGAACTGGGCGGAGATTCTGGCCGACGCGCTCCACGGCCGACTAAAGCCGATTTACTCATTCGCCCAAGACCTGCAAAACCTCGTCGATATCGGCAACGCGGCGCTCCCCCGGATAAGTCCCAAGACGATGCGCCACTTTGCCAAGCGCTCGTTCGGGACCGCGGACACTTCCCGGGGCTGTCCTTTTGCCTGTTCCTTTTGCACCATCATCAACGTCCAGGGCCGGAAAATGCGCGAGCGTAGCCCCCAGAGTATCGCCGCGCTTTTGCGCACAAACTATCGTCAGCACGGAGTCTCTTTCTACTTCTTCACCGACGACAACTTTGCCCGTAAGAAACTCTGGCGCGAGACCTTCGAGGAAATCATCAAGCTAAGGCAGGAAGGCATCAAGGTCGCTTTTATGATGCAGGTAGACCTTGCGAGAAAACCGCAGGATTTCGTGCGGTTGGCCGCCCAAGCCGGCTGCTCCCAGGTCTTTATCGGGATGGAGAGCGTCAATCCCCAAAACCTCCAGGCCGAAGGCAAAGGGCAAAATCACGTCGAAGAGTATCAAAACATCATCAAGGAATGGCACGACGCCGGCATCGTCGTCCATACCGGTTACATTATTGGCCTCCCCTTTGACACCCAAACGCAAGTACACGAGGACATTCGCTATTTGATGGATGTGATCCAGCCGGATCAGGCTTCTTTCTTCATGCTGACTCCCCTTCCTGGCTCCCACGATCACCGGGAAATGAAAAAGCGCGGGGAGTGGATGGATCCGGACTTCAACAAGCGCGACTCCTTCCATGCGACCATTGAGCATCCGAACATGACTTCGGAGGAATGGACCCAGGTTTATGAAGACGCGTGGAAGACCTTTTATAGCAAGGAGAACATGATCAAGATCCTGTCGCGCTGGAGCCATAACCCCAAGGTTTACTGGAATCTGATGTCGCTGTTTTTCTGGTACAAAAACGCGGCGGTCATCGAAAAAGAACACCCGATGATCGCCGGCTTTTTTAGATTAAAGGAACGGCTATCGCGCCGGCCCGGTTTCGCAGTCGATTCCTTGCCGGTCCATCTTTGGATGCGGGCTAAAGAAGTCTTCCATCTCTTGATCGCCTGGGCCAAATTCGTAAAGGAGATGGAAGAGGTATGGCTGCAAACGCGGAAGAAGAGCGAAAGAGAAGAAAAGTGGCTCGAGGAGGCGCAGCGCATTCAAGGAGAGATTTGGCAGGCTCTGAAGATCGCGGAATGGCAAAGGGTCTATAGCAACGCCCGGTCAATGCTCCCTGGCAAGGCCAGGGCACTGTTGGATCCCTTCCAAGAGCTATCGTCAAAGATACTTTTCTCGCGCAAAGATCTGGACACCTTCCTGAGGCAATGGGAGCGGTTGCAATCCAGGTTACTTGAAATGCGACTTTATCTTAGCCGCGATGGGGAGGCGGCCCGCGGCTGGCTCGATGAGATGGTTCGCATTCAGAGAAGTATTCGGCTGGGAAGCCGGATGCAGGAATGGCAGGAGGCTTATTCACGGCTGCGGCACAGGCTACCATTAAAATCCCGGCTCCTGCATGCCAAGTTTGACGCTTTAAGCAATCGGGCGCTCTACTCGCGTGAGCCGCTGCAAAGATTCTGGAACAACACGGTGGATCAATTGAAGGGCAGGCGGCTTTGGAACATCGACCCCGGGAAACTCACCACCAGCCTGATCAAAGATTTATTCCTGACCATGTCTTTTGTCTTCACCTTTCGCGCAGGTACCCGTGCTAAATAGTGCTGCCACAGAGGAGTCGCATCCGATATAGGGTAAGCGGTGATGACGTTGGTGTGCGTGCCGCTTACCACGGGTTTGATTTGCCGAGCTGAGCAAATAGCGGACTACCTTGGTTCCGATTTCCCCAGTCTTTCCAACTTCATGAAAAGCATGACACACATACTCAATTCGTAGGGTTTACTCTGACGTTTAGAAAACCCTGTATAAAAATATCGTTACTTGACTAAACATTCTGCCTCTCGCACCTGGCACATGAGTTGCTCTGTTATCACACGACAGACTTCGGAGGGAGAAAAATCATGGACGGGTTAGAAATTCTTAAACAGGATCACCAAAAGGTAAAGCAATTATTCGAGGAGGCGACCCACGCCGCTAATCGAAACCAGCGCAAAGACCTCTTCGACAAGATCGATACCGAATTAGAGATTCACGCGCATATCGAAGAGACGGTCTTTTACCCCGCACTCGAGCAACACGAGGAGTTGCAAGACATGGTCGCTGAAGCTCTGGAAGAGCATCAGGAGGTTAAGACGTTGCTCGAAGAGATAGAAGAACTAGGATCTGACAGCCACGATTTTGGCGGAAAACTTCAGGAATTGATGGAAAGCGTCGAACATCACGTGGCGGAAGAAGAAGGGGAAATGTTTCCCAAAGTTCGCGAAGTTTTCGATGAAACAGAGCTTGATGAGCTCGCCAGGCAACTGAACTCAGCGAAAGGCGTACAACACCGCGAAGCAGTTTAAGTAAAATCAAGTCAATACTGCGGCTGGCGAGACCTGAAAAAATCAAGAATGGGGGGTCCATGCGTAAACAGACGACCAATTCAAGTTCCGAAGCTATCTCAGGTTCAGGTGATGTGTGGTTGGATCTCGAGCGTTTAGCTCAGGTCGAGATCACGTCGGAAAACGCCAAACATCCGATCGAGTCCGCTCTGATATCCGATCGCGGGACGGGCTGGCGAGCTGCGCAACCCGGAAAACAGACGATCCG
>Ga0209799_1000212_pt1 | contig 10648 bp, 7 predicted proteins | sample PanSoiPlo36MoBio_FD_188324 | JGI IMG/M metagenome (GOLD analysis project Ga0209799, IMG submission 188324) | Tropical forest soil microbial communities from Panama analyzed to predict greenhouse gas emissions - Panama Soil Plot 36 MoBio (SPAdes)... | ecosystem: Environmental > Terrestrial > Soil...
CAGGAGGACCGTTTTTTCCTTTCAGTCCTGCCATTTCGTTTTGTCCCCGGTGCCGAGATTCATTCTCTGCACTGGTTTCATTATGGCAAAGTAATGGCAAAGTGAAAAAATTCTCTTGTGTTCTCTTGCAGTTAGACGCGCTACGAGGATTTAAAGTCCTCGTGTCGTTCCTATTCGATTGCGCCGCAGTCCGCAATCTGGGATTTTTTGTCCTGTCGGTCTTTCTAGGCTGTACCCCCGCGCCCCGCGTTTTTCTTCAGTACGGCACGCAGTTCAAGCAAGACGACATTGAAAAAGTGATGGCTGAGAATCCGCTCGCTAGTACCGAAAACATCAAGATTACAACTCTCGGCCAGGGACAGAGCGTAAGCCATCACATCGTGCAAATCCGTGATCGCGAGAAGCCACACCTACACAAAGATCACGATGGCACGGTGGCGATGATCAAGGGTCACGGTTATCTGATGATGGAGAATCGCCGCATCGATCTGTCAGTCGGTGACATCGTTTATATCTCCCGCGGCGCCGTGCACTACTTTGTTAATACGGCGAGCGAACCCACGGTTGCGTTTGTGGTTTTCTCTCCGCCCTTCGACGGCAAGGACACGGTGCCGGTAGAAAAGCCCTAAGCACTTTGTCTCTCATTGCTCGCACATTCATCATCGGCTTTCTCCCACGACAAACTTCGGTTTCAGTATGGCGATAAGGGCGGGTAAAAGTAACAGCCCTCCAAGCATATTCATCGTCAAGATAATCAGAAGCTGATAGCCCATTTCGGCTTGGAAACGGAGCGGTGACAAGGACCAGAAGGCAATGCCCGCCGAAACCAGGACGGCGGTATAAAGCACCGCCTTGCCGGCGGTAGCGATACCTTCGATCACGGCTGCAGGAAGGTGGTTATGGTTTTGACGGTGGTATTCTTCGATAATGCGCGAGACGATGTAGATTCCATAGTCTTCACCAAACCCGATTCCCAGACTGATCACGGGCAGGGTATTCACGTTAAGTCCCACGTTCCAGTAAGCCATCAGTGCCATGCCAAAAGTGTTTGACAGCAACACGACCCCGACGAAGAAAAGGCCGGCCACTAAGGAGCGAAAGCCGATGGCGCAAAAAACCAATTGGGCCAAGAGCATCAAACCGAGGGTGAGCTTGTCAGAACGAGCGATAACTTCGTTGGCCGCCGCCAGCACGCCGGCATGACCGCTGGCTAACTTAAACTCGGCGCCTTGTAACGGATGGCTTTGAATAAATTCCGTGGCGCGATTGATCACGTCCCGGAGGGTGTCGCCCTTATGGTCGTAAAGAAAGAAAGTCAGCCGGCCATGCTGAAAATTGTAATTGACCCAGCGGTCGAAATCTCCCGGCTCACTGCCGTGCTCTGCCACCATAACGATACCTCCGACGTCATCCGCCGAGCGCGGCAGCAGAGACCAGCGAGGATCGCTGTTATGCAGGACGGTGTTGATCTGACGCGTCAAATCCACCAGAGAGTCTGTTCCACCCACGTGAGGCGAGCGTAGCATGTAACGCTGAAACGCCTCGATGGTCTCCAGCACCTGAGGCGACTTCATGGTATTTTCCGTTTCGCCCTTGACGATAACGTAAAAATGGTCCGTGCCCTGAAATTTGTCGTTGATGTGGCGCACGCTTTGGTTGTAGTTCGAATCGGGCCAAAGGAGCGGCGAGCCGGGGCGCGAATCGCCGACGGTCAAAAACTGATACCAATAAAGACTCCATGCGACGATTCCCATGAAACAGGCTGTGACAAGCACGCGTCCCACGGGGTCCACGCAAAACCTGCCCAAGCTTCGTAGCGGCGCTTCCAGCCAGTGACCCTCTCCTCCTTTTGGAAGGCGACGAGGGGTAGGAAAATAACAACAGAGAATGGGATCGAGGATGACCACGGTGACGAGGTTGGTTAGCACCCAGAAACTACCCGCGATCGCCAGTTTGGTAAGAATCGGCATGGGTGCAACCAGAAGAACCGTGAGGCCGACAGCATCGGTGATAATGGAAACGCTGCCGGGCATCATCAGCCCTGCGGCGGATTCGATCGCAGCCTTCTCCTTGTCGCCGAATCGCTCCAACTCCTCGAAAAACCTTTCGCGAAACTGTATGGAGTGACTGATGGTCCGGGCAGCGATCAGAAATGGCACCACCAGGATGAGCGGCTCGAAGTTATAACCCAATAGCGCCGTAAAGCCCGTGCCCCAAATGAAGGTGACGAGGGCGGAAATCGCCGGAATCAAAACCCCGTTGAGATTCCGGTAATAAAGAACGAGCAACGCGAGAATGCTGAGGCAAGTAAATGCGATGATGAATCCGATTTCTTTGAGATGGTAATAAATCCAACCATAAAGAATGGGCTCGCCAGCGGCAAAAACGCGAGTCTTGTCATCCTCGACTTCTTTTATTGCTTGCTGAATGCGCAGGAACAATGCCGCATAATCTAGTCGCTCTTCGTGGAAGGCAGCGGTGATCAGAGCGGCTTTACCATCTTCGGAGACGAGCCGTCCAACAATGGTAGGGTTGGCATAAACGATGTTCCGTAGTCGCTCAATTCCCGCCGGGCTCCGGGGAACATCGGGCCACATGACCGGTTGTACCTCTATCCCCCAAGCCGTGGCACGAACGTCTTTCACTTTCTGGCGTGCAATTGAGAAGATCTGGTAGTTGTTGACTCCCGGAGTGCGCTCGATGATCTCCGTGAGTTTCTTTACCTTCTCTAGAGCCGCATGGTTAAAAATATCGCCGCTGACTGTTTCCACGAAGATAAGAATAACATTGGCGCCGCCAAAGGTTTTCCAAAACTCGTTGTGCACGCGAATATAAGGATGGTCTTTGGGTAAGAGATCCGAGAAGACGGTATACATCTGGATTTTCAAGGCGTGATAAGAAAAAAACAGCGTAACCAGTAGAATGATCCAGAAAATGGCGGCGCGTTTTTGAACGATGAAAGTTGCGAGCCGTCTCATGGGGTCCGGCTGAGCTCCTTTCCTTGACCCTGGAGTGCGATTTTAAGCCGCTTCCAGGTTGTCCCTCCGTCCTCGGTGCGCAAAATGACCCCCCGATTGCCGGCGATCAAACCAAAGCCATCTTTGCCGAAGGCGATGCCATTCAAGCTTAGACGTGGAGTTTCCGCTCTGGCCTGGCGCCAGTGATTGCCGGCCGCGTCGGAGTGAAGGAGAGTGCCTCGCTCGCCCACGGCCCATAGCCCGCCGTTGAATGCGGCCGCAGCAAAGAGATGATTTGCTCCCGGAGAGCTGCCGGGTTTTTCCTTTTGGCGCACAACTGTCCAAGGTGACCCACGGCGGGTTTTGAGAACGACACCGTCGAGACCGAAGGCCCAACCATTTTCCGGCTCAGGGAAGAGCAGGGCGAAGAGGTTGCGGCTTTCTCCACTTACGAAAGAGACCTCGATGGGACTTTTTTGTTTCAGCCAGGTTCGACCGCCATCTCTTGTGTGGTAGGTGCGTCCGAACTCGCCCACAATCCATCCTTGCTTGGGATCGATAAACCGGGCGTCGTTAAGGACAACATCGTCACTCAAAGGAAGGTTCACCCAGGTGGCGCCTCCGTCCTCGGTGTGGAGTATGGTACTCCGGCTTCCCACGGCCCATCCCAATTTTCTGTTTAGGAAGGTGAGTCCCAAGAGCTGTTCTTGTATGGGCGTGGCTTGCCGTTGCCACTTTTTACCGCCATCGCGAGTGTGAAGGATCGTTCCATAACTCCCGGATATCCAGCCTGTCTTGTCGTCGAGGAAGATGACGCGAAAAAGAGCTTCGTTGATGTCACTTCTTTGAAGTTCCCAGGTAGCCCCTCGATCGTTTGAGTGCAAGATGGTTCCGTAATAGCCAACAATCCAACATTGATTGTCGCGGATCTGCACGTCGTAGAAGTTATCTCGAAAAGCAGGTTCGTGCTCTTGGGCTGCGGCAGCGAATGCGACCGTGTTGGGAAGAAATCCAACGAAGATCAATGGAAGTAAGAGGAGTACTTTTCGGGCTAGAGGCACTACAGCCATGAGTCGGAATGAAAATTAATGACGCTTAGTCCCTGCTTTGTTGAGGCATCATCCAGTCCATCTCGATCATGCTTGACCTCATGGGCTTCCGTCCTCGATCTTCTTTAAGATGGCCTCTGCGATGAGGGTGGCTTGCTTCTCGATAATTGCACGTCCCCGCATCGGATCAGCCGAGGCGGGGTCGCCAAGGTAGCCGCGCGGAGTCTTGCGACGCGCGTTAGCCCAGCCCTTGCGCCACTCTTTGAGGTCGTCGGCGGTGAGCTCTGTCGGTTTCAGCGTCGGTACGACCTCTTGACGGACGAGCTCGGGATAGAACCCCCATATGATCGAGGTCTCGGCGCACCCCGCGTGGATATCCAGGTGTTTCCCCTCGGGGAGCTGGAAGGGGATCGTGATAAAGTGAGGCTCGCTCGGATCGAACGCCAAACGATCGAACCATTCGGAACTGAGAACCATGTAGGCACGGATCCCCGTCTGGACACGGCCTCTATGAATGCCTTCCGCCATCGTCTGGTTATGCAGCGCGTCGCCTTGGCCCGACAGGCAGAAGACCGTCTCAAACCCGTCTTTCCGCAGGCTCTGAAAGACGTCTAGCATCAGATTGATCATGGTCTCGGCGCGTACGGTGATCGATCCAGCGAAGCTGCCGGTCACATTGTTAATGCCCCAATAGAAGGGCGGCACAATGAGGGCCTTCCTGCCTCGGGCCTCAAGCAGTCTCCGCGCCTGCTTCAGCGTTGCGTAGGGGAGATAGACGTCGGTCCCGAGGGGAAGGTGAGGGCCATGTTCCTCGATCACGCCGAGACCCCAAAGCGCGATCGCGCCCATGCGGGCCAACTCCTCGACCTCAGGGTAGGTCATGTCGGCCATAGTTTCGTGGAAGATCGAATACCCTCCGCCTGTCAGTTCCCGATCGTCCATGCTTTCTCCTTTCAGATCAAAAGAGACCGGTGTCGTACACCGGCCGACCGCCGACGAGAGTTGCCAAGACCTTTGTTTCGGGAATCCTGTCCTCTGGGATCTCCATGATGTTGTCAGACAAAATCACGAGGTCGGCGAGCTTCCCGGGTTCGATCGATCCGATTCGGTCCTCCCAGAAGGTGACATAGGCGCCGTTGGCCGTGTAAATACGGAGCGCCGCTGAGCGAGAGAGTTTTTGTTTAGGCGTGCTCAATTCCTCGCGGGTAATTCCGTCGCGACGGGCCAGCGATTGCCAGAAGGTAAAGATTGGTGAATAGGGATTCCAATCCGTCGACTGTACGACCGGAACACCGGCGTCGAGCCACTCTTTGAAAGGAATCGCATCCTGTGTGAGTTCCCGTCCGAAGCACCTTACATAGATCGACCCATACAGCCACAGGAAGTTGGTGCTGCTGGTCGGAATGACGCCGAGACTGCGGCAAAGCTCCATGTTCTCTTTACTGGGGAACTGGCAATGCTCGATCACCCAGCGCTTGCCCGCGATCGGGATGTCGCGGTGGATCTCCTCGTACATCGCCAGCACCTTGTCAATCGCCGCTCCCCCCGAGCACTGGACTTGAACCCGAAGGTTGGCATGCGCCGCTTTCCACAGAATCGTCTTAAAGGTTTCGTCGGAGATGTGCTGAATACCGCTCCATCGTTGACCCTGCGTTCCGACGTAGGGCTTGCGCATCAGCGAGGCGCCGATCGCTGAAGCGCTGTCGAAAGAAAAGCCGAGACCACCGAACTTAAGTAAGTCATCGCCGAAGCCGGGACCGGCCGCGTACATTGCAGTTTGCAGGATCAGCGCATCTCCTGCCTCGGCGTTATGATAAATCATGATCGGGTACGAGATGACGAAGTAGGTGCGAATGGTCAGAGCCCGCTCAGACCAAAGATCGAGGTAGGCGCGCTGCGGCCCCGGCGGGATCCCATGCCCTTCGTAGATCGCGGTGACGCCCGCCGCGTTGAACGCCTTCATCGCAGCTCGCAGAGCCTGGACCATCTGCGTGTGCGTCACCTTGGGCAGCATCGGGAATAGCGTGCGCTCAATCAGCTTGGGAAAGTTGAAGTCTTTGAACACACCGGTCGGCTCGCCGGCATCATCCTTCTCGATTTCCACTCCCTCAGGGGCCGCAGTGTTCCGCGTGATCCCGGCCAGGCGGAGCGCTGCGCTGTTGGCAACCGCGATGCCCGGAGAGACCATCATCGGCGCCTCGATATAGACGGGATTGGCCGGAGAGACTTGATCGAGGTCGTGCCGCGTCGGCCATCGCCCTTCCCGGAGTCGGTCGGGGAATGCGAAGACCTCCGGCTCGTTCGCGACCGGGTTACAGAAAATCCACTCGCCGGGCGGTCGTTTTGCCACCTCGCCTTTGATGACTTCGAGTATATTGTCGATCGACTCGGCGCCCTCAAATGACGGACGGATAAGTTTCACGCCGACACTGTCCATGTGAGGATGGCCATCGATAAAGCCGGGAACCACTGTGAGGCCTTGAAGGTCGATCTCCCGTGTCTTCGGTCCCGCCAGGCTCTGTACTTTTTCCGACGATCCTACAGCAACAAAGCACCCGTCCTTAATTGCGACGGCTTCTGCCTCCCGGTCCATCGCATCCACCGTGTAGAACCGTCCGCGGTAGAGAATCAGATCCGGGCTTAGATCGTGATCTTTCCCCACAGTGTAGTCTCAAAATTTATTGAAAATTTATTATTGAATGAGAGTCCCGAAGATTAGCGCTGCTTTCCCTCAGGGGATAGAGTCCAAACATCAGGGGCAAATTCTTTCTCCCTCGGATTCGTCTTCCTCAATGATTTTAGTCCAAGTCATCTCTTACTCCACACTTCCCCCGCGCATGATTGTCTGCAAAGTCGCCAGACTCCACATCGTGGCGGGATAGCCCCGATTATAAGCTCGAGAGACGGTCACAAGAGTAGAGCGGCCGTTTTGGACATTGACGATAACCACGGTTCCGCCCGACCACACCTCTCGGCCGTCCGCAAGCTTGACGGGCTCACGGAAAGCAAACTGTTCTTTCCAATAATCTCCTTTTTTGTCCCAGACCAAGGTCCATACGGTATCCCAGTTTACCTTGTCGATGTAGAGAACCTTTTTGGGGTAGCAGTAATTGGGATCCTTAGGTGTAATCTCCAAAATATAGGTATCGATCACTTCCCACTTCTCGTCGGTGGGCAAATAGTCTCCCGGCTTGCGATTGAACGGAACATGTTCTTCGGTGAAATTTCCGAGCACTTTCTTTTCGCCTAGGTACTTGTAGTTGAAGTCCGTGATTTTGCCGTTAAAGCTGTTAATGTCGTCAAGGTTAAATTCGCTAGGGGCCAAAGTTTGACATCTCTGAGTTGTGGTCGCCCGCCGGATTCGTCGGATACTCGGAATATAGATATAGAGATCATCCGGTCTATTCGGGTCGTCGTAACGAATTTCCAGCGTCGTTGTTCCCGACGCGTCTCGCGGATAACTGTCTATGCGAAGTTGCATGAAGTCGATATGCTCGTACCCTGGGATCGCGGGCTTGGGATTCAGCGTATAGCGAGTGCGAGGGAAAAGAAAGTAAGAGACCAGGTCCGCTCGGCGCTCAGAGCCGTCCTTTTCAATCACATAGCGGATTATCTTTCCCTCCTTGGTTGCCCCTCCGGTTTTATAGTCATCTCCCAGCCAGCGCCAGAAAAAATTCCAGGCCATCTTTTGTCCCGCTTCCGGGTCGCTGCGATCGATTTTAGGAAAAGGTTGGCCGGCCACGTAGTTGAGCAGTTCACCATGGGGCCCGAGAGTTACTTTACCGGAATATTTCTGTGTCGCTTCAACGTACTCTTCTAGCGGCGTGTAAAACTTGTGCTCTTTGATCTGGAACGTATAGCCCTGCTTGATGCGGTTAAGGAAATTGTCTCCCACCATCCCCTGAACCTTCTGCCAGTTCTGCGGCCCGATAGTCTCTCCCACTTTGAGATCGGCATCCGCTGCGGCAGCAACGGATGCGAACACGAGAAGCGAGCAGCTGTAAATAATGACAGACAACACCAGAGCTTTGGGCCCGAAGAAATGTTGACCTTGAACCGGTAACATAATCATTTTGAACCTCCAAATCCAGCTTTTAGAATTGATATCTCATCTTCAGGAAGATCGAGTCTTTCTCGGAGAAAAGTCCAAGATTAGCGAATTTATTGTGGCCACCATAGAACGCGCCGATCAAGCTGAGCGAAATTTTTTCATTCCAGGGCGGCGCATAAGTTACCGCCGGATTGGCGCTCCAGTAACCGGATGGATCGTAGCTCAGAAAGACGTCGGGCAAGATCGTGTCGCCCAAATAGCCGGTGCTGACTCTGAAGGTCAAATTCGTCGTCACCGTTGATATTCTTTGCGCGCTGCCAAACGGATGAATACCATCCTCGTGATCAAGAATGATGCGCTGGAAAATTTGAAAGGACATCCTAAAAGGTCGCCATGGATCATCCTGAAGAAAAGGAATCAAAGCGGTCCGGTCGAATCCCAGCGCATACCGCAACGTATTTTTTTCGACGATGCCCTCGGGAAACTTCGGATTGGCACTGGCCATGAGACCAAAACGTCCGGGGTATTGCGAGATGTTGTATGGCTGATTCGGATAGAAAGCAAATTCGCCTCTGATTGCGGTATTGATCGGAATTGAGGCGACCTGGTCCACCGTGTAGTTAAACTGGCTGGCAAAGATGTTGGTGCGATTGTTGATCAGTTTCATGTTGACCACGCTTGGAGCGAGACCGGCCAGACAAGCTCCCACATTGGGATTGGAACAACCGACGCCCGTGACCTTGAAGACCATGTCGGCGGCCTGCGGATTGAAGCCCCAGATATAACCCACGCCGAAATTGAGTTTTCCGATGCTGTGGGTGATCCGCGCCCCCACTTTCCAGCTTTCTGCCGAATCGGGCAACTGCCGCCTTGTGTTGGGAATAACGAGGCAGCCGGCGCCGCTACAGCCCGTCGGATTTAGAGGATTGGCAAACAAGTTTCCAAAGGCGTTTCGGCCGGCAAGCGTTAGTCGGGTTTCGGGATGGGGGGACCAGCGTCCGAACCTGACTTTGCGATCGTTGGTATCATTGGTGCCCATGAACAGATCGACTCTTTCTTCCGCGTTATCGAGAGCGCCTGGAAGAGTGAAGAACTCCAGAATGGTGTTGCTCACCGGTCGAATCGTGTACAGGGCTCTCAGTCCCCAGGCTGGAATTCGTGTCTCGTCGAGATTGAAAAGATTGGGCGCCGCGGGCGGGGAGTACCTAAGGTTTTGCGAGTTGATCACATCGAGCAACCTGAAGCCATCGGTTTCCCCCCAGGAAATAAATTGCCTGCCGACCCTCAGTTTCAGGTCATCCGTTGGGGAAACGTCCCAAACGGCTTCCCAGGGCACCGGACTGTACTCGCTATAATAATCGACGATTAGGGGCCTAACCGGTTGAGGCGGAAAGTAGGTAACACTCGCCTCGCGGCTTTTCGTTTCCATGCTATAGCGGGGCTCCGCAACAAAACGCCATGAGATAAAAAATTTCGACCAATCGGCCATGTCAACGTTGAATTCAGGCTGGATGGTAAACCGGTTCATGACGAAACGGTTCGAGGTATTGAAAAAACGGCTCCCCTTGCCAACCGACACGCCGCTTGTGTTCTCCACGAATCCGCTGAACGACACTTTTTCCCTAAAGAATTTTTCCCAGTCATCGCCGAGGATTCCTGCCCAAGAAGGTGTGGAGAACAAAACCATTAGCAGGCTATAAACAATCCAGAAGGGGATCTTGCCGTACTTCGTTGCCATCCGCTTCTCCATAGATCTATATTTTTGCGTTTGGTTCGTGATACTTTTCGAAATTACGGTTTTCCGCTTCGGCTGTTAAACGTCAACAAAAATTCGTTTATATGTAAACAATTCATATGTCAAGGATTATTTTCGGCCCTTTTTTGTCTGCCATTTTGTTGGCGGCTCCTTTCCTTGCGCCGATTTTGTTTCCTGCAGCTTGGATAGCTTTTGTCCCGCTTTTCTGGGCGATTATCCATGCGAAAAATCTGCGCAGCGCCGCACTCGCCGGGTGGCTCACGGGCTTCATTGCGCATCTAGTGGGCTTTCACTGGCTGATTTACACCATCAATGTCTTTGGCGGTTTTCCGTATCCCATCAGCACGATCGTGTTTCTCATCTACGCCGCGTTGCAGGGAGTGCAGATCGGAATCTTTGCCTTCCTCGTGCGCGGCATCGGCTTCGGACCCTGGCAAATTTTTCCTGCGTTATTTTGGGTTTCCATAGAATTCTTATTTCCGCTCTTGTTTCCCTGGCACTTGGCGAACAGCCAAAGTTCTTTTAGCTGGTTCATTCAAACAGCCGACCTCGTGGGGCTCTACGGTGCGAGTTTCCTTCTGATGTGGTTCAACTCGATTGTTGCCGGCGTGCTGTTCAAAATGGCACCTGATTCGAAAACCCGCTGGATGCCCGCAACGATTTGCATGGCGTGTATTGTTGCCTCTCTGATCTATGGTTTAGTGAGGCTCAATCAAGTCACGGCACAGATGAATAGGGCTGCTAAATTGACCGTTGCGGCCGTGCAAGCGAACATCGAAATAGACATGAAATGGGACCCGAAACAGATGAATGCCAACCTGGACGCCCATACAAA